>JACXTT010001772.1_pt1 | contig 35466 bp, 35 predicted proteins | sample 9270951 | NCBI WGS metagenome assembly JACXTT01 (sample SAMN15532306, study PRJNA645909) | rock metagenome | isolation source: weathered quartz diorite | place: Puerto Rico | collected 2017-06-21 | reverse complement strand
CCAACGAAAGGCCAATCTCAATCTAAATGAACAACCAATCATTTTCAGGCAAAGTCGCGCTCGTAACCGGGGGAACTTCTGGAATCGGCGAGGCCACTGCCATCGCATTCGCCCACGCCGGCGCCAAAGTCATCCTCTCCGGCCGGCGCGAAAAAGAAGGCACGCAGGTCGTTTCGGAAATTAAAAAACTTGGCGGCGATGCCGCGTTCGTTCGCGCGGACATCGCAAAAGACGCCAACGTCAAAGCAATGGTCGATTTTACCGTCGCCACTTATGGCCGGCTCGACATCGCGTTTAACAACGCTGGGGTCGAGTGGAAAGGCCCGTTGAACCAGGCCACTGAAGCGGAATACCGCCGTATCTTCGACATCAATGTCTGGGGTGTTTTGAATTCGATGCGTCACGAAATTCCCGTCATGCTCAAAACCGGAGGTGGCGCGATCGTTAACACTTCGAGCGTGGCCGGGCATATTGGCTTGGGGGAAGTCAGTATCTACATCGCGTCCAAGCACGCGGTCGAAGGCTTGACCAAAGCGGTCGCCCTCGAGTTCGCCAAACAAAACATCCGCATCAACGCCATTGCTCCGGGAGTGATCGCCACTGAGATGTTCGATCGTTTCGCAGGAGATGCATTGCGCGATCAGATTACGTCGATTGTTCCGGTCGCGCGCGTCGGCGCCAGCGAAGAGATAGCCGCAGCCGTTCTCTACCTTTGTTCCGACAACGCCAAGTACACAACCGGTACATCATTGGTCGTCGATGGGGGTTATGTGGCGCAATAAAAGAACTCCATGTCGAAAGCGAAACACTATTCTCAAAATTCCGTTCCTGGGAGTTGCTCCGATTCATTTTGAAATGGTAGACGTGATGCCTTAGAACGGAAAGATCATGGGCGACTGAGAAGCTGGTAACTTGCTTTCACTTTATTTTTAAGAGATTGCACAGCTGAATACCGTCCCCCTCCTGTTGAGATCCCTCGCGTTGTTTTGACCCTTCTGTGCACGATGGACGGGGAGGCTCTCGTGCGCCTTCGGCGAGTGGCTTTAGCATCGTCTTCGGAGAAGCCAATCCACCTGCGTTCAATTGCGCAAGAAGCGTGTGGTGGAACGCGCGTTGTCCTCAACGCGTTGCTAAATCAAATGCGGTTTTGCCGCCTAACCTATCTGTAAAGGGTGCACGAGAAGCTCTCGTCCGCCTTCGGCGAATGGTTTTAGCATTGTTTTCAAAGAAGCCGATCCATTCGCTAAATTGCGCAAGGAGGTGTAAGGCAGAACCCGTTCCGCACTAACTAGCCCCTGATTCACTCTTTCTGCGGCGCGCAAAAATGGCGCACAAAGCCACAGCAAAGAGCGCACCGACGCAGTCGATCATTACGTCGTGGGCCGAAGGAGTTCGCGAGGGTACGAATGACTGATGATACTCGTCTGACGCGGCGAAGGCCGCCGCCATAAATAAGGTGCTCAACGCCAGCACCATTTTATTGGGCGCTGCGAGTGCTCCGCGCAGCGCTCGCCAGAGGAGCGCCGCCAAAATGGCGTACTCGGTCAAATGACCAATTTTGCGAACTGCGAAGTGAATCAAGAGAATCGTCCCCGGTGAAAGATGCGGATTAAGCCAGAGCAAAAAAGGAACTAAAAAGCGTGAAGTATGCTCAGCCGATAAAACATCGGTCGAGCCGATAAACATAAAAAGCATCCAGGCAAGAGCCGGCACCCAATTGCTGACAAGGTTGCGTGCTTTTGTGTTCAAACGAAGGGCGCGGTTTTATAGGAACGACCGCTGAGTGCCAGCTGGGCCCATCCACTGCTGAGGTATATCCAGGAGAAAACGCCCAACGCTCAACGTCCAACGCTCAACATCCAACTCAGAAGCGGGCGAATCAACTAACCGGGCCTTTGAGGGCTGCGTGCGCCACGCACAGGCAGCCCTGCAATCGCTTCTCCTGAATTGAGCGTTGGACGTTGAACGCCTGCCGCGCCGTAGCTTGCGAAGGCGAGTTGGACCCATTCGACTTGCGCTCAGGGCAAGCTGTTGAACGTTTGCGGCAAAATGCCGCTTCCCGAAATCACTTCTCCCCTCACCTTTCAGCCGATCTTCCAGGAAAGAATTTGGGGTGGGCGCAAGATCGCTGATCTGTTTGGGAAAAAGCTGCCTCCAAATCTTCGCATCGGTGAATCGTGGGAAATTGTCGATCGACCTGACGCGCAAAGCGTTGTCCGGGACGGAGAATTTCAAGGCAAGACGCTACACGAAGTCTGGATTCAACATCACCGGGATGTCTTCGGTGATCTGGCAGAAGCGCCCCGCTTCCCATTGTTGATCAAACTGCTCGACGCAGCGGAGGAACTTTCCCTGCAAGTTCACCCGCCGGAGAAGGTCGCAGCGAAACTTGGCGGCGAAGCAAAGACCGAATGCTGGTACGTCGCCGCAGCTGAACCTGAGGCCGAGCTCTTCGTCGGATTTCGCGAGGGCGTCACACGAGCGCAATTTGAGAAATCAATAGGCGAAGGCTCGGCCGGGGATCATGTCCATCGGATCAAAGTGAAACCGGGCGACGCAATGTTTCTGCCGGCCGGTCGATTTCATGCCGTTGGCGCGGGCAATCTTCTCATCGAGGTTCAGCAAAACAGCGACACCACCTACCGCGTGTTCGATTGGAACCGGGTCGATGATCGCGGCAATCCGAGGCAGTTACATGTCGATCAAGCATTGGAATCCATCGACTTCAACGATATCACGCCGGAATTAATCAAGCCGAAAAATGAAATACTCGTTAGGCACGAGTTGTTCGAAATCCAGAAATGGAATCTGGATGCACCACGCCAAGTCGCGCCGCCTGGTCAGTTCGCCATCGTTTGCTGCCTGACCGGCTCGGTCAGTTGCGTCAATGTCAATCTCGCGCCAGCGGAATTCTTTCTGATACCAGCGTCGTTAAGAGATCGACAGGTTCACCCGCGCGCAAAAGGGAGCACTCTGCTGCGTGTTACGATTCCTTCGCTGTAGCGGCCCTCTGTGAGCGTCGCTAATTTCTCTGCTGAAGGTTGCGACGGTCATAGAGCGCCGCAAAATTACGCCCAAATCCAAATCTTGCCATGCGCTTCGCGATGATTGATTGGGACAATCCTGGTCTTTGAATCGTTGCCCTTCGTGCTCTCTTTTCGCGCCAGGATCGCTCCGCCCGTGCAGAGCAACAGGCAGAATAAAATCGCCAGGATTTTGGTCGCCGACTTCACGTCGATCTCGCCGGCCCGGCCAGGCGTCGAAGATATTGGAAACTGTAGATGCCAGTGTTATGCCCGTCGCGCCAACGCGGTTGGACCGCATAACCTCCGACGACGTCGAACCCGGTTAATTCAAAGCTGTTTTCCGAGTAGCTCATCCCGCGGTCGTGGGAGCCGATGATATTACCAAGCACATCCGGCTCGCCTCCACATGCCGCGCAGGGGCAGGCCCGGCGCAGAAATTGAAGATCGAGATACGATTCGGTGCTGTCGTTCCATTGAATCGCCAGCTCGTTTCCGATCTGTTGGATGTTGGTCGGCTCCAAACGCATGAGTGCTTGATTTTAAAACGCAGGCGATTCTGACAGCAGTCTTTCAGCCACCAATTTACTCCAGCCTTCGTATAAAAACTACGCCTCGGCAGGCAGATAATACACAGGTGGGAACAAGGAATCGGGTTTCGAGGTCAGAAATCTGTGAAAATCCGTGTGTATCTGTGGCCAATCCTTCTTCGTTCCAGGCCTCTCTCCGAAATCGACGCCCAACTCGCACAGATTGGCAAACGGAACATAGGCTTTTAGCCTGTGCGGCCAGCGGAGATATTCTCCGCTGTGTGTGGAGCGACCTCAGCGGGTTTTAAACCCGCTGGGCGCACAGACTACAAGTCTATGTTCCGTTTGCCCCGGCGTTCGCCGAAAATGGCCGTGCCCACGCGCACGAGCGTCGCACCTTCTTCGATTGCGACTGGAAAATCGTGGGTCATTCCCATCGAAAGATGCGGCAGCTTTACTTGGAATTCTTTCTCCAGCGAAACGCGCAGCCCACGCAACTGAACAAAATATCTTCGTGACGCTTCGGCTTCCTCCCCCAGCGGCGGAATACACATCAAGCCCTCGACCGACAATCGCGACAAGGCGAGCAACAACTCCATCTCTTCGCGTAACTTGCCAGGAGGAAATCCGAACTTGCTCCCCTCGCCCGCCATATTCACCTCTAATAAGACACGCGGATGCAATCCTTCCTCCCCGGCGATGCGATTCATGTCCTGTGCGAGTGGAAGTGAATCGACGCTATGAATTAGATCGAACAACGGCAGCGCGTGTCGGATTTTGTTTTTCTGGAGATGCCCAACGAAATGCCAACGAATCGCCGATGGTAGTTCTGGGATTTTGGCGCGCGCCTCCTGCACGCGGCTTTCGCCGAACACCGTCTGTCCAGCGTCGTAAGCAGCATGCACTTTCTCTGCATCATGCGTCTTTGTAATTGCGACGAGTTCAATCTCATCAACTTTACGAGCAACCTTTGCCGCGGCCTGCGCTATCTGTTCACGAACATTTTCTAGATTCTCAGCGATCGAATTCATGGCAGAGGCGTCCGCCGCGGCGGACGCCTGTTATTTGTTTACAAAGTTCGCTGCTTGACACAAGCACCGCTACAGCGCCCAATCGCCTGCCAATTTAGTTATTTCGGCGAGCGCCGAGGAGACTGGTATTCGGCGGACATCCTCCGCCAGGCACCCTCGCGCAGTAAGTGATATACGCAAAATACGCATAAAGTCCGCGAATGCCGACAACCAGACTAGACATGACAGACCCCCTCGGTCCTTAGCGAATCTATAATATTCATAAAGTCTGTGATTTCACTAACGCAAGCGGCCGGATTTGTTCTAGGATTCCAGCAGATGCCGCTGTCCATCATATTTAGGCCCGGAAGGGCCACCCGCATCCAGTCGTGCGTCGGCACGATATTTTTTTGCGTACTCTTTCTCACCGGTGGCGAGAGAGATGTCGTCGTAGCCCAACAGGTTGAGGGCCCCACAGCCGGCCGGTCTCTATCCGCCCAAAGGGCGCAGCGGCTGGCGCGCACGCGGCAGAACCACCCTTCGCCCAGCTCGTCCAATTTGTATTGGGACACCAGCGGAAAGATCGCCAAACTACAGGCCGGAGACGGCAACTGGAACACCGTCGGAATGCCGGCAAACCTCCGATGGAGTACAGCCCCGGGCGGCACGTCTTTGGTAAATTGGACCAACGGTCGCGCGGCCTTTTTTGAAACAAGTGGGACCTCGTTGGTTAGTCTCGGCAACGCGAGCATGACCGTCGATTCGATGACCTTTGACGGCAGTGGGTACACGATCGGCCCGAGCGGCGGCAGCCTGTCATTGGTTGGCCGGGGGAACATCACCACGAACGCGAATGCGTCGATCAGTGCGGGGCTGGGCGGCTCCGTCGGATTGACAAAGCTTGGCAACTCAACTTTGACGCTCGACGGCGCCAACGTTTACACTGGGAGAACAACTGTCAGCGCCGGCACGCTAAATCTCGACAACCACGACGCTACCACCGCTCGACTCGCTAACACGTCTCTCATCACGATTGGCTCGGGCGGCAAGCTTCTGTTGACGCAAAGCGGAACCGTTGCGAGCACGGATCGAATCAATAACAGCGCTGCTGTCACCCTTGCGGGTGGGACGCTCAGCTTGAATGGCGTCTCCGAAGGCACAAGGGCAGCCGCGGGGATCGGCCCATTAAGCCTCACCTCAAGCTCGAAAATAGATCTGGCCGGCACATCTCTCCTGCACTTTGCAGCCAGTAATGGGCAGACGTGGTCGGGCACGCTGTCGATCTACGATTGGAGCGGAGGAATCGCAGGCCACGGTCCTGAACAGCTACTCTTTGGCACAAACTCCAAGGCCTTAACGTCGACGCAATTGTCGCAGATCCAGTTCTACAGCGACAACGGACGCACTCCATATCAATCTGGAGCGATGATTCTTTGCAGCGGCGAAATCGTTCCCAATACGGCGCCTGTACCGGAGCCCAACACGTGGGCGTGTGTGGTCCTTGGCCTTGGTGTCATCGCCTGCATCCAGTGCCGGCGATGCATGTCGAAGGTTGACAGCAGATAGCCGCAAAACCCAGCAGGCCAGCGAGCGCGTTTTCTAGCTGTCATACCGGTTACACAACACTAGCCTGTAGCATTCGGCCGGGTGCTGCGCCGAATGCATCGCGAAACAAGGCTTGCGCGTGCCAAAGCCGTTCGCGACAGGCTGCCGCGAACTACAGCCTTGGCAGGCTGTGCTCTCCAGAGTGACAAACATGCGCGGTGATTACAGCGTCTCAACTGGCCTAACGAATCAATGCGCTTGCGTGCGATTATATTCTTCGGTCGCCTGCGGCATCCAGGAAATGCGTTCGATTCATGACGTTCGGCGCGAGATGAATCGCAGGTTATTATATGGAACAACGCATGCCAAGCCTGTCTGAAGTCCTGGATCACGCATCAAGATGGTAGAGACGCCACGCAGAAGCATCCGGTCGGCGCAGCGCGGCGACCCTGCCAGCGCCTTCTTGTGGACGTTTTCAACCAGCGTACTGTCGCTCAACAAAACAACATTAAATTTCCTATGAAAATCGCAGTCCTCGGAACAGGGATGGTGGGCAATGCGCTCGCTACAAAATTAGTTCAGGTTGGCCATGAGGTAATAATGGGATCGCGCACCGCCGACAGCGATGCGGGCCGGAGATGGGTCCAATCTGTCGCCGGCAAAGGGAAGATTGGCACGTTCGCCGATGCCGCCGGATTCGGAGAATTGATTCTCAGTGTACGAGTGGCGCGAATGCAGTCGCCGCGTTGTGGCAGGCGGGCGAAGCAAATCTGCGCGGCAAAATTTTGATCGACGTGTCCAATCCGCTCGACATGTCGCAAAAGCCGCCGACGCTTATCTTTTGCAACACTGATTCGTTAGGCGAACGGATTCAGCGCGAGTTTCCCGAAGCTCTTGTAGTCAAAGCGCTCAACACGGTGAATTGCGACGTGATGATCGAACCCTCTCTCGTCCCGCATGATCACAATTTATTTATCTGCGGCAACAATGCCGGCGCCAAAGCAAAGGTTGCGCAGTTCATCACCGATAATTTCAACTGGAAGCATGGCAGCATTGTCGATCTTGGCGATATCTCTAACTCGCGAGGCACTGAAATGTATCTGGCGCTTTGGCTCCGGTTGTGGGGTGTTCTAGGAACACCGCATTTCAATATTCAAATCGTTCGCGGACAATAAGAACGATCTCCAAGTAGGGACTGGGTGCGCCGCTAAACTTTTGGCGCTGCAGCAAACATCGAACGCCCAACGTCGAACACCGAACGCCGAATGCAGATGCTTGAACTCCGTTGAGCGTTGGACGTTGGATGTTCGGCGTTGGGCGTTTCCGGTCTTCTACCCGAGCAGTTCCATCATCTGCTTCGCGAGCTTCGGGCCAGTGCCGCTTTCCTCGTGCTTAAAGTACACAAATGCATCTTTCCAGTTTGATTTTTGTTCGCACACGATGTCGGCCCAGTGTTCGACGTCGATCTTCTGATAATCTTCCCGGCGCAACCGAAGATAACCATAATCGGCCGTGATCATCTTTGGCGTCGCGACCGCGTCGGTGTCGGCGATGCAAAGGGCAATATTTCGTGAGCGGAGCAGCCCGAAGATTTCTTCGTCGAACCAGGATTCGTGACGAAACTCGAATGCCGCCCGCATCGATGGGAATTCGCGAAGGAACGAGCTTAGGATGTCCGTGTCTTTCTTGAACGTTGGCGGAAGCTGGAACAAAACGGGCCCGAGCCGTTCGCCGAGAGCAGTTATCACTTTGCAGAAATACTCGAGCGTGTCCGCACAACCTCGCAGCTTTGACCAATGGGTGATCTTCTGTGGTGCTTTCAGCGCAAACCGAAAGTTTTCCGGTGTCAGCGTTTTCCAATTATCGATCGTTTTCGGCGCCGGGATGCGGTGAAAGGTGTAATTGATCTCGGTGGTTGAAAACCGTTCGGCATAGAAGGGCAGCATTTTACTGGCAGGCAAATCTTCGGGATAAAAAGTTCCCTTCCACTCGGCGTACTGAAAACCCGATGTGCCGATCCAGTTGTTCATATCGAAGAGAGCAAACCTCGAACTCCCAACGCCCAACGTCCAATGTCGAATTCAAAACGGTAAATCGTGAATCGGGATTCGTGAACCGTCTTACGATTTAACGTTTTAACTTTTTAACGATTTAACGGTGTAACGTTTTATCGTTTTAACGTTTCCTACAGGACTCCGACGGCGCGCGAGATGAGAAGGATTACGATGCTCAGCGAAATAAAAACCTGCACCATCGTCAGAAGTTTCGCCCAGCGCGCAAGCAGCGGCGCGTCGGTGGGACCAAACGTGGAGCTTTGGGTGAAAGCGACGAACAAATAATCGACAAAGCGCGGCCGCCAGCGCATGCACTCGAATTGGGCGCGTTCATCGTGTGGAATTTGCATTTGGGGGAAGAGAAAGCTGGTGCTGCCAAATTTCTTTTCTTCATGCCGCTTGGTTGGGCCGCCGCCGTCCAGCCGCCAGTACCAAAGGGCAAACACGATCACATTCGTGAGCCAGAGCAGACCGCCGGAAAATAATAATTCCAGGGGCGCTTCCCTGTGCGAAGGCAACGCGCGGACGAGCAGAATCACCGATCCGATCAGGGCCAGCGTGGTGATTCCATTGATGACGATGCCGAGCACGCGATTGAGCGAGCGCTTGCCGGTGCGATGACTGACGACTGTCGGCACAAGCAGAGCCACAATCAATGTCGGCAACAACCAGATCGGACCGACGATGAGATTGGCCGGCAGCGCCAGATAAATTGCGCCCACTGCTAAAAACGCGAGCAAGGCTTGCCAGCGCGGCTCAGGCTTGTCGATGTGTTGCGGGTCAGCCACAAGATCGCTATAACAAAAATCAAACGTCCGCGCGAATACGAATGGCGGCGAGAATTTTGAACCGCGAATTGGCCAGCGCGTCCCCGCTAGAACGCTGTACCCGGCTTTTCCTAAGCCTCCTTCCTGCTTAAGCAGAGATTCAAACTAAAGTAGCGGAAATGGCCTCGGTTTTTGGTTTCGCGCGAAGTCGACCGCGCACAAGATTCGGCGCCGATGGATTCTTAAATCTGTGTCTTTCCTGATCCTTTTAGGAAATTGTCCCTCTTGCAATTTGTAGCATTAAGAAATTCGCAATGGCGAGGGCGCCATCGCCAACCCGCGAGGGGCGCGTGTGCTCGCCAGAATTTGCGGCGGAGACCCGCCTTCGCAATTAGCTGTGGCGTGGCAATCAGCCGCCTCTACACTTTGGTTGTTTGAAGCGTTGGTTGCCATTCATCATTCTCGTTCTTGTTCTCCTCATCGGCGCGCTTGCCCTGCACATCGATTGGACCTGGAAACGAAAACTGCCGCCGCGCGGCGGGCGTTACTTTTTCCATCGCATCGAGCTGGCGGTGCCGTCGTTCCGTCAGTCCGATGAAAAATGGAGCAACGATCCGCTGGGCGGGATCCCAGCCAACGGGACGCTCGGCGGTCAGGGTTGTGCGGTGGCTGCGGCTGCAATGGTGTTTAAGTTTTATGGCGTTGAGACAGATCCGCAGCAGTTAAACTGGTTTTTAACAGCCGTTGACGGATACACCGAGCGCGGCTGGATTTATTGGGATCGCGCGGCATGGTTCGCGCCCAACCGCATCCGGCACGTGTACGAAGACCTGGCTTCGTATCAGCTGATCGATTCGAACCTGGCCAGCGGAAACCCGGTCATCGTGCGGGTGAGGCTGCCAGGCGGCGTCACGCATTTTGTCGTCATTGCCGGCAAGGACGGGTTCGACTACCTCGTGCGCGATCCCGGTGCTGGCTCTGCCAAAGGCCTTTACCCGTTGCGCGAGCTTGGCAGCGACATCGAAGCGCTCCGATTTTACCAGCCGATTGCCAAAGCGGGTCTCAAACTCTCCGCGCAGCGGTGAAGAAACGTAGATTGCGGCTGACACCGGCCTTCGAAAATATATAGCGCGGCGTGCAGCGCGCCCACACCTTCGAAATGCGGATCGCGGCTGACACAGCCGCCACTAAACTTGTTATTTTTGGGCTAGAAACGCCCGAGCGTCACGGAGCTCCGGACGATCTCCATCGGCCCGGCCGCAGATAGTCAGCAACTTGGCATAGTAGCTTTTCGCTTTCTCATTGTCTCCGCAAAGCTGAGCCGCGCGGGCAGCACCGGAAAGCGCATTATAACGGTTAGGGGCTGTGCCCAATGTGGACTCGAATTCTACAAGTGCCTTAGCCGGCTCCTTCAATTCGAGCAACATCTCACCAAGAAGCTCGCGTGCCGGCAGGATCGCACCCGGAGTAACGGGGTGCTTGTCCATAGAATCTTCGTGATCGGCGGCATGACGCATCTGTTGCAGCGCCGCCTGCTGGTTTCCCTTAGCCAGAGTTACCCAGGCCGTTGCGATCTCCCGCTGGATTTCAACCTGGTCCGCCCAGTATTTCTCATTCGTCTGGACGAGCGTATCGCGAAGTGATGCAAGCCGCTGCGATTCCATCTTCGCGGAGTCGGTATCGCCAATATGCGAGGCGCCCAAAGCCCGCGCGAAATGGATATTGGCCTCGGCCCAGGCGTACCGCCCGCCGGGAAATATGTTCGGCGGTACGGTGAGCGCCGCCGCCTCCCCCCACTGATGGCGTTCCACCGCGTATCGCGGCGCCATGGTTCCAGTGGCGTAGAGCCCGTTTAAATATTGGGAATCCTCTTTCAGCGGCGGGGGCGCTGCCCCGATCACGTTTTTCGCCGCGCGGTCCTGCGCGCCCTGCAGATACGCATAGACCAGGTAATCTTTCGCGTGCAATTCATTCCCAGGCGCATTGTATTTCTTGGCCGCCGCTTCGGAAGCAAGATTGGATTCGATCGACTCCTGCCAAAAACCCAGGCGAGTGAAAATGTGCGAAGGCATATGCAACGCGTGCGGCGAATCCGGCGCGATCTTGGCATAGCTGCGCGCCGCATTGAGGGCCTGACCCGCAAGCGGCGGGTAGTCATAGGCGTGAATGATGTAATGAGCTACCCCGGGATGGTCCGGTTGCTCTGCAAAAATTCTTTCCAAAATTGCGCCGGCTTTCTTCTGGTTTGCGTAAGTCTTATCAGTGGGAGACGCGCTGCCTTGTAAGGCTAGCGCATAGAAAATGGCTGCTTCTCGGTCATCCGGGTAGCGGGCGTGAAGCTGCGCCATCGCTTTTTCATACGACAGCGCGCGGGTGCGATGATCCACCTTGTCGGAATTCTTGTAGAAAATTTCGATGGCAGTGATGTAGTCCCGCTCTCGGGCGGTTCTGAGAGCCGCTGACTTGGCCTTGGCGACGGCCTCCGACCCTTGTTTCAAAGCTGCCGGCCCGGGCGCTTCCCAAATGGGATGGTAGAGCGTCATAGCGATTCCCCAGTAGGCCATGGCGCAGGCCGGATCTTTTTTCGATATGGCCGCAAACTCCTCGCTCGCTTTTTCATACCAAAAGGAATGGAGCATCGCAACGGCGCGGCTGAATTGCGACTGGACTGCTGCGTCAGAGGAAACTGGGAAATTTACCTTCCCAAGTTTCTCCGGTTCACCAGCCGGATGCTCGTGCTGAGCGACAATGGACACGAGGCATGTCAACCACGCGCAGACAGTTACGACGCACGAAACATTTGGGAACTTCATACCTGGTCGGGATCTGCCGAACGTAATTTACGGTTGTTGAATTCGCGCAAACAAGCAAACACGCATCGTCCAGCCGCGCGATCCTTTTTCTACAGACCGCAGCCCAGTTCCCCTGGACTCCGTCCCTCCCACCGCCTTCGTGGCAAATCAACTCTTCGTCATTTGCCTCTTGATGATGCCGATAACAGCCATGAGGATCGCGCCGCCAACTCCGCCGCCGCCGACATTGGCCAGAATGCTTTGCATATCCAGTCCTCCGCCTCCGGCCGCGGCCGACCCCATGACGCTTTGCAGGATCGTGCCTCCGAGTCCGCCGCCGACAATTCCCGCAATCGAATTTCCAATCGCGCCCAGACTTTTTTCTTTCATGGCCGCCCCGGCGACATTGCCGCCGACCGCACCGCTGACCGCTTCAACAATCAAGCTCGTGATATCCATAGGTTTTTGTTTCTTGGTTTTTCTGCGTTTCTCCCATGATCGCGCCCTGAAAGGTGCGTTAGTTTGCGACCGAATCGTGCTGTGCGTCGAGCTCAAATTCAGGCCTAAAACGCCGGAAATCTTGGCTTTACTCTTCAACGGTCTCCATCAGGAATCGCTCCTTTCGCAAACACCAGTCCGGCTCGGACCGAAGGCGGGTCGTATGAGTTCATCAGCGAAACTCAAATGTTTTCCCTCCCAGTCCGCAGTTCATCCAGACAAAGCTCGCTTAAACATTTTGAACGCACGCTAACTTTCTCGTCTGAATTCGATGTTGGGAGTTGGACGTTGAGCGTTGGATGTTTGCTGCCTCGAGATGATTCGCGAATGTTTGTCACATGCTGCGTTGTCCCTGGGCGACCACTGAACCAAACATCACCTATCACGATCAGGAATGGGGCGTGCCGGTGCATGACGATCGAAAGCTCTTCGAGTTTCTGATTCTCGAAGGCGCGCAGGCAGGTCTGAGCTGGACCACCATTCTCAAGAAACGGGAGAACTATCGCAAAGCGTTCGACGGATTTCGCCCAGAAAAGATTGCGCGTTACGGCACGCGCGATGTGAAACGGCTGCTCGCAGACGCCGGGATCGTGCGGAACCGGTTAAAGATCGCGGCGACGATCCAGAACACGAAAGCATTCATCGCCGTCCGAAAAGAATTTGGGACCTTTGACACTTACCTTTGGAGTTTTGTCGGTGGCAAACCGAAGCAGAATCGCTGGCGAACCATGTCTCAGGCGCCTGTGCGCACAAGTCAATCCGACGCGATGAGCCGAGATCTGCAAAGGCGCGGATTCGAATTCGTCGGCTCAACCATCTGTTACGCATTGATGCAGGCGACCGGCATGGTTAACGATCACCTTGTCACCTGTCCACGACACGCGCAGCTCGTCGGCAAGGGTTAAAGATTAACCACAAAGGCCAGAGGGCTGCCCGCCTGATAATTTCGCACCAGCCGATCGATCTCATACGGTCTGTGTCGATCTTCGGTTCCGTGCTTTCCATCTCTCAACCCTTAGCTAACGACTCTCAACCAGCTCTTACCACCTCGAGCAAACTATTCCCATGGGCACAGCGCGTGCTCGGAGAAGGCTCTATGACTGTCGTCCTTTTTCTTTCCCTCTTTGTGGCGTTACCCGCCGCGGTCGCTTTCTTCTCCGAAACATCACTTTGGCAGCGCAGCTTGCTCAAACCTGCATTCAGTGTCGGCACACCCGTCGTTTACCGGCGGCAGGAAATCTCTACCCATCCGTTTGCGGACGCATACGCTGTCTACCCGGCCGAGCGTGGTGATTACTACTATTATACGATCATCAATTATCTCCGTGTAGCCGAAGTGCTGGGCGATGGCCGCATCATCGCCGTCGCGCGCAACAACGAACGGTGGTGCTTCTGGCCTAACGAGTCTGGTTTGCGCAAAGCTCGCCTGACCGAGCGTCTCAATTATCGGCGCTTTCCGCATTTTTGATTTGGGCGCGAAGTGGTCTCGCTGCGCTCTGCCGCGCTCGCCACGCCGAAGCCTCGGCGAAGGCGGCTTAAAAAGCGCCTGCCGAGCTGTAGCCTCGCGCGAAGGCCGGTTAAACCGTTAAATCATCACGCCAGAAACCGGACCGCTAGCGCTTGTGAGATTCAGTGTTCGGTGTTCGGTCTCCGATGTTCGATGTTTGCTTTCTTCTCATCTGCCCTTTGTTACCTTCGTTTGCTTCTGTTGAAGTAAAGACGTTTGAAATCGCTTACCGAGCATCTCTGGTTTGACGTTCCGGCCCGGCGCGGATTTATCAACATCACACCGCAAGTCGAGAAACTGGTTAGGCAAAGCGGCATTCGCGAAGGCCTTTGCCTAGTAAACGCCATGCACATTACGTCATCGGTTTTCATCAACGACGACGAGAACGGGCTCCATCACGATTATGAAGTTTGGCTGGAAAAACTCGCTCCGCACGAGCCCACAAACGCTTATCGGCATAACCGCACCGGCGAGGACAATGCTGACGCGCATCTGAAGCGACAAATCATGGGCCGCGAAGTGGTCGTGGCGATCACAAAAGGGAAATTGGATTTCGGTCCGTGGGAACAGATTTTCTACGGTGAATTCGATGGGCGACGAAAGAAACGCGTTCTAGTAAAAATTATCGGAGATTAAGGACCAGTGATCAGCGGTCGGACGTCAAAATATCTAACGCAAACGCCGAACGCCCGACAGAGTCCACAAAGTAAGGGCAGATCAAGAGCCAAGCCTTCGTTCTCTCTGTTTTCTTCTGTTAGGAGCTCCGATTCGGTTGGGATCTCGCACAAATCGGGCTAAGGTCCCAGTTATCCACGTTTCAGCGTCTCAGTTTTTCGCGAAGTAAATGTTCAATGTTTAGATGTGCCCCTAGTGCACTGTAACTTTGAAAGTGATACCTGGGTCGCGGCGTCGGTGCTTCCAGCCGATCCATTCGTAGGATGCCAAAGCCACGTTGGCGCAAGGTCCGATTCAAACGTTACACTGCACTAGTTTCGTCTCGCCGCCGACATTCCACGGCTGCTTAGCGATTGAAAATCAGGCGCATTTTTCTCATCATCGTTCCAATCTGGACACATGGGAATTTATCGGCACATCCCGGCTCCGCCTCTGAATGAGTTCGTGGAGTTATTTTGGTACTACGTCGATTTCTCGCCCGACCACGACCGCGAGCATGTTCTGCCCGACGGCACGTTCGAACTCATCATCAATCTGCAAGAGACTCCGCGAAAACTGTTTCATGGAACTGACACCGATGAATACGACCCATTCAAACGCGGTTGGATTTCGGGCACGCAATCGAAATTCTTGGTCATCGATGCCTTGCCCAATTCATCGATGATCGGAGTTCACTTTCGACCGGGCGGTGTTGCCCCTTTCCTCGGATTGCCGGCGAACGAGCTCGCAGGGCGCGTTGTCGAACTGGATGCAATCTGGGGCAATGCGGTTTGGGAATGGCGCGATCAATTGCTTGCCGTCAAAACTTCGGTCAAAAAATTTGCTGTCCTCGAGCATTTGCTTCTTCAACGGCTTGCCGAATCGCGGAAATGCCGGGGTCCCGCGATCGGCTGGGCTCTGCAGCGGTACATGGCGGAGCCCAGCGTTCAAACCATCACCTCCGTGTCAGGCCGTCTCGGCTTTAGTCACAAACATTTTATCGATCTCTTCCGGCGTGAAACCGGTCTAACGCCAAAGCTTTTTTGCCGGATCCGCCGTTTTCAACAAGCACTGACTGAGGTTCAGGCACGCGCGGAGATTGATTGGGCCGACGTTGCCTATCGCTGCGGCTACTTCGATCAATCGCATTTTATCCACGACTTCGTGAAATTCTCCGGCCTGAATCCTTCCGCATATCCGAAGTGTTGCCTCGAAGGCGAACGCAATTTCGTTCGCGTTGCGTGAGGTAAAATTTTTCCAATACGTCAGGTGGAACAGCAGGCAAACTCGGGACACCAAAACCTCATATGAAACTCCAACTGATTTTGACCCTATTCTGGTTCGTCGGCGTGGTCGCGCTTAGGTCCGCCGAAGAACCTCCGCTGAACGCCCACCTGCAACCTTTTCGTCCGCTTCTGGAGAAGATCTGGAAAGGCATGTTCGCGAACTCGACACCCGACAAGCCCATAACTGACGTGCAAAAATGGGAGCGAACATTGAACGGGCAGGCCGTCCGTGTTTTACACTCAATCAACGACGGCGCTTACGGCGGCGAAACTGTGTTTCTCTGGGATGATCAGCGTAAGACGGTCGTTTATTACTATTTCACCACCGACGGTTTTATGACTACTGGAGCGCTTCGGGTCGAAAACGGAAAGTTCATTACCCACGAAGATGTCAAAGGCGACGCCAATGGCGTGACCGAAGTTCGCGCAACCAGCGAACTCCTTCCCGACGGCAGGTTTCACGTCAGGGCTGAGTACCTGAAGAATGGAAAGTGGACGCCTGGTCATGATTGCACCTACGAACAAACACCCGACGCCAAAGTCGTCTTCAAGTAATCAGCGAAGAAGGCAACAAACGAAACAGAGTCTTCGTTAACTTCCCTACACTGCGCAAATGCTCTGTCCTGCTGAGTTCGGCGTTGGGCGTTGGACGTTCCACCTTCGCTGCGCTATGGCGCGACGAGTGAGCGCTTGCCACGCCGAAGCTTTCGGCGTAGGCGGGTTCGGCGTTTTCCTCATTACCTCTTCAGCGACCGTTCATCCCACGGGGTCTTTCGGATTCCGCGCCCTTTCGACCGGCGAAGAGTCGTTCGATGATATAAAACGTGACCGGGATCAGAAAGATCGCGATGCCGGAAGCAGCGAGCATTCCGCCGATGACGGTCGATCCAAGAACTTGGCGTGCGACAGCGCCCGAGCCGCTGGCGAACCAAAGCGGCAGACATCCGAAGATGAAGGCAAACGACGTCATCAGGATGGGGCGCAAACGCAGACGCGCGCCTTCGAGCGCGGCGTCGAGAAGCGGTTTCCCCTTTTCGTATTCATCCTTGGCGAATTCGACAATGAGGATCGCGTTTTTCGCGGCCAAGCCGATGAGCATGACCAAACCGATCTGAGCGTAAACGTTGTTTTCGATTCCGCGCCACCAAAGCGTGAGGAACGCGCCGAACACGGCGACCGGTGTCCCTAACAAAACGCTGAACGGCAGCGACCAGCTTTCATACAGCGCGGCGAGAATCAGAAACACGAACAAGAGCGACATTCCGAAAACGGTTGCCGGTGAAACGCCTTGCTGCGCTTTTTTCTCCTGATAGGAGATGCCGAGATAGTCATAGCCCATCTCGTTAGGCATGGTTTGTCGAAAAACCTCCTCGAGCGCGGCCATCGCCTGATTCGAGCTGTAACCGGGCGCGGCCGATCCGTTGATTTGGGCGGAACGATATTCGTTATACCGCAAAGTGAATTCCGGACCGGCGACGTCTTTGATGGTCGAGATGGCATCAAGCGGGACCGGAGTCCCGCCGGAATTTCGGACATAGAATTGGCCGACGTTCTTCGCGTCGGTTCGATAGTCGCCCTCGGCCTCTATATATACCTGCCAGGTGCGGCCGAACCGATTGAAGTAGTTCACGAAAAATCCGCCCATGAACGTTTGCAGCGTTTGATAGACTGACGTGAGATCAATTCCCTGCTTGATCACTTTGTCGCGATCGACCTTCACGAAAACCTGCGGCACGTTCGGCTGGAAAGTCGGAATGAGGGTGCCGAGCTCGGGACGCTTGCGTGCGGCTGCGAGAAACGTTTGCATATTTTGCGCGAGAAACGCGACGTCTTTCCCAGCGCGATCTTCAAGGACAAACGTAAATCCACCGGAAGTGCCGACACCCGGAATGGCCGGCGGCGGGAAAGCAACGGCGATTCCTTCGCTGAGGCTTGAGAGGTATTTGTTTATGCGCGTCTTGATCGCCTGGTATTGTTCCTCCGGTTTGGTTCGTTCGCTCCACGGCTTGAAGGTGACGAAGAAAAAGGCGTGATAGGTGTCGTAGACCAGGCTCAACAGACTAAATCCAACGACACTGGTGGTGTATTGCACGCCGGGCGTTTTGCTCAAAAATTCTTCGATCTCTCGACAAACCTGATCGGTGCGTTGAAGCGAAGCAGCGTCGGGTAATTGCAGCGCAATAAATACGTAACCCTGATCTTCCTCGGGCAAAAACGCGCTCGGCAATTTCGATCCGAAAAAACCTGCACCGACGGCAAGCACGGCCAGCAATGCGAAACTGAGCACGGCTTTTCGAATCGCAAGTCGCGACCAGTTCACATACCCGTGCGTCGCGCTGCCGAACACGCGATTGAACCGATCGTAAAACCAACCGAGCGGCCCCCGGACTTTTTTGCGCGGCCGGAGCAGGATCGACGAAAGCGCTGGGCTGAGGGAGAGCGCGTTGAACGCGGACAAGATGACAGAGATAGCAATTGTTAGGGCGAACTGTTGATACAAGCGTCCAGTGATTCCGGGCAGAAACGCAGTCGGAATGAACACCGCGGAAAGAACAAGTGCGATGCCGATGACCGGCCCCGATACTTCGCGCATCGCCGGAAGCGTCGCCTCGCGCGGCGCCATTCCTTCCTCGATGTGGCGCTCGACCGCTTCGACAACTACGATCGCGTCATCGACCACGAGCCCGATGGCAAGCACAATCCCGAACAGCGACAGCGTGTTGATCGAGAATCCGAACAACGGAAACAGAACGAACGTGCCGACTAACGACACCGGCACCGCGCACAACGGAATGAGCGTTGCGCGCCAGCCTTGTAAGAAAATAAAAACGACGAGCACAACGAGCGCGAGCGCTTCGAGCAACGTCTTGACGATTTCCTGCATTCCCTCCGTCACCGCTAACGTTTGATCGAGCGACACGGCGAAATCGATGTCAGCCGGGAAACGTTGCTTCGCTTCGGCCATGAGTTGCCGCACACCTTGGGCTGCCTTGACCGCGTTCGTGCCTGGAAGCTGGTAACAGGCGACGATTGCTGCTGGTTGTCCGTTCAGCCGACCCTTCAAGTTGTAAGTCTGCGCGCCGAGCTCGATCCGCGCGATATCTTTCACCCTAACAAACGAGCCATCAGGATTTGCCCTAACCACAATCTCGCCAAATTCCTCGGGCGTTTGCAGTCGTCCTTGCGCACGCACCGTGTAAGTAAATTTCTGTCCGCTTGGAATCGGCTCGCCGCCGACCTGTCCGGCCGGATTCACCGTGTTCTGCTTTTGCACCGCGCTGATAATGTCTGGAACGGTGATCCCGAGCTTCGCCAGTTGATCGGGCTTGACCCACAACCGCATCGCGTATTGGCCGGCGCCGAACACGGCCACATTGCCAACTCCAGGAACGCGGGTTAGCTGATCGACCAGATTGATGTAAGCGTAATTCGCCAGAAACGTTCCGTCGTATGTTCCCTTCGGCGAATAAAGCGAGACCAGCATTAGCGGCGCGGTCGTCGATTTTTTCACCGTCACGCCGTAGTTGTTGACGTCCGCGGGCAATTGCGATTGCGCCTGCGCCACGCGCAGCTGGGTCAACACGTGATCGATGTTCGGATCGGTTGCGACATCGAAATTGACGATCATTCGAATATCGCCGCTGTTGGCGTTGACCGAGTACATGTAATTCATCTTGTCCACGCCGCTCATCTGTTGCTCGATCGGCGCCGCGACCGATTGCTCGATCGTCAACGCGTCCGCGCCGGTGTAGTGCGTTTGAATCTGAATTTCCGGCGGCGCGATTTGCGGATATTGCGAGATCGGCAGCGCGAGGATGCAAACGCTGCCGATCAGCGTCAGCAGGATCGCGATGACGATCGCGACAATCGGCCGCCTGACGAAAAACTCGGACATTGCCTTATGTCCTTAAGGTGAAGATGTCGATTTTGCGGCAGTCCCTTGGTCTGCCGGCGGCGTCCATTCCTTCACCGTAACCGCTGCACCTTCGCGCGCTTTTTGGACGCCTTGCACCACGACTCTGTCGCCGGCCTTCAAACCTTCAGTGACTTGCCACATCGCGCCGATGCGCTCGCCCGTTTTTACCGGACGAATGCTCACCTTGTTGTTCTGATCGACTACTGCGACCTGGAAATTGCCCTGCAACTCCGTCACCGCTTCCTGCGGAACAACGAGCGCGTTCTGCACCGAGTCCGGAACGAAGCGCACTTTGCCAAATTGTCCCGGCCGCAAAGTGGCGTCTGGATTTGGAAACGTCACGTAGTAACGGATCGACCCTGTTTTTGGGTCGAGGTTTCGATCCAGCGCGTAGAACTTTCCTTTTCGCGGATAGACGTTGCCGCTGCCGAGAATCAAATCGAAGTCGATGCGTTTGAGGAGAGCCTGGCGTTTCTCGGTATCCGGGTAGCGCGCAAAGAAATCGGTGAATCCAGCTTCGCCCACCGTTACGATGGCTTTGATCGGATCGATCTGCGACACCGTTGTCAGCGGAGTGGTTGATGCGGGACCAACAAGATCGCCCACTTGATTATTGGCGAACCCGGCCAGCCCATCGATCGGCGCCGCGATTTTAGTATAGCCAAGATTTAGCTCGGCGGTTTTCACTGCCGCTTCGTCGGCTTCAACGTTCGCCCGACTTGATTGCGCGGCAGCAGTCGCCGTGTCGCGCTCCTGATCGCTGATGACTTTTTTCGCAAACAGATCCAGCGCGCGTTTCTCATCAGCGTCCGACTTCGCCCAATTGGCTTTGTCTTTGGCCAGAGTTCCCTTGGCTTGTGCTAATGCAGCCTCGAACGGACGTGGATCAATCTGGAAAAGCAGGTCGCCTTTCTTAACGATGCTGCCTTCCTGATAATCGCGCGAGACAATATAACCCTGCACTTGGGCGTTGATGTTGGCGTTAATGAACCCATCGAGCGTAGCCACACGCTCCAGCACCCGCGGCACATCGCGCGGCTGCACCGTTGTCACCAAAACTTCCGGCGCAGCCGGCGCGACTTGAGTCGGCTTCCGCGAACAGCCCCCAATGAGTAAACTACAGATCAGAAGTGCGCCGAGCGAAACGAGGCGTTTCATGGTTTCGTTATCGTGATGGGGCGCTGAAATGTCCAGCGTGGATGCGCCGATCCAACACCTCTCTTTTAGACGCGATACTCAACGACCGGTCAATTGTTCCAGCTTCTCTGGGTATCGCTCCCCATGCACCGTGATCTTTGATGCGGCGTTATCGATCTCACGGAGATCGTCCGACGTAAGTTCGATTGAAGCTGCGCCGATGTTCTCCTCCAACCGATGCAACTTCGTGGTGCCGGGGATTGGAACGATCCACGGTTTCTGCGCCAGCAGCCAGCCCAGCGCGATCTGCGCCGGCGTCGCTTTCTTCCGTTCTGCGATCTTGCCCAGCAAATCGACCAAGGCCTGATTCGCTTTCCGGGCGTCCCGCGTAAAGCGAGGGAGGTTTCTGCGGAAATCGGAGCTGTCGAACCTGGTGTTTTCGTCCATCTTTCCCGTGAGGAAACCTCTGCCTAACGGACTGTACGGAACGAACCCGATCCCGAGTTCCTCCAGCGCCGGTAATACTTGCTCTTCAGGCCCTCTCCACCACAACGAATATTCGCTTTGCACCGAGGTGACCGGTTGGACTGCGTGTGCGCGACGGATCGTTTGCACCCCCGCTTCAGAAAGGCCGAAGTGCTTCACCTTACCTTGCCGAATCAGATCCTTCACTGAGCCAACGACGTCTTCGACCGGCACCTCCGGATCGACACGGTGCTGATAGAACAAATCGATGCGATCGGTCCTGAGTCGTTTGAGCGAGTCCTCGGCAACTTGCTTGATGTGCTCCGGCCGGCTATCGAGGCCCGCCCAACCCGGTGAGCCATCGGGATTAAGTTTGAACCCAAACTTGGTTGCAATCACCACTCGCTCACGCATCGGAGCCAGCGCTTCGCCCACGAGTTCTTCGTTCGTGAATGGGCCGTACACTTCAGCGGTATCAAAGAACGTGATGCCGAGCTCGACCGCCTTCCGAAGCAGCGAAATCATCTCCTGTTTGTCCTTCGGCGGACCGTAGGAAAAGCTCATTCCCATGCACCCCAACCCAAGCGCCGAAACTTCCAGATTGCTCTTCCCAAGTTTGCGCTTCTTCATGTTGAACTTCCTTCTCTAATTAAGCATCGCCGGACAATGTCACGCCCGGCTTGGTTATCGGTGCCGTTGCATTAACCGAGAGCCCACGGAGAACGTCAGGTAATTTGGGTTTCTCTCCGCGACCTCGGTGGTCTCTGGTTGTTGCGCCATAGCGTTACCACCAGTCAGGCCCGGACCGACGGCGGGTGGTGAAAACTGCCAGCCGGAATCAGTTAAACCAACGCCGTATTGACGCGTCAACTCGATAAGTGTTATACCACGGCAACGAAGATTAGAGGCTACATCGCCATTTGTTTCACCTCGGGCGTAATTGGAGCGCTCGCGGTAATCATTTTCTCTGTCGCGCTATATTATACCGGCATCTCCGCATCGATGGGTGTGAACGCGCCACCGAAGCTTGCGGCTCCAGACATATATCGGCCTCTCTTCTGGGGCGGACTCTGGGGTCTACCTTTCGGCTTAATCACGTGGAAACGTGAACGCCATTATTATTTGATCGGCTGGCTCTATTTTCTCGCGCCAGTGCTTGCGCTCTACTTCATTTTCGCCCCGATGCACGGGCTCGGCCTTTTTGGCCAAAGCAAGGGCTTTCTGTTCACGTTTTACCTTTTTCTCGTCAACGTCCCGTACGGGATCGTAACTGCGGCCGTGGCGAGGTGTTTCGCTCGATAGACCTCTGACTTCTGATCACTGGCCACTCGCTTGCCAAGCCGTAGCCCGCACCTTGAATGAAACGCCAGTCCGGTCGCAGACTCGCCGTGGCCGAGCTCGGACGTCGATGTTGGCGGTTCGATGTTGAGCGTTGGACGTTGGAGGTCGGCGTTTCCCGCCATCCAACCGAACTCCGTGGAGAATTCTACTTTCTAAATTCTACTTTGTATTCCTAATTTGCGCGTGAGCGTCATCGGAACAGTGGAAAGCCTTTGGCGGTATCCGGTTAAAAGTATGCGCGGCGAAGAGGTACAGGAGTTGTTTGCTGGTTATGCCGGAGTTTATGGCGATCGCCTTTTCGCTTTCGAAAGTTCGGCCAGCGCAAAAGGATTTCCGTTCTTCACCGGGCGCGAACAACGTCAGATGATTCGGTATCGGCCGCGGTTCCGTTATCCGGATAGAGCGGCGCAGCCGGTCAATCTGACCGAAGCGGAGAAACTCTCGCCTAACATTAATCCAATCTCGGCCAACGCCGCTGACCTGATGATCGACGTCGAGACGCCAGATGGAAAAACGTTCGCGATCGATGATCCGGCATTGATCGACCATCTCCGAGAAAATATCGACGTGAAACACAAGCTCACATTGCTTCGCTCCGACAAAGCCATCACCGATTGTCGGCCGTTGTCGATCTTTGCGGTGCAAACCGCGCGAAAACTTGGGGAGGAAACCGGCGTCACCGTCGACAAGCGCCGCTTCCGCGCAAATGTTTATGTCGATCTAACATCATCCGACGGTTTCGCCGAAGATGAATTCGTCGGTCGCTCGTTACGCATCGGCTCAAAAGTAACCGTCGCCGTTCTCCAGCGCGATGCACGTTGCGTGATGATCATACTCGATCCCAACACCGCGGAAAAAACGCCGGCAATATTGAAAGCAGTCGCACAAGCTCATGAAGGCATGGCCGGCGTTTACGCCGCTGTGCTCGTCGAAGGAATGATTCGCAAAGGCGATTCGGTTGAGTTGGTCTCTTAGACAGGATTGAAGCCTATTTATCAAACTTGATCGGGTTTTCGTTGCTTCCCGCTCTCGAGTTTTCCTGATAAAGGAAGCTATGAACATCGATGTGATCGACCCCAAGAAGACGGCGATGATCGTCGTTGACATGCAAAATGATTTCGTGGCGCGAGGCGCCGCGATGGAAACGCCTGCCGCGCGCGCCGTCGTGCCAAAGCTGGCTGAAGCCTTGAAAGCCTGTCGCGACGCCGGGATTAAGGTCGTTTACACCGCGCATGTGCACCGTCGCGACGGATCCGACATGGGACTCTTTGACGACATGCATCCGCCGATCGCGAATCGTGACGCTTTAGTTGACGGCACATCGGGCGTGGACATCTACCCGGAGTTGGCGCCCGCAACCGGCGAACATATTATTAAGAAGCATCGCTACAGCGGATTTTACGGCACCGATCTTGACATGATCTTGCGCGAATGGGGAGTCGATACCGTCATCATTTCGGGGACAACAACCGAGAATTGTTGCCACGCCACAGCGCGCGACGCGATGTTTCGGAATTACAAAGTTGTTTTTCTTTCCGATGCCACTGCGACCTACGATTATCCCGATAGGGGATTTGGTCCGATGCCTAACCGCGACATCCATCACGCGACGCTCGTGATCCTCGCGGCATCAACCGCGCACGTCATGTCAACCGCCGAAATGAAGAAGCGAATATCCCGCGGCGAGGAAACCAACGCGGCCGCCGCATCATAAGCCGCTTACGATGGATTGATTTCAGCGTGTCAGTTTTCAGCGTGTTCAACTTTCCCATACTGCTGATCGGTCACTTTTTCCATCCATTGTACGACCTGGCCATTGAGTGCTTCTTGCATCGCGATATACACGAATCTCGAAGAGATGAAGTGGAAGTGGTACGCGCCATTGGACGCGGGTGTCTCACGCGAAGCGTGAAGTTGGCGCGGCTTGTGCGCTGCTTCTGCTTTTTCAGCGCAGAAGCTGTGACAATCGCCTACGTCATCGTGGAAGCATTCGAGTCTCGGGTTGCGATCAGGTCTTCCGATATTGCTGATCAGTCACATGCTCGAGCCACTCCACGACCTTCCCGTTGAGCGCCTCCTGAATCGCAATGTGACTCATCGCGGTCGCTGGCGTAGCGCCGTGCCAATGCTTTTCACCCGGCGCAAACCAAACCACATCGCCTGGTTGAATCTCTTGAATTTCCCCGTCCCAACTCTGCGCCCATCCGAGGCCGGATATGACGATCAACGTCTGACCGAGTGGATGGGTATGCCAGGCGGTGCGTGCACTCGGCTCGAACGTGACGCTTGCGCCACGCGCACGTGCCGGTTCGGGCGCTTCAAATAAAGGATCAATTCGCACATTTCCCGTAAACCACTCGGAAGGGCCTTTGGCCGACTGCTGCGTTCCAACTCTCCTAATGTCCATCTTCGATCTTCTATCCTCGATCGTTGCTAACGCAAATTTGACTCTGGTACTGGAAGGTTGATACAATCGCCCCCGTTCTCCGAGCTCTCATCATCTCGAACGAGAATGGAAACGCCGTTGACGCCTCTCGAATTCGCTCGCCGCGCTGGTAAGCTCTATTCAGACCGCGTCGCCGTAGTGGACGGTGACTCCAGGTGGACCTACGCGCAGTTTCTCGATCGATGCGACCGTTGGTCGGCCGTCTTGCAGCAATTTGGAATTAAATCGGGCGACCGGGTCGCCTATCTCTCACCGAACAGTCACGCGCAGCTCGAGTCGTTCTATGCCGTGCCACAAGTCGGCGGTGTGCTCGTGCCATTGAATTATCGCCTGACCGCGGACGACTTCGTTTACCTCATCAATCACAGCGGTTCGCGCATCGTTTGCGCAGACCGCGATTATCTTGGCACGATCGATAGTATTCGGCCCCGCCTTCCACACGTTGAACACTTCATCGCCCTGAGTTGTGGTGTTGGGCTGCCTGCTCGCGAAGGCTTTCGGAGTCCTCAGCCGAATTCTGCGTGGTTGAGTTATGAAGCGGTGCTCGCGACGAGCCCGGCGGAATTCGTTCGTCCGGAAATTCGGGAAACCGATCTGCTCACGATCAACTACACCAGCGGCACGACCTCGCGTCCGAAGGGCGTGATGATTACCCACCGGAACGCATGGATGAATTCCATCGGCACCCTGATCCATCAACCCATGACCTGTGCTGATCGTTATCTCTGGACCCTGCCAATGTTTCACGCCAACGGCTGGACTTTCGTCTGGACGGTAACGGCCGTGGGCGCGACCCATATTTGTCTGCGCAAAGTTGAACCCCGCGCTGTCTTCGAATTGATGGCGAGCGAGCAAGTGACCTTGCTGTGTGCAGCGCCGACAGTGTTGATTTCGTTGGCGAACGCTCCGGAAGATCTTCGTCGCCTCGCGCCAAAAGGAATCCGAGTTCTTACCGCGGGTGCGCCGCCCGCGGCTTCCACCATCCAGCGACTCGAAGAAGATCTCGGTTGGACGATCACCCAAGTTTACGGATTGACGGAGACAGCCCCGTTCATCACCGTCTGCGAGCCGCGGTCAGAACACGCGACACTTTCGATCAGCGAGCGAGCCGCGATCAAAGCCCGCCAGGGTGTCGAGCTGATCACGTCCGGCGAGGTACGCGTTGTGGACGAACATGGTAACGACGTGACCCGAGACGGGATTACCCAAGGAGAAATCGTCGCCCGCGGCAACGTGATCATGGCCGGCTACTACAACGATCCAGAAGGGACCGAGCAGGCTTTGTCGGGCGGCTGGTTGCATACCGGAGATGCCGCGGTCGTGCACCCGGATGGCTACGTCGAGATTCGCGACCGCCTGAAGGACGTCATCATAAGTGGCGGAGAGAACATCTCTTCTGTTGAAGTCGAAGGCGTGCTGTTGCAACACCCAGCCGTGCACGAAGTCGCGATCGTCGGTCTCTCGGATGAACGCTGGGGTGAGGCGCCGCATGCGTTTGTTGTTCTCAAGCAAGGCGCACACGCTGAGGAGAGCGAACTGCGCGAGTTTGCGCGGGCGAACCTCGCACATTTCAAGGCTCCACACAGTGTGACCTTCATGAACGAGCTTCCCAAAACGGCAACCGGCAAGGTTCAGAAATACATTTTGCGAGCACGACAGCCCGCGATCGCTCCCCAGTGAATCACAGTTGAGAGTTGATAGAACAACCTGGCAAAGCCGGCCTTTAGTTGAGAGCTGTTCTTTCTCTCCCGTTGAACGTCGGACGTTCGATGTTCGGCGTTTTCCGGCTCCGACCTTCGACCTCTGACCTCCGCCCTCTGGTCAATGATCACCGATCATTGCTGGAAGCTGATCGCCGACGCAGTCGGACAGCGACGAGTCGCGGTCGTCGTGCTGCTCGATGTCGAACCGCCGGCGCGCAGGGTCCAACATTCGCCGAGCGTGGAGGAATAACAGATCTCAACCGAGACACGGAACCGTTCCTTATTCAATTTCACCCAGAGCGGGTTCGATCGGTCGCATTTGATCTGGTTGTTCTCGGCGTCTTCGGGAGTGAAGATGGTCATCGTTTCACCCGCAGATAAAACGCGGCTATTCATGTCGCTCTCGGAATAGTGGTGCTCTCCGGGTCCGAGCAATTTGTCGAGCACGTCAAGCCAGTTCTTCACCGGCTGATCATCCACCTTCACGATGACATTCTTAATCATCGCCGGTCCAACGCCTTTGTTCGCGAGGGTCAAGGTGATTGGCCCATTATTGTTATCAAATTGCAGGATCGGCCAGACTGCGGCGCGCACCTGCTGGCGTTGTACGTAAGCGGTGTAACCGGAAACACACAATGCGCACACTCCGACAAACGTTGCGATGATCGCGTCATATCGGCTGGCCCCGCGCATCGCCTTCTCCTCCGGCACGGCGCGGATCATATCGCGCGCGGACTTAGTGTCAATCAGTCGTAGCGACTGATGGCTATTCGGAGAGTCGTCAGCTCTTTGGTTCGTCGGCAATGTGGAGGACGATTTTGCCGCGAGTGTGTCGAGTAGCGATTTGTTCCTGCGCCTTTGCCACGTCGGACAACGGAAAGGTCTGCGAAACAACCGGCGTGATTTTCTTCGCATCGATCAACTTGACGAGATCTTCGAGCACGCTCGCTTTAGGTTCACAGCGAAAGCTCACACCGCGAATGCCGTGCGCCTCGAGCTCTTTCTGGTCCACATCATCCACGATCGAAACGATGATTCCTCCCTTCTTCACCACGCCGTAGGAGCGCTTCAGAGTTTGGCCGCCAACCATGTCGAGGACGACATCGACATCTTTGGCCACTTCTTCGAATTTTGTTTTCGTGTAATCAACCGCAACATCGGCGCCCATCTTTTTGATAAAATCCTGATTGGTGGTGGAAGCGGTGGCGATCACCTTTGCACCACGCGCCTTGGCGATCTGAATGGCAAGATGTCCGACGCCACCGGAACCGCCATGAATCAGGACAGTTTGTCCCGCGCCTAACTTTGCCACGTCGACTAATACTTGCCACGCGGTGGAGCCCGCCGCCGGAACAGCGGCGGCTTGTGTGTAGGTCACCGCTTTCGGTTTGGATGCGACTTCGTTCTCCTTCGCGATCACGAACTCCGCATAACCGCCTTCGGTCACGAGTGTGAAGAAAGCGTAAACCGGATCGCCCGCTTTGAATTTTGTGATCCTCGCTCCGGTTTTCTCGACGATGCCGGCTGCGTCCATTCCGAGGACCAATGGAAACTTATTACCGATCAATTCGGCCAGGTAGCCCTTGCGAATTGCGACATCGACCGGATTCACCGACCCAGCAATGACGCGAATGAGTATCTCATCTTCTTTCGGGACGGGTCGCGGAACATCTTCAACCTTCAAAACCTCCGGCCCGCCGTAAGAGTGAATGACCACCGCCTTCATGGTTGCCGTTTGCGCCTGAGACGCGTCGTGAAACACCAGGCACGTCAGGCAAACCAGAACCGGAACCACAAACTGTGAAATAAATCGCGAAGACTGTAACCCTCGCCTTTTGATCTCCATTTCTGAATTCCTCGGATTGCTCCGTGCTCGTTCCTCCGACCAATAACAATTAACTTATAATAAATAACCAGCGAGTCTGATCTCTGCCTTCCGTCCTCTGTCCTCTGTCCTCTGTCCTCTGTCCTCTGTCCTCTGTGCTCTGTGCTCTGTGCTCTGTCCTCCGTCCTCGGCTCTGCGCTCCCTGCTCCGGATCAAAGCCACCTGTAGAACCGCGGCTGCCACCGTAGCCAACCAACACGCTGGCGGGGAAAACAAAGACGCCAACAGTCGCAGGCAATAAGCCTTATGAGGAACGAAAAATTCCAGCCTGTGACAGAAGTCCGACAGCTGGCACCACATATGCTCGCAACAAGGAAACTCATCAGCCAGCCAGGGAAGCGAGTTGAATATCCAAGGAACAAAACCAGCCAAACCCGGCATATCAGACGCCATTGATTGCAACAAACCCGCCATCCAACTCCAATTAACCAGCGATTAGCCTCGCGCTGATCGCTTCCAGCCATGCCTAAAGCCTCTCCAGCCGCGCCCAACCTCAAGTTAGAGGCAGTCCTTTCGATTCTGGCCCCGACAAGATGGGAAATCTTGCGGCACCTCGCCGATGGGAGTGCGCTCATGGTCTCAGAACTCGCCGAGCGCACCGGTTACGCGCCAAGCCTCATCTCCAAACAGCTCGCCATTCTGCGCAAGGCCGGCATCATCATCGCGCCGCGCGCCCGCCACCTCGAGATCGCGCCACACTTCATCGCCGACAAAACCAACCGGCTTCTCGATTTCGGCTGGTGCTTGCTGCGTCTGAATACCGGAAGCAATTAAGACCGCGTCCGAGCTTAGGCATCCGTTCGCGTCAAACGATTAGCACTCGAGAAAACAAACGGCAGACGGCAACGAGTTCAACCAGAAGTATGAAACTCGAGCGCGATAATCCGCGCAATGAACTCAAGGCCGAGTGTCGATAGTAAGCTTCGACCCCTTCTCCCGCTCAGATTTCTTTTTAAAGGACGACGTCCGTGCTTCGACTTCCATACGCTTTAGTAGTTCGGGTACAAACGTTTCACTTGATCCTGCCAGTATCGAAAATGCAAACAGTGCGTAGGGCTTGTCGGAAATCATCCCTAATAGGACGTTCCCTTTGACGCAGCAGACAAAGATGAAGCCAAATAGCACACCGAGCGCGATGCGGGACATACCTTGGAATGCGGAAAAAGATCGCTGCTTATAAGGACTTATTTGCAAACCGCTTGATCGCGCAAAAACAGACAACGCCGACCCAATTGTGCCCCCCAAGCAACCAATAATGATTGTCTTCGCTCTGTTAGAGGGTGACCACGGAGAAATGTAGATGAGACCAAAAAAGATCGCGGCGACCAACGCAAGGCTGAATCCAGAGATGACATAGATGAATCTCGCCATATCAAGTGCCCGGGTCTGAATGTGTTCAGCCACGTCGACGAAATAATCTGCGACCGGACACGTCGCATTTTTATCCGAAAAGGCTCGAAACAATGCTGATCCTAAGTCTATTTTAAGCGGCAGCGCCTTATTCTTTTGAAGAGCAATGGAAATGTAGGAGTAAATGCGGTCATACTCCTTTAGAATTTGAAGTTCCCTTGGTGTCGGGGTGTCTGTCGCTGTATCAAACTTCAAATGATCGTCTTCGATCACATAAACGACCAAATCGGTAGATCGCCCTATAATAAATGTGATCTTCTGCCCGCGTTTATCAGGCTCCCCTACACGTAAGTCGTCAAATGGCCCAGCAGCCATACCGTAGATACTGTCCACACGGGATCTCTCGCAGCCAAGTCTTTTCCCACGCGTAAGATCGACATCTACTCGCTAGGAATCGTTCCGATTAAACGGTCGGAAACATTTTTAAACGAAACTTCCGGGTCGCACATTTGGGGTCAGTCCTCACTAACAACACAAAACCGCTTCTCATTGTATCAAAACTGAGGACTGACCCTCAGCTCTGCCATAAACTCGCGTTTCAGCTCTCAGCATTTCAGTTTTCCCCGAAACGAAATGTCAAATATTTAGACGCGACCCCGATTCTTCTTCCTGCGGCGCGCACCTGCTGGCGTTTTCCCGCGATTGAATCGGACCGAGAACCATTCGATCATTATGGTGTGAGCAAGGTCGAGCAAATGGAGTCTGAACTCCACAAATTAACGCAAGGAGAGCTTAAGCAGATTCGCGAATGGCTCGACGACGTTATCGAAGACGAGTTGGAGCTCACACCAGAATTCGAAAATTCGATCCAGCAGGCCGAACATGATATGGCACAGGGCAAGAGTGCCAGAGTTCGGGAGCCTGACGGCTCGTGAGCGCAGCCACTCAGGTTTACCACGCAAGTTTCGACGCCATCTTCCTCAAGTTGCCGCCCGGCCTTCGCGCGCGAGTGGAAGCCAGGATCGACGGATCATTTGGGACGGATCATTTGGGGTCAGTCCTCACTAACAACACAAAACCACTTCTCATTGTATCAAAACTGAGGACTGACCCTCAGCTCTGCCATTTGTCTAATATTTAGACGCGACCCCGATTTTTTTCCGCTTTCCGCTTCCTCTCGCGCGCAGGATCGAGATGCCGATCTGAACAGTTCGACACCTAAGCGGCACCGCCTTCTTCCTTCACACGCGGTGCTGCAAGCTGCAAATAGCGCTCTTCGATTCGCTTTTTCATTGCTTCAAGTTTTCGCGAATATGGATAGCGCTTGAACAGCTTCTCGGCTTCGTCACGTAGTGAACCTAGTAGACGTCGCCGTTCCTCGAACCGACTCGGCCACTGCTCGATCCAGGCGAGCTCCTGAGCACATAAAACATGTGCTGGATATGGATCATCAGGTCGCTCTTCAATTTGTTCGAGTAGAATTTTGCGCGCTTCGTCACGCATTACAGTGGCTTCATGCAACTTGTGCGAGGCCGCTGCTTGTTTGTAGAAGAGCATCGCTTTGGTCGTCTGGATGAAATCATCCGAGTGCGGTGCAAGCTCTTCTGCCTGCGCCAAGTAGTTTTCCGCAGTGGCAAGCTCGTCATACTCCAACTCGAGTGATGCGTACTGGAGCAAGAAATGATAGTCGTGTTTTAGATATCCCTCCAGCGATTGAAAAACGGATCGTGCTGCTGCGATGTCTGTTCGAAAGCGCTGTTGTATCAGCCAATGATTAATAACGTCGCGATACAGGCGGAATATCTTAGAGCGATGTGGCTGCGTAAAATCCAAGTCGTGGGCGAGCGTTTGCAGCAACCGAATGTAAGCCTCTTTCACGAGCGCCCGCGGAGCAAGATTGTCTAGCAATGCCTCCGCAATAATACGGTGGCGGGCTTGCACAGCTTTGCGATGTGGCTCCCGTCGCAGCACGATGCCTTTAAGCTGCGTATCGAGCAGATCGAGAGCCTCATTGGGAAACACATCCATGAGACCAAGGAATTGATCGATGCTGAGGTGATTACCAAATGTGGTCGCCAGGCAAATTGCTAGATAACCAATTTTGGCCTCGCCGAGTTCGATCGACTCGAGTTCGCTCTCGATAATGTGATCGAACGAGTCACCTTGCGTCGCTTCTCGCATTTCCACCAAGATTTGCTTTTCAGCTCGGATGGAAAATTCATAACGCTGCTGGCCACGTGTTTTTCCGGCCAATTTCCCGAGCAAATTAAACTCGGATAGCTTGTCGATTAGCGCGTCGATATCCCGGTCACTTAGATTTGGCATCTCAAACTCTGCGGGATTTGCCAACGTTGCGAGTCTCTGCATGATTCGGGCGCTGCGATTCCCCCGCTCCCCTGCAACAATAACAATCCTCCGCCGACTGAGCCTGACAGTTTCGACAAGCGCACTAAGCGTCGTCAGCAGAGTTCGTGCGTCGTCGACGAACACGGCTAGCGGTTCAGCAAATCCGGCGAGCGCGGGCGCAATGTGATGTGCTGCTATCGAGTAGAATGGGTCAGCAAAGAGAACGCGCGTTCCCGCATTCGCCAATTGTAACGCAACGCGCATCATCACCGTGCTTTTGCCGGAACCTGCCGAACCAGAAACTAGGATCCCACTTGGTTCCGTACCGGTAAGACGCTCTTGAATCAGGGATAGCAGTTCATCCTCGCACTCACGATGTGCGTCCAGATTCGCATACAGGGCGGCCCAATCCGGCCCTGCACCGAGCAAGAACTCCTTTTCGACACGCGGCATTCGCTCTGGCTGGCGGACGATGTGAAATCCAGACAGGAATTCTTGAAGATGTTCTCGCTCGACGTGTGAAACTTCGCCGACCGCAGCTAATTCATGCGCCACGTCAGGGTGCAACTGGGAGATGATTTCCTCACGTGTTGGCAACTTTTCAGCAGGCGCAATAGCTTCGAAAAATTCTTGTGCAGTTCCTTCAATAGGAATGAGACCTAGCGCATCAAACTTTTGTCGAGCGACCTGCGAAAATGACGGACTAACCACAAACGCTTTTGACCGCCGTTCCTTGCCGCCAAATCGCTTGCCACGAGATTCGAGAGCCTGCCAGAACAGAGCCTCATCGAGCTTGCTGCCTACGAAAACGACGGGATGCGTCGAGTAGTCTCGTACAAAATGGTCGTACCACGTGGGATTTTCCGAGGCGCGCCGCGCATACTGCAGGAATGAAAAGGTAAGACCATCCGGGTCGTTCAGATCTACGCCATTAAGCTTCACGAGCTGAATTGTCTCAAGGAATTGATCTCGATCTTTGTAGTCGGCGCTTCGACCGTTGATCACTTCCAGCTTTGGTTCCACACCAGCGAAGCCATAAATCCTTTCAATCACGTCATCGATGTTCGTCGTGTAAACACGATACCAATAAATTTTTGGCAGGAGTTGGTACCATTCCGCCAGTTCCTTCGATGTGAAGAGATCGCGCAAAAGAAAGGCTAGCTGTTTCTTATCACGCCGGAGACAAAGCTCGAACAGATCCTGTAATGAGGTGCCGTCATATTCCTGTGTGAAACGCAGAAAGGACCATAGTTTACGGCAAAGCACTTCTCCGATAGGAATTGCTTCGTCGAGTTGGTTTGTTGCCTCAGTAGAAAAACCTGCACCAAGGAATAGTACGAGTGTGTTACTCCGCATTGCACGCGCGAGTTCCTCTCGAGTCGGTGCGTCTAAATCCATAGTGACGGGAGGGTGTCGGTTGATGAAACCAATCTGTCAGAGTTCTCGATATCAGATTCGCCTTCTACTGCAATTGGGAAAGCGCTTTACGCTTTAGCGTAGACTTCGGAGCCGGGGAATCAGAATGGGGTCGCGTTAGGGTTGCATTGATTTGACGGACAGTGGGCTAAGGGTCAAAACCCGAAAGGAAGCCCACATGAGAACACAGTTAAGCAAGCCAGCTCGTACCAAAGCGAGCTACAGCGAGGAGTACAAACGGGAGGCGCTAGAGTTGTGGCGTGCCAGTGGCCGCAGCGCGGCAAAGGTCGCGGCCGAGCTCGGGATCCGAGCACCACTTCTTTACCGCTGGGCGCACTTAGAGCGCGAATCCAAGGTAAACCAAAGCGAGCATAAAAGCGGACGTAGCGTTGCCGAACTGGAAGCGGAGATTCGCCGCTTACGTGCCGAGAACGCCAAACTCTTAGAGCAGCGTGAAGTCTTAAAAAAATCTCTGGGCATCCTCTCCGAAATGCCGCCGAGAGGTATGCCCGAATCGAACAAATGAGCGGCCAACATAAGGTGGCATGGTTGTGCGAAGCGCTGCTCGTGTCGCGCAGCGGCTATTACGATTGGATAAAGCGGCGGCGTCACCCTAGAGCGCGCGAACTGGAGAACATCAGACTGCGTCAATGCATACGCGAGGAATTTGAGCGCAGTCGCCGCACTTACGGCAGTCCACGGCTGGCGCGCGTGTTAGGCTGTCCAGGACGGCGCTCGGCTCATGCGTTTGGAGCGGCTCTTTGCCCGGCAACGCTCCAAGTATCGTGTCGCAACCACCGACAGCCGCCACGGAGGACCCATCGCTCCTAACCGCGTGCAAGGGCTCCTCATACGACGGCCTAACCAAGTCTGGGCTACCGATGCCACCTGCGTACTCACCGCTCAGGGGTGGTTGTACCTCGTTGCGGTCCTGGATGTCTTCTCCCGACGGGTGATCGGTTGGGCCATGAGCCAACTTCTGGATGCTCCACTGGTGATCGCCGCTTTGCGCATGGCACTTAACCAACGTCGCGCCTTACAAAACCTTATCGTCCACTCTGATCGGGGAGCTCAGTTTGCCAGCGCCGCTTACCGCCAAGTGCTCACTCACCACCGCCTAAGCGCTTCCATGAGTCGAAAAGGCAACTGTTACGACAACGCCTTTATCGAGTCCTTCTTCAGCACTCTCAAATACGAACTGGTCTACCATCATCGCTTCGGCAGCTTCGCCCACGCTCGTACCGCCATCTTCGATTACATCGAGACCTTCTATAACCGCATCAGACTCCATTCCAGTCTTGCCTATCAAAGCCCAATCAGTTTTGAATCCCAATTAAAACAAATAGACCAAAGGAATTGATCCCTTCCTAACTGTCCGAGAAAACAGGGCAAGCCCACGTCTGAACATTTAACAGGGGGACATAGGGGTCGTAGCTTACTATCGACACTTTTTGACCAGGGCTCAGACGTAGCTGGCGCTGCCCATCTTTAATCGCGGCGCAATCCACTGGCGAGTCATTGGTGTCTCCCTCCGCAGCCGCCGCGCAATCCGGGCTTTTACCGGATCTCCCTTTGCTCGCATCGCCAAATCAATCTCCCGCCACCGCTTTTGGGGTCACGCCAGTATCATGGCAGAGCAATAACCCAAGTGTCAATTGTGAGCCACGACCTCTATTCGGTAGTGTTGGTCAATTGTCAGTTGGGGGTCGAGGGGATGAAGGCCAACCTGGGTTTACTTTGTTTTTAGCTAAAGCGGTTTTCTGCCACCAATGATTCCAATCGGCAGGATGAGATT
>JACXTT010001771.1_pt1 | contig 35474 bp, 23 predicted proteins | sample 9270951 | NCBI WGS metagenome assembly JACXTT01 (sample SAMN15532306, study PRJNA645909) | rock metagenome | isolation source: weathered quartz diorite | place: Puerto Rico | collected 2017-06-21 | reverse complement strand
GCAAGGCCCTCAAGCAATTCGTCAACGCTGAAATCACGAACCAGCAGTTGCTCGATCAAAGCATCGTCCTTGTCAACGGCGTTCGCATCGCCTTGAATCTGCAACTTGTTGAGTAAGAAAAATTCAACTGCACGCATGTAACTATGCTTATAATATAATTAAGTAGTTTATTTAGAATGGCGTGGCGACGTGACTCGAACCCCCGGCCTCTGCCGTAACCTGGACCTTCCCATTACTGCGGCGACGACGCGGGCTGCGCTACCTTGGATGTTTCAACAAGCATCCTTACAGTCACGCTACGACGATGCAGGGAAACTCGCGACCGCGGACAGTAAGTCTTTTGATCCATGTCCCGGGACACGATTAGGGTGAATGTAAGCTTTTTTGGTAATCGGAATTCAGTTTGTCGAGAAATGGCCGCATTTAGGATAGGTTTACCTTTACTGGGCTAATTTCCATAATGAGACAGTTTCGCAGACAACGTCATGATCCAGGTTCCCTGAATTCGTGAGCGGAGGATCGATAATGAAGAGGCGCGAATTGATTCAGGCGGCGATCTCGGCAGGGGCACTAAATCTTATGACGAGCCAGAGTACTCCTGCTGCTGGTCAAGAGCCAAGAGTCCAAGGCCAATCGGAACAAAGCAAGTTTCCGGAGGTTTCGGGGTTGACGCGTTATGCGGCCGAATTTGCGTTGAAGCTGAAGTATGAAGATATTCCGGCCCAAGTGGTCGCTCTGGGAAAGAAGTCTATCTTGGACGGATTTGGATTGGCCTTGGCCGGGTCGGCTAGCAAAATCGGGGGGATCTGCCGCAAGTACGTGCAGTTGCTAGGGACGCCGCCGCATGGAAGCTCCACTATTATTGGCAGCTCACAGAAGGCGACACCGCGATTTGCGGCATTTGCGAACGGCGTGTCCATTCACGCGGATGATTTTGACGATACGCAACTTGCTGTTGCGAAAGACCGCACATACGGACTGCTGACGCATCCCACAGCGCCCGTGCTCCCAGCCGTTTTCGCTCTTGCGGAAGCTAGAGGCGCGTCGGGTAAGGATTTGCTGACCGCGTATCATGCAGGCGTGGAGGTAGAAACAAAAGTCGCTGAGGCGATTTCACCTCGCCATTACGAAGATGGGTTTCACTCGACCGGGACGTGTGGCTCATTTGGGTCGGTAGCTGCGTCAGCGAAAATGCGCGGCTTGACGTCCGATGAAACAGTAAGTGCTTTCGGAATTGTGGCGGCCGAGGCCGCGGGTGTGCGGGAGAATTTCGGAACAATGACGAAGCCATTTCAAGCGGGACACGCAGCTGAAAATGGCGTTGCCGCGGTGGACCTGGCCAGTCTCGGCTGGACGGGCGCGGTTGAAGTCCTGGAGGCGAAGCGCGGCTTTTTCCGCGCCTATGGCGGATCGTACGATCCTGCAGCCATCCAGAACAAGCTTGGGAATCCGTGGACATTTGTGAATCCAGGAGTCTCTTTGAAGCCTTACCCTTCGGGGTCGCTGACGCATCCCGCGATGGGAGCAATGCTGCGGCTAGTCGAGAAATTCGGTATCAAGCCCGAGGATGTGGGAAAGGTTGACGTGGGAACCAACCGGAACATGCCCAACACACTGATCCATCACCACCCCGATAATGGCCTGGAGGCGAAGTTCAGCATGGAATACTGCATTGCCTTGTTACTGGTGGAGAGGAAACCGTCTCTCGCACACTTCACGGACGAATTCGTGAAACGCGCGGACATGCAGGCGCTGCTGCGGCGCGTCAACTTTTACGTCGATCCAGTAGCTGAGAGGGCGGGCTACGACAAAATGACATCACTGGTCACGGTGCACATGAAAGATGGTCAAGTTGTAAAAGATCAGGCGGATTTTGCGAAAGGCAGCCCGGCGGACCCGATGACATTTGACGAGGCGGGCACGAAGTTCCGCGGTTGCGCGGAATTTGCGAAGTGGCCAGCTAACAAAACAGAGGCCGTTATAAAAGCCGTGAGCAAGCTGGAGGCAGCCGCGAATCTGAAGGACTTGACGATGTTGCTTCAGGCCTAGAGCGGTTCAAGATCCTTCGGCCAGACAAGCGATTGCCTCACCCACTTCTTCCGTGGTCGATTTGCCCCCTATGTCAGGTGTGCGCACTTGTGAAGCAGCGAGGACTTTGGCGATGGCAGATTCGACGGCATCCGCGGCATCGGAAAAGCCGAGATGGCGAAGCATCATAGCGCCGGACCAGATTTGCCCAATGGGGTTGGCAATCCCTTTTCCTGCGATGTCCGGCGCAGATCCGTGGACAGGCTCGAACATCGAGGGAAATTCCCTTTCGGGATTGAGATTGGCGGACGGTGCAAGACCGATGGAGCCAACTACGGCCGGGCCGAGGTCGGAAAGGATATCACCGAACAGATTGGAGCCAACCACCACGTCAAACCAGTCTGGGTGGCGAACGAAATGAGCAGTCAAGATGTCGATGTGAAATTGATCCGTGCGCACATCCGGGTACTGGGTGGCAAGTTCTCTGAAGCACTGGTCCCAAAAAGGCATGGTGTAGATGATGCCGTTGGACTTTGTGGCTGAAGTGAGATGCTTTTTGCTCTTACGCGCAAGCTCGAAAGCGTAGCGCAGAATGCGCTCAACACCGCGGCGGGTAAAGATCGTTTGTTGTACGGCCATTTCGTCAGATGTTCCTTCGTAAAGCCTGCCGCCGATGTTAGAGTATTCCCCTTCGTTGTTCTCCCGCACTACGGAAAAGTCAATTTGACCGGTCTGCCAATTCTTGAGCGGTGATTCGATGCCTTGAAACAAGCGCACGGGGCGGAGATTCACGTACTGGCGGAAACCGCGCCGAATGGGAATAAGCAGACCCCAAAGCGAGATATGATCGGGAACACTGGGGTGGCCGACAGCTCCGAGAAAAATCGAATCAAACTCGCGGAGTTGCTCGAGACCATCGGCTGGCATCATCTGGCCGGTTTTGATATAGGCTTCGCAACCCCAGTCATATTTTTGCCAGCGAAATTGGAAGCCGAAGTGCCGACCTACCGCGTCGAGGACTCGAATGCCTTCGGGAACGACTTCTTTGCCTATGCCGTCGCCGGGAATCACCGCAATGTTCAGAGTTTTCATCTGTCAGCACGGCTCAGCCGGTTCATTGTTGCCCGTCAAGACCGCGGATTGCGAAGGCAGACGGGTGGTGCGCAAAAACATAGCCAGAGCAGCGGCCACCAAGGTGATCACTCCGAGATAGGCAAAGCCCGAAAGAAAATTCCCCGTCTTCTTGTTGAGATAACCAACAATAAGCGGCGCAAAATACGCTCCGAGGTTCCCGATCGCGTTCGCGAAACCCATCACGGAGCCTACGATGCGAGAGGGCAAGGTCTCTGTCGGTATTGCCCAGAATGGACCCATCGGGCCGTATGCGCCGATTCCGCTAAACACGATGAAGACGAACCCGAGCAAAAGCGAATAGGAGATCGAGGCTACGGCAATTAGAATGCAAACGCCGCCCAAAGCCATGGCAAGCGCAACGTGATGGCGACGCTCGCGCACTTGGTCTGAGTGGTTGGCGATAAGTAACAAAGTAATGGCGCCAAAGAAGAAAGGGAGAGTGTACAAAAGGCCTGTAGAGAGGCCACTAAGATTTCTGAACTTTCCCATGGCGCTGGGAAGCCAAAAGAGCAAACCCATCTGGCCGCTGACAAAGCAGAAATAAACTGCAGCGAGAAGGAATACTTGTGGAGAGAGAAGTTCGCGCCAGTAGGAAGTACTTCGCGTGCTTTCGAGCGCGCTTGATTCGCGTTTCAGCGTTTCCACAAGCGAATCGCGCTCGGGCTTCGGAAGCCACGACGCCTCGCTAGGGTGGTCCTGAACGAAAAGCAACCAGACCGCCAGCCACAGAAAGGGCAACGAGCCCTCAGCAACAAGCATGACGCGCCAACTCCAGTGATCCAGGATCCACCCGGAGAATGGCGAGGATAAAATGACGGCGCCTGGCAAACACAGCAGCCAGAATGCGTTAGCGCGGGCTCGTTCGGAGCGGGAAAACCAGTGCGAAAGAAGGATCAGCGTGGCGGGATAAACCCCGCTTTCAGCGATGCCGAGAAGCAAACGAAGCAATAGTAGCTCACGATAGGTCCGTGCTACACCGCACCCAACCGCGCAGATGCCCCAAACAACCAGTAGAACGCTGATGAACTTCTTAGCACTCCAGTGTTTGGCAAGATGGCCACCGGGGATTTGCAGGGCCACGTACCCCCAGAAGAAAATCCCAGCAACCGTACCTGCTTGCTGCGGATCGAGGTGCAGGTCACGACTGATTTTGGGCAGGGCCAGGGAAATGTTAGTCCGGTCGATAAAAGCGATAGTGTACATGATGAGCGCGACGGGAATAATGCGCAGCCAACGCTTGGAAGTGGGGGCTTCGCCTGCTTTCTGAGCAGGGAGTGTTTGCAGAGTTCTGTTTTCCATTGTCATGCGAGATCGAACTAAGGCCGTCTGGCAATTGCTGGTGCCAAGCACTGGAACAGCTGAATACAATAACTTAGGCGAGCGCGTCAGCGTCAGCCTGAATAGAAATTAATATCGAATTCAGTTTGAACAGGAATAGGCGGGGTATGCTCCGTGCGCTGAACACCCATTTAAGGCGGAAATGGGGTTGCGCTTGGCGGGCGTGCCGCATAAGGATGGGGGCGCATCGGCTGCTCTCGATTATCTTGCGCCGGCTGCGCCAAAAGAGATACTGACCTAGATCAATGCAGGCTCATACGCCACTCCCTCCGAGTTCGCATGCGAAGCCCGTGGACTCGTTTCCCGCTGCGCGCGAACTCCAAAATGAACTGAAGCGAACTGTGCGCGGTGAAGTGCGGTTCGATGCCGGAAGCCGCGCGCTCTACGCCACCGACGGATCAAATTATCGGGAGATTCCCATCGGGTTGGTCATCCCGCGTGATGATGAAGACGTGATCGCTGCGGTTGCGGCCTGCCGGAAGTATACCGCCCCGGTTCTGGCCCGCGGGGCCGGGACGAGTTTGGCGGGTCAGTGCTGTAACGTGGCTGTGGTGCTGGATTTCACGAAGTATATGAACAGGATCCTGGAAATCGATCCGCAGCATCGAGTCGCGCGAGTCCAGCCCGGAGTCGTGCTCGATACCTTGCGCAATCGTGCAGAAGTTCATCGGCTAACGTTTGCGCCGGATCCCTCGACGCACAACCGCTGCACGATTGGCGGGATGATTGGGAACAACTCGTGCGGGACGCATTCATTGCTCGGCGGCAAGACGGTGGACAACGTCGAAGAACTTCGGATTTTGCTCTACGACGGCTCGGAGATGAAGGTTGGCGCGACAAACGAGCACGAACTGGAGGGAATTATTCATCAAGGCGGCCGTCGCGGCCAAATCTACAAAGAACTACGGCGCATTCTCGATCAGTCCGGCGACCATATTCGCGCGCAATTCCCGCAGATTCCGCGCCGAGTCTCTGGATACAATCTCGACGAATTGCTGCCAGAAAAAGGATTCCACGTGGCGCGAGCCCTTGTCGGCAGCGAGGGCACTTGCACCATCGTGCTTGAAGCGACGGTGAAGCTGATCCCCAACCCGCAGTACAAAACCCTTGTGGGTCTTGGTTACGCGGACGCATTCGTGGCGGCAGACGAGGTTCCGGAAATTCTGAAATTCCGGCCCATCGGTCTTGAGGGATTCGAGGGCAGTATCGTCGAGGGCTTGCGGAAAAAAGGCGCGCCAAATCTTGACCTGCTTCCGGTTGGAGGCGGTTATTTGCTCGTGGAATTTGGGGGTGACGAAGAGGGCGAAGTGCAAAGCATCGCGCGCCAGCTCATTTCACGGCTAGATAGGCAACATGCCTCCCCCCATACACGCATTTACAATGCGAGGGAAGCGCGGGCGGTTTGGCAAATCCGGGAGTCCGGTCCGCGGGCAGCAGCTTTTGCGCCGGGCGCGCCCGCAGAATGGGAAGGTTGGGAGGACGCAGCTGTCGCGCCCGAAAAACTTGGCGCGTACTTGCGGGACATCCGAGCATTGATGAACGAGTTTGGTTACCGAGGGGCATTCTATGGACACTATGGTCACGGATGCGTTCACATGCGCATCAGTTTTGATCTCCAAAGCGAGAACGGCATCCGCAAATACAGTGAGTTCGTGAAGCGCGCCGCAGACCTCGTGGTGAGTTACGGTGGTTCCCTTTCCGGAGAGCACGGTGACGGCCAATCGCGTGGCGCTCTGCTGCCCAAGATGTTCGGGCCTAAGGTGATGAACGCCTTCCGCCAGTTCAAAGCGGCATGGGACCCCGCCAACAAACTGAATCCTCACAAAGTCATCGACGCGGCACCGCCCACAGAAAATCTGCGGCTCGGCGCGGACTACGAGCCCCACGAACCACACACGCATTTTAAGTTTGCAGAGGACAACGGCTCATTTGCACAGGCGACGCTGCGATGCATCGGGCTGGGAGCCTGCCGTAAGACAGACGGCGGGACCATGTGTCCTAGCTACATGGTGACGCTCGAAGAAGAACACAGCACGCGAGGACGTGCGCACATGCTTTTCGAGTTACTGCAAGGGGAAATCGTGCGCGACGGCTGGAAGGATGAGCACGTCAAGCGGGCGCTCGACCTATGCCTTTCCTGCAAAGCCTGCAAAAGCGAATGTCCTGCGAACGTCGATGTGGCAACTTACAAAGCGGAGTTCTTGTCTCACTACTATGAGAACAAGCGCCGGCCGCTTCAGGCATACGCATTCGGAATGATCGATCGTTGGGCGCGGCTTGCCTCGATAGCACCGGGCATTATAAATGTCCTCAGCCAGCTGCCCGGCTCGCGTCATCTCCTGCACAAAGCATTGGGGATTGCGTCTCAAAGACGTACCCCGCAGGTCGCCCCAGTTAGTTTTGTCCGCTGGGCAAAAAAGCATTGCAATTCCATCTTCGGAAAAGAGCACGTGCGTGGAACCAATGCGACCGATAACCAAGTGCGCCACGTCATTCTTTGGCTCGATACGTTCAATAACTACTTTCATCCGGAAGCTGCACGGGCGGCACTAGGCGTCCTTGAGGACGCTGGTTTCAGCGTTCGAGCCACGAACAAGCACTTGTGCTGTGGCCGCCCGCTTTACGATTTCGGCATGCTAGTGGCCGCGAAAGAATACCTGCAGCGCATCCTGAATGCGCTTGGTCCGGAGATTGATGCCGAACTGCCCATCGTGGTCCTGGAACCAAGCTGCGCTTCCGTGTTTCGCGACGAACTTCTCAATCTAATGCCTAACGAGCCGCGCGCGCAGAAACTGCGAAAGCAAACCTTCCTGCTGGGCGAATTCCTCCAACTCCACGCTCCTTTGTATCAGCCCGGGCAGTTTCCTCAAAAAGTCCTTCTCCACGGGCATTGCCACCAAAAGGCGCTTATGAAAATGAGTCACGAGGAATCCTTGCTTCGCAAGATGGGCGTGGAATTGCAGTCGATCGACTCTGGCTGCTGTGGAATGGCAGGACCATTCGGTTTTCAGAAGGACAAGTTCGAAGTATCACTTGCAATAGGAGAACGAGTACTCGTGCCCGCCGTGCGCAGTGCAGCGCCTGAGACGATGGTTGTGTCTGACGGTTTTAGCTGCCGCGAGCAGATCTTTCAGGCAACGGGACGTAAAGCGTTTCACTTGGCTGAAGTGTTGCGACTCGCGCTGGCGCAACAGGCCTCCGACTTAACCAAATAACTCTGGAGCCCTACTCGATAGTCCGATCCGCGTCGATTAGGAACCAGGCCAAGCCGCTGACACATGTAACAAAGGCGGCGAAGTCCAGTGCCTGGGTCCAGCCGAACCGCGTGGCAATCTTGGCCGTCAAAACCGGCGAAAGCCAACCCCCGAGGCTGCCGAAAGTGGTCATGATTCCTGAAATTGAGGCGGAGCATTTCATGGAAATGTCGTTGCATGTTGTCCACAAGACAGCCGATGCGGCGAAATTGAATCCCGCAGCGAGCGCTAGCTCGGAAAGAGCCATCGTATTGTTAGCCGTGTGCGTTCCCAACAACAGGAATAGCGCTGAAGCCGCAATGCCCAGCCAAGCGCACACACCCTTCGCCCGCGGCGCGTCCCCATTCTCGCTGCCGCAACATCCGCTAGCCATCCCCAAAGAGGAACAATTAGTAGGTTCGCGACAAATGGCGCGGAGCCCCAAAGGCCAGCTTTGGAAACTGTGACACCACGGACCTTGACAAGATAGAGAAAAAACCAGGTCACAAAAATATACACAGGGTATACCAAACAAAAGTGGCTGGCCATCAGTCCCCGGACGGAAGGGCTTGAAAGGACTCTGCGCCACGGGACACGTGCCTTTGCCAGAGGCAGCGCCTTCGTTGCGGACTTCGCGGAGCCTTGGATAAGTTCCAGCTCAGCTGCATTGACACGCGGATTTTCTTCCGGGCGATTCGTAACATAGAAATAACAAGCGGCTGCGACGACACCGCCGACAATGGCAGAAAGAAGAAAAGGCCATCGCCAACCCCAGTTCTTTGCAAGCCAGGTAATGAGGATAGGCGCGGCCACTCCGCCGGCTCCTACGCCCGAGAGAAATACACTCGTTCCGAACCCGCGCTCTTTCGGCCCTAGCCAATATCCCATCACTTTATTGCCGACGGGAATAGCTGCCGCCTCACCCGTGCCCAGTCCAAAGCGAACCATTGCAAACGCCCAAGCTGCCCCGAATGAGCCTAGAACCGGCAACTTCGGCGCGACGGCAGTAAGTCCCGCAAAAACCGAGAACCACAAGATGGCACCCCCCAGGACTTTGCGTGGTCCAAAGCGGTCTGCCAGCCATCCGCCCGGTATGTGGAAGATGGCGTATCCCAAGCTGAACGCGCCCAGGATCCAGCCCATCGTTTCTGTGTCGAACTTGTATTCCTCCTGGACATACTTGGCGACGATACCGAGATTCAGCCGATCGATGTACGTCAATCCAGCGGTCATCCCCAAGAGCACGACGACACCCCAGCGTGCGTACGTTGCTTTAACGCTCGTGGTGGCCAGTGGATCCAACGGCACCTGTTTTACGGCGGTGTCTTACGGCTGTACTTGGTAAACGCGCACTTCGGCATTCTTCTGGCTGTGATGCGGAACTGCCAGATAGTAGCGGTGCAGCTCGGGAACTAAGATGGCTGTTTTGGCGCGGAAGCTCCCGGGTATTCTTGCCAACAGAGAATAATGGTCAGCATCCTTCTGTTCGAAAACATCGACGTACCGATCGCCGGATAGATATAGGCGCCTTTGTCTTGCATCGTAAGCCATGTCATCCACCATGCCGACAGTAGGAACGAGGGCGATCACCTTGCCATCATTGGAATTGAGTGCGATCAACTTGCCTGGTTGGCGTGTGACTACCAATAGGCGGCTGTTCGCTTCGTCCAATGCAAGCGCAACGTTTTGCTTCGCCCCCTCTGGTAGCGGCCAAGTGGCCAGCAGGGCTCCCGTATTTCGATCAAACACGCCCACGGAATCCTTGCCGGTGATGTTGCAAAATAGCCGGGGGCCGTTCTTTTCAAGAGCCATCGCTTCGACTCGATCCGAGTCCACCTTGATGTCCTTAACTTTGTGAGCGGCACTCGTGTCCACCGCCGAAATGAAGGAATAAGGAGTTTTCGCACCCCTGCCGCCGTTCACGACGTACATGTATTTCGTCGCACTGTCGTAAACCATGGAATCCGCGTCCGCAGCCAAATCAATTCGGCCGACTTGCTTATAGCTATCGGTATCGAAAACTTTCACAGCAGAGTCGTTCCCGTCCACTACGAACAATTTCTTGAGGTCCCGCCGAAAAAGAACAGAATGGGGTGCCTTAACATCGGCGACGATATGAATGAGTTTGTTTGTGTTTGTGTCGAGAACCAAAACCTTTTCGTTCTCTTCCGCGGTCAAAAACAGTCGATGTCCTTCCACATCTGCAGCAAAGTGATCGAAGTCGCCGTCATGAAGCCCGGGCAAGGGAATCATCGCGACGAGCTTTAAAGGTGCCTTTGACTGACCTTTCGTCGCGCTCTGGACCTGAGCCTTCGCGCAAAACCCAGGCGCAAGCATCGCAACCATTACAAATGCAATTCGTCTCATCCTCTTCCTCCAGTTGAGCGGCATCCGCCGCTGTTAACGCGCCGCCGAACGCGATATCCGCTCAAAGTCGATTCCTGGCAACAAAGGTGTTTTTTCTATGCGCACTGCATCTAGGGAAGCGGGGTCCAGCCCCAGTGCTCTCAAAATGCTTGGAGCTATTTGCGACGTTTGCACTGGAAATTTGATTTGCGTGCGGCTGAACGCTGGGTAGTACACCAGGAGGGCGACATTTCTATCCGTATCCGCGTTCCCGCCGTGCTCGGCAATGAATGCGCTAGAAGAGTCCGCGTAGATCTGGCCGGGGATCGGCTGGAGTATGATGTCCGGTACACGTGGATCTTTTTGGGGATCATTGAACAGCAGCTTTAATGATTCGCCTGCGTAGATTTCCTGAATGCCGGCTTTTTCCTGCATTCTTCGCAGCGCTTCCACTACATCGGTTGTGCGGCTCTGATCGGAGAGCCAAAGCAGCGCCACGCTCCCGTCCTGTTCGATCCCCGCCAAAAGTCCTTTACTTACTGCCGCAACTGTGTAGGGGATAAGTTCCAGGTCAGCGTGCTTAAGCTTTGAAGGGTCTATGGGAGAATCGCCGTGCTTGGCGGTAACAATGAGGAGTGTGGAATCCAACAATCCGGCCCCCTGAAGTCTGGCCACAATCTTCCCAATGCTCTGGTCGGTATGGGTTAAGGCTTCCTCCAAGATGGGGCTTGGCTTACCGCTGCCATCAACGTAGCCGCCGCCAGCCGTCTTCTGCGCGACACTTACTGCTTGGAAGTTCAAGCCGAAAATGGCAGGAACACCTACCTTCTTGGTTCCGGCATGATCTTTGCCCTCAATCTGGTTTAAGATCGCTGCTACCTTTAGGTCGTCGTATGATTCGACATTCTTGACCCCGCGGAAAGCGCGAACTTCCGGAGTGAAGAGATCATCGACTCCTGTGCCGGAAGGCCCGTTCACGAAATCGTATGCCGGATGCTTGTCAGCCCAGGCTGTTCTCCCACCGCTTCTTTTGATCACCTCGAAAACGGTATTCACTCGAATAAAAGCATGTGGAAAAACCGGCGAGCATCCTTTGTTGGGATCACGCGGCAGCCTGCTCGGATCTATTCCGCCTCCGCCATCGGCCGCATCGCGATTCTTATCAATCGACGAATCGTAAATGATGGCCGTTCCAACCTTGGAGCAATCAGAACCAGGCGGTGAGAGACTGCGGTCGTACGAGTTCTCAAAAATGACGCCGGTTACGTTGGGGGACCCGCCCGTCAACATTGAGAGGAGGCCTGGCCAGGAATTGGAAGGGAATGCTGTGTAGGCGTTCGAGTAAGTAACTGCATGCTGGCTGAGTTTCGCAAGGGCAGATTCGGAATCATTTCTCACTAGATTGGCCAGGTCTAGGCTGTGCATTCCGTCAATGCTGAGTAGCAAGACGCGCTGAACAGAGGGACCCTGCGTAGGTGTTTGTTTCTGTGATGATTGCGCCTCCGTCCACGCGACCACCAAAAGCGAGGGGGCGCATGCCAAAATCACCTGCAAAGCGGCAAGCCGCTTTTTTCTACCGTCTCTTTTCAACCGTTTGCTCCTCGATGCGGTAGTACTCCTCCAAGCCGATCGCGTCTTCCAACTCTTTGCGAATTCTTACAAACGTTTCTTGGTCCATTCCAGTTCGGCCAGTCTTCTTCAGGTTTTCGAAAAGTTCCCGCACGCTCTTGTAAACTACAGTGATCGCACTGATGGCATCGTTCACCATCTTGTAGCCCATGGTTTCCAGGTCCCCGATCGGGAAAATTGGTCTTCCCAGACGGTTGCCTTCGCTATTTACGAAGATCAAAGGCCCGCGCACAGCGGCCGGCGCCTTGCGGGCTTCTTCCGCAGTATTGGGGAACAGCATGACCATGTCCGCGCCCGCCTCTACGTACAAGTTCGCCCGGCGAACGGCCTCCTCGAATCCTTCAGTCAGCATTGCGTCGGTACGTGCCGCGATCACAAAATCCGGATCGCGCCGGGCGCGCCCAGCACAGCGAATCTTCTGGCACATGTCCTCGGCTGAGATCAGGTGCTCGACGCCTTTGTGATAGTGAGCGCGTTTGGGGTAGACCTGATCCTCAATGTGAAGGGCAGCGGCGCCGGCACGCTCAAACTCCTGAATAGTACGGATCACATGAACAGGGTCGCCGTAACCCGCTCCACCGTCTACCATCAACGGGATCGAAACTGCCGCGGTGATGCGCCGCGTAGCTGTCAGGGCCTCCTCTAAGCTCAGCAAAGGCTCCGGAACGCAGAAGCTAGCGCCGAGGGCGTAACCACCCAGGTCAAGGCAGCGGAACCCAACTTGCTCGGCGATTCGCGCTGTAAGCGGGTCGTAGGCGATCGGCGCATGGATGATGCCAGGGCGCCGCAGCATTTCGCGAAACACGCTGGTCATTCGGTTCGCCATTCGTCTCCTGCCAACATCACGATGAGGCATTCATGCCGCTGAGCTCGCCGCTCTGAATTGGGACATGTGATTCTTGCGCACCATTGCCTTCGTTCTCGGCTTCCAGACTGCTGCCCGCATCCACGAAAATCCAAAGAATAGCTCCAGCAAAACTCGCGCAGGCTGCGACGTCGAGCGCTCTGGGCCAGCCAAAGGCAGTGGCAACGTACGCAGTCACGACTGGGGCCATAAACCCGGCCGTATTCGCGAACATATTCATCAACCCGGAAAGTGAGCCGGCATGTTGCGGAGCCAAATCAATGGAGGCGGCCCACCAACTAGGGGCGGCAAAGCTATTAAAGCCTGCTGCGAGAGCCAACAGCAGGATCGCAGAGACATTGTTCGCAGCGTGACCGCCGGCCCACAAGAGCAGGCCGGAAGAAACCATTCCGATCCACGCCATGCTTTGCCGTCCCCTGCGGCGTCCCCAGTGGTCTACGGCTCTGTCCGAAAGCAAGCCACCCAACAACGCCATTATCGTCATGGCAGCAAAGGGAGAGGCTCCCCACCATCCGCTCCTTGTGACCGTCAAGCCCCGGACGCGAGTCAGATAAGGAAAAAACCACGTGAAAAAGATGTACGGCGTATACCCATGGAAAAAGTAGCTCCCAATCAGCGCCCAAACAGAGCTGCTCCGAAAAATCTTCCGCCAAGGCGTGACCTGGAGCGAGAAAGAATGGGCATCTCCGCAGTGCACTGCCGACTGTAGAATCTCAAGTTCCGCCGAGTTGATAGATGGATGATCCGCCGGCCGATTGGTCGAATAAGAAAACCAAAGAAGGGAAACTATGGAGGCCAGTGCGCCGGAGATCAAAAAAGTGGAGCGCCAGCCCCATCCTTGCATCGTGGCACCGAACAGAATCGGAGCAAGCACGCCGCCAGCGCCTACTCCTCCTAACAGCAGACTGCTTCCCACTCCGCGGCCTCCCCTAGCGGTCCAGCAGGACACGACTTTGTTCGCATTTGGATAGCTAGCCGCCTCGCCAGCGCCGGTCAAGAATCGAATCGCAGCAAATGCCCATCCCATTTTCCACAGCGACTTAAAGTGAAACAGTGGAACCAAAGTCAGGAACACTGTTGTGCCGGACCAGCAAAGAATGGCCAAAGTTAGCATCCTATGCGGTCCAAAGCGGTCTCCCGCCCACCCCCAGGGAATTTGGAACAGCGCGTATCCGAGGCCAAACGCTCCGAGAATCCATCCCATCGTCTGCGTGGAAAAGGAGAACTCTTCCTGAAGATATTTCACAGCAATCCCGAGATTAAGCCGCCCGAAAGCGGTTACGATCATGATGGATGTAAGGATGGCGAGAATGTACCAACGCACGTGGGTCGAACTCTGACTAACCATTTCTGTTGCTCCACCACGTAATAGTTTCGCCGAATGCTAGACGATGGCTGGCATTTTTCACCAACTGGTACGGCCGCCACGCGGCGGATGCTACGATATGGTCGGTGCCCCGTCAACGAATGCGGGTCTGGTGGCAAGCTGGCCTTTGCTCGAATTTGCGACAACCCGGCTTTTCACGGCAAAAATTGCACAAAGCAATTCACAAGCTAAACAGAAATTAATCCTGCCTTAAGTTCGCTTGTTAGAGCGTGAATTATGCTCTGGCTTGTCGGATCAGGGCGCCGAATTCCAAATTGTCCGATTTAATTCGCAATCAAACTGCCCAACTATAGGAGAACGTAATGAAGCAACTTCTCTTGACCTTTGCGATTGTCACCTTAACGTTTGCGACCAGAGTTCAATGCGACGAGAAGGCCCCACTTAAGCTAGTTCAAACGTTAAATCTGTCTGCTGATGCGACGGGGCAATTTGATCACTTCGGCGTCGATCTCAAAAATGGAAGGCTCTTTGCGACCCCGGAAGCCTCGCACTCCGTGCGCGTCTTCGACCTGAAAACTGGCAAGCCAATCCACACGATCGAAGGAATCGGCAAGCCCCATGCCGTCCTTTATCGCCAAGACTTGAACCGCATTTACATTACGGACGGAGATGCAGGTGACCTCAAGATTTTCGACGGTGCCAATTACAAATTGCTCTCCAGCGTAAAGCTCCTGGAGGACGCCGATTCCATCGGTTACGACTCAAAAACCAGGTATCTCTACATCGATAATGGCGGAGGCGATGTCCATCAGACGTACTCCATGCTCAGCGTGGTTGATACGACCGCGGGCAAGAAGCTGGCCGACATCAAGATCGATGGGGAAACGCTTGAAGCGATGTCGCTGGAAACGGGGAGTCCAAAACTGTATGTCAACAACAAGGCCAAGAACCAGATCACCGTTGTGGATCGAAACACGCGCGAAATCCTCGCGAGCTGGCCGGTAACAAAGTGCAAGGTCAACGTCGCTATGACCTTGGATGAAGCGGACCAGCGCTTGTTTACGGCGTGCCGCAGCGGAGAGATGGTTGTTTTCGACACCCAGAATGGGAAAGAGGTCACCGTCCTCCCCATCACCAAGGGTGTGGATGACATCGTGTATGATGGCGCCAGCAAGCGCGTGTACGCCGCGGGAGACGGTAGTGTAGATGTTTATCAACAGACGGATCCGGACAACTACAAACTGCTTGGAAATATTCCTACGGGTAAGATGGGCAGAACCGCACGCCTCGTCCCCGAACTGAAGCGCTACTTTGTGGCCGTTCCGAAGCATGACGCCGAGAACGCTAAGATTCTGATCTACGAAGTCCAATAGGTTTCAGAAATCTCGAATACGGATCTGAGAGCGGCGAAATTCGGTTGAGTTTGCTACTTGTCTCCGCACAACTTTCGTCGCTTGTGTGATGATATGATTTTGGCGTTTTGAAATGCGTATCTTGCTAGTAGAAGACGAACGAAAAGTCGCGAGCTTTATTGCGCGCGCTTTGCGGGAAGACTCCTATGCGGTGGACATCGCCGAAACAGGAGGTAAGGGTCTCGAACTCGCAGGTGATGTCACCTACGACGCCATCCTTCTGGACGTACGTCTTCCAGATCTGAGCGGCATCGAAGTTTGCCGCGAGTTGCGCCAGCAGGAAATCCAAGCACCCGTCATGATGCTCACGGCCCGCGGCCTGGTCGAGCAGCGCGTGGAGGGCTTAAATGCCGGCGCTGACGACTACTTAACCAAACCTTTCGCGTTGGCCGAGCTTCTCGCGCGGGTGCGTGCACTTGTTCGACGCGGGTTTCACAGCGGCAATGCCAAGCTCCATTATGCCGATCTGGCCCTCGATCGTCATCGGCGTCGCGTTACGCGAGGAAAAGAAGTAATCCCTCTCACGTCCAAGGAATTCGCGCTTCTCGAGCTTTTCCTACTTCACGCTCCCGACGTTGTGACGCGCACCGCAATCGTCGAGCACGTTTGGGACTGCCACTTTGACAGCGAAACAAATCTCGTCGAAGTCTATGTCAACCGTCTTCGCCAGAAAATCGATGAAAATCGTCCGGCAAAGCTTATCCACACCGTCCGCGGCGTCGGCTATCGGCTGGGAGCCCCAGAATGATCAAGCTCAAGGCCACCACGCTTCGCGTCCGAATGATGCTCCTGTTTTGTACCGTCGTCGGTGTGCTTCTTGCCGGCTCCTTTCTCGCGTTCTTGGTTTTGTTGGAACGGGTTGTGCACACACAGCTTAATCGTCAGTTGGTGGAGACCGCACGCCCTATCATCGCCGATCTCTACAATGAACCCGATGCCAAAGACATAAAGCGCATGGATCTTCCCGGCGAATTCTTCGAGCTTCTTGACCAGGACGGAAACGTCCTGCAGCAGTCGAAAAACCTTGCGGCTCCAATGGACCTGCATGGCATGAAACACAGCGCGTTGGAACCCACTTTCGGCATTGCGGCTTTACCCTCTGGAGAGTCCGTGCGTCTTGCGCTAGTTCCGTTCCAACAAGGAAACCAGAACCGCGTTCTTGCCGTTGCTATCCCCACGTTTGGCACTAACCGCGTCCTGGATAGCTTCGCGGGCATTGCTTTTGTGCTTTTTCCTCTGTGCCTTCTCCTGACCGCCGGCATTTCCGCTTTGTATGTCGGCAGGAGCTTGGCTCCGATCACCGAACTTACCGAGCACGCTGCGCAGATGGCCAAGAGAGTTACTAATCGTGAAGGCTTTTGGACGCCGCTTCCTGTCTCGTCTCCACACGACGAACTCGGCCGCCTCGCACAAACCTTCAATGATCTATTGCAGGGAGTGGATTCCGCCGTGCGCCAGCTCCGCCAATTTGTTACGGACGCCTCACACGAGTTACGCACTCCGCTCGCCGTCCTCCATGGCGAGACAGAGTTGCTTCTCTCCAAGCCACGCACCGCGAAAGAATATCGAGAAACTCTTTGTCTCTTCGACGATGAGTTCAAAAAACTGACTCGGATCATCGAAGGGCTATTTACCCTTTCTATGGCCGATGCTGGCCAGTTGCATCTCACGCGCGAGCCGCTTTATCTCAACGAAGTCCTGGAAGAGGCTTGCGCTCTGGTCAGCATGCGCGCGCGCGCCAAAAATATCGCCATTGTGCGCGACCTCAACCAGGAAACTTCCTACTGGGGCGACGAGGCTTTCCTTCGTCAGCTTTTCTTGATTTTTCTCGACAACGCAATCAAATACTCTCCGGGCAACACGCGCATTCGCGTCACTCTGGAAAACACAGATGGTGTGATCCGCGCTCGCTTCGAGGATCAAGGAATTGGAATTAGCAGCGAGCACTTAAACTCCATTTTTGAGCGATTTTATCGCGCCGCGCCATCAAGCAACGGCGAACTGCACAGCGGCGGGCTGGGTCTGGCTATTGCGCAGGCGATTGCCCGCGCGCAAGGCGGCTCTATCGAATGCACAAGTACTCCCCAAATCGGTTCCACGTTTATAGTTGTCCTTCCTCTCACCCACTCGCCCAAAGATGGCGCCGATGAGCTACCTGAACAGAAATTAATGCTGCATTAACGTATCCTCACCGCGTCTGCACTACGCTCCGACACAATTCCGGAGGTGAGCCGTGTCCTCTTGTGAAACCCGCAGGCAGAGCTTTTTTTCTTTGACTGGAACCCTAGCGTTTGCGTTCCTTTTGCTCTTGAATATTCTTGTTTGCAAGCTTAGTGTCGCGCAGGTCGCAGGCGGAACCCTCTCCGGCACGATTACCGATCCCTCCGGCAAGTTCATACCCGAGGCGCGGGTTGCAATTCAGAATGTTGGGACCGGGATCACAACAACGGTTTTGACGAACTCGGACGGCTTCTTCACCGCCGCGAACTTGCTACCGGGAGAGTATGAAGTCACCGTTTCTGCAAAAGGATTTTCAACGGAGGTTCGGAAAGGGATCTCGCTCACGGTAGGAGCCCAACAGGTCTTTAACCTCGGCCTACAAATCGGTTCCGCCGCAAAAACAGTAGTTGAGGTGACTAGCGAAGCTCCCGCAGTTCAGCTCGCCAGTTCTGACATCAGCGCGGTGGTGACCGCGAACACGGTTCGCGAGTTGCCCCTCAATGGCCGAAGCTGGACGGATTTAGCGGCTCTTCAACCAGGCGTGGACACGATTCAGACGCAGCCCACTTTTTCGATAGGGGCGGATCGCGGCAATCGCGGCTTTGGACAGCAGTTAACAATCTCTGGTGCGCGTCCGCAACAAAACAATTATCGCCTCGATGGCATCAGCCTGAACGACTACGCCAATGGAGCGCCTGGTAGCGTGCTCGGCGGAAATCTCGGCGTGGATGCTATTCAAGAGTTTTCCGTTCTGACGAGCAACTACTCAGCGGAGTATGGCAAGACATCCGGCGGCGTCGTTAACGCCGTGACGCGCTCGGGAACCAAAGTGTTTCACGGGGCTATCTACGAATTTCTGCGCAACAACCATCTGGATGCTAGGAATTTCTTCGACGACCCCAGTGGCACTCCACCGTTCAAGCGGAACCAGTTTGGCGGTTCGATTGGCGGTCCGATCATTAAAAGTCACACTTTCTTCTTTGCTGACTATGAAGGCATACGGCAGGCGAAGGGTATCACTGCCCTGACCACGGTGCCCTCACTCAATGCGCGCAATGGAAATATCCACGATTCAAACGGAAACCCCGTAACCGTCGCAATTGATCCCGGGGCTCAGCAGTTTCTGGCCTTCTTCCACACACCCAACGGACCGGTTCTTGGAGATGCGAGTACACCACCGTTTGGAGACATCGCAGAATATAGTTTTGCCGGGCAACAGATCGTTAACGAAAACTTCGTTACGACCCGTCTTGACCACAAGTTCTCCGAGAAAGACGCCGCGTCTGGCACTTACCTATTTGACAAGACCCCTTTCTCGTCGCCTGACGGGGTGAACGACGTTTCGCTCGGGAGCAAAAGCTCCAGGCAGATCGCCGCCATCGAGGAAACGCATCTGTTCAGAACCACCTTTGCAAATACGGCGCGTTTTGGCTACAACTACGAAGTTGTAGATAACAACCAGGGCCTTAAAGCACTCGTGCCAGAAGCGGCCTCCACATCCCTGGGCACTTTTTCCGGCCGGACTGCGCCTCAGGTATTCATTACCGGAATTACGCCCTTTTTAGGTGGCGTCGGAGGGGAATCCGCCTATTTTTATCATTGGAATTCGTTCCAGTTCTATGACGACGCGTTCATTAACAAAGGCACGCATACGATCAAATTTGGCGGCACGGTCGAGCGCATGCTCCTGGGGATTCGAGCTCTCTCCGACCCCAATGGAATCTTCAAGTTTAGCGGCTTGCAAGCCTTTTACTCGAATAGCCCGAGCAGGTTCCAAGGGGGAATCGCGAGCACGCTTTCACCGCGGAACCTTCGCCAGACCCTCTTCGGGGTATACCTGCAGGACGATTGGCGCTGGAAACCCAACTTGACATTAAATCTGGGACTGCGTTACGAGATAACCAGTGTACCGACAGAGACCAACGGAAAAATCGCGGTCCTGAGAAACCTCGCAGACGCGCAACCCGTATGTGGAGTGGCTATTACGAACTGTGTTGGAACCGGTGCCTTCTTTAACAATCCGACGACTAAGAATCTCGAACCGCGCATCGGTTTTGCCTGGGACCCACTCCATACTGGAAAGATGGCAGTCCGTGGCGGTGCAGGGTTATTTGATGTGCTCCCGCTACCGTATCAGTTCACTCTTTTGACGACACTGGCGGCACCCTTTTTCCAATACACCTCGATTAAGAACCCCGGAAGTGGCTCGTTCTTCAACAATCTCCCACCCCTACCATCAAACAAATTACGCGCCACGTACATTGATCCCAACCCCAAGCGCAATTACGTGACACAGTGGAACCTCAACGTACAGTACCAGTTAACTCCGACCTTAACGTCCATGGTTGCCTATGTGGGCTCACGTGGAGTGCATCAACCCTATCGTGTGGATGACGCGGATATGGCTCTTCCAACTCTTACGTCTGCAGGTTATCTCTGGGATCCCAACGCGAGCCGGTTCAACGACAATTACGGCTCGGTTCGAGGAATGTTTTATGAGGGGCGCTCTTACTATAATGCCTTCGAAACGCAGTTGGCCAAGCGCATGAGCCACGGCTTTCAGATGCAGGGCACATTCACGTGGGGCAAAAGCATCGACACGAGTTCGGCGACGGTCGCTGGCGACGCTTTTGGCAACTCAATTTCCAGTCTGCAATTCTTCTTCGACCCAAGACTGAGCCGCGCCCCCTCTGATTTCAACGTAGGGCGCACACTAGTTCTGAACGGCACTTGGGAGGTTCCATCGGCGAAGTCGTGGTCCGGCCCTGCGCATTGGGTCTCAGATGGATGGCAGCTCGGACTCATCTTTACCGTCAGCGATGGCGTGCCGTTTACTCCGACCTGGGGTACCGGCGATGACCCCGCTCTTTCACAGAACAACGATGACTGGGCTTTCCCGAATAGGCTCGGCGGGCCCGGATGCGCGTCGCTGACTAACCCCGGGAACCCAAACAACTACATCAAGACACAGTGCTTCGCAGTCCCCACTGCGCCCGACTCCACCTTCTGGGCCGCGAACAATTGTCAGGGCGGAGACGGTATTACAAACCTGCAGTGCTTCAATCTTCGTGGCAATGCCGGCCGCAACATCCTGATCGGTCCGGGAATCACGAGTATGGACTTTTCGGTTTTCAAGAACAACCACATCAAAAGGGTCTCCGAAACCTTCAACGTGCAATTCCGCGCGGAGATTTTTAACATTCTCAATCATCCGAATTTTGCCCCTCCCACGACTCCCGACAACACAGATATCTTTGATTCCTCGGGAGCGCCGACCGGCGTAGCGGGTTTGCTATCCAGGACTACCACGACAGCACGCGAGATTCAATTCGCGATCAAAGTAATCTTCTAGCCGCGACAAAAAGGATGACGTTCCCAGCCTATGCTGGAAAGGTTTTATTCTGCTTTCATTCCACCGGAAGCCTCACCAAGGGTCCGTGAAACTGCCCTCCATAGACATCCGTGTCTTTGACATCTCCCGAAAAATTGCGTCGGGGAATAGAGACCTTTACCGTCAATAGATCCGGAATTACAAAGGAACGCACCTGCTCCTGCGCAACTCTATAAAGCCGCGCGATGGCCTCTGCGGAAATCTTCCCGCTGCTCACCACCGTGTCGAATCCTTCGCGATCTTTGAACATGATGTCGAACGTCAGCTCGAACGGTCCCGCATTCTTGCTGCGAATCAGCTTCGTAAACTCCCACAGCTCGCGCATTGCTCTCCTTTCCCCGAAATCACACCGCTTCGATCTTTATTCGAAACGGTTCGCAGGGGTCTTTTAGCGCCCAAACATGGTTAACGCAAAAACGATACACGGGACCTGCATTCATTCCCGGGGGCGAAAAGGGAAACGCAAAGTTACTGATTAGGCCCTGATGCTCCGCAATAGGATGATGAAGTCCCGTATGCCAGACCAGGGGCAGGATGTCTGCCGCCAGCTCCTGTGTAGCCGCTACCACATCAATCACCAATCCTACTTCGTGCCCCTGTAGCCGCGGCGTTGGTTCGAGCTCGCCCATTGAGCCGTCTCGCCCATAAATTCGAAACTGCAGTGTGTATCTGTCGGGCCCTAAGCCCAAACTATCCGCAATCTTCCGCTCCACTACACTCCGCAGGGTCGCCAAGAATTGATCCAGCTGCCGCAAGACCAGTGGATCACGAATCCCCGCTACGGCTACGGACCGGTATCCGGTCAAATCAGCACCTTCAATCCGCACCGTATATTTCTCAGCGGGAACAAAACGGCTGCCCGTTACACGGACAGCGCGATCGTTCACCGCTTTGTACTGCGACTCGGTTGTATCCAGCATTCCTCCTGATTCGACCAGGTGGTAAGGGTCGGCCGTCTCGTAAAGCGCGTGCGCAGCCACGCTCTGCGGAGTACATCGAAACGCCGGATTCGGCGGCTCCACTGTAAAGCCACTTTGCTCCAATTCCGCAACCATGCAATCCGGATAGAGCCTTTGTTCCGCGCTGGCGGCACCACACTCCAAAATTTTTCCTGCGTGAAATGCCACACATTTCGGAATTCCTCTTAGTACAGGCAGGGCTGCGTAAATCGCCACGTCGCTGCATCGTCCGGCGATGATGACCTGCGCTCCAGCGTTCAGCGCTGCCTGGATGGGCTCGATTCCCATCATGGCCACGAAACGCTCCGCGCTTTCTATGGTTTGTTCAGTCAACTCGGGTGCAGGACGAAGCGGACGGATTTCCCCGTGGCGAAAGGCGTCCAATAAGATCCCTTTTTGCAGCTCGCTGTCAATGCTCGCCAGCGTGAAGTGCCAAGCATTTTCCCGCGCCAACTCTCGCACAATGTCTAGTGTCCACTGCAGATGCGGTCTTCCGCCGGCATGGCCTGCAGAGCCGATAATCATTGGAACCCCAGCCTTCAGCGCCTCACGGAGCATCAGCCGGAGATTGCGTTTTGTTCCCTCCCGGGGACCGCGTGCGTTTCCCGAACCAAGATAGTACGGTCCCGAATCGGTGCTGCCGGCGTCGCATCCCAGAAGATCGGTGCCTTCCATCGCTCGAATTAACGTCTCCTCGCGAAATCCCATGCCGAGATTCCCCGTGGCCGCCACGGCTTTGATTCTTTCCTTCAACGTCCCTCTCGTTTTAGGCCCCAATAGCCATTCCTGGTAGCCATTCCCACGTCAGGGAGTTCGGCGCTAATGTCCAATGTTTGTTTCTCTGAGCGTCAGTTTAGCCTCTTGATTTCAATTCAAGTCCAAGATAAAGAAAACTTAATGTTAGATTTAGTGCCGCTGGAAGTAGCATGCGGTTTTTGTCGCTCACACATTTTGCCGTTAGGCTCTTTCGGAGGATTCCACGTGAGAACGTCTCCCATGAAACTCGTTGCCTGCTGTGCTGTTCTATTCCTTGGCGGGCTCGCCCTCGCTGCACCTGAGGGAGGCTATCATCTCCTAAAAAAATATAATCTGACCGCTCCACCAGGTGGCAAGGAATACTGGGATTACATCACTTTTGATTCTGCTACCGGTCACCTCTACATTTCACATAACACTGAAGTCAAAGTCGTTGACGCCAATAGCGGAGCCGAGATTGGCAATATTCCCGAGCTTACGCGAGTGCACGGCATCGCCCTAATCGGCGATCTCGGCAAAGGATACATTAGCGATGGCGGCGCTGATGAGGCTGTCGTTTTCGACCCCAAAGCTCTCAAAGTTACCGGGCATATCAAGACCGGCAAAAACCCCGATTGCATAATTTACGATCCGGCCTCCAAGCATGTCTTCACCTTTAATGGCAGGTCAAACGATGCTTCGGTCATCGATCCGCAAAACGATACAGTTGTAGCGACAATCCCTATGGGCGGCCGCCCCGAATATGCTGTCGCCGACGGCAAAGGCACGATTTACGATAACATCGAGGACAGAAACGAAGTGGTCGTGCTGGATTCGCGTTCGAACACCGTTAAGGCCCATTGGCCCATTGCGCCGGCTGAGGAAGCCAGCGCCATGGATATGGACGTCCAGCATCATCGCCTCTTCATTGGCGGCCATAACAAACTGCTGGCAATCATGGACTCCGATACCGGCAAGGTCATCCAGACTTTTCCCATCGGCTCCGGAGTGGACACGAACATTTTTGATCCCAAGACCGGCTTGATCTTCACAGCTGTCCGCGAGGGTATCCTGCACATTTTCCATGAAGACTCGCCCGACAAATTCAGCGTCGTCGAATCCGTCAAGACGGAGTTCGGTGCTCGCAATGCAGCGCTCGATCCAAAAACTCACAAACTCTTTATCGACACGGCAGATTTCGGACCTGCTCCCGAGCCTACGGCCGAGCAGCCACACCCTCAACCCGTGCCAATCTCTGGAACATTTCGCCTGCTGGTCTACGGACGCTGACGCGTTTGGAGTCGAGGGACTCTAAAGGAGCCCAGCATATGTTGCACCAAAGACCACCGATTCTTGCATATCTGCTTATCGCCGCCGTGGCTTCTTCGTATCCCGGCACAACGCAGACCTGCCTTGCCATGCCACAAGCCAAACCGTCACTCGATTTTGAAACTTATCGCACGGATATCGAGCCTATCTTTCTCAGCAAGCGGGCGGGAAACATTCGCTGTTACGACTGTCATTCAACCCTGGCCACCCGCATGAAGCTGGAGCCTTTGTCACCTGGAAATTCGGCATGGACCGAAGAACAATCCCGCCGCAACTTCCAGAGGGTCTCGGAGTTGGTTGTGCCAGGTGATCCGGCCAAGAGCCGCCTGTTGCTCCATCCTCTGGCGCCCGCGGCGGGTGGTGATCCGATGCATGCGGGCGGAAAATTCTGGACCTCTCAGAAGGATACCGAATGGCAAAAGCTCGCTGCCTGGGTGCGCGGCGGCAAGGCGGAGCCTTCCGTCGAGGCGCAACCTCGTCCTTTGCCGGCCGTATCTCTCGACTTCGAATTCTTCAAAACTCGGGTTGAGCCTGTTTTTTTGAAAGCACGGGCCGGCCGTGCACGCTGCTACGGCTGCCACACTTCGTCTAACAGAATCTTCCGTCTGGAGACTTTGTCCGCGGGAAGATCCACTTGGACCGAAGAGGAGTCACGATCCAACTTCGAGAATGCCAAGCAGCAGGTGCTTCCGGGAGATGTCTATTCAAGTCCCCTTCTCATTCATCCTCTCGCGCCCGAGGCAGGCGGTGATGCGTTTCACTCTGGTGGCAGACAATTTGCTTCTCAGGAAGATTCCGACTGGATCACAATTGCAGACTGGGTACGCGGCGCTCGCTCTGAAATGCCGCTTGGAGACACGACGGTTTCCGGAGTGCGTACCTACATCACGAATAGTGCCGGTAATACGATTGATGTAATTAACCCAGCGATTAACAGAGTGGTTCAGGTGATTCGGGGCATCGAATTACCTCATGGCGTCAATTTCTCTCCTGACGGTTCGAGAGTCTACGTCAGCAATGAATCGGAGAGCGTGCTGGACGTTGTTGACCGGAAAAGTGGTGAAATTCTGCGTAAGGTGGCTCTTAGTGGCCGGCCGAACAATATAGCCGTCACCAAAGATGGTAGCCAGGTACTGGTGGGCATCCGATCAAATCCAGGCGTCGTGGATGTGATCGACACAGTGTTGCTACAGCGTGTCAAGAGCATTCCGGTCGACGGCAGCGTTCACAACGTCTACGTTACGCCGGACGGCAGGTTCGCAGTCAGCGGCTCCATCGAAAACAAAGCTGCTACGGTGATTGATCTCCAAACGGAGCAATTCGTTTGGGAAGTGAGATTCGAAAGTGGCGTCCGGCCCATGGCGTTCGAGCGCAATCCGGACGGATCGACAGCGCGCATCTTCGTTCAGCTTTCGGGCTTCCACGGATTCGCGGTCTTGGATTTCGCAAGGCGCGCCGAGGTTGGCCGTGTCAAGTTGCCGGATCAGCCTGGCGGCTTCGGAATCGCCGAGGGGCGCATGGGTACGCCTTCGCATGGCATTGGAGTATCGCCGGACGGGAAATCGCTTTGGGTCAACAGCACGCTGGCCAATGCGGTGTTTGCTTATTCTCTGCCAGATCTGAAATTGCTCGGGCATGTCGCGCTTCCCGAAGTGCACCGGCTGACAGGCGCGCCGACAGGTGCTGTCCCCGAGTGGATTACCTTTACGCCGGACAGCAAGACGGTCTACGTCTCGAATTCCGGTGCCTGCTCCGTTTCGGCAATTGACGCCGCCACTCGCACTCTCGTCGCAGTTATTCCCGTGGGAGAAGTACCCAAACGCATGAATACTCTCGTTCTGCGTTGACTTCGGCGGGTGTAGCTCACCAAATCAGCTTGAGCGCAAACTGAATTTGCCGCGAAGGCGTCTCCGTCGACGTGATGAGCCCCGCATTGGCAATCGGCTGGCCGGTCTTATCGAAGAGATTTCGGTTATCCAGGGGCGGCACGAAATTCGTGTGGTTCAGAACGTTAAAGAACTCCGCGCGAAACTGCACATTGAACGCGTCGGAAATGCGCTTCACATAATTGTTCTTGATCAGCGAAAAATCGAAATTCAACAGCCCGGGACCAATCAATGTGTTGCGCCCAAGATTTCCGCGAAGGGTGATCGGGCTCGGAACTGTGAAGCACTGTGTCCTGATATAGTGCGCGGGGTTGCCTGAGTTTACGAGCGACGCGCAACCTCCTCCACCCAGTACATTTGGCACGTCGATGTTTGCGTCCGTGCTCCTCGTGCCCAGGGTGTCGCCGGCGAACCCTGGCGTAAATGGCACTCCCGTGCTCGCCTCCAAAATCCCTCCTACCTGCCAACCGCCCAGAGCATGCTCGGCCAGTGCGGATTTCCAATTCGGTATGCCCAAGGTCCACATGTAGTTCACATTCAATTTCTGACTGACGTTGAAATCCGCAAGGCCGCGATTCGTTCGTGTATCAAAGAACAGCGGGCTGGAGATGGAGTTCGAGTATTCGTCGCCAACAAGACTCCCTGACCCCGTATCAATCGTCTTGCCCCACGTGTAGGACACTCCGAACTGCGAGCCCCGCCCAATTTTCATTTTGATTTGGGTCTGCAACGCGTCGTAGTAAGAGTCGGCCTCCCAAAAAGCTGCGGTTATCCGTCCGGCACTCTCATTCAAGCGCGTGCCGCTGCCTTGCGGCGATGGCCATAAGTATCCTGCGGGCGTGAGCGTCGGTAGCACAATGTCCGCGTCCTCGGTGCGGAAAGGCTGGTGCACTCCCCGCGAGCCGACATAGCTAACTCGCAAGTGGAGGTCCGTTGCCAGTTGCCTTTGAACGGTCAGATTCCATTGCATGACATAGTCGCGCTTGGGATGTGTCTCGAAGAAGGCCTGCCTAAGTGAACTCGAGGAAGCTGCGGCTATCGCGAACGCTTGACTCGGAAAGGTGCCTGCCGGAAGGTTGGTGGCATTCGCCGACCTATAAAACGGAGCGGAAAAAAGCTCGTTGAATTGGAAAAGATACGGAAGAGGCAAAACATCAAAGATGCCGAATCCGCCGCTCACGGCGGTCTTGCCATTGCGAAATGGGTCCCAGGAAAAACCCAGGCGGGGCTCGAAATTTCGCAACGTGGGATTGGAGATCAACGGATCACCCAGGTGCGGTGTGCTGTCCGTGAGGTTCCTCAGCACCGTCAGCTTCCCTTGTACTTCGGTGGGAACGCTCGCTGCTTCATAGCGCAAGCCAAGGCTCGCGGTCAGGTTCGGCCGCAGTCGCCAGTCATCCTGAATATAAATTCCAAAGATCGTCTGCCGTATGCCGCGCTCCGAAATTGCGCTGGGGACCGTTGCCGCCAGCAAGAACGGCTTGTTTGTAAGAAAGTCAGAGAGCGAATTGAACGTGAACTCACCGGCTGGGTTGGAATCGCCCAGCATGTTGTCCCGGATGCGTTCGAGATTTCCTCCGAGCTTTATCGAGTGCTTACCTCTTATCGCGCTGATATCATCGGCCGCCTGGAGAGACATCCAGTGAAAACGAAAGTTGGAAAGCGCGCCCAGTCCCCCGGACAATTTCGTGAGCCCGGGCACAATGAGGATGGCGGCATTTTGCCCTGGCACCGCCGCTAAACTCTTGTCTTCCGCCAGGGGATTTCCTATCGCAAAGGTCAAGCCCGTCCTCGCTACCACGCGGTTTACTCCCAGACGCGCTGCATTGACGAAACCTGGGCCGAACCTGTGTGTTTCGCTTGCGGTAAAGAAATGGCGTCGCGAATCATATCCAGTGCGTTTGACGTTAAGCTCATCGGGCTGACGCACGATCCCGCTGTCGAACATGTACGTTCCGGAGAGAGAGTCATGCTCTGAGGACTTCTGGTCCAGCTTTGCTGTGAAATAATTCTCCGGAGTCACCCGCTGCCCCGCGAACGTAAACACACCGGTGTCGCCATTGCCAAGAATGGTTCCATTGGGCAACGGATAGAGTCCGAGGTATGCCTTTGCGGCCAGGTCAATGCCATTGGCGTCCGTGTTTGACCCAGCCGGGAGTTGTGTCGGGCTGCAAGGGTTCGGTGGCCCTTGTGGAATCGAGCACAGCAATCCGGCGCGAGCCGCCGGAGAAGGAACTGTGTCCACCTGGGTGATTCCTTGCGACTGCCGCAGACCTTCGTAGTCTCCAAAAATGAACGTCGTGTCTTTGCGGATCGGTCCGCCCGCCGATGTTCCGAATTGATTGCGCCAGAAGGGCGGTTTTTGCGTGTCGAAGAAGTTGCGTGCATCGAAAACGCTGTTTCGCAGGAATTCGAACACATCCCCGTGAAAGCTGTTGGTGCCTGTGCGCGTCGAAGCCCCGATAATTCCACCGGACGATCGGCCATCCTGTGCAGGATAGTTGCTCGTTAACACCGAGAATTGTTCGACAGAGTCGATCCCGAGGTTGACTCCCAGCGCGCTGCCCGGTGAGCCGTTGGCGTAATCGTTCACGCTGATTGCGTCCAGCCGGGAATCATTCTGCCGTGGCCGGCCTCCCGAAATTGTCATTTGTGCTCCGAAGCCGTACTGGCCCTGCCCAGTAGCTTGCGTACGCGCTGACGATACGCCGGCTTCCAGGGCCGCCAGGTCTGATGCCGACCGCCCATTCAGAGGAATGTCTCTGGCGCTCTGCGAACTCATGGTGTTCGTGATTGTCGCCGAACCTGCTTCAGCAACGCTGGCTTTCCCAGCGGCAACCAACACTACGCCCCACGCTTTGTCTGTACCGGCGGAAATGGCAATGGTAGCTCGCGCTGTTGCGAACCCTGGCGCGGAAACAATCACTTCGTAAGTTCCTGCCTGAAGTCCTTCTGCGCGGTAAGAGCCCTCTAAATTTGTTGTGACTGACACACTGATGCCAGTCTCGCTGTTTTTCAGGGTGACCTGCACCCTGGCTATGCCCGCGCCCGATTCTGACTTAACCGTGCCTGACAAGGTCCCGACGTTGACCTGTGCACGACAAGTTGGGGAGAGCCCCATCACAAGGGTGGCAACCAAACATGGTAGAGTCTTCCACTTCATGGAATACCGAAGAAATCGGTTGACCCCAATAGCGTTTGCGGACATCTAAACTCGTCAAGCAACATCAGCCACAGCAATTGTTTCCTGCCCCTGCCATCATGGGTGAATAACGCTCATTGCTCCATCAGGTCCGCTGAAGGAGCGGCCGCAGCTCTCGAACGTCCTTCACGCCCTCCAGTCCCAGGATTCGCTCGATCAGCTTCGAGCACTTTACGGCGCCTAAGACGGATGTCATTAAGTCCCGGGCCTTTGCGACTACTTCCTCCCGGCTCATCGGATTCTCGGGAGTCCCCCGGACGTGCTCGGCGCGCTCGCTGAGCTGCCTGCCATCGCTGAGCGTAACCTCCACGACAGCCACGCGAATCGGTATCAGCTTCTCAAGCTCATCGTCCGGAACAAGTTGCACCTTTGACCTCGTGCGGAGCACCGCAGGGTCCTGCATGCGCGCTTTGTCGTGGGCTGCGCGAAAGCTCACCGTTTTGTCGAGAAGCATTACCGCAATCATGTGTTGCAGGCAAATGTCCGGCATTTCGCGGTTGTTCACCGTGAAGGCTGCACTGGTCGCGGCCCTCACAACCACTTTTTGCACTTGTTCTGCCTCAAACGGGTGGCGTTTCTGCAGGATTTCCAGCGCGTCCAGTGGCGACTGAATGGGCCCGCCCGTCGTCCACTTCTTCAGCGTCGTAAACGTGACCTCATATCGCTCACCGAGTTGATCCGTGAGCCCACCTGCATCGCCCTTGGGCGCATACGACTGCACGAAGTTTCCAGCACCGGAAAGGATATCATTCACGCCAGTCCACCCAGCGCTCACCAGAAGTGCCGCTGTCGCGCCATTGCGCGCGCCCATCGCGCCAAACAAAAAGGCCTTCTCTATGTGCTCGGTGTCGCGTCTCCACGCGCCAACCCCTGCGCCAGCCTGCTGTGCAGCGTAATCGAGCAGCCAGCGCATTTGCTGCACGGTTAGACTGGCTGCGCAGCCGCTGGCCGCTGCCGCACCCATTGTGCCGATTAGGTTGTGTGTCTCCTTCAGCGCGCTACCATTACCTGCAACAGTCTTCATCGAGCGCATCGCCAAATCGTAGCCCAGTGTCACTGCACGCAGAAAGTGTGTGCCGCTAATCCCGAACTGTTCTCCCACCGCCAACGCCGCTGGCACTACCGCGCACCCCGGGTGCGCTCCGCCGCCGCTGTAGTCATCGTCGCTCTCGTCCGCATGCCCGAGTTCCCCATTTAGGAACGCCGCATCAATCGGCGCGCAGAGCACATCGCATCCAATAACCGTGGCAATTTTCGGGCCACCGTACTGCCGCGCAAACTGGATTGCTTTCTTCCCCGGAGGTAATTCAGAACCGGAAATCATCGCGGCAAATGTGTCGAGAATGTGGTGCTTGGCCTCTGTAATTACATTGTTCGGCAACTCGCGGTTCCGCGCTTCGCCCATGTACCTGCTGAGCGTCTCCATTGCCGGGCTTACCTCTTGCGCCTCAAGCAACAGCGCCCCGATCGGAAGGGCCTCGGCAGCCAAGATAAGTCCCGCCCGCTCTAGCAGGTCGCGCCTACTCAGCAAAAGGCGGCCATTTTCTGCAATCACACCCGCGCCTTTTTGATGTTTCATTAATCCGCTCCCCAGTGACGTTTGGCACCCCGCTTGTTTTTACCAGGGTCGACACTCATCCGGTGGGTACGCTTTTCGGCCGTACGGCACGCCAGCTTTGCAACCAACTGGCACGAAAGAGCATAAATGAAGCGCCAGACCGCGAACTTAAAGGAATCTTAATTTCTATTTACCTGATGGATTGCCCGAGCGCGATGTGCGACTGAAAACAAGAGCCTTACACTCGTCGTGCCAGTTTATTCGTTCTCTCGAGGCAGAGAATTTATTGACTCTGCGGCTAAACTAGCGTAGCACTCCCACTGTCTTTATGCGTCAAGAACCCCACTTGCTTCGAGGAGCTTTCAGAATGAAAAAGTACCCGGCGGTCTTCTGTTTTCTTTGCATGACGCTCGCTTGCGCTGCGCAGGCTCAGAACCGTCCACCTATGAAACTGATCCAGACCATTTCACTGCCCGACGTCGAAGGCTACTTCGATCACATTGCCGTGGACGTCAAAGGCCAGCGGCTGTTTGTCCCAGGAGAGCATCAACGCACGATAGAGGTAGTGGACTTGCGCACCGGAAAGCGCATTCACACGATCACCGGTTTCGGCGGCGACCCGCGTAAGACCATTTACATTCCTGAATCGAACGAAATCTGGGTGGACGACGGCGACGCCTCCTGCAAAGCATTTAGTGGTGAAAATTTTCAGCTCGTCAAGAACATTCCCTTGTCCGGCCATGAGCTTGACGCGGATTCCCACCGGGTGCCTGACAACGGAGCGTACGATGCTGTGAAACACCTCTTTTATCTCGGCGACCGCGCCGACGGTCTCAAGAAAGAAGGCATCAAGGGCTCCATCGAAATCGTTGACATTAAGAATGGAAAATACGTGGGAAGTATCGAGGTGGATGGGTTGAACCCTGCTGGGCTCGCACTTGACCCTGCATCGCCACGCATGTTTGTAGTGATGGGCGACACCAGCCAGGTTCAAGTCATAGATCGCGACAAGCGCGCCGTGGTGGCTACATGGCCAATCACCGGCGGACCGGAACCTCACGCTGTGGCGTTCGACCAGTCGCATCATCGCTTGCTCATCGGGAGCCGCGTGAAGCGGGGGCATCTGTACAAACCTGGGAAAATGGTGGTTATGGATTCCGACACCGGCAGAGTAATCGATGGGATCGATACCGAAGGCGGGGTGGATGAGATCGAATACGACCCAGTGAGCAAGCGCGTGTATTACACCGGTACCACTGGCTTTGTGGAAGTGTTCAGGCAGATTGATGGGGATCACTACAAGAGCCTCGGTTTGGTGGCAACAGGACCGATTGCGAAAACCTCGCTGCTTGTTCCACAGCTGAAGCGATTTTACGCCGCTGTGCCCAAACACATCATCCTAGTGCCTCCTGTCCCTCAGTCAAAGGAGGCAACTATCGTAGATGCTAAAATCATGGTCTATGAAGTAATGCCCTGAGCGGCTCCACTTCAAGAGGTGAACTGACACAAAAAATGGGGATGAAAGAGTTGGGAAGAAGTTGGGAACTATAACCGCCTAAAACTCATCAGTTATTGTGGCCTTGGCTTAGGAAGTCGGTATGCACACGCACTCGGGCTCATGTCATTCGCGGCGCGATTTTTTGATGCGCGCATTCGCAGGCGTTTTGGCGGGGAAGGAAATTCTGCGAGTTGCAGACTATCCTGGCGCTCGGGAACAAGCGCTGCCTTCTGTACCGCCGCCAGAGCAGTTTGAAATTCAAAAGGTTGCTACCGACGTGTATTTTGCGCGGGCCCATCCCTGGGCGTTGCCTAACTCCAATTCCGCCATTTTTGTGAACTCGTCCGATGTGCTGGTTGTGGACGCCCAATCCCACCCCGTTGCAGCCGCCTCGCTGATCGCGCAAATAAAAAAAGAGGTTACGCCCAAGCCGGTGCGGCGCTTGGTAAACACGCACTTTCATTGGGATCACACGCAGGGGAATCGCGCCTATGTGTCCACAGTCAACGAGGTGGGCATAGTGGCTAGCGATACTACTAAGCAACTTATGTCTCAATTATTGGTGCCTCGCCTCAGGGCCGCGCTCGATCCAGAGAGTCCCGGGCCTCGCGGATCGCAACAAGTAGCACGGCAGCTGGAAGACTTGCGCAGGCGTTTGGCCAAAGCGACTTCGGAAGCCGAGAAGAGGCCACTCTCGGAGCGTATCGCACAGTTGGAGTCGTTTGCGAACGAGATGAAGGCTTTTGCACCCACGCTGCCAACGATAACGTTCGAGAAATCTTATTTGATCCGGGAGAAGGACTGTGACCTGCGACTCGAATTTCACGGGTACGGGCATACCGCTGGTGACATTGTGGTCTTCTGCCCTCAAAAGCGCGTAATCGTGACAGGCGATGCGTATCATCCCGGTTTCCCTGGATTCATCGATTCCTACCCTCAACTCTGGCCCAAGGCTATCGACTCAATGGCAAGTCTGCCATTCGACCACATTTTGCCGGGCCACGGCGACTTGCAACACGACCGGCGAGATCTAACCGGCAGACGCGACTACATCGAGGAATTGACCGAGCGAGTGCTGGCGGGAAAGAAAGCCGGTCAATCGGTTGCCGACTTGCAACAAACCATCACGCTAGCGTCGTTGAAGTCACTGCAGTCCGGGGCGTTTGTGCCTGCCTCGACACGAGAAGCCATCGAGCGCGGCGTTAGGGACAACATCGATAACATTTACGACCGGGTCGAAAAGGTCCCTTTCACCGGGACCGAGCCGGTGCGCTTACGTCCATTCGCTAACGAATAGCAGAACGCTTGGTTGGATCGCACCGACCAACGTGGCACCATCAGGACTCATGGTCTGGCTTGCCCCCTGCGGGCCTAAGGTCTTCTACAAAGGCCAGGTTGAAGTGGAGCTCTGGCCAATGCGTTGTGATTGTGACAGGACGACTAGATTCTGAAGGGTTCGAAATGGAGCGCCGCGCCTTCATCTTTGCTGGATTCGCAGCAGCCATGAATGTTGCGATGGGCAGCCGTGGGGAACCTGCTCAACTCGAAACACTCACTCAGTGGTTAGCTGCCTCCCGCAAGACTCGACAGGCCGCTTTACGGGCATGTTTGGACCGCGTTCACACAATTGACCCCTCCATCCACGCCTGGGTCCAGGTGCAGCCGCAGCGACCAATCGGAGACGGCAGGCTTGCCGAGATCCCCTTTGGCGCAAAAGACATCATGGAGACCCGAGGCTTATCGACTGAATACGGCTCGCCAATTTACAAAGGACGAATCGGCACCTCAGATGCCGCAATTGTTCGTGATCTGCGGCAACGAGGGGCGATCCTTTTGGGAAAGACGCAGTGTACCGCTTTTGCTTATCGCACGCCCGCACCGACGCGCAACCCACGTAATTTGGAGCACACGCCGGGCGGCAGCTCGAGCGGGTCCGCCGCTGCGGTTGCAGCCGGGATGGTGCCATTCTCCCTGGGAACTCAGACCAGGGGATCGGTATTGCGCCCTGCTTCCTTTTGTGGTGTGACCGGATTCAAGCCCACCTATGGTCTATTCTCCTTGGAAGGGGTTCTACCGCTCGCAAAGAGCTTGGACACTCTTGGATTTTTCACCCATACACCAGCTGACATGCTCGCGCTCTGGGAAGCGTTGGGACATTCTGCAGCGCGCGCAGAGGATTTTGCGCTGGGAGCCCCCGAGCCCATGCCTCAGGTCGAGCCGGCAATGGCAGCAGCGTTTCCGAATGCACTCGCGGCGTTGCGAAAGGCTGGTGTGTCGATCCGACCTGTCGCTATCTCAGAAACGCTGGACAAACTGAATGGTGCTACGAGTACCGTTGAGGAATATGAAGGAGCCCGGTTCCACGAGCAACGTTTCAAGGAATACGGCTCGCGGCTAGCGGAACTTGCGGACCTTATCCAAAGAGGACTCCAGATCTCTGTCGAACGATATGACGCGGCCAAGCGGTACATTGCAGAATGCAAGACCCGAATGGCGGAGATGTACAAGACCACCCCAGTGATTCTGGTGCCCGCCGCCACTGGCCCGGCCCCGCTCGGCCTAGCATCCACCGGAGATCCAAGAATGAATGCACCATGGACAGCCTTGGGGACGCCCGCAATCTCTGTACCCATGCCGATTAGCGGTTTGCCTTTAGGGTTGCAACTCACAGCGGAGCCCGGTCAGGATGCGCGGCTCCTTCGTGCTGCCGCGCGTTTGCAGGGCCTCCTCAGCCAAGGCTACTAATCATCGCCCGTCAAAGCCCGACCATCATCTTGATTGTGCATGGGTGGCCGGCAACCCTTCCTTTATCCGATTACGGAAGGATTGCCCATCACTCGCGCCGAGCCGCCCGGGTTTGCCGACAATTATTTGTTTGCAGGTTCCGACGCTAGGGGCGAACGCGCAGCGGCGACCTACGGCCTCATCGGGACAGCAACACTCAACGGCCTAAACCGTGAAGCGTACTTGCGCGAGGTACTCTCGCGCGTTGCCGATCACCCCATCAACCGTATCGAAGAACATTAGCCTTGGAACCTCGCGGTAGAACTAGCTGGAAATTCACGCCACGCAGCATAGACAACCACAGGCGTAAAAACGTCCTGTGGTGTACCATCCGACCTGTCCAACAAGAGAACAGTCAAGACGGCGCGTGGTGATTACCGAGATTCTACCCGCGGTATCCAAGCAGGGGAGAAATCGCGCAACGCCGAGCGCAATCGCCGCACACGAACAGGAAACGCATTGCCTTGCTCAGTACGAAATACTCGAATCGAAGGAGCTATTCATACCGCCATCGATCATTGCCCTGCACAAGTGCACGCAGATGATTGATCTCGCCGGCGTGGTAAACATCATGGACAATCATTATGCTGATGATCTTTC
>JACXTT010001770.1_pt1 | contig 35494 bp, 36 predicted proteins | sample 9270951 | NCBI WGS metagenome assembly JACXTT01 (sample SAMN15532306, study PRJNA645909) | rock metagenome | isolation source: weathered quartz diorite | place: Puerto Rico | collected 2017-06-21 | reverse complement strand
ACTTAGCGCGGCTGCGCGCTCAGGTAATCCACCGCCGCATGTGCCAACGCGCGGACGCCCACCGGTAGCGCGGCCTCATCGACATAAAACCGGGGAGAATGGTTCGGCGCCGCTTTGCTCGGATCCGTTCCCGGCGGCGTAATTCCAAGGAAGAAAAAGACTCCCGGCACGCGTCGCTGGTATGCCGAGAAGTCTTCCGCAGCAGTGATGGGTGGCCCGACCGCCACGTGGCTCGCTCCCGCCACTGTGCGCAAAATCGGCACAAGCCAGTCGGTCAGTGCCGGATCGTTGTAGGTCACGGCCGAGGTCGTATCGATGACGACCTGGGCGGTCGCACCGGCGCTTTGCGCGATGGATTCCGCGGTCCGGCGCACTCGTGCGTGAATGTCGTTGCGCGTGGCATTATCGAAGGTGCGAATCGTGCCGAGCATCACCACGCTGTCCGGGATGATGTTGAACCGCACTCCGCCGTTGATCGCGCCCACCGTCACGACGGCGGGCGCGGCCGTTAGATCCACCTGCCGGCTCGTGATCGTCTGGAGACCCAGCACGATCTGGGACGCGACCACGATCGGATCGATGCCGGCCCAGGGCAGCGCGCCATGGGTCTGGCGGCCGCGCACGACGATGCGGAAGGCATCCGCGCTCGCCATCGTGCCGCCCGGCCGGTAGCGGATCTCCCCGGCTGGATATGGGAACACATGGAGGCCGAAGATGGCGCTCGGCTTCGGATCGTCGAGCGCGCCTTCCTCGATCATGAGATCGGCGCCGCCACGCTCACCGGCCGGTGCGCCTTCCTCGGCGGGCTGGAAGATGAACTTCACCGTCCCCGGCAGATCGGAGCGCATCCCCGCCAGCACCTCCGCGACACCCATCAGCATCGCGACGTGCGTGTCGTGCCCGCAGGCGTGCATCACGCCGACTTCCTGGCCGTTGTAGGTGCTGCGCACCTTGGAGGCGAAGGGAACGTCGACTTCCTCTGTTACCGGGAGCGCGTCCATGTCGGCGCGCAGCGCGACGACGGGGCCTGGCTTGCCGCCGCGCAGCACACCGACGACGCCGGTGTGGGCGACGCCGGTGCGGACCTCCATACCAAGCGATCGCAGGTGCGACGCGACAACCTCGGCGGTGCGTGTCTCGCGGTTGGACAGCTCGGGATGCTCATGGATGTCGCGGCGCCAGGTCACGACTGTCCCCTGGACTTGTGCGGCGCGGCGGTCGACTTCGGCGTCGAGCCGGCTCGACTGGCCGTGGAGCGGGGTGGCGATTCCCAGGGTGATAAACGGCAGGAGGAAGGGGCGCATGGCCTTAAGCTAAGCGAATCCCGGCAACCCTTCCACCGTACGGAGTGTCGAACCCGTACACACTCGCTACTTCGGAGCCCGTCATGACCCGGTACCTCGCCGCCGCCGCTTTCGCCCTCTTGATTCTTCCCGTCAGCACGTTGGGTGCCCAAGAGAGTGATGACGAATGGCTCTCGAATTGCCGCGAAGGGTGGGGCGACTGGGGCTCGCGCGCCCGACACTGCGAGATTCGCGAGACCGGCATGAAGGCGACGGGTCGTCCGCTCACCATCGAACCCGGAATGAACGGCGGGGTCGAGATCATCGGCTGGAACAATTCCGACAGCATCGCGATCACGGCGCGGATCCAGGTCAACGGCCGCAGCAGCGGCGACGCCGAGGTGATCGCTCGCGACATCAAGATCGAGGCGTCGGGCGGAACGATCCGCGCGACCGGTGGCAGCGGCCCCTTCGGCCGCCGGCAGAATTGGTCGGTCAGTTTCGTCGTGATGGTCCCGCGCCACAGCGACCTGACGCTTTCGACGCACAACGGCCCGCTCTCGGTCGAGGATGTGTCGGGCCGGATGGATCTCCGGACGCAAAATGGACCACTCTCGCTGTCGAGCATCGGGGGGGACGTACACGCGAGCGCGCAAAACGGGCCGCTGACGATCGACCTGCAGGGCACGCGCTGGGAAGGCACCGGTCTCGACGCCGAAACGCAGAACGGTCCGGCGGACCTGCGGATTCCCGAGAACTACAACGCGAAGATCGAATTCGGCACGGTCAACGGGCCGATGGACGTGGGCTTTCCGATGACCGTGACCTTGAGCGGTCGCATCCGCGACCGTATCTCGACGACGCTGGGCGACGGCGGGCCGCCGATTCGAGTGGTCACGACCAACGGCCCGATGATCGTCCGGCGAGGTCGCTAGACGCCGATATCTTCATTCCAGAGCTCGGGGTGCGTCCGGATGAACTCGGTCATCATACGGATGCAGGCCGGATCCTGACGCACCTCGAGGGACACGCCGCGGCTTTTGAGCAGCGCCTCCTCGCCTTTAAACGTTTTGTTCTCTCCGATAATCACGCGCCGGATTCCGTACAACAGAATCGCACCGCTGCACATCGCGCACGGTGACAGCGTCGTGTAGAGCGTCGCGTCGCGGTATACCGTTGCCGGTTGGCGGCCGGCGTTTTCGAGCGCGTCCATCTCACCGTGCAGAACGGCGCTGCCTTGTTGCACCCTGCGGTTGTGACCGCGTCCGATGATCCTTCCTTGCGATACGATCACGGATCCGATCGGGATGCCACCCTCGCGCAGACCCTGGTTTGCTTCGGCGATGGCCGCCGCGAGGAATGGATCGGCGGTCATGCCGCGCTGGTCTGCATCGCGTCGTACTCGAACACATTGGGCCCGCGCGGTGCGTCGTGCGCGATCGTGACCATCGCCCGCGCGACCGTCGCCGCCTGAATGGGGCGATAGCGCCGCAGCCGGTCGAACAGCAGCCCCGTCATTACCGGCGCGCCGAGCATCGCTATCCGCTCGCCGAGGCGAAACTCGGGCCGCGCGCCGAGCAGGAGGGAAGGGCGGAAGATCTGAACGCTCTGGAGGGAAGCTTTCGGATCGCCGCTTCCGTTTCGCCTTTGACGCGGCTGTAGAAGACGCGCGACTCGGGATCGGCGCCGATGGCGCTGACGAGGAGAAACTGCGTCGCGCCGGCGCGCACCCCGGCGCGCGCGAGTCCCAGGACGAACGCGTGATCGACGAGGCGAAATCCCGGCTGCGACCCTGCCTGCCTGATGGTGGTGCCGAGGCAACAGAAGACATCGTCGACGCGCGGCAGGTCGCTCACGGTCTCGAGCTTACCAAGGTCCAGCACGCGCTGGTCGAGCTTGTCGTGCTGCCGGGACGAGGAGCGTCGGCCCACGCTCACCACGCGTGACCAGTGCGCATCGGCGAGGAGCAGCTCGAGGACCTGACTGCCGACCAGCCCGGTCGCGCCGGCAACGAGGGCTGTGCGGTTCACGGCAAGTCTAATGCGGCGGGTGGGGGTGGCCCAGCGTGGGCAGCGCCTTGTCGAGAAAGTCCTCGACTGGTTGGCGCCCGTTCTGTCCCATGCGGTGGTCATCCATGAGGTTGATCGCCCGTGCGTTCGCGAGGGCCGAGTCGACCGCGATGCCACGGTTGATCAGGTATGCAGCCCACAGGTGACTCGCCCGCCACGCGACCGTGCAGTGGAGCAGCACCTTGCCTTTCGCGTTGCTGACGGCATCGACGAACTTCGCCAGGGTTGCAGGAGAATACGGATACTGGTCGTTCCCGCGTACGGGCAGATACACATACTGCATTCCGAGCGACGCCACGAGCGCCGGCTCGTCGAACTTGACGTTTCGCGTCATTTCCTCCGGCGTCCGCAGATTCACGACCGTCGTCACGCCCTGCGCCTGCAGCTCGCGCAGCGCGCGCTCCGTCGGCTGCCCCGTGACGAAAATGTCCTCGCCCACGCGGGCGGCGCGCTCCAGGTACAACCCCGTCGTATCGAGGATGACCGGCGCGGACACCGCTGTGATGGGCGCCCGCCGCGTGAACTGCTGCGCCCTACCGCTCCCGGGCGCGACTACCAGAGCGCCGGAGACAATTGCGGTGAGGAGTGCTCGAGATGTCATCATTCGAAACTCCGTTGAGTTTGCAGTTTACAAGATACGCGGTAATCCGCTGCAGCGATGGCTCCGCGGTGTGTGGAAACAGTTATTATCTCGCCGTGGGAATCTCGGACGCATTACAACATCAGCCGCTCCTCGCCGTCGGATTGCTGTTCGGCGCCGGCGTCGTGACAAGTCTCAATCCGTGCATCTATCCGATGATTCCCATCACCGCGGGGACGCTCGCCGGTGTCAACGCGCAGGGGCGGACGCGCCGCCGCACGCTCGGCCTGACGCTCACATACGTGTGCGGGCTGTCGCTGTTCTACGCGCTGCTCGGCATGATCGCCGGAGTGACCGGCTCGTTGTTCGGTGCGATCGGCGCGAGCTTCTGGGCCCGGCTCAGCATCGGAAACTTGCTGCTCGTCTTCGCCCTCGCGTTGCTCGACGTCATTCCCGTACGGATGCCAGAGCGCCTCGCCGCCTGGGCCGCGACCCTCGGCGGCGGCTCCTATCCAGCCGTCTTTCTGCTGGGCGCGACGTCGGGACTCGTCGCCGCGCCGTGCGGGGCGCCGGCATTCGCCGCGGTGCTCACCTGGGTTGCGACTACGCGCAGCGCCGTGCTTGGTCTCCTCTATCTGTTCGTCTTTTCGCTGGGCATGTCGGCGTTGCTCGTCGTGGTCGGATTCTTCTCGGGGGCGCTCGCGGCGCTGCCTCGGGCGGGCGCGTGGATGTCATGGATCAAAAAGGCGGCCGGTGTGGTTCTACTGCTCATGGCTGAGTACTACTTCGTGAAGGCTGGGCAGGTATGGTGATGGCACACGCCGTGCGCGGTGCGCTGTGCGCGGGACTGCTCCTTCTGGCGCCCGCGCTGCTCCGTGGGCAGGATGTGCTTGGCATCCCGATTGGCGAGACGCCGCCTGCGGTTACGCTCGAGAGTATCAACGGCGATTCGGTGGCGCTGTCGCAATGGATCGGGAAGAAGCCGGTCGTCGTCGAATTCTGGGCGACGTGGTGTCCGATCTGCGCCGAGCTGCTGCCGCGCATGGAAGCGGCTCAGAAGAAGTTCGGTGATCGGGTGGAGTTTCTCGTCGTGGCAGTCGCCGTGAATCAGAGCAAGAACAGCGTTCGTCGCCATCTGGCTGAGCATCCGATGCCGTTCACGTTCTTGTGGGATGGCACCGGCGCCGCGGTGCGGGCCTTCGACGCACCCTCGACGTCGTACATCGCGGTGCTCGATGCCAAAGGGCGGGTCGTCTATACGGGAGTCGGGGCCGACCAAGATATTGAGGCGGCGATCGGAACGGCCCTGCGCCGCCCCATCGCCGCCCCTTCACCGCCTCTGCGCCGACCTTAGTGCGCCGTCGTATCGGCTGGAACTAACTTCGCAATCGCAGCGCCGAGTTCCGAGTACGCTGTCGGATCGATCTCCCGGAACGGCGTCGCCCGATAGGCGACTTTCCCATCAGGTCCTACCACGAACAGAGTGCGGTTGTCGAGTTTGTACTGCGCGTTGTAGGCGCCGTACGCCGTCCCGACTGCTGAGCCGGTGTCGCTGGCAAAGAGGACCGGATAATCGGCATCGCGCGCCCACGAGGCGAGTGCCGTGTCGACATCGGCGCTGATGGCGATGAGGACGACGTTGCGGCCCTTGTTGAAAACCTGTGCGTACTGATCACGGTACGCATTCATTTGCGCCGTTCAGCCACGCGTTCGCGCTTTGAAGAAGAACGCGAGGACCACCGTCTTCCCCTTGTAGTCGCCGAGCCGCACCGGATTCTTGAGCGTGCCGTAGCGCGTGGCGCCGGGCATGGCGAAGTCGGGTGCCACGGCACCGACCGCGAGCGCCGGGGGTCCCGGCGGCGGTGCGGGAGGCGCCGCCGGCTGCTGCAGCAAAGCGGCGAGAACGAGTGTCATGACCACGATGCAGTCCTTGTTGTGTGCGGTGACTAATCTACTGGTGAAGCAGCATCCCTGCCCGCTTCACTGTAGCCGACATGAATGCGACGGAGTTTCGTCGGCCTCGGGCCGTCCGACGGCGCGGGCGGGGTGATCACTATGACTTCCCCTCGAGCTCCGTGAGGGTCATCGCCTTCACGGTCTTGCCCTCGCCGGTCATGATGCGGCGGTGGTAGTCCACCTGGCCAAGATGGTAAGCGAGATGCGTCGCGAAGTGGGCGAGAAAGGCGCCGGTGGACGAGCTGACACCGCCGACCTTCTCGGGGAACGGTTTGGCCAGATCCTCCTCCCGCACCATGCTCATGCCCAGCTCCACGGCCGCGATGGCGTTGTCGATCTCGCGCAGCAGCTCGGCGCGCGGAACATCCCGGCTGCCGAACTCGGCATCGCGATTGCGCACGTAGCCATTCTTGCCCAGCACGTTGCCGACGAAGTACTGGAGATTGCCGGCGAGATGGAGCGCGAGATTGCCGCCGGGGTTGGCGATCCCGGCGGGGATCTCCCACAAGTCGCCGTCGCTCGGGTACGATTCGATTTCGCGGCGCAGCGCTTTCAGCTCTCGCGTGATGACATTGGTGATCCAGTCTTTCATTCGATCCTCCCTGCCCGCATGGCGACCGGCCAGCGCCCCAACCGTGATTGCTGCGGATCGCCCCACGCCGGTCCGAGCTCGGTGACGAGACGCTCCACCGGATCCTCGCCGTGTCGCTCGACGAACGCACGTGTCGCGGACCAGGTGCGCACGTACCCGGCGAGGTTCTCGAGCGTCACCGCTTGCTCGATCACGAAATTGGGCGCGGCGAATTCAGCGAACGGAAACTCGATGGTCTGGTAACGCTCCTCGGTGATCCGCCGTTCCGGCGGCCAATACGGGCCCACGACATCACGGTAAAAGCGGCGCACGATCCCGTCGATCCGCGGTGCGATCTCGAGCATCACGTACGTCCAAACTGCGATCACCCCCCTCGGCCGGAGGACGCGCCGGACCTCCGTCCAGAATCGTGGACGGTCGAACCAGTGGAGCGCCTGTGCGGCGGTGACGAGATCGACGGACCGGTCGTCCAGGTCGCATGCCTCCGCCGGGCAGACGCCGTACTCGATTCGCGGATCGCGTGTGGCGTGCTCGATCTGCCTGCTGCTGGCGTCAGTCGCAATGACGTGCTTGAAATGTCGGGCGAGCCCGACGGCTGCCTGACCCGAGCCGGTGCCAGCGTCCCACACCGCGTCGCACGCCGGCACCGCCTGCGCGAGGAAGTCGAACAGCGCGTCGGGGTAGCGGGGCCGGAAGGCCGCGTAGGCGGCGGAGACGCCGGAGAAGTGATCCGCGAAGCTCACGGCCTTGCAGCCGGCGGCGGTGGCGGAGGTGGCACCGGCACCAACGGCGGCGTCGTGCGCTGGGCGTCTCGGCACTCCGGCCACGCACCCGGCTGGCCGCTTGGCGTCGCCGAAAAGACAGTGCGCTTCTCGCGCGACATCCGAACCGTGTCCTCCGACGCCAGATAGACCAGCATCGCCGCGAGCGCCGCGTTGTTCTTCACGTCGTCGAAGCTGATTTTGTCATACGTGTCGCGATTGGTGTGCCAGGTGTACCGGCCGTAATCCCAATCGCCCGAGCCGAGGCCGAATCCGGGTGCGCCGCAGGAGACGAAGGACGCGTGATCCGTGCCGCCGCCGGAGGGCGCGCCGGGGAAGCCGAACTTGATGTTGCGCGTGATGTCGGCCGGCACGCGCGCGAGATAGCGCGCGAGACTCGCGGCCGCATCGGGGAAGCCCGACGCGCTCATGCTTTCCACGCGGCCGGTCCCGTTATCCTGATTGAACAGCGCCTGCAGTCCGCTCACGATTTCGGGATGATCGTGCACGTACCCGCGGGAGCCGTTCAAGCCTTGCTCTTCGCCGCTCCAATGGCCGACGAGAATCGTGCGCCGCGGATTCGGATAGACTTGCTTCAGGATCCGCATCGCCTCCATGATCATGATCGTGCCGGTGCCGTTGTCGGTCGCGCCCGAGCCGCCGTCCCACGAGTCGAAGTGGGCCGAGAGCATCACGTACTCGTTGGGGAGCTGGCTGCCTTTGATTTCACTGATCACGTTGAAGACCGGCACTTCGCCCAGCGCTTGCGACTCGGCGGTGACGTCAATGACGGGTCCCTGCCTGTTCTCCGTGAGTCGATACAGCAGCCCGTAGTCCTCGCATGCGATGTCCAGCACGGGCGCGCGGTCGGTGAACGCGGAAAAGATCTTCTGCACACCCCACCCTTGCGACCAGAAGCTGCCGATGATTCCCGCGGCACCGGCCGCCTCGAGCCGCCGCGAGAGACCGGCGACTCCGGCAACCCCTGAACCCGTTGCATAGCCGGTCCGCTGCAGGCGCTGTTGCCAGGCCTGCTGCACGGCTGTGCGCCGGGCCTTGAGCGAATCGACCGTCGCCTGTGCCGCCCACTTTTCCCAGCTGTCGTCGGGCCGGCAGGTCGGCTGGGCCAAGGAGACCAGGACGAACTTGCCGCGCGCCTGCGGGAGCCAGGCGACCAGGGCATTCGAGTCGGCGACGTCGGGCAGCGCGATCACCGGCGAGCGCACCGCGCGGCCCTTGGGCGTCGGCGGACTCCACGCGAGTGCGGTGCCTTCCAGCGTGCGTGCGCGGGGCGCGACGAGATCGATGTGCGTTTTGCCGCGGCGCCAGCCGCGCCAGGTGCCGTACTGTTCTTTCCGTGCCGTGATGCCCCAGCCGGTGTAGGTCGCGAGCAGCCAATTCTGCGCCGCGCTCATGGCCGGCGATGCCGTCAGCCGTGGGCCGAGCGAGTCGAAGAGTACCTGTGCGAGACGCTGCAGCTGTGAGCTGTCGGTTTCGATCGCCCAGATGCGCCGCAGCACCGGATCCTCGACCGCGAAGCCCGATGGCTGCGGAAAACCCTGGCTGGCGGCTGAGGTGGCGAGGGCAGCAAGGAAGACGATGGCGGGAAAGACTCGTCGCACGGTGCAACTCCTGGGCGTCAGAGTGGAATCGGAAGTCTAATGCGGTACCGCACCTCGGGCACGTGTGTACGCGGATACCGCCGCGTGCCCCCGTCGAGATGAAAGCCGCGCTGTTCGTAGAAGCGCCGCGCGTCGCGGTTCTCTTCCAGCACCCACAGCGTCACCTCCGCGAATCCGCGGCGCTGAAATTCGTCGCACACATGATCGATCAGCGCACGGCCGTAGCCGCGACCGCGCAGGCGCGGGAGTACGTGCAGCGACGTGATGTGCCCGACGCGTGTAGCATCATCATCGGCATCCTTGGTAGGGACCATCTGACAAAACGCAACGCCTTGGCCAGCCTCCTCGATGAGATAGACCGGCCACTCGGCATCGGCGATGCGGTCGGCCCAAAACCTTGTGCGATAGGCGAGGTCGGTGCGGGCGATGACGTCGTCCGGCATGATGCCGCGGTAGACGACGTTCCACGATTCCACGTGAATGCGTCCGACGGTCTGCGCGTCCGCGGGCAGCGCGCGCCGGAGGGTCACCCGCCGACCTTTGCTTCCCATTCCTCGAGCGAGCGCGGCCAATCCGCTTTCAACAAGCGTGAGAGCGACCGATCGGCGAGTACGCGGCCGCCCGTCTGACAGGTCGCACAATAATTCGCCTCGTTGTCGGCGTAGCGAATGCGTTGGATGGGAGATCCGCATACGGGGCAGGGTTCCTTGTAGCGACCATGCACCGCCATCCCTTCCTTGAAGGCGCTCACCTTTTCAGGAAACCTTGTGGCCGTTTCGGCGCGCAGCCTGTCGATCCACAACTGCGTGGTCGTCCGAATGGCGTGGTAGAGCCGCGCGACCTCTTCGTCGCTAAGCTTCCCCGTCAGCTGGAAGAGCGAGAGTTTCGCGGCGTGGAGGATCTCGTCGGATAGCCAGTTGCCGATGCCGTCGAAGAGGTGCGGATCGGTGAGTGCGCGCTTGAGAGTATGCGACTGGGATTGCAGGCGTGTCTTGAAGGCCTCGACATCGGCGCTCCGGACGTCGAGCCCGCCGGGGTCGTGCGCGGCCAACCCTGCTTCGCCGCCCACGACATACAACGATGCCCGCTTCTTGGGGCTCGCCTCGGTCAGTAGCAGCGTGCCGGTTGGAAAGTCGAAAGACGCGAGGCCGACTTTGGCGGGCGACTGTGCGCCCTCAGGCCGCCATTTGAACCGGCCGGCGATCATCAGATGGAAGACGAGGAAGATGTCTCCGTCCATCTCCCACACGATGCGCTTCCCCAGACGCCGCAGTCCTACGACCTTGCGGCCTTCCGCCGTGCTGAGTGGCGGGTCGACCGTGCGCAGCAGCGAAGGGCTGACGATGCGCACGCGCGCGAGTGGCTGGCCGACGATCCGCGGCTGCAGCGCTTCGAGATAGATCGTGATGTCGGGAAGCTCGGGCATTGCTCCGTTACCAGTGCCCCCGCATCCGCGTCGTGTCGCCCAGGTAGGCGTACTGCAGCTTGGACATGTACAGGCTCGCGGCGTCCATCACGTCGTGAGGCGAAACCCAGCGCAGGCGTTTCATGAACTCGTCCCCGCGCTGGAAGCCGCCGAGATAGAGCTCGGCGCGCGCGAGAAAATCCGCTTGGTCAGCGGCGGTTGCGTTCGATACAAGGTACTCGAAGGTAAAGCTGTCCAGAAATCGGTTGAGGGCGAAGAAGTCGATTGGGTATGCCTGTAAGACCCGTACCGCATCCTGCATGAGCGGCAGCACCTGATCTGGTTTCGGCGTGCTCGCATACGCGCCGCCGATCGGAACGGCGCGATCGATGAACTCGGCGTAGGCGGCGTACGACAGGCTGCGCCGCACGCGAATCGAATAGTTCAGCTGCGAGGAGAGAAGCTCCGTGGCGACGCGGAACGACCAGTAGGTCCGCTCCGTGGGCGCCGGGCCGATAAAAAAGCACAGGATGTAATTCGTGGGGATCTGACGATGCTCCACGAGCCACCGAGAGGGCATTTTGGGTGGTGCCGGGGGAAGCGTCCATTGATAATTGCCTCGCGGCAGGTGCCCCAGCGTCGCGGCAACAAGCGATTCGGCGTGCGCGCGCTCGACGCGGCCGACGATGACGAGCAGCAGGCGTGACGTGACGAGCTGCTCACGCGCGTATGCGCGGACCTGCTCCGCCGTGATGCCGCGCAGTGAGGCTTCGGTCCCCTCGGGGTCCAGTGAGTACGGATGATTGGGGAACATCGACTGGCTCGCAATCACCCGAATCCGCTCATCGGGATCGGTGTACCGGGTATGCGCCCGACTCACGAGCCGATGGCGCGCCTGTCCGATTCCCTGATCGGTCAGTGATGCGCTCATGACGCGCTGCGCCAGCACATCCCACGCGGCATCGAAGTCCTGTGCCAGTCCGGTAAATCCAAACACCGACCAGTCGGCGTCGCTCTCGATCTGGACCACGCTGCCCGTCCGGCCCAGCGCCCGCCGCGTCTGGTCTCCCGGATAGCGCTCGGTGCTGTATGCGGTGGCGGCAAGCCAGAGCGCTTCGATTCCGGCCGTTGCGTTCGTGATCTGGCGTGTCCCGCCGAGGAAGTAGAGACGGGCGGCCACGATATCGGTCGAGCGATTGACGCGCTGGACGACGTGGAGCCCTGACACGTCGTACGACACGGTGACGGTGTCAGGAGCGGAGGTCTGGATGACGAGCAGCAGTGCAACGGAGAGGCAACTCATGGGCGCTTGGCGCCCTGCCGCAGCCAATCGCCGATCTCGTCGACCACCTCGGACGTTCCGAGCACCCCGATGACGCGCGGGGTCTTCGCCACGTACATGCGCGCGAAGCGGCGCAGCGAGTCGGCCGTTTGGGCCGCCATCCCGTCGTGATGGCTCAGGTAATAATCCATGCCCGTCGCACCCCACCAGAACGCGACGCCGGGCGCGAGCGACGCCGTGCGCTCCCGGCCCAGCGCCCGGGCCACCTGACGACGCTTTCTGGTGAACGCGAGATCGTCGTCGGTGACGCCGTCGAGCACGTCGAGATTCTGCAGCTCCGCGATGAGCGCGAGGAGCGCCTTTTTGGCGTTTTCGGGGGTAGTCTTGCCGCGAAATTCGATCGGCCCCGTGTGATTGAGCGGCACGTACCGCGCCGACAGAGACTCGAACGGCCCCAACTCGACCAGGCGGTACTGAAACGCCGAGCCCGGGTCGTTGAAGACGTCGAACAGCACATCGGCGGCGTACGTCGCGCCGGGATCCGTGCCGACGCTCGGCCCATCGAGCGCCACGACGATCGTGACGTCCAGCACGTCCCGGGCGACCATCACCGCGGTCGTCCGCTCGAGCGGTGGCATAATCGGAATGGGTCGGTCCGCAAACGGATTCGGCGCCGGCTTCCAATCGCGGAATTTCTGTTCCGCCACCATGAACATCCGCTCGGGATCGACGTCACCGGTTACGATCAGCGCCGCATTGTTCGGCACGTAGTAGCGCGCGTAGGTCGCTTTGAGACGGTCGAGCGAAATCCCTTGTAGTGAGGCCGAATCCCCACCGACGTCTTTGCGGTGCCATGCGGGGCCCCACAAGGTCCGTTCGACCTGGCGCTCCAGCTCGTGTTCCGGATCCGAGACGTTGCGCTGCAGCTCGTCCAGGACGACCGTGCGCTCCGCCTTGAGATCGCCATTGGAGAACCGCGCATTCATCATGAGATCCGCGAGCAGGCCGATCGCCGGCTCGACGTTTTCGGACGGCACCATCACGTAATAGTCGACGACCTCCGACGACGTCCCGCCATTCCCTACGCCTTTGAGTTTGGTCGCCTCGATCGCGAAGGCTTCCGGGTTGTGGCGGAACGAATGAAACAGCAGGTGCTCGTACAGATGGGCGAGGCCGGCTTCATCCGAGTCCTGCGTGAACGCGCCGTTGTGCACGGCCACGAGCGCCGTCGCCAGCGGGACCGCCGCATTCTGAATGACAATTACCTCGAGGCCATTCGCCAGCTTCCTGCGCTGGACGATGCTGTCGAGCGAGGACTGCAGCGCAACGGCACGGGTCGGGAAGACCAGCGCGGCAGCAAGAACCAGAAGTCGGAAGAGCAAATGATGGCGCATCGTTGCCGGTTTATGCGAATACCTGCAGCGCCACCTCGACGCGCCCGAACGGCGCGCTCACCTGGACGCCCTGCACCAGCTGCTTCACCTTCGTGAACATCTCGCGCGCAATCGCCACGCCCTCGGCCAGCGCGGCTTCCTTTCCTTTTTCCTGCGCCTTCCGCATACGCTGCAGCACTTCCTCGGGGACGGACACGCCGGGCACCTCGTTCGCGAGAAACTCGGCGTTGCGCAGCGAGATGAGCGGCCAGATGCCGGCGACGATCGGCGTCTTGAACTGCTCGACGCGCTTCAGAAACCCCTCGAGCTGCCGCGCGTCGAACACCGGCTGCGTGACCGCGAACTCCGCTCCGGCGTCCACCTTCCAGGCAAAGCGCGACAGCTCGCGATCCTGATCGCTCGCGCCGGGGTTCACGCCGACCCCGATCGCCCACTTGGTCGCGCCCCCCAACGGGTTATTGCCGGGGTCGAGTCCCTGGTTCAGACGGTAGACGAGATTCGTCAGCCCGATCGAATCGATGTCGAATACCGCCGTGGCCTCGGGATACGGGCCCATCTTGGGCGGATCGCCGGTGATGATCAAGATGTTGCGCAGCCCCGCCGCATGCGCCCCGATGATGTCGGAGAGCATGCCGAGCAGGTTGCGGTCGCGGCAACAGTAATGGATCACCGTCTCCATGCCGACCTCACGCTCGATCAAGAGTGCCGACGGGAGCACCCCCATGCGGCTCTGGGCGCGCGGCCCGTCGGGCACATTGACGGCGTCCACGCCCGCAGCTTTCAGCGCACGAACCTGCTCGAGCATCGGTTTCGGATCCACGCCCTTGGGCGGCACGATCTCGACGCTGGTGACGAGCTCGCCGCGCGCGAGCTTCGCGCCCCAACGCGACTTTTCGGCGAGCGGTACGGGCGTGATGTCGGGCGGCGCATGCACCTGCGCGCGCGAGACGACGGCGCTTGGCTGGCGCGGCACGACGCTGGCGACGTAGTCGCGGATCTTCTTGATGTGCTCCGGCGTCGAGCCGCAGCAGCCGCCGACGAACCGCGCGCCCGCCTCGATCATGCGGCGCGCGTAGCTCGCCATATACTCGGGCGAAGCGAGGTAGATCTTGCGGTCGCCGACGTCCTTGGGCAGGCCGGCGTTCGGCTGCCCGGAAACCGGCTGGCCGGTCGCCTTGACCATTTTCTCGACGGCTTCGAGCACGCCCGCCGGTCCCACGGAACAGTTCACGCCGATCACGTCCGCGCCCCACGCCGCCAGCTGCTTGGTGAACGTTTCGGGATCGGTGCCGTAGTAGGTGAGGCCGTCGGTGCCGACCGTCATCTGGCAGACGACCGGCAGGTCGGACGCCGAGCGCACCGCCAGCAGGGCGGCGTGCATCTCGTCCATGTCGCTGAACGTCTCGAGAATGAATCCGTCGACGCCGCCGCCGAGCAGCCCCTGAACCTGCCGGGCGAACAGGGCCTGCGCTTCGAGTTTCGACGTGGGCCCGAAGGGCTCGATCCGGATGCCGAGCGGTCCGATCGCGCCGACGACGCTCGCCTTGCCCCCCGCGGCCGCGCGGGCGAGCTCGGCCGCGGCGCGGTTGATCTTTTCCGTCTCGTCCGCGAGCCCGTAGCTGTTGAGCTTGAGCGGGTTGGCCCCGAACGTGTTCGTCTCGAGGATCTCGGCGCCGGCGCGCACGTACTCGGCGTGCACTTCCTGCACGAGCCGCGGCTGCTTCAGGTTCAGCTCGTCGTAGCAGACGTTGAGGAAGAAGCCCTTGCCGTAGAGCATCGTGCCCATGGCCCCGTCAAAGACGTGGACCCGGCCGTCATCCAGGAGGGATCGGAAGGTGGTCGTCACAAGGGAAAATAATAACCCCCTTCGCGCGTACTCTTAGGTGACCATGAGCCAAATCGCGGCCGAACAACTCCTGGCGGAGCACACGCCGGCGCTCCGCAACTTCCTCGGCGCGCGCTGCCGGGACGCCGACTTGACCGCGGAAATGCTGCAGGAAGTGGCCGCGCGCCTCCTGATGGCGACACCACGGCTCTCGTTGAACGGCAACGCGCGCGGCTACCTGTTTCGCATCGCGGCAAATGTCTGGCGCGACCACTTGCGACGCGAGCTGGTCCGGCGCCGCGCGACCGTGGTCCTGGAATCCGCGGACCCGCCTGTGGCCGATGCGGCGGACGCACGCCTGCTCGAGCGCGAGCTACGAGCCGCGGTCCGCAACGCGGTGCGCTCGCTCCCGGATACACAACGCGAGGTGGTGGAGCTCCGTCAACAGCGCGGACTCACATTCCAGGAGATCGCCCACCGGCTCGGCCGGCCGCTCGGCACGGTGCTGACGCAAATGCGCGCCGCGCTCGCTCGTATCAGCGCGGCACTGGAGAACTATCGATGAATCATCCGACCGAGGACGAGCTGCTGCTGCTCGTGTATGGGGAACTCCCCGGGCCACAGGCCGCGGAAATCGACTCCCACGCGACTGCATGCCGTGCGTGCCAGGAGAAGCTCGCACAGCTGGAGTGCGGTCGTGCCGCGGTGGACCTTGCAACGCCGGCTCGCCGCCCCAACGCGATCGTCTGGGGCACCCTCGCGCTCGCGGCCGCCGCCGTGATCGCGGGAGTCGTGATCACCAAGTCCGGACCTTCTCATGAACGAACTGAGCACTGGACGCCCACGACGACGTGGTCGACGACGGCCGGATATGTGACCGGCGGTAAGGCGATGGTGGATATCGACGTGCAACTCACTCGACTAGAACAGGAGCGGTATTATGGCCTGCCGAATTAGTGCGCTGATTGGAGTGCTTGGTCTCCTGGCCGCGTCATCCGGGGCGGCTCAGGACATGCCAAATCCACAAGCGATGCAGATGCAAGTGCAGCAGATCATGCAACAGCGGCCGCGGGAGGCTGAAGCCGCCGCCCGCGCATTCCTTATGCTGGTCGCTCCCGAGCGTGTGAGCGGGCTTGACTCCCTTCGGGAGCGGGCCAACCGAGCGAACAATGAGCCGACCCTGGTGGTGGACGGCACGCCGATCTCGAGCCCCCCGTCTGAGGACCAGTACTGGATGGAAGTCGCGCAGCTCACTGTGCAGTTCGACATGGTTCAAAAACTCAACCGGCGCGACAGCGTCCGGGCGCAGCTCGTCGGGAAGATGTTTGGGTTGGAAGCAAATGCGAGAGCCCAGCAGCGTGCCTATCGGACCGCGTCCGAATCCAATCGGCCGGCGATCCGCAACAAGATCGAGGCGCTGATCACGCAGCACTTCGATCTCGAAGATCAGCTGCGCGCGCTCGAGGTGGCGGATATCGAGCGACGCCTCGCGGACGTGCGTGCCGAAAGCCAACGACGGCATGATAAGCGGGCGGAGTTCATCAAGGTCGCCGTGGACGACATTATCCGGGACGCGATCCGGCCGCGATAGCGACGGTTTGTACGGTTGGGTAGTTTTGCGCCCATGCCAAATATCGGCTCGTACCACCCCATCATCGTCCATTTCGCGATCGCGTTCCTCGTCCTGGGCGTGATCTTTCGCTGGGTCTCCCTCACCGGCCGCGCGCCATTCACGGGGCCTGCGGCCGCGACGCTGTTGATTCTCGGTGCCGCCGCGGCTTACCTGGCCGTGCACTCCGGAACGGATGCGCACGGACCCGTCGAGCGCATCCCCGGCGTCCGGCAGGCGGTCATGGATCATGAGGACGCGGGGCATTGGGCTCGCAACGTCTTCCTGGTCGTGGCGCTGCTCGAGATCATCGCGCTCGCCGCAAAAAAGCGCAGCGTGCAGATCGCGCGCGTCGCGCTGTGGGGCTCGGCAGTCGTGGGGATCTTTGGCTTCGCGGCTATTCTGAAGGCCGCAGACCGGGGCGGTGATCTCGTCTACGAGTACGCCGGCGGAGTCGGTACCCGCTCGGGTGACACGGCCGACGTCAACCGGTTGTATCTGGCCGGCCTGTACCAGGCGGCGCTGCAGGCCCGAGTGCAGCACGACAGCGCGCGCGCGGCGGCCCTGTTTACGCACCTGGAACGGGAGTTCCCCAACGACACGAATGTCCGCTTGCTCGTGATCGAGTCACTCGTGCTCGACAGGGACGACGGTCGTGCGGCGTTGACGGCGTTGGGGCGCTTCCCGGTACGCGCAGATGATCGGCGGCTGCAGCTCCGCATCGGCTTCTTGAAGGCCGACGCGTACGTCGCGGTGGGGAAACCAGACTCCGCGCGCGTGGTGCTCGAGCAGCTGGGGAACGCGTTCCCCGACGTGCTGCAGCGCATCAAGGAGCGGCTAAAGAACGTTCAATGATCAATGATCATTGTTCATGGATCATTCGAAGAGGGCCATTCGCTGCGCCACCCACCACGCCGCCACTCCTCCGGCGATAAACCCGAGGATTGCCCCGAACGGGCCGAACAGTTTGCTGCCAATCGCGCCGCCGATCGTGCCGACGATGAAGCTGACGAGCAGCTTGAGCAGTCTCATCCGTCACCCCCTCAACATGGCCAGCAGTATTTGCCGCAGGATACTCAGGGCGATCATCGCCACGAGTGGGCTGAGATCGACGGCGCCGAGCGGCGGGACGACACGACGAATCGGCTCGACGATCCAATCGGTGAGGATGTAGGCGGGCCGCACCCAGCGTGAGTAGCGAAACATTCCGAACCACGCGGCGATCACCCGAACGATCAACGCCGCAAACAGGATGCGGTACGACAGGTCGACCATCAGGAGAAACGTGCCCCGCGGGCCGCCGCTTGCCGCAGCGCGTGCCGTCTGAAATGTTCCGACCAGCCAGTCGGCCAGCGACAACGACACGATTCCAGCGACCGCGGTGACGACGACGAGCCAGCCCCCGGCGTGCGTCGGATTGCCTCCCATGCGCACCACTCGCCGCTCGACGGGCCGGACGATCGGATCCGTCACCGACCGCAGTGTACGGCCAAGGACGCCGAAGGGCGCGACTCGACGCGTCCGCACGAGCCACGAGCCGAGCGCGACCACGGCCGCGAGGACAACGAGGCCAAATACGGTGTAGCGAAAGACAGCTTGAATTTCGGGCATGGCCCCCGTCAAGAGCCGTAGGCCGCGGCGACGATCCGCTCCTGTTCGGCTTTGTGCGCCGCGGGGTAGCCCTCCGCCGGGCTGGAGCGCTCCGGCCGGGAGACATCCAGCAACGCGACTCCCGGCGACAACACCTCCCGAATCTTCGGCATCACGAACTTCCGCGCGCCCATGTTGCGCGGCTCCTCCTGCACCCACACGACTTCCTTGAGGTGCGGATAGCGACGGACGTATTCGCCGATCTCCGACCCCGGGAATGGGTACAGCAGCTCGATGCGGCCGATCTTGACGTGCGCCGTCTGGGCACGCCGGGGCGACGCGATGATGTCGTAATAGATCTTGCCGCTGCAGAGCAGCAGCCGCGTCACTTTCTCGGGCCACGTCCGATCCCGGTCCCACACCACCGACCGGAACTTGCCGAGCACCAGGTCGTCGAGCCGCGAGTTTGCCGCGGGCAGGCGCAACAGGCTCTTCGGCGTCATCACGACCAGCGGCCGGATCTCGGTGTGGTGCGCCTGCCGCCGCAGCAGATGGAAGTACTGCGCCGGCGTCGTGCAGTTGGCCACGCGAATATTGCCCTCGGCGCCGAGCGCGAGGAAACGCTCGAGGCGGGCGCTGGAGTGCTCGGGTCCCTGACCTTCATAGCCGTGGGGCAGCAGCAGCGTGAGCCGCGACGTCTCGCCCCATTTCGCGAGCCCGGCGATCAGGAACTGATCGATGATCACTTCCGCGCCGTTCGCGAAATCACCGAACTGCGCTTCCCACAGCACCAACGCGTTCTCGGCCTCGACGGCGTAGCCGTACTCGAATCCCAGGCACGCGTATTCCGATAGCGGACTGTTGTGGAGTTCGAAGGGACTTCGCGCATCGGGGAGATGCTGGATCGGCGCGTAGCAACCACCGGTGTGGATGTCGTGCAGCACGAGATGCCGCTGGCTGAATGTGCCGCGCTCGGTATCCTGGCCAGTCAGGCGGATCGGCGTGCCCTCCTCGTCGACCAGCAACGACGCGAAGGCGAGCGCCTCCGCCTGGGCCCATTCGATCCCCTCGGCGGACGTGAGGGAGTCACGCCGGCGCTCGAGTTGCTTCAGCAGCTTGGGATGCACAGCGAAGCCGTCCGGAACCGCGAGCAGCTCGGCGTTGAGCTTCTTGAGTAGATCGGCGGTGACGGCCGTGGTGGGCTCGGGTGCGCTCTGACGCGTAATCCGCTGGGGCTCCTCGGCCCGCTGCCCGGACTTGACCGCCTGCTGGACGGCGGCGACGCGCTGATAGGCGGCCTCCGCTTCGGCGCCCGCCTGCACCGCGTCTACGATGCCCTCTTTCGCCAGCTGCGCGGCGTACTTCTCCCGCACCGGCGGGGTCTGCTTGATGAGCTCGTACATCGTCGGCTGCGTGTAGGCCGGCTCGTCGGCTTCGTTGTGACCGTAACGGCGATAGCCCACCAGATCGATCACCACGTCGCCATGGAACTTCTCGCGATACATCATCGCGAGCCGCACGGCCGCCAGGCACGCTTCGGGATCATCCGCGTTGACGTGGATGATCGGCACGTCGAAGCCCTTGGCGAGATCGCTGGAGTAGTCGGTGGAGCGGCCCTCGCGCGGGTCCGTCGTGAAGCCGACCTGGTTGTTGAGAATCACGTGAAACGTGCCGCCCGTCGTGTAGCCGCGCAGCCGCGCGAGGTTGAACGTCTCGGCGACCACGCCCTGGCCCGCGAATGCGGCGTCGCCGTGCAGCAGCACCGGCAACGCGATGTCGATGTCGTGTTTCGCGTCCGGGCTGGACCGATCCGTCTGGTTCGCGCGGGTGCGGCCCTCGACGACCGGATTCACCGATTCGAGATGGCTGGGGTTAGGCGAAAGTTTCACGGCCATATCGACGCCGGTCGCAGTGTGATACACGCCTTCCGCGCCGTGATGGTATTTCACGTCGCCGGTCCCGGCCGTCGCCCCTTCGTTCTCCGGCGTCTCCTCTTTGCGGCCGCCCTCGAATTCAGCGAGGATCGTTTCGTACGGGACGTTCACGACGTGCGCAAGCACGTTGAGCCGCCCGCGGTGCGCCATGCCGATGACCGTCTTGCGTGTCCGATGCGCCGCGGCCAGCTCGATCGTGAAGTCGAGCATCGGCACCGTCATGTCGAGCCCTTCGATCGAGAACCGCTTCTGGCCGAGGTAGGCCCTGTGCAGGAAGCGCTCGAGCGCGTCCACGGCCGTGAGCCGCGCCAACAGCTGTTTCTTTCCTTCGTGTGAAAGCGGCCGGCGGTGCTGTCCCGATTCGATCACCTGCCGCAGCCAGATGCGCTCCTCATGACTGCCGATGTGCTCGACTTCGTAGGCGATCGTGCCGCAGTACGTCGCACGCAGATTGGGCAGCGCTTCGGCGAGCGTCTGCCCCGGCACGTAGATCCGGAGCACTTCAGCCGGGATGCACGCCATGATGTCCGGCGTGAGTCCTAGACGGCCGGGATCGAGCGACGGATCGCCGGGTGGCTCGCTGCCGAGCGGGTCTAGATGGGCGGCGAGATGGCCGAAGTTTCGGTGGGCTCGGACCAAAGCATATGCAGCGGCTACGTATTTGAGATCGCCGGCTGAACCCTGGGGAAGGGGGACGGGGGAAGAGGGAAGGGCACTACTCGGCGCTGGCGCAAACGTCTGAGGCGCAAGATTGGGCCCCTCCCCCTTCCCGCTTCCCCCTTCCCCGCCCACGAGGCTCTCGGTTACCTGCTCGTAAAACCGCTCTTCGCCCTGCAAGAGAGAGTCGAGAGTGCGAAGAAACATTCCGGATTCCGCGCCCTGGATGATCCGATGGTCGTACGTGCTCGTGATCGTGATGATTTTCGCGCCGGCAATGTCGCGAATCGTGCCCGTCGCGATGATCGAACCCTGGCCCTTCATCAGGCGGGGCACCGACGCGACCGTGCCGAGTGTCCCCGGATTGGTCAGCTGGATCGTGCCGCTCGCAAAGTCATCAGGCATCAGGCGGTTGGTTCGCGCCCTCTCGACCAGCGCCTCGTAGGCGGCATGGAAGGCGGCGAAATCCATCGCCTCGGCGTGCTTGATCACCGGCACGACGAGCGCCCGGCTGCCGTCCTTCTTCTCGACGTCCACGGCGAGCCCGAGGCCAATCGCCCCCGGATCCACGCGGTACGGTTTGCCGTCGATTTCCTGGAAGTGGTGCGTCATCACCGGGAAGCGCCTGGCGGCCTGGACGATCCCGTACCCGATCAGGTGCGTGAACGAGACCTTCCTGCCGCTCGCGGCGAGCCGCGTGTTGAGCGCCTTGCGGCGCGCGTCGAGGGTGCCGGCCGGGATGTCGCGGAAGGAAGTCGCGGTCGGCACTGTGAGCGACTCGGTCATGTTCGCGACTAACCGGGCGGCGGGACCCGTTATGGGAATCGCGCCCGGGGGACGGGGGACGGGGGAAGAGGGAAGGGTAGTTCCCGCTTCCCCAGAAGGCTGCGGCCGATCCGACGGAATGATGGGGAGCTCAGCCAGTCGACCGTTATCGAACAGCTCCCGCCATTCCGGCGCGACCGATGAGGGGTCGTGGAGGTACTCCTCGTACATCGCCTGAACGAGGGCAGCGTTATGGGTGCCGAAGACGAATTCGCTCACGGGCTAGAATCTATAGTGTATCTTATGTGGCAGAATGGTCCTGCCTGTTCTCTCGCTGATTCTGCTACAAACCCACTCAACCAGTCCCTCCCTTCGATCCCAGGTTGACGCGCGCATCGCGCAGCCCCCGGTCGTGGCACGCGCGGTCGGCGTCTATTACCGGGATCTCGCGAGCGGCGACTCGCTCACCGTCGGCTCGGCCGTGCGGTTCCACGCAGCGAGCACCATGAAGATTCCGGTGATGATCCAGCTTTTCCGCGATCGCGACGCGGGCCTCTTGTCGCTCGACGACTCGATCACGGTCACGAACACGTTTCGCTCGATCGTGGACAGCTCGCCGTACCTGCTCGACGTCACCGACGACTCCGATTCATCGCTGTACAAGCGACTCGGCCAGCGCGCCTCGATTCGCGAGCTGATCGACCTGATGGAAACCGTGTCGAGCAACCTCGCGACCAACCTGCTGATCGCGAAGGTGGATGCGAAGCGCGCCAACGCGACCGCGCACGCCCTCGGCGCCGATTCGATCCTGGTGCTGCGCGGGGTCGAAGACGGCAAAGCCTACCGCGCCGGCCTGAACAATACGACGACGGCGCGCGATCTCGGCATGCTGCTCGCCGCAGTCGCGAACGGGAAGGCGGCGTCGGCGCAATCGTGCCGCGAGATGCTGAACATTCTGGGCCGGCAGCAGTTCAATGAAGGGATCCCGGCCGGCCTGCCGACGGGAACGCGTGTCTATCACAAGACCGGCTGGATCGGGCAGGTCGTCTATCACGACGCGGCGTTGGTCGAACCGGCCGGACACGGCCGCTATGTCCTTGTCGTGTTGACGGGCGGGATTCAGAAGGACGCAGACTCTTACGCGCTGGTGCGCGACCTATCGCGACTCGTATTCGACGCTCGGAGGTGACGATGAAACTGATCACGACGATCGTGCGCCCGGAGGTGCTGCCGGAAGTGAAGGCGGCCCTGTTTCGAGCGGGCATCACCGGCATCACGCTGAGCCGCGTGAGCGGCCACGGCGGAGAGCATGAAATCGTGAGCCAGTACCGCGGGACGACCCTCGTCATGGAATTCCACGAGAAAGTGAAGATCGAGATGGTCTGCTCGGAGCCGTTCGTGCAGCCGTGCATCGACGCCATTCTCTCGTCCGCGCGCACGGGAGAGGTGGGAGACGGCAAGATCTTCGTGCAGCCGATCGAGCGGGTGATTCGCATCCGCACCGGCGAGCAGAACAACGATGCGTTGACAGCGGTCAACGCCCGAGAGGTACAGCAGGCGGCCTTGCGGGCCGCCGACGAGGAATGACGCAGGTGCCGGCCCTGAACGCCGGCGATACCGCGTGGGTGCTGGCGGCGAGCGCTCTCGTTCTCCTGATGACCGTCGGCCTCGCGTGCTTCTACAGCGGGCTGGTGCGCTCCAAGAACTCGCTCAACACGATGATGATGAGCATCGTGGCGATGGGCGTCATCGGTGTGCTGTGGGTCGTGATCGGCTACTCGCTCGCGTTCGCTCCCGGATCGCCGTGGCTTGGCGGCCTCTCGTGGGTGATGTTCAAAGGCGTCGGGCTCGAGCCGAACCCGTATGCGCCGACGATCCCGCATCAGGCGCACGGCGTCTATCAAGCCATGTTCGCGGTGATCACCCCGGCGCTCGTCTCCGGCGCCATCGTGGAGCGGATGCGATTCCGAGCCTATCTCGGCTTCCTGGTGCTCTGGTCTGCGCTGGTCTATGCGCCGCTGGCGCACTGGGTGTGGGGCGCGGGCGGCTGGCTGCAGAAAATGGGCGCACTCGACTTCGCGGGCGGCACCGTCGTGCACGTCAGCGCGGGCGTGTCCGCGCTGGTGGCGGCATGGTTCCTCGGACCCCGGCGCGACTTCCGCCGCGTACCGATCTCACCGCACAACGTGCCGCTCGTCCTGATCGGCGCGGGACTCTTGTGGTTCGGCTGGTTCGGCTTCAACGCCGGATCGGCCCTCGCGGCGAACGGCATCGCGGCGCTCGCATTCGTGAACACGAACGCCGCCGCGGCCGCGGCGGTGCTCACGTGGGCGGTGCTCGACTCGATGCGCACGGGAAAGATCACGGCCGTCGGCGCGGCCACCGGCGCCGTTGTCGGTCTCGTGGGAATCACGCCCGCGGCGGGATATGTCATGGCGCCGGCGGCGCTCGCGATCGGTGTGCTGAGCGTGTTCATCAGTTACTTCGCGATTCAGCTCCGGTCCAGGAGCCGGCTCGACGATTCGCTCGACGTGTTCTCCTGCCACGGCCTGGCCGGCGTCGGCGGCGCGTTACTCACCGGCGTGTTCGCCACGAAGCTCGCGAATCCGGGAGGCAATGACGGCCTGTTCGCGGGGAACGCGGGTCAGATGCTCGTGCAGCTGTACGCGGTGCTTGCGGCGGTGCTCATCGCGGCGGTCGGGACCATCGTGATTCTCGCGGTCATCCGCGCGTCGTTCGGTACACGCGCGCGCATTGCGGACGAGATGATCGGGTTGGATCTGAGTGAACATGGGGAAGAAGCGTACTTCGGCGGCGAGGCGGCGCTCGGGGGCAGCGCGCTGGCACAGAGTGTGATCGTGGCTGAGGATCCCGGGCCCGTCGAGCCCGAACGGCGCAAGAAGCGCTAGCTGACCCGCCGGGTCTTCCGTCTCATGAAATCCATGAGGATGAATTGGCCCAGCGTCATGGTGTTCGTGAAGTAGGCTTTCCCGCGGCAGATCGCGGAGACCTTCTTCACGAACTCCACCAGGCTGCGATCGCGGGCGAGCATGAAGGTGTTGATCAAGATTCCGCTGCGGCGGCACAGCGCGACTTCGCGGTAGGTCGCCTGCAAGATGTGCGGGTCGAGCCCCATCGAGTTCACGTAGATCCGGCCGTCGGGCTGCGTCAGCGCGGAGGGCTTTCCGTCGGTGATCATGATGATCTGCCGCATGTCCTTGCGCTGGCCCATCAGGATGCGGCGCGCGAGCTTCAACCCTTCCGTCGTGTTCGTGTGATACGGCCCCACCTGCGCGTGCGCCAACTGGCCGATCGGGATCTCTTCCGCGGTGTCGTGAAACAGCACCACCCGCAGCGTGTCGCCCGGAAATTGCGTGCGGATCAGGTGCGTGAGGGCCAGCGCCACCTTCTTGGCGGGCGTGAACCGATCCTCGCCATACAGGATCATCGAGTGCGAGCAGTCGAGCATCAGCACCGTCGCCGATGACGAGCGGTACTCGGCCTGATGCACCATCAGGTCGTCGTACTCGAGGTTGATCGGTACGCCGAGGCCCTCGCGCTTCAGCGCGTGCGACAGCGTCGCGTTGACGTCGAGATTGAGCGTGTCGCCGTACTCGTAGCGCTTGCTCGCGGCTTCCGCCTCGACGCCGGTCGCCAGGTGCTCCGTTTCGTGCGCGCCGAAGCTCGATTTCCCGATACTGCTCAGCAAGTGCTTGAGGGTGCGATAGCCGAGAAAATCGATGCCCTTGTCGGTGAGGTTGAACTGCACCTGCTGGGCCGCTTCTTTCGCGATGCCGCCCGGGCCGAGCACGGGCTGCTGCGCCCCCGGCATCTTGGGCGCCTGCTGGAGGTTGAGGTACCCCTCGTCGATCAGCTTCTGCACGATCCGGTCGAGCAGGCCGGCGAGCTGTTTCTGCAGCTCCTGGACCTTCTGCGCGTCGCCGGTCGATTCGCCGCGCAGCACGTTCAGCATGTCGGGCGTGAGCTGGCCCGAGTCCATCAGCGCCTGGAGAATCGCCTGGCGCAGCGCGTCCAGCGAGCGATCGGGATCTTCCTCGCCGAATTCGCCCCAGAACGGGTGCGAGTACGGTCCTCCCGCAAATCCGGACTGCAGCAGGAAGTCGGCGAGCTGATCGAGCAACGCCTGGAGATTGAGAGTCTCGAGCAGACCGGGGAGGTAGCGGCTATACGTCGTGTATTTCATCTCTATGCAATCTAGCGCTCTCGCCCTTCGAACACCCGCCCCTGCACAACGACGCGGTGCACCCTGCTCACGTTGGCGATGTCTTTGAGTGGGTCCCCATCGAGCAGCACGAGATCGGCGCTCGCGCCCGGCGACACTGTACCCATCGTCCCTTCCAGGTCGAAAAAGATGGCGGGATTGATCGTCGCGGTTTTGAGCGCGCGCGCGGGGCTCAATCCTCCCTCGCGAACGAGCAGCGCCAGCTCGTCGTGAATCGCAAACCCGGGGTATACGAGCGCTGTGGCGAGATCGGTACCCGCGAGGATGAGCACACCGGCGGAATCGAGTGCCCGAATGTGCGCAACCGCTTGGCGGCCGAGGGAGTCCCAGTCGGGCTGTGGGCCCTCGTCGGCCTTCATCAGGATTTGCCGCCGCCAGTCTGCCGCCGGACGGCGCGAGATCGTGCGGCGTCGTGAGTCGCGCACGCCGAGGCTGTCGTCGATGAGGGCGAGCGCCACGCTGTCCGGCGTGCGCCGAAATCCTATCCCTGCGATGATGGTTGGCGTGAGCGCGGTGTGATTTCGCGCGAAGCGTTGAAACAGGTCCGCGCGCGCCTGTGGCGTCAGGGTGTCCAGCAGGCTCACCCATTGATAGCCACGCATGCCGAGCAGCTGGTGCTCCAAGCTCGCCTGGCCCGAGTCGGAGGCTTCGGCGAGGGTGATCGGCGGATTCGGCGCGTGACCGACGACGCGCAGCCCGCGGCGCCGCGCTTCCCGCAACAGTGTGAAGTACGCGGCGGGTGGCGGGCTGTTGCGGACCTTGACGAGCGTGACGCCGAGCGCCGCGATCCGCGCGATCGCCCGGCGCGCATCCTCCTCCGTTGTCACAGCGATCCGCTCCGCCATGCCGCTCGCCAGTCCGGTGTCCGCCCGCTGATTGGCGACTCGCAGAACCATGCGGAGCCAGCTGCCATTTTCGATGATCGGGCCTGTCATCTCGATGCGCGGACCCACCAGAGTTCCCGCCGCCACGCTGTCGCGCCACGCGCGCACGAGGTCGAACTTGCCGCCCATATCGCGCACTCCGGTGACGCCGTTGGCGATGAGCGCCTCGAGCGCTTCGCGCCCCGTTGACCCGAGGTGGACGTGCATGTCCCACAGGCCCGGGATCAGGTACTTGCCTTGTGCCTCGATCACGCGGGCACCGGACGGGACCTTCACGGAGGCTGCGCGGCCTACCGCGCGAATCCGATTGCCTTCGATGAGCACGGTTTGATCGGTGCGAGACGCTCCAGCAGCGACGTCGATAACCGTGACGTGCGTGATGGCAAGCGGGGGTGCGGAGCGTGGTTGCTGGGCGAGCGCCAGGAAGACGGCAGCGATGAAGAGTGACATATGGCGTCTCAATTGGATCGCTTCACAGGCCCAAAGGTTGGGTAGCTTTCTGACTTGATGACCGAGGCGGTACGACGCTACGGACTCGGGGCCCTCGCCCACCGCAATTTCCGCCTCTTCTTCATCGGTCAAGGTATCTCGCTCGTCGGCACGTGGCTGCAGAACGTCGGCGAGGGATGGCTGATCCTCACGCTGACCAACTCCCCATTCTACGTCGGCCTGACGGCCGCGCTCAGCTCGCTCGGCGTCCTGCTGTTCAGCCTGTACGCCGGCGTGATCGCCGACCGCGTGGACAAGCGGCGTGTCATCATCCTGATGCAGGTCGCGTTCATGATCGAGGCGTTCACCGTCTCGATTTTGGTGTGGACGGGCGTGATCGCGGTCTGGCAGGTCTTGATCCTCGCCACGATCCTCGGCATCGCCAGTGCGTTCGACATTCCGATGCGCCAGTCGTTCATCGTCGAGATGGTCGGCAAAGACGACTTGATGAATGCGATCGCGCTGAACTCGTCGCTGTTCAATGCCGCGCGCGTGATCGGCCCCGCGATCGCGGGAATCCTGATCGGCGCCGTCGGCATCGCGGCGTGCTATTTCTTCAATGGCCTGAGCTATGTCGCGGTGATCACCGGTCTGTTGATGATGCGACTCCCCAACAACCCCCGGCCGGCGAAGAGCACGTCCGCGTGGACCGGATTCCGCGAGGTGTTGGCGTATCTGCGCGGCGACCGGCGGCTACGCGTGCTCATGATTCTGACGGCTATCATCAGCGTGTTCGGTTTTCCCTACATCGCGATGATGCCGGTCTTTGCTCGCCACGTGCTGCACCGTGGGGCGGGGGGGTACGGGGCACTGACGTCGTCCATTGGTATCGGGGCCGTCATCGGTGCGCTCGGCATCGCGCTCGCCTCGGCGCGCATCCGTCGGCGCGGCCGCCTGATGCTGGTCGGCGGCACGGCCTTCGGCTTGCTGCTGATCGTCTTCTCGACGTCTCGCAGCCTGGCGCTCTCGATGGTGCTGCTCGCGCTCACGGGGTGCGCGATGATCGTCAACAACTCGATCACCAACACGATGCTGCAGATGGGCGCACCCGATCACCTGCGGGGGCGGATCATGGGATTCTACTCGTTCGTGTTCGTGGGAATGGCGCCGTTCGGGGCGTTTCTCTTCGGCGCCGTCGCTGAGCACGCCGGCGTGCCCACCACGCTCGCGGCAGGGGGAGCGATCGTGACGCTCGCGGTGGCGACGGCGGGCTGGCTGGTGCCTGAACTGCGCACGCTTATTTCCAGCGGCGTCGATTGATCTCTGCAACGATCAGATCTGCCGAGCCTTCGAATCCCAGACGCTCGGCATTCAACACAACGTCGTACTGCGTGAGATCCTGCCGGTCGCGGCCGTAATGTGTCTTGACGTACTGGTCGCGCTGCTGATCGGTCTCGTGGATCACCCTGTCTACGTTCGCCGGATCGACGCCGAGTCGCTCGGTCGCGACGTTCCGGCGGAAGGGGCGGGACGCAATCACGTAGACGTGCAGCGCATTGGGGCGCGTCGCGAGGACGGCCTGTGCGCCGCGGCCGACGAGCACCACACGACCCTCGGCCGCCGCCTCCGCAATCACGCGCTCCGTCATCTGGACGAGCGTTTCCTCTTCGGTCTCGACGGGAACCGGTGTCTCGCCGGTGCTGATGAACATCTCCGGCGACGCGACGGCGAGCGTCCGCGCGAGCCGCTCGAGCAGTCCCGGCGCGCGTTCCTCGCGCCGGGCGACTTCGTCCGTCGATAGGCCCGCCAGCCGGGCGACCTGGTCGATGAACTCATTGTCGATCAGGGTCCAACCCAGACGCTCCACGACCCGCCGTGCGATCTCCGACCCTCCGGACGCGTACTGGCGCGTGACCGTGACGAGCGGCTTTACTGCTGACGAAGATTGCGTCGGAGGTCTCCGATGTTCAGCATCGGAATGCCGCCCTGAGTGGGCACCAGAATCACCAGGTTGTTACCGGCCTTCATGTCTCGCAGCACTTCCAGGTATTGCATCGTGAGCGCCTCGGGGGTGAGTGTCTGATTGCGCAGCCGCTGCTGCTCGGCCTGGAGACGCGCCACTTCCACCCGGTGGCGCTCGGTCTCGACCTGCTGCTCTTGCGCGATCTTGGCATTGATCGCCTGCACGACGGCGGGCGGTGGCTGTAGATCACGCAGGAAAAAGGCGGTCACGGTCGCGATTCGGAAGACGCTGCCGCCGCCCCGCGGCTGGGTCACGAGCGCGGAGTCCACCAGCGCCTCCATCGTTTGGGCGATCCGGGTGCGCTTGGCGATGTCGTTGATCGAGTACTGCACCATGCCGTCGCGAACCCCCTTGCGGATCGCATTGAGTACGGCGCCGCGGATCTGGTCTTCGTCGCCGATCTCGGTGTAGATCCGCGGCGCTTGCTGCGGGTCGATCTGCCAGCGAATCGACACCTCGACGTGCATACCCATTTGCTCGGAGGACAGCGCCTCGATTTCCTCGACTTGGGCACCGGCTCGCGGCCACTGTTCCTCGCGCGACGAGAAGCGTTCCACCGACGACCACGGCGTCACGACCCGAATTCCGGGAAGCATCGGCTTTGGATCCACGGTGCCGAATGCGTGCCGCACACCGACTTCGCCGGCGTTGATGACGACCGTCGTCGATGCGAGCACGGTGATCACGCCGATCACCAGCGCGACGTAACTCAGTATTCGCAGCGTGCCACTGATGGGCCGCCCTGCCGCACTCTCACTGCGCACCGTGGCAGCGCCGAGGCGGAGGAAAAAGGCGACCGCGAGGAGTGCGAAACCAAAGACTAGCTCGCCCATGGCGACTCCCGGATGTGAAGGGAATTACGAGAAAAGGTTGGGTCCTGCTCCTGGCCCGCCTCCGGTTGGCCCTTTTCCAAAAGGAGGTTTCTGCTCGGCGCGCGCCCGCACGTAGCCCAGCTCTTCGCTGCGCGCGATGCGCTTCTCGGCCACCAGCCCTTCGAGTACGAGCTCGCACGCCGACACCATCGTGGCGGGATCCTTCTTGCCGGCCAGCCCCACCTGATCGATCAGCGCGAGGAGGTCGGGGACGACGGTGAAGCCTTTGAGGAGCGCCTCGGAGCGCTCGTCGGGCGTGATCTTGAGCGCGCCGCCTTCATCGAACCAGTGGACGATGTCGTCCACGTTGGCACCGCCGACGCGGCCTTCGAACGTGCGGCCGGCGGCGCGGCGGATCAGATCCTTGGCGATCGCTTCCGAGCCTTGCAGCTCGCCCTCGTACTCGAGCTCGAGCTTGCCGGTGATCGCGGGCAGCGCGGCGTAGACGTCCGAGATGCGCGGCACGACCGTCTTTTCCTTGGTGAGAATCGTACGCCGCTCCGCGTTGGACACGACGTTGTCGAGCACGCTGATCGGCAGCCGCTGTGACACGCCGCTGCGCCGATCCACGCGCTTGTCCTCGCGCGCCTCGAACGCGATCCGCTCGATCAATTCGGCCATGAAGTCGGGCACGCGCACGGATCGCGCCCCGTTTCTCTCCACCCACGCCTCCTGCCGCGTGATCGCCGTCCCCAGCTCCACGCTCAGTGGGTAGTGCGTCGTGATCTCCGAGCCGATCCGGTCCTTGAGCGGCGTGATGATCTTGCCGCGGGCGGTGTAGTCTTCGGGGTTCGCGGTAAAGACCAGGGCCACGTCGAGGTTCAGCCGGACCGGATAGCCTTTGATTTGGACGTCGCCTTCCTGCATGATGTTGAACAGGCCAACCTGAATCTTGCCCGCCAGGTCCGGCAGCTCGTTGATCGCGAAGATGCCGCGGTTGGCGCGCGGCAGCAGACCGAAATGCATCGTGAGCTCGTCCGACAGGAGATGCCCGCCGCGTGCCGCCTTGATTGGATCGACGTCGCCGATGATGTCGGCGATCGTGACATCCGGCGTCGCGAGCTTCTCGACGAAGCGCAGCTCGCGCGGCAGCCGGGCGATCGGCGTCGCGTCCCCGTGCTCGGCGATCAGCTCGCGGCCGTACTTCGAGATCGGTTCGAAGGGATCGTCATTGACCTCGCTGCCCGCGATGATCGGGATCTCCTCGTCCAGCAGCGTGACGAGCTGGCGCAGGATGCGGCTCTTCGCCTGCCCGCGCAGGCCCAGCAGAATGAAGTTGTGGCGCGAGAGAATGGCGTTGACGAGCTGCGGCAGTACCGTCTCTTCGTAGCCGACGATGCCCGGGAACAGCGGCGTGCCGTTCTCGAGCAGACAGATGAGATTCTCGCGCATTTCATCTTTGACGGTGCGCTGGCGGCGGGCGGGGCTGGCCCACTCCGTCTGCTTCAGCTCACCGAGTGTAGTCGCTTGGGTCATGGCTCGACGTTAAACCCCTCAGCCGGTGCTCTGCAACCCTTGCGCAATCCCGCGGACGCTTGCCAACAGCGCCCGGAAGACTTCGTTGTCCGGCCGACCGGCGGCCCGCCACCGCTCCAGCAGATCGACCTGGAGCAAGCTCATCGGGTCTACATAAGGATTGCGTAACAGAATCGACCGCTGCAGCGCGGGATCGGAGTCGAGCAGCGCCGCCTCGCGTTTCAGCGCGAGCACGCTGGCAACGGTGCGATCGAACTCGGCCCGAATCAGCGGGAAGTAGCGTTCGCCGAGCTGCCCGGCGAGACAGGCGTAGCGCGCCGCGATGGCGAGATCGGCCGTGGCGAGCACCATCTCCACGTCGTCGACCAGCGCCCGCAGAAACGGCCATTCGCGCGCCATTTCGCTCACCGCCGCGGCGCCGAAGCGCTCCGTCGCACGGTCCAGCGCCGTACCCAGACCGTACCAGCCGGGTAGCAAGTGGCGGCTCTGGGTCCACGCGAACACCCAGGGAATCGCGCGCAACTGCTCGATCTCGCTCTGCTCGGAGCTTGGGCGTGACGCGGGGCGGCTGCCGATTTCCATCCGCTGGATGACGTCGATCGGCGTCGCCAGCCGGAAATACTCCACGAACTGCAGGTCGTCGTAGACGAGCGCCCGGTAGGCCGCCCGGCTCTCACGTGCGATCGCCTCCATCATGTTCGTCCAAGCGGGCTCACGAGCATCCGGCGCACGGGGCACGGCGGTCGCGAGCGCGACGGCGCTGACCGTCTGCTCGAGCGTGCGCATGGCGATGCCGCGCAGTCCGTACTTCGCATTGATCGCCTCGCCCTGCTCCGTCATCCGAAACCGGCCCCGGATCGACCGCGGCGGCGCGCTCAGAATGGCGCTCGTGATCTTGCCGCCGCCACGGCTGACGGTGCCCCCGCGGCCGTGAAAGAACGTCACATCGACTCCGGACTGGTCGGTTTTCTCCACGAGCACCGCTTGCGCGCGATAGAGTCCCCAGCGCGACGCGCCGATCCCCGCGTCCTTGTTGCTGTCGGAGTATCCGATCATGACCATCTGATGCATACCGCGCTCGGCGAGGTGCGCCCGGTAATAGGGATCGGCGAGCAGCTCGTGCATGACCTCGGGCGCCGCCGCGAGGTCGGCCACGGTCTCGAAGAGCGGCGCGACGTCGAGCGCCACGTACGGGTTCCCTGACTGCGCGAGCCCGCCCCACCGTGCGAGCACGAGAACCGTGAGGACGTCGTCCGCTCCCTGCGTCATGCTGATGATGTAGGGACCCACGGCGTCCGGCCCGAACCGTTCGCGGCACTGGGCGATCGCCTTGAAGACCTCCAGAGCGCGGGTGGCCTCGGCGTCAGGCGGGCCCGACGGTGCCTCGCTCTGCTCGAGCACCCTGCGCAGCCGAGCGAGACGGTCGGCCGCGGGGCGGTTGTTCCAATCCGGGTCCGAGAGCAGCGTCGCGAGCACCGCGCGATGGACATGGGCGTGTTGCCGGAGATCGATCATGGCGAAGTGGAAGCCGAACGTCTCGACGCGGCGCAGCAGCCGCTGCACACCGAACAGTCCCGCGTGCCCGCCGCGGTGCTCGCGCAGGCTTGCGATGACCATCCCCAGATCACGCTCGAGCTCCGCGGCAGCGGGGTATCCGTCCGGCAGATCGCGCCGCGTGGCCTCCAGCCGCGCGGCGATCAGCCGAAACAGCACGCGGTAGGGCATGTCGTGATAGCGCCCAGGGATTGCCGCCAGCGCCTTGGGGAACCGGGCGCCGTAGGACGCGACGCGCTCGCGCACCGCGTCGCTCACGCCGGTGAGTGCGCCCGATTGGGATAACCGGCGCGCCAGCTCCGTTGCCTCCCCGCGATAGCGATCGAGCGCCAGATCGCGTTGTCGCGCCAGGGCAGCGCGCAGCGTTTCGGCCCCGACGTTTGGATTGCCGTCCATGTCGCCGCCGACCCACGAGCCAAAGCGCAACACCGGCCGCGCGGACACTTCGACGTCGTACGCCTTGTGCACCGCTTGCTCGAGCTCTTCGGAGAACGGCGGGACGATGCGGTAGACGATGTCCGTCAGGTAGAAGAGCACATTCTCGAGCTCGTCCATGACGGTGGGCCGTGCCGAAGGCTGCGGATCGGTCTGCCACGCGGCGGTGATCTCCTCGCGGATCCGTGCCAGCGCGGCGCGCTCTTCATCGGGCGTGCGCGACGGATCGAGCCGCTCCACGAGCAGCCGTCCGATCACCTGTTCCTTTTCGAGCAGCGTGCGCCGGGTCGCTTCAGTCGGATGCGCGGTGAAAACGGGTTCGACGCGCAGCCGCTGGAGCAGCGCGGCGACCTGGCGTGGGGTCACGGCGGCGGCGGAGAGTTGCGCGACGGTCGCCCGGAGACTGCCCTCCTGGGGATCGCTGGCGCCGCGCAGGTAGTCGCGCCGGCGCCGGATCCGGTGAATCCGCTCGGCGAGATTGACGACCTCGAAGTAGGCGGCGAACGCGCGGACCAGCGTTTCGGCGTCGCGCGGCGGCAAGCCCTTCACCAGCGACTGCAGCTCGTCGTCCGCGCCGGCGATCGCGGCATGCCGGGCGCGCTCGACCAGCTGGAAGAACGCGTCGCCACACTGCTCCCGGATGACGTCCCCGACCAACGCGCCGAGCGTGCGGACGTCGTCCCGCAATTGCGCATCCTTCGGAGCGAACTCGACGGCGCGCCGCTGGTTAACCGGAAGCCTCCCCCGGTGTAAAGAGCCGCGCGGCGGCGACGCCCCACGCCGCGAGATCGACGGAAGCCCGTCCGTCGACGCCGACAGGAATCGCGTCACCGTTTTGCTCAACCAGGCTGGTCCGCCGGGCGAGCTTGAATAGGTAAGCCGCGGGCCAGATGCCGACGCTCCGCGCCTGTCCGGAAACGTCGAGGACTTTGACGATGACGCCCTCGCCGTCGTCCGCGGCCTTCGCTCCCACGATCATCACGCCTTTGTCGGCGTAGAACAGCGCGCGATCCTTTGCGATCAGCGGACCGGGCGCCTCATTGGTATACGACGGGCTGACGTAGAGTGCTTCGCAGGCTGCCCAGCCGCGCCGCACCGGCTCGGCCGCATCCCCCGGCGCGACCAGCGAGAGTCTGAACCGGAATGTGACCGCTCCACCTTGCGACGCCGCGTAATTGGTGTGCCAGTAGTTGTTCATCGCGTAGGCGAACAACGTGCCGTCGGGCACGATCGTGCGACGCCACGCACCGCGGAACAGGTCGTTCAGCGTGAACAGGGGGGTATCGGGGCCGCTCCAGATTACGCCGTCAGTGCCTTCGTGCAGCCACACCCAATGCGTGTGACAGAACCAATCACGACAACTCCCGGGCTGCTGATCGCGCTCGACGGTCATACGGCCGAGCGGGATCTCGAGATCGACCTGCGGTTTGATGAACGCGAAGGGGAAGGCGAAGTAGAGCGCTTCTTTCGCGAGCGTCGCCGTCTTCACGAGCCGGTTCTCGATGTCCAGCCAGGGCAGCTCGTCGTACAGCGTGATCGTCGACGTGATGGCCGGAAATCCTTCGAGCGCTCGCTCGATGACGAGACGCACCCCGATGCCGGGCAAGCGCTCGCGGCGAGCGCGCCCCAGCGTGGCCTGTGTGAGCTGGAGCTGCGGCGGATTTTTGAGATCGTCGCGGTCGCCCGAGGTCCAGAGCGCGCTGTGCTCGCCGCCGCGCGCGTAGACGAGCTGATTCAAACCGGACCAATCCGATGGCTTCACACGCTCCTTGCCGTCCGGACCGGTGAGCGAGCGAATTGCGCCAGTCGCCTGGTCGATCTGGACCGTGAAGCCTCCTGCCTTGGCGTCGAGCGCCTCGCCGTCGGCTGTCGGTGGACGCGCGTCGCGGTCCGCCTCGGTGAGCGCCAGGTAGCCGAGTGGTGGGACCTCGCGGAACAGGACGAGCGCGTCGCGATTCTCGAGGTCGACCGACGCGAGCTCGCGCCCGTCGTAGCTGAGGGATTTGCCGGCGCCATTCGGCCCGCGAACAGCGTCTGTCCGTTCCCATGTGCCCGCGTTGAAGACCAGACGGCCGCGCCCGGTCCTGGACGCGCGGCCGAGGCGCAGCAGTCCATCGTTGAGCTGATCACGCGCGGCGGCAGCTCCCGCATCGATGAAGCGCTTCTTGTACTCCCACTGCGCCCCCGTCTACCCCCAGGCCGGGGCTGAAACGCTTTCGTCCGCCCCCCAAGTGTCCCTCCCCGACCGCACCAG
>JACXTT010001769.1_pt1 | contig 35503 bp, 28 predicted proteins | sample 9270951 | NCBI WGS metagenome assembly JACXTT01 (sample SAMN15532306, study PRJNA645909) | rock metagenome | isolation source: weathered quartz diorite | place: Puerto Rico | collected 2017-06-21 | reverse complement strand
AGCGGCGCGAGAGCGTGGTTTGCAAAGAGTGGTAGTGAGAATAGGCATCGTCAGCGAAAAGCTGGAAGCCATTATAGCCATTGATGCCGGTGTTGTTCGAGCGCGCCGGACCGTTCCCAACCGTGCTGATGGTAACCGAGCAGGATTGACCGGGACCGATGACGCTTCCGTCGCAATTTGCGCCATTGAGCACAACCGGATTGCTCGGGCTAGCCAAACGAGCTTGGATGCTGGTGCGCGTTTCGCGGAGGTGAATTGCGTGCGTTCCGACGTAACCCACTTCGAGTATCCAGTTCTTTCCGAGCGCGCGCTGGACCGTCAAGTTCCATTGTTGTGTGTTTGGCGCGACATATTTGCGCGGCACCGTCAGGCCAAAGATGAATTGCGACGGCAGCACGCCGGGACTCCCGTTGGCGCAACCGTAGTTCGGGAATACCGTCGTATCTCCCCCTGGGAAGCCTTGAAATACACCGAGGCAAGGAACGAAGCTCGGGTCCAGGACCCCCGCTTGCGGAAGCGCGTTGATTCCGGTGAGGAAAAAGTTGGAAAGCGAACCAGGCGCTCCGCCTCCAAATGCCACCGGCAGGTAAGGTGCCTGGAAGCTGAGCTGGTCGACCGTGCCGACGTCTTCGCGCACGTAGTAAATACCGTAGCCGCCGCGAATCGTCGTGTTATGGCGTCCAAACAAGTCGTAAGCAAAACCCACGCGCGGCGCATATCCTGTTGTGTAGTCGTTCTTGTAGGTCGTGTTGCTGCCTTTGCCGCTCAGGCCGGCCACATTGAGTTTGTTGGCGCAACTCCCGTTGATGAATGGATATTGTCCGCTGTTCGCCAAATCCTGGTCAAGATTTCCAATGTGGCAGAGATTGTCGTAAAACGCGCCGAGAATTTCTGTGCGAAAACCAAGATTCAAAGTGAGGTCGTGGTGAAGCTTCCAATCATCTTGAACGAAGAGGCCGTAGTCATTGTTACGGTACTCATGATTGAAAACGCCGCCGCCGCCGAAGCTGAAGTCTGGTGCACCGATAAGGAGCTTCTGGAAGTCGGTTAGGCCGCCTGGAGTGTTAACAAAGAACAATTGCCCATTGAACACCTGCGGAAAGAGTTTGTCGAGATCGATGCGGGCGTATTCGCCGCCAAAACGAAAGACGTGCGCGCCGCGAACCCAGCTTACGGTGTCCACGAAGTTAAAGGTGTTCTGATCCTGAAACTGATCTGCGGGAGGAGTCGGGCCGATCTGGAAGCCGGAACTGCCCAGCGTGAATTTGTAAATGGATGTCGTTACGGTGTTGGTCGGACGATTGATACCCAGATCGGTCGCGGTAACCGGCGGGATGTTTATCAGGCTGTCGTTGATATGTACGAAGCCAAATCGGAAATCGTTCACGAGCGTCGGCGAGAAGAGGTGCGTTTCATTGAGGGTGAAGAAACGCGCGCGAACGGGAATGTCGAAGGGAAAGTTCAAGTCCGTGGCGCTGATGCTGCTGGCGAGGGTTCCGCCAAGCGAAGCCTGCAATCCTCCTGCGCCAAACGGAAGGACGGACTCGGCATCGGAGAAAAAGAATCGTGCCGCGATCTTGTCTTGTCCGCCGCGGAATTCCCGGTCCCAGTTGGCTGTAAATTGGTCGTCCGTGTACTTTCCGGGCTTGCTGATGATGAATTGCCCGGCGCTTCCGGGCGTGCCGGGGATAGAGGGAATCAAGAAGCCGTTGGGATCATCGAATATGTTGTTCTTCTTGTCCGCGGGCTTGAAGTTAAGCAGTGCATGAATCACGGGATCAATTTGTGTGGTCGTATTTCCAAAAAACGCCTGCGAAATCGAGGCGTCAGAACGATCCGCGGGAATCACCGGAAACCCCGGATTGTTGATCTGTGTGCCCGGAGAAAGCGCGCTGCGCTGGCGCGTGCCCTGGTAGTTTACGAAGAAGAACCCAGCCTTTTCTTTCACAACCGGTCCACCAAGGCTGCCGCCAAAAATATTTTGCTTCACGGGTGGCCGCTTCTGGCCCGCCGCGTTCAGGAAAAACTCGTTCGCGTTCAGCTTGTCGTTCCGGAAAAACTCGTAAGCATCACCGTGAAATTCACGCGTGCCGGATTTCAAAATCGCGTTGACGTTGCCGCCGCCATTGCGGCCCTGGCTGGCGTCGTAGAGCGAAGTTTGCACCTTGAATTCCTGAATCACGTCTGGATTCGGCAGGGGAACATAAGTGGCCTGCGCGACGTTGTAGTCTGTGGCGCTAATTCCTTCGATTAGATAATTGTTATTGTCTTCGCGCTGGCCATTCACGATGACGCGCACATTGCCGCGGCCCAGTTGCGCTGAGGCGTTCAGCTCGCTCTGCGCGCCAGTTGAGAGCGTAAGCAACTGTTGGTAGTTCTGCGTGGCCAATGGCAGCTCACGAACCGTTTCCGTTGAAATAGATTGCCCCGTAGTGGCGGTTGTCGTTTCGACGGTCGTCACCGTGGCCGAAATCTCCACCTTTTCGCTGACCGCTCCCGGCTTAAGGGTGATGGAGATTTTGGTGGTTTCCGTCACGCGGACTTCAATGCCAGAAACTTTTGCTTCAGAGAAACCGGATTTATTCACCACCACGTAGTAGGTTCCCGGCGGCAGAAGTGTAACCACAAAGCTGCCATCGGTTCCGGTGGAAGCCCTTCGAACGACGGAATCCGTCGCCGCGCTGATGATTTGCACCTCAGCATCGACAACTTCACCGCCGCTGGAATCGAGAACGCTGCCGCTGATTGCACCTGTCGCTCCCCCTTGGCCATACGCGCCGCCCACAAACACTGCCGCAAACCAAAACACTATCCCCGTGCTGAGCTTTAGAAAGTGCTGCATAATTTCTCCAATTGGTGAGACTTCACTGCTCCTGGCCTTAATTGGCTCCCACGCACGTTTGTCGGATGTTGTTGTGCTCGGCGGGTCCGGAATCGTGCGGGGACACACTAAACTTCCCCCCACTTACCGTAATGATTGAGCCTCAGCGTGTCAATCGATGGGCCACACCACATTTCCATCCAGTACATTAAGCAATTGGGGCTGTTCGCTTTGGAGACAATTCGACAAGCCGAACTGACCTTGACCCCCTGCTTCCACTGGGAGACTATTTAACAACAAAACGGGCTTGGTAACCCGCAGCCGCTTGTTGGCGTCCAATCTAACGAGACCACCGCGCCCACCAGGGGGTGTGCAATGACCAGCCAGAACGCCTTCCGCCGCCTTTTCTCCCTCGCTTTCCTGCCTATGTGTTTCTGTTTCTCCGTGAAGCCGGCCACGGCTGACACCTCCCATGCTCGAATTATCCGCTTGAGCTACGTACAGGGTGACGTGCGCATCGCCCACGACGTAAAGGGCGATCCGCTTCAATCGGGAGATGCGGCTTGGGAGCGCGCATCACTCAATTTGCCCATCCATCAAGGCGATGCGGTGGCTACGGACAATGGGCGGGCTGAAGTGGAATTTGAAAGCGGGACGAGCGCCTTTCTTTCCGAAAATACTGTTTTGGAGTTTTACGACCTCTCTCTTGAGGATGGTTCCTTCACTACACGGCTCATCCTGCGGCAAGGTTCTGCCTCCTTCTCCGTGCGGCCGGACCGGGGCGACTATTTCAGCGTGACCGGCGGCGATTTCAGCGTCGAGGCCAACGAAAAATCGTATTTTCGGGTGAACAATTACGATGACGGCAGCGACGTCCAAGTCTTCCGCGGTCACGTTTCTGTCTTGAGCAAGGACAAGACGACGCCTGTGGGGAAGGGGCAGAGCCTTTCCGTGCGCGCCGCGGATCCCGATTCGGTTTCCGTGGAAAGCGCTTCAAATACAGACGAATTCGACCAGTGGGTTTCCGGCAGAATTGACTCCGGAGAGGCCGCGCTCAATGGTTCGCGGCGATACTCAGGCGTCTACGATTACACGTCCGGTTTTGGCGACCTGTATACTTTCGGCGGATGGTATCCCATCGACGGCTTCGGCTATTGCTGGCGGCCATACGGCGTTTCGTTCGGTTGGAATCCGTTTCAGATGGGACGCTGGTATTTTGACCCCGCGTTTGGAAGCTGGATTTTCATCGGAGGCCAGACTTGGGGCTGGCTGCCCTATCACTACGGCAGTTGGATTTTCCACCCAGGCCTCGGCTGGGTCTGGACGCCATCGGGCGCATTCCCCTATGCACGCGGTGGTTCCTTTGCTTATGCACGAAACGGCCAATGGAAGCCGGTGACCGGAACCTGGGTACGCTCTGGATCTTCGATTGGGCTTGTGCCCACTCATCCGTTGGACGCAAAGGGAAAGACTCCTCTCAACTTGCGCGAGGGCGTGTTTCCCGTTTCGCAGCGCGGGGTGTTGGACCGGGTTGAAGTCTCGGCCGGAGACAACTGGAAGACTTTCAAGAATACTTCGCGCGATGCCTTGGCCACGGAATCGGCGAGCACCGCGCCGCCCGTTCGCGTGGTCCGTTCCATGGCTGCGGGAGAGTCTTCCGTGGGCTTCGCAGCTGCGGGCCGCGGTACGGGGATCGCCTACGATCCCGCGGAGCATCGGTTTGTGAACGGTGCGGCTCCGTCCTCCGCAGAACGCGTCGCCGCAGAAGGCCGAACTGATGTTCCGCCCGGTCAAAGACAATTGCCCGGCAATAACGGTTCAAGAACTTCTGACATGCGACGCGGCGTGGAAACCGCGAGCGGTCGTGGCGACGTGTCCGCGACATCCCGCGCAACAGCACCGTCTCGCGCCAGAACCATGCCGCCCACGCCTCCTCCCGCCTCTTCCAGCGCGCGAGGAGGAGCGTCTTCGGCTTCGGCCGGCGGGTCGCGCTGGAACGGCTCGGGAGCCAGCTCAAGGAACTCTTCTGGTAGTTCGTCTGGGAGCCCTTCGCGTTCGTCCGGAGCACCTTCCGGCTCCTCATCGCCAAGTTCTTCGCGGTCGTCAGGCTCTGGTTCGAGCTCTTCCGGCGGACGTCCGCACTAATTTGGCCATCGAGATTTGAAAATTCGTCAGTCGAAAATCATCCCGGCATAACCAACGACTCGCCGATAATCACCGGATATTGCGGCAGAAGTCGCATATTGCACTGTTTCCGCGCGTTTCGCTCCCAACGCGCGCAGAACGAAAAGCATGGCAACAGCCGGGCCTAGTCCGCACATGGAGATGGATTCCGTTCGACAAGTCTCATATAGACCTTTTGGGTCCATTGCTTCAAGTTGCGAGACAGCTTTTGCATCTTTCTTGCGTGTGGTTGCGTCGTCTTCGTAATGATTCAGGTCGGACGTCGTAAGTAACAATATTTCTTCTTTTGAAGCAGCAATGACGCGCGCAATTGCCTCTCCGATATTTTGAAGTTCTTCAAACCGGATAGTGCCCAGCGCGATTGGGACAAAACAGAACTCTGGTGAAAGAACCTGCAGGAACGGCAATTGCACTTCCAAGGAATGTTCCTGTGCATGCGCCACAGCATCTTCTTTTAGCAGGGCACACTGATCTTTGCACTCTTGCGCGAGTTGCGCATCAATCGGGGCATCTCCTAATGGAGTCCTCCACGCACCGCCGCTCAAGATGGCTGCATTTTCTCCGCGCGGGAAATGCCGCACGCCAAGCACGATCACTTTAGGGGGAATTTCAATTCGCACGAAAACTGCGCCGGCTACGCTCCCTGAATAAACATAGCCTGCATGAGGCACAAGACAAGCTTTCACGCGCCCTTTGTTTTTCTGCAGACTTTGTTGAGTGCATCGCCGGACGAGGTTTGAAAGTTCCTGCGGATTGGCGGGATAAAACTGTCCTGCGACTGCGGGCAAGCGAAGCATAGAACGCTCCGCGGATCAGATGGGCTTGGAGGCTTTGCCTTTTACCTTCATCGCCTGGTTCGTGACAGGGTCGTAAAAGACCGTGACTTTGTCGCCGTACTGATAGCCGCCCTTATCAATGATCTTCTGCATTTTCACGCGGACTTCTTCGGAAAGCGTAAAAGTCCGAACGGCCAACTCATTTTCCTTGGAGCGCACAGTAATCAGCACGTTATTTGAATTCATCACCGTGCCTTCAAACTTAGGAAAGGGCGATTGCTTCTTCGGCTTGATGGTTTGCACAGCAATCGCTGCCGCAGTCCCGACAACAACAGGATCCTGCGCCATGGCAGCGGCACTACTCAAGCCCATCACCATAGCAAAGGCAAGCGCACGCTTCACGCCGAAATGGAACAAGAGTTTCATTCAATGTCATCCGTAGCAATCCGCAAGGACTTCAGGAAGCGTACATCCTGCGGAGTCATGGTCAATCGCGCTGCGGGTTTGCGCTCGACTTCCGCCTCTTGCAAAGATTCCTGATCCACCTGAATTCTGAGCGACTCCAAGAATCTGCGATCAAGCGTGGTCAAATGTGTTTCCTTACCTTCGCCGTCGCGCTTCGCCAGACCGATCGTTGCGTCCAGCTTCAGCACGATGTCATAACCGTGCGCACGCACTCCGGCTATCGCTCCGGTGATGCGGTCCGACTCGGACACCGTGTCGTTGATCGCGTGTCCCAATTCGCGAAGCAAATTTTTCAGGTGATCGTCGAGTTGCAAGGCCGGCTCCCTAGTACATCTGAGTTCATTCTAGGACTCACTCTGGTTGGATACAAGCGGCTGTGCACGCGTTGTCTCCAACTGGTTCACAGCACTTTCGTACAGTTTTGCGACCTGCGCTAAGATGAGTGTATGTCTGCTGTTGTTCGTACCGTCTCTTCGCAAGCGCCCCGCCGCGGCTTTGGCCGGTTCTGGCTGGCGCTCAAGCAGCTGTTCCATGAACTCGTCGGCGCGCTGTTTGCAGTGCTGGCATTGTTCTGGGCGCAAAACGCTTTTCGCGCCTGGAGTCGGGATGCGGCCCACTGGCTGATTGGTGCCGCTGCGTTTCTCTCGGTTTTGATGGCCGTATTTTCGGTTACTTCGTTTCGGCTGGCCCGCCGAGTTCAGTCGTCCTAACTACGATGCCCAATCCGCCAAAGTCGGCAGCACGGGAGCGCAAACCGCGCTTTACAACTCTGTCGGGGCTCCCTTTGGAACGTCTCTACGGGCCGGATGATGCTGGCCCGGAAGAACGCATTGGATATCCAGGCGAATCTCCGTTCACGCGTGGGATTTACCCAACAATGTATCGCGGCCGCCTTTGGACCATGCGCCAATACGCCGGCTTTGGTACCGCCATCGAATCCAATCAGCGATATCGCTACCTACTCAGCAAAGGGCAAGCCGGCTTGTCGGTTGCGTTTGATCTCCCAACGCAGATTGGAATGGATTCCGATGCGCCTCTCGCTCTCGGCGAAGTCGGAAAAGTTGGAGTGGCAATTGACTCCCTCGAAGACATGGAAACGCTTTTCGACGGCATCCCTCTCGAAACTGTTTCCACTTCGATGACAATCAATGCCACGGCGGCGATTCTGCTCTGCTTATATGTGGCCGTGGCGAAAAAACAGGCCGCGAATCTATTCAAACTCTCCGGCACTGTGCAAAACGACATTTTGAAGGAATACATTGCACGTGGGACTTACATTTATCCCGTGCGGCCCGCGATGCGCATCGTTACCGATATTTTTTCCTGGTGCAAAGGTAACTTGCCGCGCTGGAATACTATTTCTATTTCCGGCTATCACATTCGCGAAGCGGGCTCGACTGCCGTGCAGGAAGTCGCCTTCACGCTCGCCGATGGCATCGCCTACGTTCAAGCCGCGCTCGATGCTGGTTTAGCCGTGGATGAATTTGCTCCGCAACTGTCTTTCTTCTTTAACGCGCATAACGATTTACTCGAAGAAATCGCAAAATTCCGCGCCGCGCGCCGGCTGTGGGCGCGCATCATGGAAGATCGCTTTCACGCAAAGGATCCCCGGTCGCTGCTCCTGCGTTTTCATGCACAAACGGCGGGTTCTTCCCTCACTGCGCAGCAGCCCGAAAACAACATCGTGCGCGTGGCAATCCAAGCGCTGGCCGCTGTTCTTGGCGGCTGCCAATCGCTTCACACCAATTCCATGGACGAAGCGCTCGCGTTACCTACCGAAGACGCGGCACTCATCGCCCTCCGCACCCAGCAAATCATCGCTCACGAAACTGGGGTGACAAACACGATTGATCCTGTTGGAGGCGCATACGCGATCGAACACCTGACGACCCAAATTGAAGCGGGTGCGCAAGCCTACATTGGCAAGATAGACGCTCTGGGCGGAATGTTGCGCGCGATTGAATCCGGCTTCGTGCAAGGCGAAATTCAAAAGGCAGCCTATGATTATCAGCGCGCCGTCGAATCCAAAGATCAAATCGTCGTGGGGGTCAACGAATTCGAAGCCGATCAGGAACGAGCTATTCCGTTGCTGCGGGTCAACGAAGAAATTGAACGTTCTCAGGTCGCCCGTCTGCAGGCTCTCCGGGCAAAGCGCGATGGCAGCAAAACCAAATCGGCCCTGGCTGAACTCACACGCCGCGCGGCCACTACGGAAAACCTGCTTCCCGCAATTCTCACCGCAGTGGAAGCCTACGCCACCGTCGGGGAAATTTCTGATACACTCCGGCGCGTCTTCGGTGAGTACCAAGAATCGGTCGTGCTCTAGAAGGGAACGTAGTGCCGGAACAGGCTTCCCCTCGGCTCCCATGTAGTATTCTTGCCGCGGCGATTTTTCGATGAAACTCATTCTCGCTTCCGCTTCCATGCGCCGCGCGGAAATCCTTCATTCCGCGGGATTGCCCTTCAGTGTTTTGTCTTCAGCAGTGGATGAGACTCCCATTCCCGGCGAATCTGCCAAACAAATGGTGCAGCGGCTCGCTTTGGCAAAAGTTGAACTCGCCGCAGCGCGCGCCGTTGGTCCTGCGATCATCATCGCCGCTGATACCGTGGTCACGCTCGACGGAATGATTCTGGGTAAGCCGCGAACGACGGATGATGCGCGGCAAATGTTGGAAAAATTGTCGGGGCGCACACATTCAGTTATCACAGGTGTCGCACTGATTCGCTTACCGGACACCGAGCGGCGCGAGTTCATCGAAACCACTCACGTTCAATTCGGCGCTCTCGACGAGGAAGAAATCGTCCGGTACCTCTCGAGCGGAGAGCCGTTCGACAAAGCTGGCGCATATGCCATCCAGGGCCGCGCGGGGCGCTACATTCCACGCATCGAGGGTTGTTACTACAACGTAGTTGGTCTTCCGCTTGCTCGTTTGTGCAATGCACTCACGGAACTCGGTTGGTCCGAAGAACACGTTCAAAAAAAAGAAGCGCCCTTCTAAAGGGCGCTTCCTCAAATTCTTAGATTGCAGATCTACTTCCGCAGCAAACTCCCCTACGACTTCTTTTCTTCCGAGGGCTTTTCTGTGGCCGCAGGCTGCGCAGGCGCTGCAGGGGGAGGCGTCGCTTGCGATTGCGAATTGCCCGACATTCCTTCTTTGAATCCGCGCACTCCTTCACCAAGCCCACGCATCAATTCTGGGATCTTTCGGCCGCCGAACAAAATCAGCACGACAACCAATAGAACGAGCCAGTGGATTGGAAATTCCATAAAGCCTCCTGCCCTAACCGTCAACCTGTTCACGCAGAAATCTATTCCAGCTTGGGGCTTTTGCGTGAAATTAGAGTATAACACGCTCGTCTCCGGCCCGGCGGGTGACACGCTCCCGGTCCAGATATTCAAGCAGAGGTATCGCGTATTTCCTTGAAATCCCAGTAAGCTCCTTAAACGCGGGTACCGAGATTCGCTCGCTCTTCGCCTTCTTGTAGCCCGCGACTTTTTGCCGCATTTCCAGTAGAGCGTTTGCATGAAAAATCAGCTCGGGAGAGACACGCAAGAGTTTCCGCTCCCTCAAAAGCATTTGCAGAAGTCTCTCCGCACGCTTTGTCTCAACTGGCAATCGCGCGAGTACGTCTTTCACAGGCGGCACCGCAAGCCCGGCGCTCGCAAACGCAGTTTCAATCTGGTCTCTCGCGCTTTGCTCTTCGGGCAAGAGCGCGATCTCTGCCCCGGCCCGCTTTACGATCTCTCCTTGCGGGACGAGTTTTTGCTCTTTAGCAAGTTGCTCCAGAGCTGCGCGAAAAATTTCCGGTCGCACGCGCCGTCCGGATTTTGCCCGTAACCCCTCGCGTGCAATTCCCGCGCTGAGCGGGTTGTTTTTGTGAAAGGCTTCTAGCGTCGCCATGATTTTTGCTTGCAGTTCGGCGAATGTGTTCTGACCAACCAACAGGAGCGGTGACTGGCTGACTACCTTCAGGTCTCCAGACTGCTCGCCTTGTCTTGCAATCTCCCGCGCCATCTCGTCCGTCCAGCCCGTTTTCGCCACGATTTCCTGTCGGCTCAAACCGAAAAGCGAACGGAATGTCATCGCGCGAAGAGTCTCTCGCGCGTCGAATTTTTCAAGCGTTGTAAGGAACGCAACGCGTCCGGTGTCTTTCGCCGCTGGCCGCCGGGCAAGATTGTCCAGCACGACGCCTCCGCCAATCGTCACAACGGGAGAAAACTGCCGGATGATAAACCTGTCCCCAGGCAAAACCAGCGCGGGCTCCTGCAGCCGCAGATGGACAAAGCAGGTCTCTCCTCCCAGCAATCGTTCCACACTGTGCAGTCTCACTTCGGCGACCGTTTCGAAACTACCGCAATGAAAATGCACTCGGGACTGCTGCTTCAGCGCGGGCGCGTCGGAAATCAGCTCAAGCTTGACGTCGATTCTTTGTGTGGGACGAAATCTTCCCGGCGCGGCCAGAACCATCCCACGTTTCACTGCAGTGTGGTCAATTCCTGAAAGATTGATCGCTGTTCTTTGGCCGGCAACCGCACGGGCCTCCGATTTGCCACCCGATTGCAATCCGCGAACGCGCAACCGCTGCCCGCTCGGAAGCAACTCTACTTCATCGCCCGCCGCAATGCTTCCCGAAACCAGCGTGCCCGTAACCACCGTTCCAAAACCCTTCACGGAAAAAGAGCGGTCAATGGGTAACCTAAACATTCCTCCGGCATCCTTGGCCCGCACGGCGTTCGCTTCAAGGACCAATTGCTCCTCCAATTCCGCAAGCCCAGCCCCGGTTTTTGCACTGACGGGAATTATCGGCGATGATTCCAGGAATGATCCGCGTACATATTCCTGAATGTCCAACTTGGCGAGTGAGAGTGTGTCCGAATCCACCAGGTCACACTTCGTCAGTGCGATGACTCCGCTTTTCACTCCAAGCAAGCGGCAAATTTCAAAATGTTCGCGCGTTTGTGGTTTGATGCATTCGTCCGCGGCAATCACCAGCAGCACCAAATCAATTCCTGCCGCGCCAGCGAGCATATTGCTGACAAATTTCTCGTGGCCGGGAACATCTACAAAGCCGAATTGAACACCGGGCCCCTCCAGGAAGGCGAATCCCAAATCAATCGTAATGCCGCGCCGTTTCTCTTCTTCAAGGCGGTCAGGGTTCGTTCCCGTCAGCGCTTGCACGAGCGAGGACTTGCCGTGGTCAATATGACCGGCCGTTCCAACGATGATGTGCTTCAGGGAAGAACTCATGTTGCCAGAAAGAATTGATGCTAAGGCAGGGATAAAGGCTTGGTCAAATCTGACGGATTTTTCAAGCTGGGGGATAGCCGGGCGCCTTTTTCACCTGTTCCGCTTGCCAGAGATGCCGCCGGTCGTGCGCATTGATGATCATCAGGCCGGTTCCCACGGTGAAACGCAGGACTCCAACAAAGGGATTCTTGAATCGCAGCCGGTTCACTTCAACGGTCCTTGAATCTTCCACGACAGCGCGAATGAGATCATGCGATTTCAGGAAAGCTTCAAAAAGTTTGAGCGCATTTCCTTCTGAAGAAGGCGCCGCTTTACTAGGAGCTTTGAGTTTCATGCGCACGGGTAGGTCCATTTGTTGAATAAACCATGCGCCAAAGAAGCCCGGCACAATGTTTGAGGTTGGCTCCTGGTAACTCTGCGGACTGTTGCTCACCGCTTCTTGAAGCGCTGCCGCATAAACAGAATTAATTTTCCCGAGATGGTCGATGCACTGGCAGATGCTCCACGAACGCCCTTCACTCGGCTGCCAGTTTGCCTGGGCGTCAGAGATTCCAGCGACTAAAGCTTTCGCCTGCTCTTCTGCCGCCCGCAGGGACGCTTCAATCGAATCCAGCGTTGCAGAAAGTTGAGACACACTGCCTCGGTGAAATCTGGGAACAAGAATTTCTTACTTGGCTTGCGCGATCTCGTCGACGATCGCCTGCGCTGCCGCTCGCGGATCTTCTGCCGCCAGAATGGGCCTGCCAACAACGATATAATCTGCTCCGGCGCGAATTGCTTGCGTGGGCGTGGCCGTACGTGCTTGGTCATCGTTCCTGGAACTTGCACCCTTTTCCTTTGGTCTCACACCTGGCGTCACGATCAGAAAATCCCGCCCGCAAACCTTTCTGATTGCTTTGGCTTCCTGCACGGAAGCAACAACCCCGTCAACGCCCGCGCTCTTCGCCAACTTTGCCAGCCTCGGCACACTACTTTTTGGCGACCCGCTAATCCCCACCTCGCGTGTCGCTTTCTGGTCCATGCTGGTCAAGATCGTCACCGCAAGCAATCGAGGACGGTCCGTACCCAGGGGAACGCCCGCGCTGATGGCCTGCGCTGCCGCCTTCATCATGGCGCTGCCGCCTAGGGCATGCACATTCACAAGTTGCACTCCACTCATCGCCGCGGAGGACAAAACTGCACCAGCCACTGTGTTTGGAATGTCGTGGAATTTCAAATCCAGGAAAATGCCGGGGCCCAGGGCCGCAATTTCTTTCACAACAGCAGGGCCGGCGGCCGTAAACAATTGGCTGCCAATCTTGAATAACCCAACGATATCCGCCACTTGCTTGGCAAACTTCACGGCAGAGGAAAGCGAATCAAAATCGAGCGCGACAATTAGGCTGCTTCGTGGATGGGCGTCGAAGGTCACTGTTTTGGCGACCCCGACTGCGCCGGGGTCAGTGTTTCTTGTTCGGTACGTCCAGCAGCTCCAGGCGAACCTGGTTCACGCCGGAATGAATCAGCCCAATCTTCCGGGCTACGCGGTAGGATACATCAATTTCGCGTCCTTCTTGATAGGGACCCCGGTCATTGATGCGTACCAGTTCAAACTTGCCGTTCCGGGGATTCACAACCCGGACTACCGAACCAAAAGGCAAGTTCGGATGCGCCGCGGTCAAAGCCTCTGAATCAAACTTTTCGCCGTTGGCCGTCTTCTTCCCATCAAAGCCCGGCCCATACCAGCTGGCGTTGCCAACCCAAGTCTTAAGTGGCTTAGTTGGTTCGCTCCGGTGAGCAACCAGTGGGGCTTCCATGGCGGGCGCAATAAGGAACATTAGTGGCACCCAACGCACTGCAGCCCAGATCATGAAGAGTGGTCGTTTCATAGTGTTGTCTTTTTGCTACAAACTTCCCAAAAAGTGTAGCACGAAAGAATCCTTGTGTCAACCATTTTCTGTGCCAAATTTTCCGCGCATCTCATTCACACTAAACACTTTAGCTTCAAAAAATGCCTTCGGCAAGTCTTCCGCCACCCTCTCACCGGCCCGAGGGTCAGTGAAGCTGGCCGTCCCTACCTGTACGCAAGTTGCACCTACGGACAGATACTCAAGCACGTCGGCCGCCGTCTCTATGCCTCCGAGCCCTATGATTGGTGCGGTTACGGCGCGGAACGTTTCCCAAACTAGGCGTAATGTAATGGGCTTGATAGCCGGGCCGGAAAGCCCTCCTGTCGTGCTCCCCAGCCTCGACTTCCAGGACCTACAATCGACCGACATGGCGGGGTAAGTGTTCGCCACGGTCAAAACATCAGCACCTGCCTCAACTGCTGCACGTGCAATAAGTCCAATGTCTGTAACAAGCGGCGACAATTTCACCCAAAGGGGCCTTTTGGTTGCCGCCTTGCGAGCTGCTCCGACAACCTCTGAAGCCATGCCTGGATCCTGGCCGAATTGCATGCCCCCTTTTTTCACATTTGGGCAGGAAATGTTCAGTTCGTACCCGGCAAGCCCTTCCTCCCCCTCCAAGACTCGGATTACCTCCACATAATCTTCCAGGCTGTATCCGAACACATTCGCAATGACAGCTGTATCGAATTTGCGCAGTACCGGGAGTTTTTCGGCGACAAATGCTTTAACCCCAACATTCTGCAGGCCAATTGCGTTTAACATTCCCGAAGCGGTTTCGCAGATTCGCGGAGCCGGTGCTCCCTCAATGGGTTCGCGCGAAAGCCCTTTCGTTACAAAACCTCCCAGTGCCTCAAGATTGACCAAGTGGGCAAACTCCAGCCCATAACCAAATGTTCCACTGGCGGCAAGAATGGGATTTCTCAAGCGTAGCGTCCCAACGCTTACGCTCAGGTCAACATCGGCCGGAGAATGGCCGCGTGATACCGCGTCGGAAGGATTCACTTCACAAAAAGAATACCACGAAGCTCATGCAAGACCGCCTTTTTCAAGAATGGGCGGGGCCTATGGGTTTGTCGCGGATTTTGCACTCGCCGCCTTCCTGGCAAGCGCCTCGCTCAAAACGCGACCATCATGAGTAGAAAGCGTGATTCCGCAAAGTGCTGCAAGCGTCGGGGCAATGTCCGCGGGCGTCACCTCGCCAAAATATTCGCCGGGTTGGATTCCCCACCCCATCAGCAAAATCGGCACGCGCTGGTCGTAGTAATAAGGAGTCCCGTGACCCGTTCCGTAGTCCCGAGCTTTCCCCGCAGGACCCGAACTGACCAGCCAGTATGGCTTCGGCACAATCAACAAATCTCCGCTGCGCGCGGCAAAATAGCTCGCGGCTTCTGCCGCACGAATCGGACTTTTCGTCGCGGGCCGGTCCGTCAGGTCTTCGGCCCGATACACTTCGGCCACTCCCGGCACGCTGCGAATCGCTTCGATTGCCGCACTCATCGCCACCGGGTCGTTTTTCAGTTTTTCGTAGATGCTCAGCGAAAAATAGATATCCGAGCTTGCAATTCGCGCCACTGTTGGAGCCGTGTAACTGAATTTCGCCAGCGTTTCCTCAATTTTTCTCTGCACTTCGGGCACGTGCAGCACTCCCGCGTCGGCACCTGTTTGCTGCATATCCTCAGGAACAGGAACGACTCCATGGTCCGCGCTCAAGGCGACCAAATAATTTCCAGTTCCGACTTTCGTGTCCAAATGCGTCAGCAATTCGCCAAGATCCTTATCCAGCCTGACGTAGGTGTCTTGTATCTCCCAGCTGCGCGGACCGAACGAATGTCCCACGTAATCCGGCGAAGAATAGCTCACGCCGAGGAAATCAATTCCGCCGCCCTTACCCAAGCCCAGTTGGTCCACTGCAACCTCCGTCAACTTCGTCAAATATGTATCTGCAAACGGACTCGTTGCCCACTGCCCGTAAAAATCATCATCAGGATCGTTGCCTGCTCCTTTTCCCCGTAGCGGATGCGGAAACGTTAGATCCCAGCTCGATGGTGCCACTGCCCCGGTCGCCTTTTCGTCATAGAGATACTTGCCCCTTGGCAGCGAAAGCGTCCACGTTTTTCCATAATCCTGTTTTATCGGATGAGCTTTGGCGAATTCTTCAATAAAAGGCATCGTGCCGTAAACGTTCGACGTCACCAACCCGCCGTTGTCCACCCACGTCACGGCGTCGGCTTTGTGACCTGCCAGCATGATAGCGGCACGTGCTTTGAGCGAGAAGGTCACCACACGCGTGGCCGCACCCATCTGGAATCGCAACTCATCCGCAAACGCAGGTACGCGCAATCGCCACGCCGTGTCGCCATCCTTGACCTTCGTTCCCGCGTAGCCAGCATTTTTGGCTTGCGGATCCGCCGTGCACGTTGTCATTTTTTGCGAATCGCGGTCCCACCAAGCATTCGCCACGATTCCGTGCGTCGCAGGTACGCTGCCCGTGGAAATCGTCGCGTGGCCGACGCAAGTCTCTGTCGCGGCGTAGGGATAGGCAGCCTCTTTGAACCAGGCGCCCTGTTCTACCAGCCGTTTCAAACCGCTCGTCCATTGTCCGCGGAACTTCTCGATGTAATCTGCACGCATCTGATCCACAACAATCACAACCACGAGCTTGGGACGTCCAGAAATGCTTGCCGGTTTCGTCGCTGGTTTGATTGCCTTTGTCTGCACCGTAGGAAAGTTCTTCGCCGGAGCCTGCGCTCGCGCTCCGTGGACAAGTACAAAGATCCCCGCCATTAAGATTATTCCTGCGTACTTCATTCGTTTTTCTCCCCAGTCGGAAGCCGAGAGTCTAACACGCCAATGAGTCTCGCTTGTCTTGAGCACAGGCCTGGCGCTTCGGCGGCCGAGTGCTGCTTATGCTAAAATCCCCCCCAACATGCAGATCGTGGAAAAAGGGCAGATCATGTCTGCGGCCGAAATTGATCGCACGCTGCAGCGTGTCGCCCACGAAATTGTCGAAAAAAGCGGCGGAACCAAGCATCTGGCCCTTATTGGCATTCGCCGTCGCGGAGTCCCTTTGGCACAGCGCATCGCCCAAGCGATGCGCGGCATTGACGGCGTGGAAGTTCCCGTAGGAATCCTGGACATTACGCTCTATCGGGACGACCTTTCCAAGGTCGCGCCGCAAGCAGTCCTTCAGTCCTCCGACATCAAATTTGAAGTGGACGGCATGGACCTTGTTCTCGTGGATGACGTCCTCTACACCGGCCGCACCATTCGCGCTGCTATGAACGGTCTCTTCGACCTTGGCCGCCCCAAAAGAGTTTCGCTCTGCGTCCTGATCGATCGCGGCCATCGCGAAATGCCGGTCGAAGCGCAATTCGTGGGCCGCACAGTACAGACCAGTGATACGGAAATTGTCGAAGTTCGGCTCCGTGAAATTGACAATGAGGAACGCGTCATGCTCGTGGACCGAAAGGAATAGCTCGGATTCTCAAATGAGGTTTCTGCCGGAAGAAATGTGACGCCCCGTTTTCGCGATCTCTTGGCTCTCGAACCGCTCACCGCGGACGAACTTACTTTTCTTCTTGATCAAAGCAAACCTTTTCAGGAAATCCAGAGCCATCCTCTGAAAAAACTAGCGACACTGCGTGGAAAAACCATCGCCCTTGCATTTTTTGAAAATTCCACGCGGACACGCATTAGTTTCGGTGCGGCCGCCTCGCGCCTCGGCGCTGACACCATGAATCTCCAAGCCGAAGCCTCCAGCCTGAAAAAAGGCGAGACCCTTCTGGACACCGCCTTCAACTTGAACGCGATGAAGCCCGACTGCCTAGTCATGCGTCATTCCGCTTCCGGCGCGCCCAACTATGTCGCGCGGCACTTGGACATTCCCGTGGTCAACGCCGGTGACGGCACGCACGAACATCCTTCGCAGGGCTTGCTCGACGCGTTGACCATTCGCGATCGCAAAGGAACCATCAACAATCTGAACGTAACGATTCTCGGCGACCTTCAACATAGCCGAGTTGCGCGTTCCGATATCCATTTGCTCGGAAAATTTGGATGTCGCTTCACTCTCTGCGGACCTTCCATGTGGGTCCCTCGCGAACTCGAAAAAATCGCTCCCGGCACTTCGATTCGCTGCGTCTATCGAATTGAAGAGGCCCTCGAAGGCGCGGACGTCGTCATCATGCTTCGCGTACAGACCGAACGTCTGCACGAACCTTCCATCTCGCCGAACGATTACATCCTAGGCTACCAACTGAATGCCGAGCGTTTGCGCTTCGCGAAGCCCGACGCCATCGTTTTGCATCCGGGTCCAATGAATCGCGGCATTGAGATCACTCCCGACGTGGCCGACGGCCCGCAATCCTGCGTCCTCGAACAGGTCACTAACGGTGTCGCCGTTCGCATGGCGATCTTGTACCTGCTCGTCACGGGCGCGGCGGACGATGGCACTCATCCAGCCTTACAACCATCCGTCATGCACAACCGTCGCGCAACGGACAAGGCTTCCGCAAAGAAGGGTTCCTAGCATGCTCCTGATTCAAAACGGCCACGTCCTCGACCCAGCCTCCAAAACCGACGCCGCAATGGACGTTTTGCTTGACGGCGAAGTCATCAAGGAAATCGCCTCTCCCGGAAAATTCTCTTCGCTCAAAGACGCGCAAATTCTGGACGCCTCCAGCCTCATCGTGGCACCCGGCTTTATTGATATGCACGTTCACCTGCGCGAGCCAGGCCAGGAAACTTCCGAGACAATTGAAACCGGCACGAAATCCGCTGCGCGCGGCGGCTTCACCGCCGTGTGCTGCATGCCAAACACGAAACCGGTTCACGACAATGCTTCCATCACGCGTTTCATTGTGGACAAAGCCCGTTCCGTGGCGTCAACGCGCGTCTGGCCCATCGGCGCCGCAAGCATGGAGAGTAAAGGCGAAGCCATCGCCGAAATTGCCGCGATGAAGGAAGCGGGCATCGTTGCCGTGAGTGATGACGGTAAGCCCATCGCCACGGCAAAACTCGCACGGCAGGTCATGGATTATTGCGCTTCGCTCGGCTTGCCCGTTATCGAACACTCGGAAGATGTATCTCTCGCTGCGGGTGCAGTGATGCGCGAGGGCGTAACTTCAACTCGTCTTGGCTTGCGAGGCATGCCCGCTGCGGCGGAATCCGTTTGCGTCGCGCGCGACGTGCAAATCGCCGAACTTACCGGCGGTCGCTTGCATGTCGCCCATCTCTCCACGAGAGCCTCGCTCGATCAGGTGCGCTGGGCAAAATCGCGCGGCCTGCGCGTCACTTGCGAAGTTACTCCGCACCATTTCACCCTGATTGACGAAGACGTTCAGTACGATTCGCGCTTCAAAATGAACCCCCCCCTGGCCTCATGCGAAGACCGCAAAGCACTGATTGCCGGTCTCGCTGACGGCGCAGTGGACGCGATCGCTACAGACCATGCGCCGCACGAGCCTGCCCTAAAAGATGTCGAATTCGACCGCGCGCCATTCGGAATTCTCGGCTTCGAAACGGCAATCGCTTTGAGCCTCGAGCAACTCGTCCACGCGGGAAGAATTTCGCTCGCACGTATGGTCGAGCTTTTTACAACCGGCCCTGCGCGCGTCTTCGGCATGGAACGAAAGCTCGCCCCAGGTCAACCGGCCGACATCACCCTTTTCTCGACGACTCACGAGTGGAAATACAACGTAAACGACTCACCGAGCAAATCCCGTAATTCGCCGTTCGATGGCCGCACATTCAAAGGCGCACCGATGGCCACGATCGTCGCCGGCAAAATCGTCTTTAAAAGGTAAGTCTAGCGACAAAGTTCCCGGACTAATGCGCCGCGGGTTCCGCCGCAGGATGCAGCCCATGATTCGGCAGTTCGTGCGTCCCACGCGCCAGCGGTTCAATCTTCAAGCGATAAAAATGGTCGAGTGGAACTCTACCTTTCCCAATGGCATAGGCCTTTTCAATCGCCTTCGTAACGTACGCCTTCGCAAGCGTAGCAGCCTCCACAAGACTTCGGCCCGCGGCCAGCTGCGCAGCGAGCGCCGAAGCAAATGTGCAACCAGTCCCGTGCGTATTTTCCGTTTTCAGTTTGTCGCCGCCGAGTTGCACCATTTCGTTTCCGTCGAAGAGCACATCAATCGCGCGCTCCATGTGGCCGCCTTTGACGATCACCGCCTTCGCACCCATCTCGACGATTTTTCTCGCGGCCGCTTCCATCGCTGCAACATCTTTTATTTCCAAGCCGCTCAAAATTTCCGCTTCGGGCACGTTTGGTGTGATGACGCTGGACCGTTTCAATAGTTCCGTTGCCACATATTTCACGCCGCCCGCATCCAGCAATTCTGTCCCGGACGAGGACTTCATCACAGGGTCGTGCACGACGTGTGAGAACTTATGCGCGTCCAGAAATTCGCACACCACTACTGCGTTTCCGCGGTTTCCCAGCATTCCAATTTTTACGGCGGCGATTTCGCAATCCTTCGCCAGCACTTCGAGCTGTCCGCGCAGCTCCGCGCTGGGGGTGTTGTGCACCGACGCCACTTCTTGCGTGTTTTGAACGGTCATGGAAGTGATCGCGGCCACGCCGTAGCAGCCGTGCGCGGCGAACGTCTTCAAATCCGCCACCGTGCCTGCACCGCAGCTCGGATCAAATCCGGCGATCGTCAGCAAAATAGGCGGTGCTGTATGTCCGTTCGTACTCATCTTTCCATTTTTCCTTCGAACCCCGAAGAAAATTGCCGGTCACGCTCCCCGCGTGGCAGGGAAACGCACCGGCATCTGCGAATGTACGCGCACGTTTCGCTGCGCGCAAGAAAAATTTTGTCAATTTAGGGAGGCGGAGAGGGAGAAGTGGCGAAAATTTCTCGAACTCTCGTTATCAAGGCGCGCAGAAATCAGAAATCCGCTTCGAAGGCGTGGAATCTTTTCTCAAGTTCCCATTGCTGTTGTGCTTTTTCATTCGCTTTCAAGAATTCACCGCAGGATCTTGTCGGCTTTTCATTTCCGAGGGCCTCTTTCGCGCACTCACTTACCGCGTGCGTGAAGCTATCCTGTTTTTCCCACAAACTCTTCCCAGGCAAGAACGCGTGTTCGAGTCCAGTGCGAGCCATTTTCTTCAAATCCGTATACTTGAACCCGTAGGTTTCGACAGCCCGGACGTACTCATTCGTCAGATCGATGCGCGAAACGCCTTCATCGTCCGTCGAAAGCGCCACAGGAACTCCAAACATCTTATACAGCGGCAGCGGATGATGTTGCGCCGCCACGCCGAGAATCATCTCATTGCTCGTCAGGTTGATTTCCACCATCACGTGCTTCGCCGCCATTTCTTTCAGCAATTCATGCGGCTTGTCTTCGAACATTACGTCCACGCCATGCCCGATGCGCTCCGCCCCCGCCTCGACCGCAAGCCGGATATGGCAGCACAAGCCATCCGGCGGCACCATTCCGTATCCCAATTCGCCGGCGTGCAGTGTGATGTGCACTTTCGGATAGGCCGCGTGCAGGAATTTCACCATCCGCATCTGCAGCGCGTAGTCGCGCATCGAGATATAGCCGTCTTCCGGCATCACAAAGTTAATGCCGACGACTCTCTCTGGATCAGCGCTCGCAGCTTCAAACCCCAGCAGCGTTTGCGCAAACACAATTTCCTTTGGGAATCCGCGCAGCACTTGATAAATGAACCTTACGTCGACTTTGCAAGCCTCCGTCGCATTTGCTTCGCCGCAATGCTCTATTTGGCGTCTCTTTTTTTCGATTTCGTCCAAATACTGCGTCGCTTCCTTCACGTTTTCTTTCAGATTGTGCGCCAGCAGGGCGTCGCGGAGCTCTTTGAGATCGTCTTTCCATCCCACTTCGTTCGCTGCTCGTGCCGCTATCGAGAAATCCGGCGTCTCCATCAGTTCCAGATACTGTTCATTCTGCGCCGCGGCGCGCGAAGCAACTTCATCTACCCATTCCGATTTATGCGACGGATTTGTTCCGCCAAACTTTCCAAACGTGTCAAAAAAATGATCGTGCGCTGAAACTCCTGCATAGGGCACAAAGCTTCGCATCGAAAACGCGTTGATCAGTTGGTCGTAGAGCGCCTGACTCTTGTACGCGTTGCCCGCGGGAACGATCGTCTTGTCTCCGTCACCCCCGGCTGGACATTTTGTAAACGCCAGCAGCCTCACGTCCACGCAAAGTCCATCTTCCACCGCATCCCGAATAAACGTTTCCGCATACACGCCGCCGCTCAAGTGATAGTGCAAATCTGCGCTTTTGGGCATTTTTTTCAGGAATTGCCGTAGCTGCAGTGGATTTGCTCGCGCCGCCGCCAACTGCAACTCGCCTTTTCTCTCGGAGCTTGGTGTTGCAGCAGGGCTCGTCTTTGCATTTTGCGTTTGCGCGCGTGATGCGCCTGCTCCGAGCGAAGTCCACACCAAAACGATCAGAATCGCGCCCATTCGGCGCACAGCTTTTTCGAGTTTCATTTGGTTAGACCTCGGTGATTGCGTGAAGAAAAATTGCCCGGATCACCCGGATCATGGGAACAAGCCGCGCACCAGAGTCGCTTCGGCAACGCGTCCCACGGCAAGAATCATGGCTCCCGCGCGCGGCGGCACGTGATGCTTGCGCATCGCTTCCACCATCTCGTGGAATGCACGAACCATGATTCTCTGGAGCCGCTGATTCACTTCGTCGGAGTCCCACAGCAGACCTTCCTGGTTTTGTACCCATTCGAAGTAGCTGACCGTGACGCCGCCGGAGTTCGCAAGAATATCCGGCAGTACCGTGATTCCGCGCCGTGCCAAGATCTCATCCGCATGGGGCGTCGTCGGCCCATTAGCTGCCTCTGCAATGATGCGCGCCTTGATTGCTTCGGCATTGTTCAGCGTAATCACGTTTTCGAGCGCTGCAGGCACGAGGATGTCGCACTTCATCGTCAGCAGGTCGTCATTCGAAATCCGCGACGCTCCGGGCATCCCCACCACGGTTCCCGAGCGTTCCTTATACCGAATCGCTTTGATCGGATCGATTCCGCGCGAATTCGTCACGCCGCCGCGCGTATCGCTCAGCGCCACAATCTTCGCTTTTTTATCCGCCAGCAGTCGCGCCGCCGTCGCGCCGGCGTTTCCAAATCCTTGAATCGCCACCGTCGCGCCGCGCAGCGAAATTTTCTTCAGCTTGCACGCCTCCTCCACCACATACATCAAGCCGCGCGCTGTTGCTTCTGCGCGCCCAAGCGAACCGCCGATAGCAATCGGCTTTCCTGTGACCACGCCAGGCACTGTGTGTCCAACCATCATGGAATACGTATCCATGATCCACGCCATCGTCTGTGCGTCGGTGTAGACGTCCGGCGCGGGAATATCTTGATCCGGCCCAATCAGGGGCAAAATTTCGCTCGCGAAACGGCGCGTCATCCGCTCCAGTTCGCTCTTCGACATGCGCTTCGGGTCGCAAACGATGCCGCCCTTCGCTCCGCCGAACGGAACATTCACCACGGCCGTTTTCCACGTCATCCACGCCGCCAGCGCTTTCACTTCATCAATTGTTACGTTTGGATGAAAACGCACGCCGCCCTTGCCCGGCCCGCGCGAAACGTTGTGCTGCACACGAAAACCTGTCAACACGCGCACTTGCCCATTGTCCATCTTCGTCGGCAAGGAAACTTCCAGCACGCGCTTCGGCGTGCGCAACACTTGCCTCAGTCCCGGGTCCAATTTCAGGAATTCTGCCGCCATATCAAACTGGATCTGCGCGATGCGAAAGGGATTCAAGTCCTCGCGCGGCGCAATCCGCGGCACCAGGGGAGGAGTTGTGGGCTTTACGACCGTAGCCATCGGCGTCGGTCCTTTCCGCTAATCAATTTAAGTTCGTCTCTTGTTGCCAGGCCCAACCCAAAAACATTTCCAAATGGTTACTTACTCAACCGTTTGCGGCCAATTTCCGCGTTTCACGCAAGTACCGGTCCTTACATTCCGCCGAGCAAAAGTGAACCAACTCGTTTCCCATTCGCTCTGAGATCGCTAATTCCTCGGCTACGTGCATCCCGCAAACCGGATCTCGCACCAGCTTCTTGCCGCTCGGCGCGTCGGACATCGGCTGATTTCGTTCGTCTGACGTTTGTTCAGGCGTACCTGAGCTGAACAAACGCTTCAAAAGCGAAATGCTCCACGAGAGCACCAGCAACCAAAACAAAAACCGTAAGATACGAGCTAAAATCTCCATAGGTTCCAATTAGCCCGAAGCGGAGTAAGCCCTGTCTTGGGCGGTGAGCCGAGTGTATGCAAGGGGAAAAGGGTGCGTCAAACGAAAATGTGTGATTTCAATAGCTTGCGAGGCAGCGAAGTTACAGAGTGACAGACAAACATACTGCAGATTCATAGCTAACCTATTGTAAATAAATAGGTTATGCAAAATCTGGCTGTAGCACCGCCTTTTTGGCCGGTCCAAACGTTAAAGTGCCGGAATCCGGTCAATTCCCATATAGGGCCTCAGTGCTTCCGGGATTACCACCGATCCGTCCGCCTGTTGATAATTCTCTACAATCGCAATCCACGTCCGGCCCACAGCAAGCCCAGAGCCATTCAAAGTGTGCACGAATTCGCTTTTCCCGCCGCCCTTCGGTTTAAATCGGATTCCCGCCCGCCGTGCCTGGAACGCTTCGCAATTCGAGCAAGACGAAATCTCCATGAACTCATTGGATGAAGGAAGCCAAACCTCTATGTCATAGGTCTTTGAGGAGGCAAAGCCTAAATCGCCCGTACATAGCGATGCGACTCTGTGATGCAAGCCAAGCTTTTGCAAAATCGCTTCCGCATTTCCCACGAGCGACTCAAGCTCTTCATAACTCCTTTCGGGATGCGCAAATTTAAATAGCTCGACTTTCTGAAACTGATGCTGTCGCTTGATTCCGCGGGTATCCTTCCCCGCCGCTCCGGCTTCAGAGCGGAAGCATGCCGTCCATGCCGTGATGCGGATCGGCAATTTCTCTTCAACAATTGTTTCGTCACGGTACAGACTCGCAAGTTGCGTCTCTGACGTTGGCGCAAGCCAGAAATCGCTGTTTTCGATTCGGAACATCTCACTCGCGAACTTGGGTAGTTTGCCGTCCGCGGTCAGCGAAGCGGAGTTCACCAAGAAAGGCGGTAGGATTTCCGTGTATCCATGCTCGCGCGTATGTACATCAAGAAAGAAATTGGCGATCGCACGCTCGAGCCGCGCGCCCCAGCCTTTGTATACAGCAAATCGCGCCCCAGTAATTTTCGTGGCGCTTGCCAAATCCAAAATCCCGGTCTTCTCTCCAATCTCCCAATGCGGTCGCGGCTGAAAATCATACTTCGATGGTGCGCCCCATCGCCGTACCTCCAAGTTGTCCAACGAACTTGTTCCTAGCGGAACGGATGAATGAGGAATGTTTGGAATCGTCAGCAGCAGCTCTCGCTGGCGCGCATCCAACGCCGCAATTTTCTCGTCAGTCTGCTTGATCAACTCGGAGAGCTGCTTCATCTCCCCGATAATCCTGTCGGCGTTTTGCTTTTCTTTCTTCAATCGCGCAATTTCATCGCTGGCTTTGTTCCGCTGCGCTTTGCGCTGCTCGTTCGCGGTGATGAATTCGCGGCGCTCTTTGTCCAGCGAGCGAAATCCGTCCAAATCAAGCGTGATTCCGCGCCGCTTCGCCATGTCGGCGAAGACATCCAAATTTTCTCGAAAATAACTCAGGTCATGCATGGTCCTAAAAGGATAGCGTACCGGCCACTGAAGCGAAAATCCTTCGCATGGTATTTGCCCTGTCCGCAAGGTCAAGTAACCGTTTCGGGGAGTACTCCTCCTTCCCCTCTCGAAGGCTTTCTTGCGCGGTGGCCTACTCAATACGAGGGTACGGCCGGTTCCCGGCCAGTTCGCGGCTAAAGGAGTTCACATGAAAAAGACAGGTTTCGCGGTCTTGGTCCTGGTGGCAGGCTCTTCGTTCTTTGCAACGCAAGCCAGCGCCCAGGGTCCGGCGGGAGTCGGCGCAACAGCAGCCGCTTCCAGCAGTTCCAAAGGTTCAGGCAGCTCTCATTCCATGAATCCGATCAAGTGGATTAAGAAAGACAAGTCTTCCAAAGCAGATTCCAATCCCGATAGGAATCTGCTCCTCACCGAGAAGCTACACGAAAAGGGTGTGCTTGCCGGCGGGACTGACGTTTCCACTGCTTGCGCCACATTCAAAAACCTAAGCGATTGCCTGGCAGCGCTCCACGCCAGCCACAACGTCAAACTCGATTTCAACTGCATCCGCGCCGACGTCACCGGCGTGCATACCGGCGCTGACGTTTCCGGCTGCAAAGGCCCTATCGGCGACAAAGCCGTCAGCCTTCACGAAGCGTTAAAGCGTCTGAAGCCGGAAATTGATGCAAAGTCCGAGGCCAAGAGTGCCGAAAAACAAGCCAAGGATGACCTGAAAGAAGTCGGAGCCTGAGAACAACTAATTTCCAAAAGATAAGGGCGGCGAGGAATCTCTTCCTAGCCGCCCTTTTCTTGTGCGCGGAAAACCCTTAAAGCCTACGTCAGCGACCACCCGACAACAGTCAGGCTAAACACCAAAGCCAGCGCGCCCAGGCCAATTATGCTGAGCGCTTTCCCGCGCCCGAGCAGCAAATCCCGCGTCTCCGAATTCGCGCAAAGCAGCGCACACGCAATCAAGATCGCGCCCCATGAAACCAGCGCCGGCAATCCCGGATGGCTGGCAAAAGTGGACATGATCCTGTCCGACGGCTGTCCTGCCGGTATCCACCACGGCAGAATCGGCGCAAAGCCCGCGGCGACGACGAACGTCAGCATCTTCCGGCTGACCCAGCCCTTGATCTTCGGCACGGCCTTTGCCTTCTTCACTTTTTGCCACACCAGGAAATCCCAAACGAGCAACGCCACTGCTATGGGAACCCAGCCATATAGCGATATGTTCCGGTCCATCCACGCCCACGCCGGGAAAAACCGGTGCCCGGGATGGCTCGTCTCCATCCGCGGCAGAAGAAACCACGCTACCAGCCCATTAACCACCAAGGCCAGCAGCAGCAGCAGCAGCCCCGTCAGTTGCACCCAGTGGTAAGTCGGGCTTACTCCACAGCGGGTGCAAACGGGCTTCTGTGGCATGATCTGCAATCCGCAATGTTCGCAATACATCGGGCCCTCTCTTCCTTCCTCGGAAAAGACACTTCTCCCAATGCGCGAAGCCTACTCTCCCGCGTCGTCGAAAACTACTGGTCTGAGGGTCAGTTCCGGGACAGTTACGGTGAGACCTGTGTCGCGTGCACGTTCGTCGCGCCTGAGGTGAATTCAAAACGCAGTAGCCAATCGCTTTCCACGCTGCGCCCGCCAATTTCCGGCGCGGAGAATTGCCAACGCTTCGCGGCCTTGATCGCCTGGTCTGAAAAATACTGGCTGCTCGAAGGTGACTCGAGTTCTGCCGAGTCCACGGTTCCCGCTGCGTTCACGTGTGCACGAACCGATATCCGCACCGTGCCATGAATCGTTCCGCGGGCTTTATCGGAAACATCCGGCAAAACCTGATCTAGCACTTCTCCCCGCGGGCCGCCTCCTGTTCCCGGTTTGCTCGCGCTCTTCACCGGCGGCGCAGAAGCCGCGGGAGCGGGCTGCGAAGTTTCCGTTACAGCCGGAGCCGGAGAAGCATTCTTTTTCTGCGGTAGCGTCGCTGGTTTTGACGTCGAGCCGGCTGCCGGGGCTAGCGGTTTCTGGGCAGTGCTCGAACTGGTCGTCGCTTCGGCCGGCGCCGCGTCAGACTTCTGACGGAACAATTTCGGCAACGCAAACAAAAGAACGGCCACCACGGCAACTACGGTGATTGGAAGCAAATACGATCTTTTCTCGCCAGTGTTGGAACGCACTGGGACTGTCCGCAGCGGAATAGGAGCGCGCCGCTCGGCGGCCACGGACGGCGGGACCCTTGAAATCGAAACGGCAACTGGATCGATTTTGGGTGGCTGCTTAGCCGTCTCGGTTGCGACCGGTGCGTTTGCCGGATTCAGTTTCGAGCGAATTCCCGTCACGCTAATTCTCTGCGCCGCATCCTTCTCCAAAGCTGCCCGCGCTATCCCTGCAAATGGCTCGGCAACTTCCGCTGGCAATACCGGCTTGCCGTCTTCACCAAACGATGGAGGCCTTTGCGTCAGCGCCGCGACCACCGTCGCTCCCAATGACCACACGTCTTCCGCAGGGTCAGCTTTGCCGCCACTCCATTCCGGCGGCGAAAATCCCTCTGCGCTCACTGCAAAACCAATCGGCTCACCCTTTGGCGAAATCGAATCGCTCGAAAGTTTGATCTGATCTCCCGTCGCCAAAATGTTCCCCGGATGAATCCGCGTGTGCACCAGATTCTGTTCATGAAGAAAGGCGAGCGTTTCGATCACCGGCTCCATCATTCCGCGCGTTTCTTCCGCATTCAGCGCGCGCTGGGGCAGAATATCCGCCAAGTCCTCATCCGCGTACTCCATCACCACATACAAATGCGCGGCACCATCCAGCTCGCATTTCCCGTAATCCAGAATCTTCAATAAATTCGCATGCGAAATTGCAGAAAGCGCTTTCCACCGCGCGAGTTGCCGGGCAATTATGATTCCCGACGCTGGTATCAGCTTGATGGCAACCCTTTGCGTGCGCGCGTGAATAATCTCGGTCGCAAACACCGCGCTGTGGTCCGTCCCGCCGAGATAGTTTCCAAGCAAATATCTTCCGGCGACACTCTGGCCGCTCCATTGACGTTGTTGTTCGGACATTTCTGCCTCCGTCTCGCGCATCTTGATGCGCGCGGGGAGCTGGGGCTCAAGAATTGCGGTTTTCCGGCTGGGAGGTTACCGCTGCGGAGACCGTCCCTTCGCATTTATTCTCACGGACGGTTCTCAGCCTGTATTGTGCTCCACTTCGCGTAAAGAACGGTAGCCGCATTGCGCCAAAAAGACAACCGATGCGAAGCAACTCGCCTCCGCCGGTCTGCACAGTCCTACCTTCGCAAAACCTAGTTCTCTCCCGGCCCCATCAGGAACATCGGCTTGTTCTCAAACGTCGAATATTCCGGCCTCAACCGGTCTGTATTGTAGTGCTCCTTCACGTTCACAACTTTCTTCGTCGCTGTCACCACATCCAGTGGCAAATTGTCGTAGTGCCCGTTCTTTAGCACCACCAGCCGCCCGCTAATATTTTTCAGCAACAAGTCCAACGCCAGGTTTCCATACGCCATCGGCGCAATCGAATCGATCGCATCCGGATCTCCGCACCGCACCAAGTACCCCAGCTTCTGGCTGATTACCTCTATCTTCTTCCCTCCGTTGAACTTCGCGGAAAGGTCCTTCACTCTCTCGCCCACAAGGTCGCCGATGCCTCCGAGTTTCTTGTGTCCGTATGCATCCGTCGCTTCTCCTTCAAAAATCATCTCGCCGCCCTCAAACATCGCGCCTTCGGAAACCAACGCAATCGAATACCGGCTGGGATTTTTCTTCCGGTCATTCACCAGCAATTCCGTTAGCTTTTCGATGTCGAATTTGTATTCCGGAATCACGCACCGGTTTGCCGCTCCCGCCATCGTCGGCAGCATTGCCGTGAATCCCGCGTAGCGCCCGAACACTTCTAAAATCATGAACCGCTCATGCGAACCCGCCGAGGTGCGCAAACTGTTCACCAGTTGAATCGTCCGGGTTACGCACGTACTGAACCCGATGCAGTAATCCGTACCGGGAACGTCGTTGTCCATCGTCTTTGGGATTCCAATAACCTTAAATCCCTCCTTGTGCAGCCGCACCCCATAACTCAGCGTGTCGTCTCCGCCGATCGGCACCAGCGTCTGAACGCCAAGCCATTCCAGATTTTTCAAAACTTCCGGCGTCAGGTCGTTCTTCTCGGCATTGAACTTATCCTTCAAGTGTGCTGGCACGCTCGATTTGCCCACGCGCCCGGGATTCGTTCGCGAAGAATGCAGAAACGTTCCTCCCGTTCGCCCGGCGCGATCCACGACTTCTTCATTCAAGTGCACGAAATTTTCGGAGTTGTCGTAGCTCTTGTCGCGCATCATCTCGACAAGCCCCGCCCATCCGTGCCGGATGCCGATCACTTCATACCCTTCGTGCAGCGCTCGCAGCGTCACGCCGCGGATCGCCGGGTTCAGCCCGGGCACGTCACCCCCTCCGGTAAGGATGCCGATGATTCCTTTTTTGGTCGCCATTTCAGGGAGCCCTTTTGTTGGATTTAGAACCCTAAATTTTACACGCCTGCGGCCCGAAACCGCCAGGGAACTGCCCATATCTTGCAAATTGTTTTTCAGCAAGTCTTGCGGTCAGACAACGAATTGAAGCAGCGAAATTTCAAATCGGACGCCGGATCCCGAGCTTGCGCATGCGCGCCTGCAAGGTGGTTCTTTTTATGCCCAAGAGTATTGCCGCACCGCGTGGTCCGGCAACGCGCCAGTGCGTCTGCCGCAGAGCCCTCAAAATATGCTGCCGCTCGGCTTCTTCGAGCGTCGCCACTTGAGCCGTCGGCGCGACAGCCGTGTCGGTGGAATTTACGGCCGCAGCTCCTCCAACGGCTGAAAAACTCGTTTTCAATTCCCCCAGCGGAACGCGCAATTCTTTACCGGGTGACAGCAGGACCGCGCGCTCCAGCAGGTTTTCTAACTCGCGTACATTCCCTGGCCATACGTAATTCGTCAGCGCATCCATCGCATCCACCGGAACGTACAGCACCGTCTTATTAAATCTTTGGCTGAATTTCTGCACGAAATAGCGCACGAGCAACGGAATGTCTTCGCGCCGTTCACGCAAAGCTGGAATTTGAATCGGGAAAACATTCAACCGGTAAAACAAATCGCTTCGAAACGATTTCTCCGCAACCAGCCGGCCCAAATCCGCATTCGTTGCTGCCACAACGCGCACATCCACGCGCTGCGTTCGATTGCTGCCCAATCGCTCGAACTCCTGCTCCTGCAGCACTCTCAATAATTTCGGCTGCAATTCCAGCGGAATGTCGCCCACCTCGTCCAGAAAGATCGAGCCGGTGTCCGCAAGCTCGAATCTCCCGACCTTTTGGCTGATGGCCCCGGTAAACGCTCCCCGCTCATGTCCGAACAGCTCCGATTCCAGCAATCCTGCGGGGATCGCCGCACAATTCACCTTCACAAACGTCCGATCTTGCCTCGGACTCAGATTGTGAATTGCCCGCGCAAACAGTTCTTTCCCCGTCCCCGTCTCTCCCGTCAGCAGTACCGTCGAATTCGCAGGCGCAGCAAGCTCTACTTGTCCCAAAGCTTTCCGCAGCGCGGGACTCTCGCCGATAATTTCTTCAAAATTGAACTCGCTGCGAATCTCTTCTTCCAAATAAAGTTTCTCGACCGCCAGCTTGTCTTTCAGCGCGTCAATTTCCTTAAACGCCAGCGCATTCTTCACCGCGATCGCCACCTGCATCGCTACTTGGCTAAGCAGTTCCACTTCTTGTTCCGTGAACGTATCCATTCTCTTGCTCGCGAGATTCAGCGAACCAAACGCCTCACCCTTGCTGATTAGCGGGACGCAACACACCGAAATCAACCCTTCCCCACGCAACTTCCTCACCAACTCCGCGGGGAATTCATCCAATTCATTCCCGCGGAACACTCCTGGCTTTCCCGTGAGAATGCATCTGCCCGCCGGCGAATTTTCCAGCGCCACGCTCAAATCTTTCTCCGCCAGCGGTGCGTGCGGGGCGGAGAAATCCAGCGACTTGATCTTCAGCAGATTTGTCGTTGGATCCAGCAGTGCCAGGCTCGTGTAGTCGTGGTGCATTACGCGCGTCAGCGTCGTCACAATGCCGCTGAAAAGTTCCGGCAGCGCCCGGCTCGTCACAAGCACATTGTTTATGTCCAGCAGCACTTGCAGCCGGTCGCGCTCCTTTGAGAGCTGCTTTTGATACGCCTGCGAAGCTTCATAATTAAGCGCGTTGTCCACGGCCACCGCCACTTGTACAGCTACGCGCTGCATGAACTGCACCTCGGCGTCCGTCAGCCGCTCCGGCACCAGCCGCCCGAATCCCATCGCGCCAAGCCGTCGTTGCGCGGTTGTCAGCGGCACAATCGCAATCGACCTCACCCCCACCGCCCGAAGGCGCGTCGAGAAGCTCGGATACCGCTTATCCGCTTGCGCATCGGGAACTACAAACGGCTGTTGCGTCTGCCACACCAGACCGGACGGATGCTCGTCGAGAGGATATTCCGCGTCCGTCGGCGTCTCGTTTCCCTCGCGGGTCTCCAGAACGTGCAACTTGATTGAATTCTTCGCCGCGTCGTACAACATCAGCGTCAAGAAATCGAAATCTACAACGCTGTGAAGCCGGTTCGCCAATTCATGGAACAACGCCGGAAGGTCGCGTTGATGCGCAATCGCCTCGCTCACTTCCAGAAGCGCTTCGAGTTGCCGCCGAATATGGTCGATGGGATCGTCGGGCATTTTCCTGGGTCAAACTGCCTTTCCTTCCGTCACATCCGCAGAATAGCACCCGCGTTTGCGCTGCCTCAACTTCGCCAGAGGGCACAGCTTGGCCAGTCGGCCGCGGCGTGTGCGCGGCCTGTCCGCGTGCTACAATTTCTATACTTTAGGCCCGTAGCTCAGTTGGTTAGAGCGCTTCCTTGACACGGAAGAGGTCAGAGGTTCGAGTCCTCCCGGGCCTACCATTTATTTAATTACTTAGCCGCCCCTTTCAGATCTCAACTGTTATCTCTACCTGTAAACGCTACCTGTGTGTCACTCAAGAGGCAGCGCGGGAGCGGATGGGTTCGGCGGCTGCGGAGGCGGAGTTGGCAGAGGCGAGAAAATCTGTCAGTTCCTGCGTGGAACGCACCTGACCGAAGACATGGCTAAAGGACAGGAGAGCAGCTTCATGCATTTCCTGAGATAGCTCGGTGCAGGCATCACTCACCATAACAACGCGGAACCCACGGTCGGCAGTTTGCCGAGCGGTGAGGCCAACACAGACCGCGGTGGTCAAGCCGCAAACAGCGAGCGAAGTGATGCCCATGTTGTGAAGGGTTTGATCGAGATTTGTGGAGCTAAGGGCACCGCTTGAAGTCTTGTTGATGATGATTTCGCCCGGAAGCGCGGCGATGGCGTCATCGACCTGCCAGCTGGTCCCATTCACCACAGGATTTGGGCGGCGGCCAAGCAATTGGAGACCGAGCTCGTCAAAATCCTTCAACCAGCACGGCAAGTCCTGCCCATCCTGCGCATAAGAACCAAAGGCGCAGAAGATAATGGGCAGATGGAGAGAACGGAAACAGTTCTGTAATTGTTGAATCTTCGGCAGCACGGTGGAGCTCACGCGTCGGAAGTAGCCATCGGTAGCTCCGGGCGCGAGCTTTTGGAAAACTTGAGCAAACTCCGAGTCAGGCCGAGTAAAGAAGCGCTGAACATCAATTATGACGAGCGCGGTTCGCCGGGGATCGAGAGCAATAGGCGCTTGTTCTTTCTGGCGGATCATTTCTTGGATCTTCTGATGTTCGGTCATCATGGGAGGTCTCCGTCGTTTGATGATTGCGACGTCCTGCGAAAAGTATAACACCGAACATTATAATCCAGCCGCAAGACGCCTGCTGCTTATAACTGCCATTCCTACCTGTGATCTCTACCTGTGTTATGGGCAGAAAACTCGGAAAGACGCACTTCTATACGCTGTAAGTCGTTGTATCTCGTATCCGCGGTAGGTTGACACGGTAGAGGTCTGGGGTTCGAGTCCCCACGGGCCTGCGATTCCCCGGTAATGAAGCATGCTTCCGACAAATGCTCGTCGGATGTTCAGCTGCTCCTCAACGTTGCGCCACGTTCGCAGAGGCCGCTTGGCTGCTTACACCTGCGGGCCCAACGTTCTGATTCAACCGGAAGAAGTTCGTAGGATCGTATTTCTGTTTCAACGCCGCTAAGCGCTCATAATTCTTTCCGTAGGCTTCATGAACGCGCTGTTCGCCCTCCTCCCCGAGGTCATTCACATACGCGTCGTGTTCGCAGAAAGGCTGCATTGCTGTCCAAGACTCTCGCGACCAACGAATATTCCTTTCTGTATGTGTTTCGTCATCCCAACCCGCCATCGCGCCGCAATTGTAGTGGTCATACCGATGCGGGAAAGCAGTCTCCGTGGGTTTGACCCGGCCTGCCGCCCCATGAAGCTGCTGCAAATAGAAGAAGCTTCCTGGTGTCATCGGCATCTTCTGCGTACACTCGGCGAGGATCTCCGCCGCTCCTTCGTTAATGTCGCGGAGTAAGCTCGATTTCCAATAGTAAAAGCGACCCGGCGTGAACGCGTCATCGAACAGGCTTTGCATTTCCAGGTAGCTTCGCATGGTGACCATATCTGCGATCGGGGTAGCAAATTTCCGCAGCGGTTTCAGCAATTCCTCGCCTATCTCTAGTTTCCCGCAATAGCAAAGAGCAATTCCTACACATGGAGTGCCATCGGGAGCCGGGGCACCCGCAATAAATGTACTAAGCTCGTCGGGGCATTTTCGTGAGAACTCGTCAAGAAACCGGAATGCCGCTTTGGCGACGCTGATGGAATAGAAAAATGCTCCGCCTAGAATGGGGCCAACCGGGTGCAACTGAAATTCAAAGGAAGTGACAATGCCAAAATTCCCGCTGCCGCCGCGAAGACCCCACAAAAGGTCGGGATTCTCGTCTGCGCTGGCAGTCACGACTTTTCCTTCAGCCGTCACTACTTCCGCCGAAATCAAGTTGTCACAGGCCAGCCCGAATTTGCCGTCAAGCCAGCCATAGCCGCCTCCCAGTGTGATTCCGGCCATTCCTGTGTCCGTAGCCACTCCCATTGTCGTGGCAAGCCCAAAGACTTGCGTTTCTCTGTCAAACTCGCCGAGTTTCAGCCCGGCTTGGGCTCGCGCGGTGCGGTGTGCCGGATCCACATGGATGCCTTTCATGCTGGAGAGATCAATCAGAAATCCATCATCGCACAAGCATTTACCTGCGATGTTGTGGCCGCCGCCTCGAACGGCTACGACCAAGTTGTGCTCGCGTGCAAATTCCACACACCGGATAACGTCCGCAGTGCCAAGGCAGCGGGCAATCAGCGCCGGCCGTTTGTCGATCATCCTGTTCCACACTCTTCGCGTCGTATCGTAGAGAGCATCACTGCGAAGAACCAATTCGCCTCGAATACCTTTCTTGAGTTGCTGAAGAGCGGAGTCAGAGAACATAGCTGCCTCCCCTGGAAAATGGGCTGTGCCGGGGAAGAAATCGGCAGCATATTAGGTTGTTGCCACGAAAGGAGTCAACAGGTCAGGCCCTACCTTTGAAAAGAAATTACCTGCGATTCCTACCTGTAATCTCTACCGGTGAAACAGGTAAAACAATTGCGAACAGGATGCTCGATACGTCTTAAGTTGTTGTCTTTCCTATCCGTGGTAGGTTGACACGGTAGAGGTCTGGGGTTCGAGTCCCTACGAGCCTACCATTCCTGCCTCCATGGGGCATCCCTACCTTCCGCACAGCGAAAGGTCCGGTAGGTTTCACGTTGGCCCGACAGGTGACCTTGACCGTCGCTCGAGCGAACATCTTCACGAATATCAATTGTGGCCTCGTTGTAGAAAGCACCCGAAGGGGGTGCTAGAGTTGGGCTACACACGGGTAGATCAACCAAGAGCTATCTGGAAATGCCTGACCGTCAGCACCAGGTCGAGGATCTGTATCACGCAGCGCTGGAGCAGCCAGCAGGCCAGCGCGCCGCGTTCTTAGTCGAAGTCACCGCTGGCGACGTCGCCCTCCGTCGTCAAGTCGAATTGCTGCTCGCGCATCAATTCCCGGAAGAATTCGATTGTCAATCGGCTGAGCCGCAGGTCACAGAGCGAAAATCAGATTTCGAAACGCAATCGGCAGATGCTACTCAGACTCATCTACTCGACCCGCTCCTTGGCGTGACGATCTCCCACTACCGCGTGATTGAGAGGCTCGGCGCCGGCGGGATGGGTGTAGTGTATCGCGCGCATGATGAGCGGCTCGACCGCGATGTCGCATTGAAAGTGTTGCCCGCAGGCAAGCTAGCCAACGATGTATCGCGCAACCGGTTTCACCTCGAAGCTTTGGCGCTGGCCAAACTAAACCACCCGCACATCGG
>JACXTT010001768.1_pt1 | contig 35504 bp, 35 predicted proteins | sample 9270951 | NCBI WGS metagenome assembly JACXTT01 (sample SAMN15532306, study PRJNA645909) | rock metagenome | isolation source: weathered quartz diorite | place: Puerto Rico | collected 2017-06-21 | reverse complement strand
CTGGGATCGAAGTCGAGTTGCTCGCGGTGGTCGCCGTGTCACTTACGACGATCCTGGCCATCATCGATCGCCATGTGACGATCGCATCACGACTGGCGCGCGACAGCCACGCTCGGATGATCGAGGCGATCGAAATGGTCCCACAATGGTTCGCGCTGTTCGACGCGGACGACCGTCTGGTGATCTGTAACCGTAAGTACCGCGAAGTCGTGTCCACGCCCAACGATGACGTACAAACCGGGGAGTCGTTCGAATCGATCATTCGCAGGATTGCGAAACGAGGCGACATCCCGGCAGCGATCGAGGATGTCGAGGCCTGGGTGCAGATGCGCCTCGACATGCATCGCAATCCCAAAGGGCCGTACCTCCAATACCGGTCCAGCGGGGAGTGGATCCAGATCAACGAGAAAAAAACGCAGGAGGGCGGGATCGTGGCCATTGCTACGGACATTACAGCCTTGAAAAACGCGGAGCAGGCCGCGGAAGACGCGAATGCGCGGTTGGCCGGTTCGCTGGCGTTGGTGAAGGCCGCGAAGGCCCGCATGCAGGAAGAACTGAACGTCGGCCGCGATATTCAGATGAGCATGCTGCCGCGTGTGTTTCCAGCCTTTCCGGATCGGAAGGAGCTGGAGCTCTATGCCGTCCTCGAGCCGGCCCTCGAGGTCGGAGGGGATCTCTACGATTTTTTCATGGTGGATGACCGCCGGCTCTGTTTTGTGGTCGGCGATGTGTCCGGCAACGGGGTTGCCGCCGCGCTGTTCATGGCGATGACCAAGATCATGGTCAAGACCCGGGCGGCGTCCGATCCATCCCCCGCCAGTATCGTCACCCACGTGAACGATGCGCTCAGTCAGGACAACGATTCCTGTATGTTTGTGACCATGTATTTGGGTATCTTGAATCTCCGCGATGGCACGCTCGTCACGACGAACGCGGGTCATAATCATCCCTTGCTAAAGCGACGGGACGGGCACTTCGAATGGCTGACGGCCCAGGACGGCCCTCTGGTCGGTCCCATGCCGGGCATCGCCTACAAGGAAAGCACGATCCGATTAGCCCCCGGCGATGAGCTGTTCTTGTATACAGACGGGGTCACCGAAGCCGATAACAGGAAACGCGAACTGTTCGGCAACGAACGGTTGAAAGCCGTGCTTGACCAATCCAAGAGCGTCTCGGTCGTCGATCGCCTCGGTGAAGTCATGAACGCGGTGATGGCCTTTTCCGGTAATGCCCCGCAGGCGGACGATATCACCATGTTGGGATTGCGGTATCATGGTGTCGCTCCGTCCGAAAGACCGGCCGGGGTATTCCGTCAAACGATGGTCAATCAATTAACGGCCATTCCCGAGCTACAGACGGCGTTTGAAGAGTATGTCATGCAGTGGGAAGGGGCCAGGCCGCTGATCCCCACGATCAACATGGCGCTGGATGATCTGCTGAACAATGTGGTGCAGTATGCGTTCCCCCACGATTCGACGGTCCATCACATCGAGGTGGAAGGTGAAGTGCGCGGGGGATCCGTCGTGCTGCGCATTACGGACGACGGCATTCCGTTCAATCCCTTGACGGTAGCGCCGCCGGATCTGTCGCGGTTACTCCATGAGCGTGAGATCGGGGGATTGGGGATTCATTTGGTGCGCTCCATGTTCGACGAGGTGACGTACCATCGTGCCATCGGGCACAATGTCCTGACGGTGAAAAAGAAGCTGGTTTGAAGCGCACACTTCACCTCACAGGCACCGGCAAGATTGGGATCAGGACCGTTGACCTCGGGAAGTGCCGGCGAGGGTCCTGCAAGACCGAAGGAGGAGAGACATGACTGTCGTATCACGTCAGAACGGTGCCGTAATTATCGTCACCCCACAAGGCCGGTTCGACACGAACGGGGCGCCCGAGGTCGAGCGTGTCCTGACGGAGCACATCGAACGCGGGGAAAAACGGATCGTCCTCGACCTCTCCAAGGCTGAGTACGTGTCGTCGATCGGACTGCGGGTGATCCTCAAAACCGTGATGACGATGACCCGAATCGGCGGACGATTGGTGCTCTGCGATGGGAACGACCATGTCCGCACGGTGCTCCAGCTAAGCGGGGCCATGATTATGGCCATCCACGCGTCCACGCTCGACGAGGCGATCGCCAAGGTGCAAGCTCCGGCATAACCCGTATCGTGTTGCCGGGATGTTTTTGCCCTTACGTGTCGTTGCTATTCTCAGACTATCTGTGGCATAAGCGACGCCAGCCACCAGGAGCCAGGAGGCTTCGACAGGATCACTGAAATCGGGGGTACGCCGCCTTCGGGTTGAATCGCCTTACGGCTCAGAAGAGCAGACGAATTGTTCGAGGAAGAAAGGAGCGACACAATGGACCATGGGACCCGACATACGTTGCTGGTGTCTTCTCATGAGCACGACGGGATTACGTTCGTCAACATGCATGGCAGTCTTGCAGCCACCACCGCCGAACACGGTACTCAAGAAATGAAAAAGATCGTCGATGGAGGGGCGAAGAAAGTCATCGTCAATCTGTCCGATGTCGACTATATCAGCAGCGGGGGCATACGGGTGCTGATGCTGGCGCATAAGCAGCTCAACGGTGTTCAGGGGGAGATGAAAATTGCCGCAGCGAAGGGAATGGTCAAGCAAGCGCTGGAGGCAAGCGGGTTCAATCTCCTGAACCGCGTGTATGGAGGAAATATTCAGCTCTGCAATACGGAAGAAGAGGCGGTGGCGGCTTTTAAGGCCTAGCGGCGGAGCATCACGACCCAATGTCGGTTGAGACCAGCGGGCGCCTCGTGAAACAGCATTTTCCATTCGTCTATTGTCATCCAGTGAATCCCTGATGGCTTCTCGTCCCGTCGCCCCCAGACCAGACTCCTTGACGCAACGCTGCCGCGATCTTGTTCGCACGTGTACCTATGAAGACATCGTGGGGTGCATCATCTATGCGTCGCCGATCGTCTTTATGATCGGTCCTGCTGCCATCGTCGCCAATGACCCCATCATTGCCACCGTCGTCCAGAGCCTTGTGGGCTTTGTGCTCAGCTGCGTGTTGCACCGCATGGGTCATCGATTCCTGACCGCAGTCGCGAATGAACCGCGAACGGTCTACTTTTCCCGGACCCGGTGCTTTCCCGGGAGACTCACCTTGACGCAATTCTTGTGGATCATGGAGTTGATCGTCGGTGTGGCGGTATTCAGCGCGATCGTGGGGAAACGATTCCTACAGGCGGGCGACATGGCCGGCCTGCTGGGCGGCCTGAACCTCTTCCTGTTCGCCCTGGTTCTGTATTTTATTCCCGTTCATCTGGGGCGGCTGTGGATCAGTCGTCATTATCCAGCCATGACGCTCGTGGGTCCGACTGAAGAGGTCATCAAGACGTCGCTTCCCGGATTCCGGTGGATGTCCAAATAAAATTTACAAGGTCTTCGCTTCACGTGCGTTCTTTCATGTGCCTGTCTATCCGCCCTTCGCTCCCGCTTGTGGCCGTGCTTCCGGCGGCGCTCATCTTGACTCTGGGCTGCGCCACGGTGACGAAGGTCACCAATCTCGTGGATGAGCCTTGCAACGTTTCGTTTAGCCGCCAGCTCTCAGCGATTTTGAAGACGCAGGGCGAAAAGCCTGAGGCGGCGGACGCGCTTGCCGAGAAGACCGTCTCTACGCTCTCCAGCTACGACTTGGGACCGAGGCCGTTCGCCATCGCGGCCCCATCCGGGACCGACTACCGCTTCTTTGTGGATCGTAAAGGAACTGAGTGTGTGCTGACGCTCTACGGGCGCCGGAAAGGGTTTGTTTCCTATACGAACAACCTCACGTATATCGCTACTGAACCGCTTGCTGACTGTACCTGCGCCGAGTAATCACCTGTCCTCATTCTTCTGCATACCGTGCTGGATCGTTTGGCGATTTCCTTTTTTGTTACATGAATGATTTTTCATCTTCTCCTAATCGTCGCTTCATGTTGCCGGATTATATAGATAGGCCAGAGAGCTGAGCGTGGGCCATTATTCCCGCACCGAGGACAAGGAGGAGACGTTATGAAAGAAGTGACGAAAGGATTGACCGTATCCACGTCCATGATTCTTGCCCCTGTGAGACAGGGACCGAAGCGGTTGTCGGCGCAACACCTCTTGGAATTGGCGACCAGGCTGTTCATCTTCAAGGCGGAACGCTGGAAACGGCGAGCGTTGTTCTACGAACGGCACCGCGACTATTTTCCTCGGTTGTCCGCCAGCCGATTTGTCGATCGGTGTCGCGAGTTGGAGGCGACGTACCGGGCCCTTGCAGGGGTGATACTTCTCATGCCGGCACAGGATGAGTTGGTGCCGGTCCGTCAATTGGCTTTGCCGAAGCCTTGAGCGTCAACGGTCTCTTGGGCTGAACAACTGGCTTTTTCAGGCGGACCGAGAGAGGACGCTCGTCCGCCCTTGATTTCGGGAACGAGTATTTCGAGACGCACCTCCGTTCGAAACATCGTTGCATCCGTTGCTCCGTAGCGCTCACCTCATCCCATCGTTGATCACCTACCTCGTCGGCGATGATTCCGGTGACAGATTGGGCGCGATCTTGCGCTGCCGCTTGATTCAACGTAACATCGGGCCTCTCGCGAATCATCGTGTCACATCCTGCACGATGCCTCGTCCATCTTTGACAGAAAGGTAACCGCCTTCCTTATGAAACATGGCCAGCCTCCGGTATCCACGGCTCCAACTGCGACTGGTTTTTCACCGGGCTTCGCGTCGTTAGGCCTCGAAGCGTCGCTCCTTGCGACGCTCGAAGCCCTGGGCTATGAGGAGCCGACGCCGATCCAGCGTCAAGCCGTTCCGCCACTTCTTGCCGGACGGGACGTGCTCGGACAGGCGGCCACCGGGACGGGTAAGACGGCGGCCTTTGCCTTGCCGATGCTGCAGCGCATCGGCCACGAGACGAGGGCGCGTCCATCGGCGCTGGTGCTGGTACCGACCCGTGAGTTGGCGATCCAAGTCGGCGAAGCGGTGCGGCGGTATGGAAAGGAGTTGCGGGTTAGCGTGCTGGCTGTCTACGGCGGACAGGCCATCGGCCCGCAGTTGCACGCGCTGAAGCGGGGAGTCGACGTCGTCGTTGCGACACCCGGTCGGGCGCTGGACCATATCCGCCGGGGCACGTTGAAACTGCACGATGTGCGGATCGTCGTCTTGGACGAAGCGGATGAGATGCTCGATATGGGGTTTGCGGATGATCTGGACGCGATTCTAGAGCAGACGCCGAAAACCAAACAAACCGCCTTGTTTTCGGCCACGATGCCACAGAGAATTCGGTCGATCGCCCACCGGCATCTCCACGATCCGGCCGAGATTACAATTGCGAAAGAGCCGGTCAAGGTCGGTACGGCGCCACGTGTCCAGCAAACGGCCTATGTCGTGACAAGGCCGCACCGAGCGGCGGCCCTGGCCCGGGTGATCGACGTGGTCGGCGCGAAGTCGGCGCTGGTCTTCTGCCGAACCAGACTGGAGGTCGATGAGGTTACTGCGATGTTGGCCAGCCGCGGGCATCGAGCCGAGGCCATCCATGGCGGCATGAGCCAGGGGCAGCGTGACCGTGTGATGCAGGCATTTAAGACTGGGCAGACCGAATTACTCGTGGCGACCGACGTGGCAGCGCGCGGCCTGGATATTCCCCAAGTCTCCCATGTGATCAATTACGATCTTCCGTCGTCGGCTGAGGTCTACGTGCATCGAATCGGCCGGACCGGTCGAGCCGGACGGGAAGGTGCGGCGATTACGATCCTCGATCCTCGCGAACAGCGCCTGCTACGAAGTATCGAACAGCACACGAAGGCCCAGGTTGCCGTCCTGCCGATGCCCAGCGTGGCCGATCTCCGTGCCAAACGATTGGATCGTGTCCAAGCCGCCGTGGCGGACGTGTTGCAGGCGGAACCGCTGGACGCCTTCCGACCCCTCATAGAGCGGCTCTCCGCCACACATTCTCCAGCCGACGTCGCGGCGGCTGCGATCAAGCTTCTGGTCCGTGCGCAGGGCGGCGATCGCCAGGAGCAAGACATTCCTCTGGTCCCTGTCAGACCACCTGAATTCGGACGTCCGATCCAAGATGCCCGCCGCTCTGGCGGCCGGCCGCGTAGCGGGTTTACCGGAGTCGAACGCCAGTCGGCGGGACGGACGAGGCAGGGCAGAGCCGGCATGGCTCGGGTGTATGTTGGGGCGGGGCGTGAGGCGGGCATCCGACCGGGCGATCTTGTGGGGGCCATCGCCAACGAAGCGAAGGTCTCCTCAAATGTCATCGGTGCCATCGAGATCGAGGAGCGGTTTTCCATCGTGGATGTTCCGGAAGCCATGGCTTCCGGGATCATCGAGATCCTCGGCCGCGCGCGGATCAAAGGCCGCAAAGTCGCGGTGCGACTATTTCGGGAATAGCGCTATCGTGCAGGCGGCCGGTCACGAACGCCGACTCCGTTGATGGTTGCTTGATAGACGCATGGATCATCTCGGTCTGCCTATCGGATGGAGTGAACGCCTTGAGGGCTCCTCCCTGTCAGTCGAATCTCATCGATCCCGCCCATGAAAGAGGACCAGCCTGTCATTCCGGCCGCGGTCAGACTCCCTGAGATTACCGTGAAAGCGGTTGTGCTGTCGGTGATCCTGGCGGCCGTGTTGGCGGCGGCTAACGCCTATCTGGGCCTATTTGCTGGGATGACCGTGTCCGCGTCCATTCCGGCCGCCGTCGCCTCCATGGCGATCCTGCGTCTGTTCCGCCAATCGAACATCCTGGAAAACAACATCGTTCAAACCGCGGCGTCCTCCGGTGAGGCGCTGGCCGCCGGTGTCATCTTCACGATCCCCGCGCTTCTGCTGGTCGGGTATTGGTCTGAGTTCGACTACTGGCAGACCGTGGTGATTGCCACGGTCGGTGGATTACTCGGGGTTCTCTTCACCATCCCCCTGCGACGGGCCCTCATCATCACGGCGCGGTTGCGATTTCCGGAAGGAATGGCGACGGCGGAAGTTCTGAAGGTCGGCGCAGCGACGCGAGGCGGAACCGATGGGCGCGCAGCGACGCGGGATTTTCAGTCGCTCTTATTCGCCTCGTTTCTTGGTGGTCTGGTGAAATTCGGTGAAAGCGGGCTTCGACTGTGGACAGAATCGTTGGAAGGAGCCATGCAGGTTGGACGCACGGTCTTCTATGCCGGTCTCAATCTCTCGCCGGCGCTGCTCGCCGTGGGGTTCATCATCGGCTTGCGGACAGCGGTCGTGGTGTTCTTAGGCGGAGTCGTTGGATGGTTGATCTTGATGCCGGCCTATGGACTCGTCCATGGAATCCCTGCCGATCGCACCGGCTTGGCTGCAGCCATGACGATCTGGAGTGGTCAGATCCGTTATGTCGGGATCGGCGCGATGTTGACTGGAGGATTGTGGACGTTGACGAAGCTGCGCGAACCGGTTTGGAAGAGCCTGCAGACGCTCAGGGCGAGTTATCAAGCGTCCGGAGTACGTCAGGGAAAGGCGGACGTGTCACGCACGGAACAGGATGCGTCCTTTTTGTGGATCGTCGTCCCCTTCGGCCTCTCGCTCCTGCCGATGGCACTGATTTATTCGAAGGTGGTCGACAGTTCGCTGATCGGCATTATCATGACCCTGGTCATGGGGATTGCAGCGTTCCTTTTTTCTTCGGTGGCGGCGTATATGGCCGGCTTGGTCGGAAGTTCCAGCAACCCTGTGTCAGGTGTCACGATCGCGACGATTATGGTTGCAGCTCTGCTGCTCGTCCTTTTCCTGGGAGTTGGTCATCCGGCCGGTCCGGCGGCGACCTTGGTGATTGGGGCGGTCGTCTGCTGCGCCGCTGCCATGGGGGGCGACAATCTGCAAGATCTCAAGACGGGCCATCTGGTCGGGGCGACACCGTGGAAGCAGCAAGTGATGCAGGTGGTCGGGGTACTGACCGGCGCCTTGGTCCTTGTGCCGGTACTGTCGTTGCTGCAGGCCAAATATGGGATAGGAGAACCGACGGCGGCGCATCCCCATCCACTGAGTGCGCCGCAGGCCACCTTGATGGCCAACCTGACGCGCAGCGTGTTCGGTGCCGGGTTGCCCTGGCCTCTCGTCGGATTGGGGGCGGCCATCGGCGTGCTCGTGGTGCTGGCGGATCGGCGGCAAGAACTCCGTGGAAGCGACGTTCGGTTGCCTGTCCTCGCTGTGGCGCTGGGGATCTACTTACCCTTGAAACTCTCTGCAGCGATTTTCGTAGGCGGGGTCATTGCGGCTCTGGCGAATCGGCAAGCGGGGAGGGGAGATCAGATGTCTCAACGGGGGTTGCTCGTTGCCGCCGGGTTGATCACCGGTGAAGCTCTGATGGGTATTATTCTGGCCCTGCCGATTGCACTGGCAGCCCTGTGGCCTAGTCTAAGCGCCGATCCATTTGCCGTCTTTACGGCGCCTCCCTTAGGGGGGTGGCCCGGGCTGCTCATGGTCGCGGGAGTGGGAGGGCTTCTCTACCGAATTGCGGCGGGGTCAGGCCGGACGGGTCATCATTGAGCATGAGCGCTCCTTGTGATACGCAGGAGGGTAAGGCCGCATCATGACTGCCGCATTTCCCGATTCACCGGAATTTCTCACAGCCGTGTATGAGATCGATGGACCGGAGTCGTCGGCTCGCACGAAAGCGGAGCGTATCTGTTTCGACCAAACTATTGAGGCCGAGGACAATTTGTTACCTCCGTCTCTCCGTTCGATCATCGTCGGCCATCTCGAAGCTCTTCGACAGAACCCTGGCGGGAGGTTCGAGGCCACTATCCGTTTTCGAGGCGACCTGCTGAGCGGTGACTGCAGTGATGTGCTCAATGTGTTGTTCGGAACGAGCAGTCTGCGCGGGGACGTCACCTTGCTATCATGTACGATGACGGAGGGATTGCTGTCGTCATGGCCAGGGCCGCGGCTCGGCATTCAAGGTCTCAGACGGGCGGTTGGGGTCCAGGATCGGCCGCTGCTCTGCGCGGTGCTGAAACCGCTTGGGCGCAGCCCGCAAGAATTGGCGGAATTGGCGGCTCGATTTGTCGAAGGCGATATCGACTTGATCAAAGACGATCAGAGTCTGGTTGATCAGCCCTGGTGCCCATTCGAGGAGCGAGTCGCCCGTTGCGCTGAAGCCATTGGAAATACCAGTATGAGGCGGGGGAGACCGTGTCTTTATTTCGCGCACGTCAGCGGGGCCTTCGATACCATGCGCTGGCGGGCCATGCGAGCCAAGACTCTCGGCGCGACCGGCCTTCTCGTGGCTCCGGGGTTGACCGGCTTTGATTCGATGCGCACCCTTGGGTTGGACGATGAACTCGCGTTCCCTATCGCAAGCCACCCGGCCTTACTGGGTACCACCGAGAGCCACGGTCCGAGCGGGATTGCACCGGCCGTTCTGTATGGAGTGTTGCCTCGGTTGGCCGGTGCAGACATGACCATCTATCCTGCCTTCGGCTCCGACTATCCGATGGCACAAGAAGCCTGTGTTTCGGTCGCGGAGCACTGTCGACAGCCGTTCGGGGCTCTCAGACCGATGATGCCTGCGGTCGGTGGACGAACCGGGCCGGAACGACTTGCCGAATTGGGTTCGTTGGGTCGAGATACTGTCTTTGTTTTGGGAAGCCGCGCCCAGAAGGATCCGGGAGGTATCGCCGCCGCGATGAAGACCGTTCACCGAATGCTGGCCGAATCGTTCTGAGCCATCGCGGCTGTCCGACTACTAAAAACTCTCGGTCTTTGGTATTCTTAACGCTACTGTTTGCGATGTCTTTCCTGAGAGGCAGGGGCACCACATATTCTGGAGGCAGCGATGAAGATATCGACGAGGTTCTTCGAATTGCTCCGCATGATCGGTCGACTCTGGTCCGATTTCCCCATGTTGGTTCGTCTGCTCAAGGCGTGGAAGAATGGGAGTTACCGCGGGCTGTCCCTGCGTACCCTTGCCTCACTGGCTGCAGCCATCCTTTACGTGGTGAGTCCGGTGGATCTGATCCCGGATTTCATTCCCGGGATCGGCTTGATCGATGATGCGGCGGTACTGACATTCCTGCTGCACAGCATGGCGCAGGATTTAGACGCCTTTCGAACGTGGGAGCGGACTCGTGCCACGGTGTGAGACGTCACGCAATCACCCCATCACCCTGCGCGCTTCTTGGGAACCTTGGCACCCTTGCGTCGTGCTTCTGAAAGTCCGATGGCGATGGCTTGTTTGCGACTGCGTACACGTGTTCCACTCTTCCCGCTTGTCAGTGTCCCTTGGTTTCGCTTGCGCATCGCTCGCTTGACCGACTTCTGAGCACTCGTTCCGTATCGCGCCATAGCGACGTTCCCTTCGGTCAATCAATCCGTCGAGAGCGGTCAAGTTGCGGATGCGTCAGTTCACGCGTTCCAAGGTGGTGGTATGGCCCCGGTCGGTCACGTATGCCTTGACCATGTCGCCCGGCAGCACTTTATCCAGCTTCGTGCTTCTGTCGACATGGATTCTTTGCTCGATGCCGTCGGTATCCTTGATGTAGTAATACTCGCCTTCCATCTTCATCAAGGTGCCTTTTATCGTGTCTTTGGTCAGACGTTCCTTTAGTGTCGGGGAGGCTTCTTTCTCTCCCATCGGATTGGCCGAGTACGCCGTACCAACTCCCGTCAGTAACAATCCAGCCACCAGCACCGGCAATAGTCCCGCTTTCATAGGTGCCTCCTTTGTCGATTGCCAACTGTACCTATTGTTGCGTGAAGCCCCGCAACTGAGAACTAGGAAAGCGCCTGGGGCACGTGGTCGCCTGAAGATGGAGAACAGGTGAAGGAGAGAGAAGAGAGTCGCCTGAATTTATCGATGTGATGAATCAGCGCCGGGCTGTTGATTGGGTTCGTTATCCCGATATGGTAAGAGATGGGCTTTCTGAGTGTCAGACGCCTGTTCGATCGGCATCTGAGCAGATCGCGATCGTGACCCTTCACCCACAATGTTGTCGATCCCACCTCCGGCAAACAGGGCGATACCGATGAGGGTCGCGAGAGCCACGGCAATACCCATTTTGTCGACTTTGTGAGAAATCTTTTCTTGTAACCAGTGATGCGACTGCATGGCTTCCCCAATGAGCGCGGTGTTGTCTTCTATACCTTGCCGGGTGCAGGAGAAGCCACAGGGGAGAACCCTAGCTACTCTTCGGGTGTTTTCGTTTCGTCTTCGCTGTTGGAGTAGCCTGCAATGGGTCTTCAGGCCAATGGTGTTTTGGATATCGGCCCCGCAGCTCTTTTCGGACATCATGATAACTCCGCGCCCAGAAGCCGCTGAGATCCGTGGTCACCTGTACCGGTCGTTTGGCCGGAGAGAGGAGGTGCAGCACCAGCGGAATTTTCCCATCCGCTATCCGCGGGGTCTCTTTACAGCCGAACATCTCTTGCAGCCGTACCGCGAGAACTGGCAATTCGGACTGTTTGTACTCGATACGGACGCGGGACCCGCTCGGTACGGTGACATGGCTCGGGGCTACACGGTCAAGGCGTCGATGTTGCTTATGAGTCAGAAGGGCATGGAGCGGGGCTGTGAGATCCAATCGTTTGACCCGTTCAAGAGTGGTAATACCGTCCACATAAGGACCAAGCCACATTTCCAGTGTCGCCAGCAGTGCTTCCTCGGAAAGATCGGGCCAGTCGGAGGCACTGCCTTCGATACTCCTGATCCACATGACTCGAGTCCGCCATTGTTGAAGTTCAAGCGGCTTGGAAAATATTTCAAGTCCTGCTTTATGAATACCCTGTAATAATGCTTTAACTAAAGATACATTACCTTTCGTATCGAGTGCCGTCTCAGCAAGAACTAATGCGCCGAACTTCTGACGGCATGAGGCTCGAACGGCACTGTCCGTCTCGTCCCAAGTGACCAATTCCTCCACAATCACCTGGTCACGATAGAGCGATTCGATCTCCTCTTGTGTAATTGGAGCCGCGAGGTTGATGCCGGCCCACTGGTCGCCGCCATCCATATCGGCAATGACCAGAAAGGATTCCGTAGCGAGCGAATCCGGTCTCATGAACCGCGCACCCTGACCATTGACAAGTCGGTAACGTCCCGCGTCACCGGGTTGCCGTTGGGCAATACGATCGGGATAGGCGAGCGCAAGCAGCAGTCCGACCGACAACGAACGGTCCCGCCGGCTGTCTTCCGTCTTCGCGGATGGTCCGCAGAGCTGTCGCCGCCACAGATGCGCCGTTCGTTTCACCCGTTCCATCGTGCCTCGATTCACCGCCAGGCCAACGGAATCATGCTGTTCCCGGAGACGATCCACCCTGATGCGCAGATCGGCGTCTTGCCGTTCACGTGGCCCATGCAGGACATCGCGCTCATTCAACAAGGCCGCCAGGTCACATGCCAGATGGGCGAGACCCAGCGGCACTGCCCGGATCATCATGTGAGCCAGACGAGGATGGAGGGGAAGTTCGGCCATTCTCCGTCCATGATCCGTCAGGCGTCCGTCGTTCGAGAGGGCTCCGAGCCATTTGAGCAACTTCTTGGATTGCGCGATGGCTCCCGCTGGCGGCAGGGTGAGCCAGGACAATTCCGCCGGATCTTGGGCACCCCACTGGGCGAGGTCAAGCATCAGCGGCGCAAGATCGGCCTCCAAGATTTCAGGCGGACGATGGGCTGTCAACGTTCCCTGCTCTGTCTCGGCCCATAATCGATAACAGATACCCGGTTCGAGACGCCCCGCTCTGCCACGCCGTTGTTCCGCGGAATCCCTTGTGACACGAATGGTCTTCAATCGGGTCAACCCCGAGCGGGGATCGAAGCGTGGGGTACGCAGCCATCCCGCATCGATCACGACGCGGACTCCGTCGATCGTCAAACTGGTTTCGGCGATCGATGTGGCGAGCACGATCTTTCGCAGACCCGGAGCGGCCGGTCGAATCGCCGCATATTGCGCGTCTTGGGGAAGCTCTCCGTGCAACGGTGCAATCAGGATCGATGAGCCAAGTCTCGCATCCAACAGCATCCGTTCAACTCGACGGATCTCGGCCATGCCTGGAAGGAAGACCAACAGACTTCCATGATCCTGGATCAAGGATCGCTTGATCAGTTGTGTCACGGAAAGATCAACCCGGTCTGTGAGCGGCCGATCGAGATAGCGGGTTTCGACCGGAAACATTCGGCCTTCGCATGTGATGAGGGGAGCGCCCCCCAATAGTTCGCTGACGGGGCCGCAATCCAATGTGGCAGACATGACCAACACCCGGAGGTCCGGACGGAAGACGCGCTGGGCCTCAAGGCATAAGGCCAGTCCCATATCTGCTTGCAGACTTCGCTCATGGAATTCATCGAACAGCACAATTCCATAGCCGTCGAGCGACGGATCATGGTGAAGCAGCCGCGTGAGAACCCCTTCGGTGACCACCTCGATTCTGGTCTTCGGTCCGATGACCGTTTCGAGCCGCATCCGATAGCCGACGGTTTCTCCGACCGCTTCATGCAGCTCCTCAGCCATGCGATGAGCCGCTGCGCGTGCGGCCAACCGCCTCGGTTCCAGGACCAGGAGTTTTTTTCCGCTCAACCAGGGTTCCTCCAGTAGAGCCGGTGGAACGCGGGTCGTTTTTCCTGCGCCGGGAGGGGCCGTGAGCAGCGCATTTGGCCCGTCTTCTAACGCGCGGCGGACCGATGGCAGAACATCATCTATTGGAAGTGTAGGCATGACGTGATAGGGTCACGAAGAGCGTCGAGCAGACTGTACCAAAAAATAAAGCCGGGAAGGAATGAGGGAATTCTGCCGTGTCGAGGAGACACAATGTCGATCTTTAAATGGAGCACGGAGACGCCGACTCGGCCGGGCTGGTACTGGTTCCGCGGCGAAGCGCACGAAAGCGAGTCTTTTATCGTGCTGATCGATGAGGCCGGTCAGTTCCAATGGCCCGATGGAGGGTTTCAGGAGGTCACACTGGCGCACGGCGAATGGGCTGGTCCGATCGAGGAGCCAGAAGAGTAATCCCGCCGAGTCTCGTGCGTTGACAGGTGTGAGGAAATCGATTGTAGCCTGATACGAGCGTCCGATGTGTTCGCAACCGCCCTCAGATCGATGGATGTATGAAAGAACGGACTGTCGAACCGCATCTGTTCGTTATTCTGGGAGCGACGGGTGATCTGACCCGGCGGAAACTCCTGCCCGCGCTCTTCCACTTGCGGACCTATGGCGAGGTAGAAAAACAAAATACGCTCATCGTGGGCGCCGCGTTGCCGGAACTCAGTGAAGAAGCCTTCCGTCTCTGGGCCTATGAGGGGTTGTGCAATTCCGGCGCCCGTAACGCTCCGGATTTGCGCCAGTGGTGCGAAGATCATGTGCTCTATCACACCCTCCGTGAAGGCGCAGTGGCGGACTACGAGGCGCTGGCCAGGTGTATCGCCCGTCTCGAAGTCGAACGAAATCTTCCTCAGAATCGGATTTTCTATCTGGCGCTTCCTCCAACGATCGTACCGTCCACCGTGGAGCTGCTCGATCAAACCGGATTGCTCAAGAGCCGGGGATGGGTGCGAGTCGTCTTTGAAAAACCATTCGGCAACGATTTCCGTTCCGCGCTCGCGCTCAATACCCTTTTGCATCGCCACCTGGACGAATCGCAGATCTATCGCATCGATCACTACCTGGGCAAGGAGACCGTGCAAAACCTGTTGGCCTTTCGCTTTGCCAACCCCATTTTCGAATCGTTGTGGAATCGTGATACGGTCGAAAGTGTGGAAATCACCGTCGCCGAGGATCTCGGGGTCGAGCATCGGGGGGCCTATTATCAAGAAGCCGGCGCGCTTCGCGACATGGTACAGAACCATTTGACACAATTGCTGACCGTCGTCGGCATGGAGGTGCCGACTTCCTTCGAAGCGTCCGAGATTCAAGCGGAAAAACTAAAAGTATTGCGCTCCATTCAGCCGATCAACCCTCAAGATGTGATTTTCGGCCAATACACCGAATGGAATGTCGCCGGGCAGCGGATTCCCGGATACAGAGAAGAACGAGGCGTGTCTCCGGATTCGACGACCGAGACGTATGTGGCGATGAAGGTGGAGATCCATAACTGGCGCTGGCGAGGCGTTCCGTTTTTTCTGAGAACCGGGAAACGGCTTCCGCGTAAAATCACACAGGTGGCCGTCACCTTCCGTCCGGCTCCCATTCAAGTCTTCCGATCATTGGAGCCTGGCAGTCTGAACCCCAACAAGCTGCTGATCACCTTGCAACCAAGTGAAGGATTCTCCCTCTGCTTTTCGGTGAAAACTCCGGGACGGCCGTTCAAGTTCACCGATCGGGCCCTGCGTTTCGACTATCACCAAGCATTCGGCGGAGAGCTGCCGGAAGCCTATGAGACGCTGTTGCGCGACGTCATGATCGGCGACCCAACGCTATTCGTCACTGCGGACTTTACGGAAACAGCCTGGCGACTGTACGACCCGCTCTTGACGGGTCCTCGATCGGTGCACTTCTATACGGCCGGATCATGGGGGCCCAAAGAAGCGGACGCCCTCGTGGAACGAGATGGTCAGAGTTGGCAATTGGGCTGGTAGAGGGGTCTTACCTGCTATTCCCGCCCTGTCGTCGTGCTACGATGATGAATGCCCGTCAATTCCGGTGCTCCCGTCACCACCGCTATCCCTCAGCGTTTAGACCGATTGCCTTGGTCGCGCTGGCACTGGCTGATCGTCGGGGCGCTTGGAGTCACCTGGCTGCTCGATGGGCTTGAAGTATCCATTGTCGCTTCTCTCGGCCCGGTACTGACCCACACCGGCACATTGCATCTCACCCAATCGGAAGTGGGACTCACCGCATCCGCCTACTTAGCCGGTTCGGTCCTCGGCGCGCTGATATTTTCATATCTCACCGATCGTCAGGGACGAAAGAAATGGTTCATGATCACCCTGGCGCTCTATCTTTCGGCGACGGTGCTGACGGCGTTCTCCTGGGACCTCATGAGCTTCATGTTCTTCCGATTTTTGACCGGGGCCGGCATCGGCGGCGAGTACGCCGCCATCAATTCGGCGATCGACGAATTGATTCCTGCCAGACATCGAGGGCATGTCGATTTGGGGATTAACGGGACCTGGTGGCTTGGATCGGCGGCCGGCGCGTTGCTGACGTTGCTGTTGCTGAATCCGTCGATCGTTCCTGAATCCATTGGCTGGCGGCTGTGCTTTGTGTTTGGGGCCGTGCTGGGGGTGGCCATTATTATGGTACGACGCCTCATTCCGGAAAGCCCGCGCTGGCTTATGACTCACGGTCGGGTGCAGGACGCGGAGGACACGGTGTCTCAAATCGAACGGCAAGTGATCCAGGAGCGGGGAGTATTGCTGACCGAGCCGCATGGCACGATTTCGGTCCGGGCTCAACCCCAGACGACGATCGCGACTGTCGCACGGGAACTCTTCCGGTCGTATCCACGGCGGACGGCGCTGGGCATAGGGTTGATGGTCACCCAATCGTTCATGTACAACGCGGTGTCATTCACCTACCCGCTGGTGCTGACCAAATACTATGGCGTGCTCAGCAACGACGTTGGCTTCTACATTCTGCCGTTTGCACTCGGCAATTTCTTAGGGCCGCTGCTGTTGGGGCGGTTCTTCGATACGGTCGGCCGCAAGCCGATGATCAGCCTCACATACGGGATAGCCGGAATTCTCTTGGGCCTAACTGGATATTTGTTTTGGGCAGGGGCCTTGACCCTCTCCACGCACATGATAATTTGGTCGGCGATCTTCTTTTTTGCGTCGGCTGGGGCCAGCGCCGCCTATTTGACCGTGAGCGAGGTATTCCCGATGGAGATCCGCGCGATGGCGATCGCGTTCTTCTTCGTCGTCGCGCAAGGGGCCGGTGTGGCGGCGCCGTGGCTCTATGGGATGCTCGTCGAATCATCGGCCACGAGCGTGTTCTACGGCTACCTGTTGGGCGGCGGCATGATGCTCGTCGGCGCGGCGATCGAGCTGTGGCTGGGGGTGAATGCGGAGGGCCGGTCGCTCGAGCAACTGGCAACGCCGCTGTCAGCCAGAAGTTCTTCCTGATATCTGGCCCGTCAGGCGATCGGCATGAAGCGCGCATCAGTGTTCTTGGAGCGAGGAGGCCGCTGTGCTGCGCGAGTACCGGCTGCGCAGTTTGAGAGGCGATGCAGGGCGCGCGCGGATTCGCAGGTTGATCATCTCAACGGCGACCGAAAAGGCCATCGCAAAGTACATATATCCCTTCGGCACGTGCACATCGAACCCTTCCACCATGAGGGTTGCTCCGACCAAAATGAGGAACGAAAGGGCGAGAATCTTGAGCGTCGGATGAGCATCGACGAAATCGCCGATCGGACGGGCTGCAAACATCATGACGAGCACAGCTCCGATAATCGCAACGGCCATGACGGACACGTCATTCACCAGGCCGACGGCCGTGATGACGGAATCCAACGAGAAGACAATATCCAGCAACGTAATCTGAAACAACATCATTCCGAAACCGGTTGGAGCCGATGAAATCTCTTGTTCATCCGTACCTTCCAAACTTTCGTGAATCTCATGCGTCGCCTTGGCGAGGAGAAACAACCCACCGATGATGAGGATCAGATCCCGCCCCGAAATCGCTTGGCGCAACACAGTGAAGAGGGGAGCCGTCAGTCCCATCACGAATGAAATAGAGAATAGCAAGCCCAGCCGCGCAATCATCGCAAGTCCCAGTCCGACGCGGCGTGCCCAGTTTCGCTGCTGCTGGGGAAGCCGGCTGACGAGAACGGAGATAAAGATGATGTTGTCGATCCCAAGGACAATTTCGAGGGCGGTCAGTGTGCCAAGGGCAATCCACATTTCCGAATTGGTCATCCAATCGAACATGCGACTCTCCAAGCAAAAAAGTTTGGCGGCAGGCTGGCGGGTCTGCCGAAGGGTGAGAATGCTATTTCTCCAGAAGGAATACCGATTTCAATCGTGCCCGCATCATCGACTACACGGATCACGCGGATCAATGCCTTCCGCGTCTTCCTCCGTCCCGTCTTGATTAAAGACTGTTTGCAGGGCGAATCTATCATTCCGGTAGGGAACTAAACGTATCTAGGAATATGAAAAGAGTAGTGCCATTAGGCACTACTCATCAGATACGCGCAGTGCTACCTTTTCAGGACGCAGCATTGTTTGATCTATCGAACTGTATATCTTCAAAGGAGTTATAGGCGACGTGAATTATCCTGCAGGCATTTTGGATAGAGCCGTAGTGCCTGTGTATGCTAAAAGATAGAGCCGTATGAGTAGGGTACTGCAGCGCAATATTTTGAGCGGGTTCTTCCATCAACGCACTCGCATGGGCCTCCGCACAAAAAACTGGAATTTCGTGTAGTGAGCTCGGATCATCTCGGATCTCAACGACATAATGTCTTGTACCCAACATCTTATCTATGCGCTCCGATTTCTAAAACTTGATTGGAGGGACATCGGTGGAAGAGCTTGAAGAAATGGTCGGCACGAGTCCGGCGATCTGCGCTGTCTTGGATCTGATCCGTAAAGTGGCGGCGACCGAGATGCCGGTGCTGTTGACCGGCGAGACCGGGACGGGCAAGGAGCTGAGCGCCCAGGCTATCCACGTGCGTGGCCAGCGAACACACGGGCCGTTCGTGCCGATCAATTGCGGAGCTATCCCGGAAACGCTACTAGAATCCGAACTCTTCGGTCACGAACGCGGGGCCTTTACGGGGGCCGTACAGCAGAAGCGCGGCAAACTGGAAGCGGCGGCTGGCGGCACCTTGTTCCTAGATGAAGTCGGTGATTTATTACCCGCACTGCAGGTCAAACTGCTCCGGTTTTTACAAGAAGGAACGTTTGAACGGGTCGGGGGACAGGAAACCATCCACGTCGATGCGCGAGTCATTGCCGCGACCAATGTCGATCTGAAGTCCGCCATCGATCAGAATCGGTTTCGGGAGGACCTTTATTATCGGCTCGGCGTGCTGCACATTCATCTGCCGCCGCTTCGAGACCGAGGAGAAGACCTGTTACTCATGGCTATGGTCTTCCTCAAGCGGGCGGCGGCAACCCATCGCAAATCCATCCGAGGTTATTCAGCCCAGGCTATCGTCGCGATGCGCGCCCATGCCTGGCCGGGCAACGTGCGTGAGCTCAGCAATCGAGTCCGGCGGGCCGTGGTGATGGGAGAGGGAGAAGAGATTACACCGCAGGATTTGGATTTGACTCCCGAAGTTCTTCAACAAGAAGGAAGGGATGCGCTTGATTCCTTGCGTGCGGCCCACCGCCGGATCGAGGTGGATCTGCTCATACGGGCGATCAGCGTACATCGCGGAAATTTGACCCGGATCGCGCGTGATCTGGAGGTGAGTCGTTCCACGCTGTATCGAAAGTTGCGCACCTATGGACTAGAAAAATTCGTTTCCGCCGCCCCACGGTCTTCGCCCGTCAGCAATTCGGGTCCGACGAGTAGGAAACCGACACGACCGACCACGCAGAAGAGTGACGCGGTGTTGCCTCATCCATGTGCCCCGGCAGGCGCGCCTCTTGAGTCCGGGCATTAGTCACCCACTGCAACGAATGATAGACGGACATTGCGGAACTGTTTCATTATGGGACAGGTCTGTCTCGAACGCCTGCCGCAAGATGTATGCACATCCGGACAATCATTCATATTCCATGTGGTGCTGGATCCGAGAGCCAGAAAAACCGAGCCACCGGTACCTTCGAACAATCGTCACCAACTGTCCAATATTAGAACAGATCAAACTGCACCAAAATTCATACATTGAAGAAGAAGGTTTTCATCGCAGGTCGAATACATAAAAAACATTGGCGATTGGATTGACTGTTGTGATCATTTTCGTGTTGAAACTTTGTGAGTGAATGGGTATCAGACGGGGACGAGTGTTCTACAGTGATACAAATAGCGGATGACCTTCCGTGTTTCACTTCGCCTGCTCAGAGAATCATCCATAAAAACACAGAAAAATAAAATATTCTCATCATGGCACTTGAATTGCTGGGTGTGATAAAAGGACTTGCTGGAATGTATTGCTGGCTGGGGAATCAGTGGATAACTCAGAATCGAATGAACGAGTGTTTCTTTTGAGATTTCCCAATGTGCCACTTGCATTCGACGATCATATCTCGAAGAACGAGAGTCATGTGCCTCCGGATGAGTGCGGGATGAGTGGTATCGCACCCGGCTGGTGGTTTCATTATTTTGAGCCGCTATGGGGACCGACCCTCCAAATGTTTTGTCGTTACAGGAACGTGACATTGAGTGAATTCGAACTGGCGGCTTCACAAGTTCCAAGTCTCATCGGCCTCGAAAAAACGATCGCTATCTCCTCGTTCCTGCATCACCGAAGGCATGCCGTCACTCCTTCCGTCGGCACGACCGCATTGCGCAGAGTCTAGCGCCCATCCGCCGTTTGTGTAACCGTGTTGATCAGGGACGGTTCGAGCCGTTCTATCGACACGAGTGCTGTCTTTGGAAGCGATGCGAAGAGCAGGATCTATTGGGCGCTATTCTCGGTGGGGTAATATTGGATGGCGCGCTCCTGCACGATAGAGGCGGCGGACGCCGTAGATTTCTGCGACGTGGAGGAGTGCTCCGAGATCATTTCTCTGATCCAGTTTCCCATGTCATCGTACTCATACGTCGTGATCCATTTTCGTGTCTGATCTTTGCCGAATGTCTCAGTTGTGGCCCGCACGCGTCTTCCGACGGCGTCATAGTCGTTCGTCACTCGACCGGTCATAGACCCTTGAGCATTGTAGCTGACGAGTTCTTGCAATCGTCCCCGCTCGTCGTACTGGTGCTTTAACTCGCTGAATAACTCTCCCTTGGTGTAGCGAGCGGAATAAATGCGACGCCCGAACACATCGAACAGACTCTTGTATGCCGTGGTCGTGTTGATCCACAATTGCTCCCAGAGGTGCCCTCGCTGATCGTACTGAGAAAACTCGGCATGCTGAAAATAACCGTCATCTGAAACCGCCACAGACGCCGTCTCGCGTCCCTCCGGATCGTGGACATAGACGACCCGCTTCCGTTGCATGAGTCTTCCGCTCGGATCCAGCGCGAGCTCTTCCTGGAGATGTCCTTCCTTATCGTACTGGAACAGCGAATACGTGGCGGTATTCGCGTGCGAGAGGTCGATGACCGTTTCTATGAGGTGTCCGGCGCGATCATACGTTTCAGTCGCCGAATAGCCCAGCTTCTTGATCGTGACGCTGTGAACAGGTCCAACGAGCTCGTTTTTGACTCGGGTTGTCTGGGCGAGGCCCGTGGTGTCCCATGCGCTCGCCGCAACAGTGACCAGTACGCCCGCGATCAATCGAAGCATGAGCATGATATCCGAGCATTCTATGATTGGACGTCACAAAAATGAAGCAAGAGAAGAAATTTGAACATGCGCGTTCGGAGTCGAGTTCTCCGGTTTTATTTCGACGGTGTGCGTAATGGTGATAGGCTGTTTATAGCCTATGACTATCTCATCGCTTGAGCCCGCGCTCTCTGATGTGTCGGCGTCTTCTTTCTGCCATGCTCTCCCGCAAGCCGCGGTGACCGCCTTGTGGCAGGGCCGGATCACCGAGGCCGTCAACCTGGTTCGATTGGAACAGCACATCGGACCGACAGAGGCCAAGGGGCAGATCCATGCCTACCTCCAAACTCAACCCGCCCTGAGGAAACGACTACTCCAAGCCCAAATTGATACGCGAGAGGGGTTGCTTCGCTGGCTGATTTTCCTTTTCGTCGGTGCGGCAGGACTTCTGTATCTTCTGACATGAACAGGGGAGTATGACGGCCTGATGGATTCGGATCTGATTCTGCTGTCGTTAATCGGGGCAGGGGCGGCATTTACGACATTCTGCCTCATGCGGTTTCCTCAGATGCGGCGATCACAGTTCCAACCGTATGGTCCTTTTTCGTTCACCGCCTCGTGCTTCGGCGCCTTAAGCATCCTCTTTGTCTCCGCCGTGATGGTCTACGCACACACTCTCCGGTACTGACACGCGCTCCCACATCGACAGGGTGTACAATGACATGGAGTAGTACTCGTCCTCCTTGAAGGACTGCGGGGTGAACTATGTTTGAGTACTGGTTCTGCATTGGAATTATCCTAGTCATGGGGCTGATCGTGGTGGGATTTGCCACACTTCTCGGCAAACTGACCGTCAAACTCTTCAGCCGAGAAACGGGTCGTTCACAAACGAGCGTAGAGAAAACCGGCTGCGAGAACTCAAACCGAGAGTCGACGTGCCGACACGTGCGCGCCTGACCTGATCGCCTTCCTGAGATCTGTCGGCATCTTGTGTTTTTACTCGGAATCGGTCATGGATACCTGTAAATGTCGGGGGCGAGGATAACGCCGGGGATGACAGCGGTTGGTCGGAGGGGGCGGTAGGTAGCCATTGGGAGAAGATGCATCAGCTGGCCCTGTGACCCGCCTTCTCACGGACGATCACCGGCGCTTGGAGACACTGCTTCAATCAGCCGTTGCGTCCCCCAGTCGCGTGAAGCATGACGCGTATGATCGGTTTCGGGCAGGCCTGCTGCGTCACATCGGGATGGAAGAAAAAATCCTTCTGCCGACGGCTCAACGGCTCAGCCATGGGGAACCGCTTTCCATCGCGACGAAGTTGCGACTCGAGCACGCTGCGATCGCAGCGTTGCTCATGCCGACGCCTACGGCCGGCATCATTGCCACGCTGTCTCTGATCTTGACGAAGCATAATGTGATCGAAGAAGCTCCTGATGGGTTGTACGGACTGTGCGACAAGCTGGCAGGTCGTGAGACCGAGCAATTGATCGCCAAACTCCGTGCCGCTCCAGAGGTGGCGGTGCTCCGGTATTCCGATACGCCTGCGGTGTTCGGGGCCGTCCGCCGTGCCGTGGAGCGAGCTGGTTATGAGTACCCCGCGGAATCTCCGGCCTCGTGAGAACACTCTCTGTCCAAACCCGATGTGGTATGCTGCTCCCCGACCATGACGACTGAGACCACACAGCTGGGCGAACTAACCGCCGCGACCGGGCGAAGGCGGACTTTTGCCATCATTAGCCACCCGGATGCGGGTAAGACGACTCTCACCGAAAAACTGCTCCTGTACTCCGGCTTGATCCGAACCGCCGGGATGGTACGTGGGCGAAAGGGTGGCAAGGCGACCGCATCGGATTGGATGGGAATGGAACAAGAGCGTGGCATTTCAATCACGGCGTCCGCCATGCAGTTCCCATACAAGGGGACTGTGATCAACTTACTCGATACGCCAGGCCACCAGGATTTTTCCGAAGATACCTATCGTACCTTGACGGCGGCGGATAGCGCTATCATGGTCATCGATGCCGCCAAGGGTGTGGAAACCCAGACACGCAAACTATTCGCCGTGTGCCGCCTGCGACGAATTCCCGTCCTAACCTTGATCAACAAAATGGATCTGCCGGGACGCCCGCCGCTTGACCTGATGACGGAGGTGGAACAGGCGTTGAACATTCACGCCAGCGCCATCAATTGGCCGATCGGGTCGGGAAGCGACTTTGCCGGTATTGTGACCCGCGCCGACAGCCGGGTGCAGCTGTTCAGCAGGACGACGCACGGTGGCGCGACCAAGGTGGAGACGGATATCCTGCCGCTGGCTGAGCTTCACTCAAACGGCCGGGTGTCCCAGGAGACGATGGCAGAAGTTCAACATGATCTGGAGCTTTTGGAGATCGCTGGAAACCCCTTCACGCGCGATCAGTTTCTCCAGGGGGAAGTCACCCCGGTATTCTTTGCGTCAGCCCTCACGAATTTTGGAATTGAAACCTTCCTCGACGCGTTTGTGGACTTGGCACCGAGTCCCGGCGCACGGCCTGCGGATCGCGATGATGGGACTGAGCTCTCGGTTGATCCGATCGAGATGCCGTTCAGCGCCTATGTCTTCAAACTGCAAGCCAATATGAACCCCAAGCATCGCGACAGCACGGCGTTTCTTCGAGTCTGTTCCGGGCGATTCGAACGGGATATGGTGGTCAGCCATCACCGGCTGGGCCGCGAGATTCGGTTGGCGAGACCACACAGTCTTGTGGCGCAGGAACGCAGCACTGTGGAAGAAGCCTATCCCGGCGATATCATCGGGATCATCAATCCGGGCGTCTTTGCCATTGGGGATACAGTGTCCTCGACGGGCGGCTTCAATTTCAAACCGCTGCCGCAGTTCCAGCCGGAAATCTTCGCGCGTCTCCGACCGACAGATGTGGGCAAGCGCAAGGCGTTTGACAAGGGCGTATCTCAGATGGCGCAAGAGGGCACCGTCCAAATCATGCGAAGCCTGCATGATCAAGACGCACTGATCGCAGCGGTTGGTCGTTTACAGTTCGATGTGCTCCAGTATCGATTGCGCCACGAATATCGGGTCGAAACCATGCTGGACGCTCTGCCGTTTACCTGTAGTGCCTGGCTGGAGGGAGACCTTGCCACCTTCAAGCCGCCGTCGGCCTCGATGGTGGTAAAAGACCAGCGTGACCGCGTCGTCGTTCTGTTCGGCGATCAGCTCATGAAAACGATCGCACGCGATCGCAATCCCGACCATACCCTCCGCGACATGGGCTAGCCGGCGGAACGGGCCTCGTACCGCTCTTAACATAGCTCGTGAATCTTCCGGACCCCTGGCTGAACGCGATCAAAGAAGGGAAAAAGCTCCGTCATTAGCCTGACGTCAGCGTGGAGCGTTGCCGCGTTCGACGCGAGCAGAAGACTGGTTTGCTCGCCAGGATTGACAATGCGTGTACAGAGGGAATGTCGGAGGATCCGACGCGATAAGGTCGCTTAGCGACCGGCGGAAGATTTCATGAGACTGTCGGCCTGAGGCGGCAGGAATCCTTGGTATCCCCGGTGCCGTTCGGCGAGTTCTAAGACGGAAAACGGTTTCCCACCGACGGTTTCCGGCGCTGAAAAAATTTGTCTGAGGGGTCCGCCCGAACTGCCGACGATATTGCCGGCAAACACCACACCTTTTTGCTGCAGTCGAGCCACGGCCTGGTCAATGTCTTCGACACGGACGGCTACATGATGAAAGACCTTGTCGCCGAATGTGTTGACCCAGCCGGGAATGATACTGGTCTTGCCTCGTTCATCCGGGTAAGCCTGGTCTACGAATAGGGCGGGGTAACCGGTCTTTCGGTAGACTTTTGCATACCAATCGTCGTAGTGCAGGGTCTCATCATAGGCATAGCTCAGCTTGACGAAAGGTTCGGCCGCACGGTCGATATCCAGCGTGCGAATCGTGACATGGTCAATAACCGGTGAGAACCCGACACCGCAGTCATCCAGCATGGCTTTGAGGACGCCGGCCGCCCGGTTATGCGCAATATAGTCCGCAACCATCTTCTCCATCAGATGATCGAGCTCATAACCTTGCTCCATAATCGCACCTCGTTCAAGAGCCAAACTTAATGCCTTGCGCCAGGGGTAATTCCGTTCCCCAATTCACGGTGTTGGTCTGGCGGCGCATATAGGCTTTCCAGGAGTCCGATCCCGCTTCGCGGCCCCCGCCTGTTTCCTTTTCTCCGCCGAACGCCCCGCCGATCTCGGCTCCGGAAGTTCCAATATTGATGTTGGCGATTCCGCAGTCGCTCCCGGACGCCGAGAGAAAGCGCTCGCCATGGCGCACATCGTTCGAAAACATGGCGGACGAGAGCCCCTGCGGAACATCGTTGTGCATCTTGATGGCCTCGTCGAGAGTTTGAAACGTCATGACGTACAGGATCGGCGCGAAGGTCTCGCGCTGCACAATCGGCCATCGGGCTTTCGCTCTGACGATCGTCGGCTCGACAAAGTAGCCTGGCCGGTTCAAGACATGTCCACCACAAAGGATTTCACCGCCCTCCTTCTTGATCTCGTCGAGCGCGGCTCGATAACCTTCCACGGCAACGTGGTCGATGAGCGGCCCCATGAGCACATCCGGTTCGAGAGGATTGCCGATGTGCACCTGGGCATAGGCGTTCACGAGCCTGCCGACCAATTCTTCACAGCGCGACTCATGGACAAGAAGACGTCTGGTCGTGGTGCACCGTTGCCCGGCGGTTCCCACGGCGCCGAATAAGATCGCGCGCACCGCCATATCCAGGTCGGCGGTTTCATCGACGATAACAGCATTGTTGCCGCTGAGCTCGAGGAGAGTGCGGCCTAATCGCTGACCGACCAGCGCCGCCACCCGTCGACCGACCGGCACCGATCCCGTAAACGAAATGAGAGGCAATCGCTCATCCTGCACCATCTGCTCCGCAAGGGCCGATTGATCGGTGATAAACAGCGAGAAAATTCCTGAATGTCCCTGTTGTTGCATGACGCGGTTACAAATCTGTTGCACGGCGACGGCACAGAGCGGCGCTTTCGGCGATGGTTTCCAAATGACGGTATCGCCGGCAATAGCGGCCACAAAGGCATTCCAGGCCCAGACGGCCACGGGAAAATTGAATGCCGTGATCACACCGATCGGCCCCAACGGATGCCATTGTTCGCTCATCCGATGGGCCGGCCGCTCGGACTGCATCGTCACGCCGTAGAGCATCCGTGATTGACCGACGGCAAAATCCGCCATGTCGATCATTTCTTGCACTTCCCCGTCTCCCTCCGCCTTGATCTTGCCGACTTCCAACGAAACAAGCGTGCCCAATTGATCTTTCTTCTCACGTAAAGCTTGGCCGATCAGCCGGACTATTTCGCCCCGTTTCGGTGCGGGAACCATTCGCCACGCACGGAACGCTTCGGCCGATTCCTTCACAATTCGCTGGTAATCTTCAAGCGAACAAGGATAGACCCCGGCGATCTGCTCTCCGGTGGAAGGATTGATTGAAGGCAAGAGGGATCCGTCATTGCGACCGGACCACCAGCCACTGCCGGTACTCCCTCCGGAATTCACTGCTTGGATGCCCAGGTCCCGCAGTGCAGTATGATAAATGGTACTCATCGGAAGCACGCCCCCAATTCATTGTTCAAGAAGTCTTTCAAGAGGATGGATTCCTGAGTGACGAATCCATGGTACTGCGGGGAATGCTTTAAGACAAGGTCCATGACGCAACAGGCGCTGGAAGCCGTCGTCACTTGAATGGCCGACCAGAGTTTGCCCGTGATGCATTGCGGATAGATTTTCTTCGCGTAATTTTCCTCAAAAAACCCGCCGTCTTTGGTTCCGGTCACCGAGGCATAGATCAGCACGACGTCTTGCAAGGTTTGAGGGATCGCATGCTCGAGCACGCGTTTGAGCGTGTCGCGATCTTCGTTCAGCTTGAGGTCTTTCATCAGCAAGTGGATTTTTTCACAATGGCCGGGATAGCGGAGCGTTTTGTAGTTCATCGTGCGCACGTTTCCGGCATAGCTGTCGGCCAGGGTTCCCAATCCTCCGGACGTGTTGAAGGCCTCGTAAAGCAGCCCGTCCAGCTCGATGGTTTCATAGCCTTCCAGCGGTTGCAGCGGGACTTTCTCGCCTTCTTCAATGCCATAACAGACATTCCCGTATTCGTTGATCAGTCCATCGGTGGACCACGTGAGCGAATACTTGAGAGCATTGCTGGGATGAACCGGCAGGGCGCCCACGCGCATCTTGACCGTATCCAACGTTTCGAAATGTGTCATCAAATCGTGCGCCACGATACTGATAAAGCCTGGCGCGAGACCGCATTGCGGCATGAACGCATGGTCCGCTCCGGTGCTTAAGACTTTGATTTGATTGGTCACTTCGACATCTTCCGTGAGGTCGAAGTAATGTAGATGATGGGTCAAGGCCAGGCCCGCGACCGTCGGGTTGCAGAAATAGGGGAGGCTCGAAAGAACGGCATCAAATCGATGCGCGGAAAGATAGGTGCTGACGGCGTCGGGATGCCTCACATCGAGCAGGCAGGGAATCACTCGTTCCAAGCCGAGGTCTTCGACCAAATGTTTCGGTGCATCCAGGGTGATGTCTCCCAGATGGACCTCGTACGAGCCGCGTTGATTGAGGAGGCACGCGATGAGAGAGCCGATTTTCCCGGCACCGAGAATCAGCACACGATTCATGATAGCGCATTATACTCCACCGTTGATTGTGGAGCACTTGGTTTAGGGAATGTTGCGAGCCGTCGAATGGAGCTCGTTAGTTCGCCTCAAGAGAATCGATGAGATAGTGAGGGCGGTCGGGCGGCGCGATCGTGACCTGGCTGCATCGGCAGCGAGGGATGTCCGCTTGCAACCTTCGTAACAGGGTGGTCATCTTCATGGTACCGGGGACATCACAAATCCAGACGTGCATGCCCGATTCCAGCTCATCAAAATGGCGTTGTACGCGAAACCCGGGCTGTTCCATAAAGTACGCCGACAGAAAGCCGTTCACGGCAGTCACGACCCAGGGATGCTCCTTGATATAGCGGTAGCTGAGCCGAAGCTCGGTGATCGTGGTATGTTCTTCAGCCTCCATGACCGTATTCTGCCAATTCCGCCTATGAGGCCGCCACTGACTGAATAAAACAGCTCGTTATTATCGAGCAGGACCGAGACGGTGCAGCGGCGGTTTCCTGATTTGACTGCGATTCACCGGTCCCCCCACACCATGCGCAGGTCATCGGCCGCTCGTGCCTGGTGTGAGCTTTTTCCAGTGATACGTCCCTCCATGCTCACGCGGGGGAATGTTTTTCTGGGTACCCACCCGGGTATACCACCACACCCCGGTGGCCTGAGTGCCATCTTCTGAGAGGAGCACGTCAAAACCTCCTTCACGATCATTCCCGGGCTGCCGCCACGTACCCTGCCATCGCCGATCGGCGATCGTCGTGGTGGTGAAGCGACCACCCTGCTGTGTATATGGTCCATTTCCGTTCTTGTCCAAGGTCGCCTGATAGCGTTTATCGTCCTCAACCTCCAGAATATCCCATTCCCCGCTGAGATCGGGGGGCGACGAAATCCCTGAGCCGCCGGCCGGATGGTGCAACGACGCCGCGGACGGTGACGTGGGCGGCCCGCTAAGTTGAGCGGATCGAAACGATTCATGCCACGACAACAATTGCCAGGTGCCGTTGCGGCGTTCAAGCACTCCCGTCTCGCGCATCGGGAGCACGGTTCGTTTCAATTCGGCTCCATTGGCAATATAGCGGATATAGTCGAGTTCCATCGCATACCACGCGACGTCTCCCTTCGTCCACACTGTGAGCATATGAATCGGAATCTCGAGTTTCTGGGCGTTGAGGAATTCCTCTCGCATTCCTTCCTCGAGCTCCGTCCACCCGACATACTTCCGGCCGGCGACTCCGTAACTGATGATCTCGGCATCGTGTGCCATCAGCCGTGAAAGCGTCGGCAGATCTTTTTCGGCGTTGGCGCGCACCATTCGACGGATGGCTGACTCGGGATCGGAAGGTTCCGACGCAAGGGCGGCGGTCGAGGCACTGATGAATAGGGGCAGGACACACCACGCTACCAGTCTGAGATGGATCATCGATGGCTCCCTTCGCCAACACACTCGCCACTCAAGCGAGTGATCAAACTAGACGATCAACCCCATGATAAGCAATGACCGGTGGAAAGATAGTGGTACGGATTGCGCTAACTGGGGGTTGGGAGATGGTGACAGGAACTAGGACGACTCGCCGGGACCGAGGTTTGTATTGGCAGGCCCGTTGATGACGGTTCCATAGGAGTCGAATCGCGACCCATGACAGGGGCAGTCCCATGTCGATTCGGTTTCATTCCACCGGACGAGACACCCGAGATGTGGACACACGGCTGATCGCTGATGGACCTGCCCATCCTTCTCACGATAGACAGCCAGTTTGCTCAGTCCACGACGGATGATGGCACCCTGCCCGGGTGGAATGTCGTCGATAGAACTCACTCCACCCGATGTGACCCAATCCGTATATTGCGCGCCGACGTTGACATTCTCGCGGGCAAATTCCATCCCCGCAGTGATTCGCACTCGCGCCGGATCGTACAAGTCAGCCCACGGATTCTTGCAACCACGAATCAAGTCAGTCAACAGGATGCCTGCGATCGTGCCGTGCGTCATCCCCATACCGGAATCACCTGTGGCAATATAGACATTGGGATGATCGCCGGGATTCCGGCCGATGAATGCGAGGCCATCAATCGACTCCACAATCTGTCCTGACCAGGAGTGAATGAAGGACCCGGCTTGTGGAAACCAGGTGTGCGCCCATGCGACCAGTCGAGCATATCGATTGACAGCATCATCGGCTTGGCCGGTCTTGTGATCTTCTCCGCCCACAAGGAGAAGATCATCAGTTTGGTCGAATGGCTGGAGCCGTACGTAATGATAAGGATCGTCCGTATCCCAATACAGTCCATTCGGGATGCTGTGTCGAGGAATGCGCAATCCGACGACATAGGTTCGGTAGGCTGCCTGTTTCGTGTGCATGGTGACCCAGTCGTTCACCGGTGTATTTGTCGCCACAATAAGAGAGGTTGCCGTGACGACTTCTCCCGAGGTCGTCCGCACTCGCGCGATCGCTCCCCCCTCTATCGTAGTGGCATGAGTCTGCGTATAGATGTGGCCTCCGCGCTTTGTGACCGCGTCAGCGAGGCCGCGAAGATATTTCAATGGATGAAACTGCCCTTGCTCCGGAAACCGGAGACACGGTTGTCCGATAGAAGCCACCGGGGTTGTGTCCAGCAAGGTGACGTCGGTGAGTCCAGCCCGGTGAGCGGCAGCCATTTCTTCGCGAAGAACCCGAAGCTCCTGGCCCGGCGAGAGAACGAGATACCCGGGCACCCGCGACCAGTCGCAGTCGATTCGCTCGTCCTGAATCGTTTGCTCGATCCGCTGGATAGCGGCAGTATGGCTTGCTGCGGCCAACTGAGCGCCCTTTTCGCCATGGAGCCGCTCGATAGTGGTGTAGCGATCGTCGATGGCATTGGCCAGGTGGGCGGTCGTCCGTCCAGTTTCTCCGCTTCCGAGTTCGCCATCCTCCAGCACAACCACCGACACGCCTTCACGAGCGAGCATGTAGGCAGCGCTTATTCCGGCCATGCCTCCCCCGACGATGCACACATCCGTGTGCATAGGGCCGGTCAGTGAAGGAAAGGTCCGCGACCGGTCACCCTGTAACCAGACAGTGCTCTGGTGTCCCGAAGTGATGTTCTGTTGTTCCATACGTACGTGTGACCGTATCGAAGGCTGTTTTATTGTGTGTCGACGACTAGAGCGATTCTAGCGAGAATGATCGGAGCTTGATCACTGGACGAACCCCTGGTTAATACACTGTCCAAGCCTCCCAATAGGCAGGTACACGCTTGACACGGTAAAACATGGTTCCCGTGTCATCAGACAAACCGCACACCCGACTGATGAGCCCCCGCAATACGTGTCTACTTGACAGGTCCCCGAGATCACGCGTGTACAAGTGCCCCACCAAGAGCTCCGGAGCCTTCTGTCCGACCTCATCGACGCGATGCACATACGTCTGCGTCGCCACAGAAAGTCGGTACGGCCCTCCAGGGACCGTCACCCTGATAATAAAAGTTCAGATCTCGGATGAGACTTTCTCGTCTGGCGAGCTCCTGAAAGCAAACGCACGATACGATTGCACGAAAACCGCGACCGACTGGCTACGGAATATCATTTGATAGAACGTACGCTTGACCGTCCGTACTCTTGCAGCCACATGACCGCCCTAAAGTTATTGTGGCAATTCATATGCTCACGGTATATAACGTACACCATTTATATTAGGTAGTATTGGAATGATGTGCAATGACGAATTCAATTCATCATACGTACATCGTGTCATTACGGCAATTCTTGCTCTTCACGGTCACTAGATCATCTGAAGCCTAGCGATTCGGACTTGATTGTGTCAGCTGTCCATCCAATCGAATTCCTCTCGCCAGGTTGGCGACTGCCCAGTGGGCAATCGCGGCCACGCCTGTTTCTCCAGAGTCTGTCGCAGGGAGGTGGCTGGCGGGGTGATGTGAAGAAGGTTGGAACGGAAGGTGCCCTGCGAAATAGGCTTTGACTACCTGTCGAGAAAGAGGGCAGTAAGATGCGAGAGTGCACATGGGCATATTATGCGCCTGACTATCTCAGTCTCGTCAGCCTCATACGATTGCCTATCATAACGATGGTCATTGGAGTGTCCTTTGTGTTCGCATTGATTGGGTATCTTGAGCTTGATCAAATTTATGAGCGCGCCAATCATAATTTAGAAGAAGCAATTCGAGATCGCCATAAGACGGAGATTCAGCATATTGTTGAAGCCGTGGCCGCAACGATTGAAGCAACAGTTGCTAAGTCGATCGGACCTCAGCTGAGCCCGTATCTGCAAGAAAAGGTCAAGCAAATGATCCGGGGAGCGAGGTTCGACGTGGAGAACGCAAAGCTTGATGTGTGGAATGGATACTTTTTTCTCTACGACATGGAGGGTCGATGCGTTGCGCACGGGTTAGATCGTGACAAGGAAGACCAAACCCTCATTGAGTTGTCGGACGAGGATGGCGTGCAACTGGTCAGGCAGTTGCGGGACAAATCTAAACATAATGGCGGAGGGTTTGTTGAGTACAAATGGAGAAAGCCCGGTCAGGGTGGAACGTCTTCTAAGATTGGCTATGCCAAGAGTCTAGGAGGAGATCGGTGGTGGTTGGAGCAGGGGTCTATGTGGATGAGATTGAGCATGTGATAGCCCTTGAGCGGGTCAAGCAAAAGAAGCAACGGAATGGCGTTGTACTCGGCTTGTTTGCGTTGTCATCCGCTCTCCTGCTGATCTTCTGGCACATCGGTGCCGCCTTGAGCCGTGCAACTTCCCAGCCTATCCTAGAACGCATGAGAACACTCTCGAAAGCTGCAGATGGAGAACGTCTGCTCTTTCCTGGGGACCTTCACAACAGAGTCGGGGATTTTGTTGCACACCTCAAGGGACAGCTTATCGAGGTTACCGAAACCCCTAATGCTGAGATGAGAGGTGCGCAAGTTGACGAGTGTTTGCAATCCATCGATGTTTTTAGTGAGCACTGCCATAAGATCTTGCGTGACATTTATCCCCCTGTTCTGGACCATGGGGTGAGCACGGCGTTCACATATTTCCTCAAGGAAGTCAAAGCATCCACTACTGTGCAGTTTGTTCGACATATTAGCGAGGTGCCTCGTTCGGACAGTGGTCGCGAACGCGCGCTGGGGCAGGGCCTCGTGCAAAATGCATTGATACACGCTGGGGCATCACTCATTGAGGTGACCCTGGCCTATCAGGCAGAGAGCGTGACACTACGAGTCAAGGATAATGGAAGAGGATTTCGTACGGAAACGGTGTCGATGAAGGAGTCGATCGGGAAGTCACGCTTTGGCCTTCCATGGATTCTGGCTCAGGTGGAGATGTATGAGGGGAAGATCACGCTGGACTCTTCACCCGGCTCCGGAACGACTGCCGATATCAGCATGCCTTGGCCCAAATCCGGCAACGACACACACGCATCTGAAGGGAGAACACATTTATGAGCCTAACGACTGAGGAGAACGAGCTATACACGACGACTGTATTGAGGCGTTCAAGCGGCTGCTCTCAGGGGAAGATATCGCAGCCGGTCCGTGAACCAACACGTGGTCACACCGCGTTCACTTCTGGGGAACTATCAGGTGGAGGTAGGTATTGCTATGAAGACCTGTCACAACGACCATGGGGATAGTGAAAAAGGCACAGTCTCCATCATTGTGATCGACAATGATGATATTGTCCGTAGCACACTATGCTCTTACATAAATAAACGTGCCCGCTTCTCTGCAGTAGGGTTAAACCCTGATACACAAGACCCCTTGGAGCGTATTAAATGCGAACAACCTCATATCATTTTACTTGACCTCATGTGGAACAGCCAACCGAGGGGTGGCTGGTGTCTACTGCCCAAGATATCCAGAGATTGCCCCCATACAGCAGTTATCATTGTCTCTGCGAGAGCCGAACTAGCGGATGTGAATGAAGCGTGGCGAAAAGGAATCGCGGGATACGTCCGCAAAAGCCAATGGCACAAGGAATTGACGGAGGCACTCCTCATCGTGTCAAAGGGGAAGTCGTTTTTCAGCCCTTGGCTTGGGGCCCGTGTCTGGAGGGCAAGCAAAGAAACAGAGAGTCTCAGTCCGCGTGAGCGAGAAGTCTTTTACCTAGTTGTTCGTGACCTATCCCCGCAATTTATCGCAAAAGAACTGTGCATTGAAGTCGACACCGTCCATGTTCACATGTCGCATATCCGGCAGAGAATAGGCCATCAGAACGGATGGAAAGGGATCATGATGGAGGCTCAAAGAGACCCAACTTTGCTGGACGAATTATCCGCTATGGAACGGCGAGTGTTTGATCTGTATGGACGGGTCACAACCGCAAGTCAGGAGATTGCAACGACGAATGGTTGTCCAGAGGCAGACGTGATGAAGTATTCTCGAAGTGTTCGTCGCGAACTAAATTGCCATCCGGATGGATGGAAGGGCATTGCTCGAGAGGAAGGGGATATCGACTAAATCATTTGTTAATCGTCCGTGTAGTTCTCCTGCCCGTAACTGTTCTGGTCTTTGCACGTCTTCGTTGTCCAACTCAGTAAAGGAAAATCCTTTAAATAATTTCAGGTTCCTGCCTGGGGCCTAACCCCATCGTCTTCGACTATTCTCCCGTCATGGTGTTTGAAGCTGGTGTCTCTGTCCAGAGGAAACCAGATGCGACTCCAGCGCCCATCCAGTGGCACGAGAGGAGACGCTATGAGAAACGTCATGAATTTGACCAACCGTCAGCGGCACCTGATTTTCCACAAGTTCGACCTCGTCTGCCTGGCTCAGGCTGTAGAGGCGGTTCGGCCTGGAGTCCTGCACATCAAGGATCCGGTGGTTTTGTGACCCCGACTGTTTAAAGGTTCCTAACCGGGAGGACGGACATGATCGATAAGACATGGCGAGTGCTCCACTATGGCGGTTGGGGACTGTTGGCGTTCGTCAGGGCCTATGCCCTTGCGATGGTGGCGGGGCTTGCCCGGCCTGAGGAAAAGGTCAATGCCGTGTGGTTGGTGGTCGCGGCCTTGTGTGTCCATGTCCTGGCGTTCCGATTTTACGGACGATTTCTGGCTCGAGAGATTGTGGAGCTGGACGATGAGAAGTATCGCACGCCGGCGCACACCGAGGCCGACGGCGTCAATTTTGTCCCGACCAATCGCTGGGTTCTGCTCGGCCATCATTTTGCCGCGATCGCCGGTGCGGGGCCTCTGCTAGGCCCGGTGTTGGCGGTACAATTCGGGTTCTTCCCCGGGTTTCTCTGGCTGGTCGTCGGCGCAGTGGTCGCGGGGGCAGTCCAGGATTTCATTATTCTCGTGTGCTCGATGCGGCAGAAGGGTCGCTCGCTCGTTGAGCTGGCCTCTGTCGCCAGTGGTCCGGTCACTGGGATGGACGCGACGCTGGCCGTGTTGTTTGTCGTGACCATTACTTAGTCCGGTCTGTGGCGTCACGTCCTGGATGCGTTGGAGCACAATCCAACGGGCCATCGTACATCCCGCTTTGTCCACGACGACCTGTTGTCTGCGGGCACGCTGGAGCTGATCTC
>JACXTT010001767.1_pt1 | contig 35511 bp, 40 predicted proteins | sample 9270951 | NCBI WGS metagenome assembly JACXTT01 (sample SAMN15532306, study PRJNA645909) | rock metagenome | isolation source: weathered quartz diorite | place: Puerto Rico | collected 2017-06-21 | reverse complement strand
CCAAGTCGTCCGATAAAACGTCCCGTTCCTTCGCTTTTCAAAGATCCGGACCCGCATCCCTCGTTCACCGAGCGAGCGCGTCCACCTTCCATGCACTTGGTGCCATTCGTTCCGCCGGTTGCGAGTCGCCATGGGCGTCTCTCCTCACCGTCGGCTTCCAATGGCCCGAGCGTCGGCAACGGGATCATAGACGCGGGGGCCCTTGCTGACAACCACATTGTTTTGCCGGGACCGTCGCGTGGGCAGGTCCGCTGCGCGGATTCTTGGCGCATGAGGTCGCCCGGCATTGGGCAGCCGTCCTTCGCGGATGAGTCTAGCCAGGTGGTCCTGGGAGTAGCCCGACCTCGCTGATGCCTCGGCGAGCGTCAATCGCTCCTCGGCGTGCTCCTGTAAAGCGCGCTCAACCAGGGAGGCAGCCCATTCGATTGCTCGCGCGCGCTCCTCGTCGCCGAAGCTATTGCGCAGCTCAGCGGCCTTGGAGCGGATTTCGGCAAGTGTACGCTCCAGCGAGTCCATGGCTCCTTGCTGGCGTGTCGCCCGGCGGCCTATCTGAGCAACCGATGCCCTCCTGTCATTCTGTACTCAGCGATCTTGTGGGGCGTTCTCACCAAAGCGCTTCGTCGCAGTGCTCACGAACGGCGAAGCTAGGGGAGCAGATGGCTCGCCGCTGTACGGGCGCGGGGGCTGGGGAAGAAGGGCGAAGTGTTGCGGCACTCTTGGGGGGGTCAGGCAGCAGCAGATAAGATGATGAGGCGGGTCCGCTTAAACCGGCGACAGGGCGGCGCGACGGCCCCTAGCTAGCATTGGTGGCGCTCGTCGCCTCGCGGCACTTCATTTCAACCGTGATCCGCGCCTCTGGCAGCTTGAATTCTCAAGCAGGACTTATGGCGCTACCGTCTGCTCAAGTGCAGGCCCTTCAATGGCGCGCGGTTCGAGACATCGTTCTCGCGCGCGATTCGCGCATTTGCAGGGCTTGCGGCGACAAATGCTCCCAGGGAGAGGCGGACGTCCATCATTTGATCCCCCGTGCCGCGGGTGGTGTCGATGACCCTGCTAACCTGATCACGCTGTGCGATGGCTGCCACGCCGCTCACCATCCCAACCTCCAGGGGACGCTTGCTCGTCGAATGATCGAGCGCTGGGGATTGCGGCTGGCCCGGTGGCTGGATCGCCGACACGAGCTCGCAGATGTCGATGAGTCGTTCGGTGCCGCGACGCGGCTGCTCGGTGTTACCCGCCTACGCGCTCCCCAACTTGAGGTGATTCTCGCTGCCCTCCGAGGCGAGTCGCTTCTCCTCGTGAGTGCCACCGGCTCTGGCAAGTCGCTCTGTTTTCAAGTGCCGGTCCTTTTGCGCCGCGGCTGGGGGCTCGTGATCTCGCCGCTTAAGGCGCTCATGAGCCAGCAGGTGGTGGACCTTCAAACGAAGAAAGTCCCAGGAACATTCATCAACGGTGATCTCGGTCCGCAGGAAAAGGGCATTCGGTACCAGCTCCTACGGGATGGCGCAATCAAGTTTCTGTATTGCACCCCAGAGCGGTTCGATCCCGGGATGGTACGTGAGGCCGAAGTGGAGGAGATCGCCCGCGCGCGCCCGGCCTACTTGGTGATCGACGAAGCGCACTGCATCGACCGGTGGGGGAAGGACTTTCGCCCGAACTACGGCAGGTTGGGCGCCGTGCGCAGGGCGCTTGGTAACCCACCGCTTCTGGCGTTCACCGCCACGGCGGGAAGGCAGAGCCAGCGACGGATCTTAGAGTCGCTAGGGATCCCAGAAGCCCGCGTCGTGGTGACCGGCGTGAACCGACCGAACATCAAACTCGCGCGCTTGGACAGCGTGAAGGATGAGGCGCGGTATCGCCTGATCGTGAATCTCCTCGAGGTTACGCCATCCGGCCGCGTCATGTTGTTCGTGCCTACGGTCAAGACCGGTAGACAGCTCCAAGACGGTCTGCGGTCGCTTGGACTGGAGGTGCCCTTTTTCCATTCCCAGCTCGGTACCGCTAACGAGCGCGATAATCTGCTCGGCCGGTTCACGGGCCGTATCGACCCGCCCGCCAAGGTCATCATCTGCACCAATGCCTTTGGTATGGGACTCGATTTGCCGGACGTCCGGCTGATTGTTCACTGGCAGCATCCTGCGTCGGTCGAGGACTACCTTCAGGAGTTCGGCCGCGCCGGGCGCGACGGCAACCCCTCGATCGCTGTCCTGTTTACCGGAGCGAAGGACGAGGGGTTGCTCAGGTTCATGGCCAAGAAGACGGTGGACTCGGCAGACGTGGACGCGGGATCTAAGGCGGGGGTCCTCGCCGGGAAGCTCCGTGCCATCGAGGAGATGCGGAAGGCAGCGACTACCAGAGATACCTGCTTTCGCCGTGCCATCATCGAATACTTCGGAGAAGTCCTTTCGCGTCCGCGGAGGAGCCTGGCCGTGTGGATCGTGGACTTGCTCTTCTCGAGGTCTGTCCGTATCCGGCGGACTCGGCTCTGCTGCGACAGGTGCGATCGCGTGGGTGTCGATGGTGTCCTCGCTTGGGCCGCCCAAGTCTTTGCGCCGGCCCGTTAGGTGCTACCGTTGGCAGCGCTGCTGGCTAACGTTGCATGCACCAGACGGGCGATCGAAGGAGTTGCGCGAGGTGCTCGGCGTTCTTTGAAGTGCAACCCTGAGTCCCATGGCGTTCTCAACCAAGCGCCTGGTTGCAGTGCTCACGCACGGAGCAGTTCACGCAGCGTTGCACGATCGAGTGGCTCCGATTGATCGTGGTTGCGCTGCGCCCGGCGCGAATCGCGCCCACGATCGCACGAACCCTCTGCTCCAGCTCCCTGGTCAGTCCCACCTTGAAGGTTCCGGTGCCGTAGCGGAGATATCCGAACGTGGCGGCCGCATCCTTGGCCGTGGCCCGCAGTGCGATGAGGTAGGCCGCGACTTGAAGTGCGTCGCTCTCGTAGATGCGGCGACTGCGACGGCCGGGCTTCAGCTCGAGCGGCACGTATAGCGGGTGGCCAGCGACCTCGAATTCGAGGAGGTAATCAGGCCGGCCTCGCAGGCCCAGCTGCGGGTCACGAAGCAAGATCGACGCCTCAACACCCGTATCTGATGCAACGACCCTGCCCGTGCCTCCGGCCGCGAAGCCGGTTCGTTCGCGGTACCAGCGCAGCGCGAGGTAGACGGCCAACGCCCCCAGAAGCGCTCCGGCCGCGAGCCCGACGACGACGTATCGCAGGATCACCGCGGCATCCGTCCCACGTGCGACCACAAGAGTGCGAGTACCACCAGCGCGGCTCCGAGAAGGCTGAGACCGATAACAAGGATAGGCGCGCGACGCTCGAGCCACGCTAGCTTTTTTACGCGCACTCCGTGGATCTCGTGAGCGGCGACGCCTGCGTCCTGCTGTGCGAACGCTTGCCCCGAGCGCGCTCTCCTCAGGACGTACCGGAGGTGCCACGCCTTAGCGCAGTAGGCATAGCTCGCGACTTCACTCGCTGTGACGTCCGTGTGGGAATCCGGCGGCAAGCCGGTCTGCGGCTCATTCTCGGTCATGTCGAGCGGCCTTCAAGAGACGACGTTCCAAGTTCAACCTGGTAACTACTGCACTGGTACCCACCAGGCCAGTCATCTAATCATTGCGGCGCTCGACGGCGATGTCTCGGAGAACGTAGCGGCCGCTCGACTAGTACCACATGAGGAGGCGAGAGCGCCCCGGCAAGGTCCGCATGGCCAGGTGTTCGACCGTCTCTGTCCGGGACAAGGAGGAACCTCGGGGGATGGTCGCAGTCAACGGAGAGCGACGCTCGATCGCCAAGCTCATCCGGTTCACACCGTCGGAACTGGAGCGCGTGATCGACCAGGCCCAGGCGTCAGGACGGCCGGTGGCATGCTTCATCCGTGAGGCGTCGCTTGGCTCGCGTCCCAGGATGAAGAACGGCACCGTCGGCGACACGGTCATTCACCACCTTGCTCGCCTGGGCACCCGGTTGCGCACTCTCGCTCGTACCGCGAAAGAGCAGAACCTACCTGCCGCCGCGGAGTTCGACGCAGCCCTTGCCGAGCTCCTCGACACCATCCGCCAAATCGAATAAGCACATGATCGGCGTATCGAGCAGCAACAAGAGCTTTTGCGTGCTCGCTCGCTACCTGTCCGAGGGTCGCACAGGGGAGGAGCAGAATCGAGTCGCGTGGGTTGCGTCACGTAATCTTCCCACCGACGATCCCGAGCTCGCCGCCAGGATCATGCGCGCGACTGCTGGCCAGAACGTCCGCGTCAAGGAGCCGGTGTATCACCTGGCGCTGAGCTTCGACCCCGGGGATAACGTCGACCGTGCCGCAACGGAGCGCGTAGCGGACCGCGTGCTGGAGGCATTGCATTTGCGGGAGCACCAGATCTTGATCGTCGCGCACGCCGACCGCGAGCATGCACACATGCACTTGATGATAAACCGGGTGCATCCGGAAACGGGAAAGGTCTGGAGCCGGTGGCAAGACTATCCCACTATTCAGCGCGTACTGCGTGAGGAGGAGGAGGTGCTGGGTCTCCGGCGCGTGTCCAGTTCTCCGGAGCGGTCGTCTGCCGAACGCGACGTCACAAGCGGTCTCGCGGACGACCTGCGGACATACGATCGCCTCGTCGAGGTTGGGCGTGGACGGTACAATGCCGAGATCGAGCTGTCGGCTGCACAGGCGAGGCTTACCCAGCTTGATGCAGCTGCCGAACACGCTAAGAGGGCCCTCGAAGCGTTCAAGGAGTCGCTGCGCGTCGTGTATCGCGATCCCGACCGTGCGCTCACCTCGTTTCTTACAGCGGGAGGTCCGGAGCCCGGGGCGGCGGTTCGGGACATGAGGGAGAGACCGGAGCGATTCGGCGAACTGCTCGGCGCCGAGCGGTTCGGACGAGGCCGCACCGAAGAGTCGGCTGCCCGAGAAGCAGCGCGAACCGCAGCTGCGGCAGCGCGAGAGCTTATCGACGCCGAGCGGGCGTTTAGAGTCGCCATCGCGCGCACGCGCAACGGGCGGCAGCACGCAGCTACGCCTCCGGCTGAAGGGGGCGATCAAGAGACGGACGCACGCGCGACCGTGCGGGCGGACATCGAGGGGATTCGGGTTCGGCTACGCGGGTTCGACGACGAGGGGCAGCGCGCCCCCAATCTCCACCTCCTAGAACGGGCGTTGGCACGCGGATTGTGGGAGCTGTCCCCGCCTGAATTCAATCGCTTGCGGCTTGTGGTGACCGGAGCCCAGTTTAGTCTGGCACGGAAGCTCCGTCACATGGCGGAGGATGTGGCCCTCGGACGCGACGACGAGATGTGAGCAATGAATGGGGCTGGCCTTCGCGGCGGCTTCGATATACTGTCGGTCCGGTTATGCGTGCCTCCTCGGGCCGTATGATGTCGGCTGTGTCCGATCCGTTCGAGCGGTTCGCCTCGGAGTGCGAGCTGAGCGTTGCGGTCGAGCCTCTCTCCGCTGCTCCGCGGGACGTGCTTGCATCGCCGGCCGACGCCGACGAGTACTTTCTCGTCACGCTGAGCGGGCCAGGACCGGACGCTGGTTCAATTCGCCTCCTCATCGTAATTCCACCGACCGAGAAGAAAGCCGCGCCGACTGCGCGCGATGCATTATGGTGGCTTGCTGCTGATGCTTGGGCGATAGAGCGAGCCGAGGGAAACATAGAGCGCTGGGCGTCCACGTACGGCTACCCGGTGCAGAGCGCGGCGACGACGCGCCTATTCGAGCGGCAGATGCGCCAAACCGCAACGTTGCGCGCTCTGCTCTGCGGTGATCGGTACCAGCGGTTGCTGGAGTTGTACGAAGGAGAAGTGTCGGCGTCTAAAGGAGCTCGAAGGAGACCTTAGGCTGCTCGGCAGCGGCAACTTAGTAATCGCACCGTAACCACTGTTAACTCCCGTTTTCGCGGCCGCGTTGCATTCACGTTCCGCCTTGCTCCTATCGTCGAGATTCGATCAGTTCGGCCTGTTCGATCGCCGCTACGAGCGTCTCAACCGCATAGTCAGCATCATGCCGGACACCATTGATATAGAACGTCGGAGTCCCATTGACGCCGCTCCGAATTCCGGTCGCCAAGTCCTCACGCACGCGGCCGCGGTGTGTCCCAGCGGCTAGCTCGCGGCGCACCCGCTCAACGTCCAGGCCGAGCTCGCGTGCGCCCGCGAGCAGAGCGTCGTCATCCAACGAGAACTGATGGCGGAACAGCCAGTCGTGCATCGGCCAGAACGTTCCCTGTACGGCCGCCGCCTCGGCCGCTTCGGCCGCGTGCTCGGCGTGCTCGTGAATCTCGGTGAGCGGGAAATTGCGGAACACGAAGCGCAAGCGGTCGCCCAGGCGGCGGCGTACCTCGTGCACGATCGGAAACGCCCGGCCGCAGTATGGGCACTCGTAGTCGCCGTATTCAACCAACGTGACCGGAGCGTCAGCCGGCCCGACAGAGTGATCACGCTCCGATAGAGGGACTGTGAGTCGCGTGACGTGGGCATGTCGGCTCATCTGGTGGCCTCCGCCCCGATCGTTTCGAGGGCTTCGAGAATCCCCTCGGCGCCGGGATTTACGTCCGACGGGGACACGTACCGCCAGCGAATGACGCCCTCCCCGTCGATCACGAAGAGTGCGCGCTCGGTGGTTCCGGCGTGTTCATCGTAAACGCCGTACGCCCTCGCGACCGCACCCTTCGGCTCGAAATCCGCCAGCAACGGAAACCGCAACTTGCGGGAATCCCGGTATGCCGCGTGGCACCAGGGACCATCGACAGAGATGCCCACCACCTGCGCGCCATACTTCTCGAATTCCGGGAGCACTTCATTATAGAGGGCGAGCTGATCGCCGCAGACTGGACTCCAGTCCGCGGGGTAGAAAACGAGAACAACCGGACGGCCACGCAGCTCGCGCAACGATAGCAGCTCGCCGGGAGCGCGAGGGAGCCGGAAGTCCGGGGCAACGTCGTGCATCGCGACCTCTCTTTCATGCACCAGCAGGGGCACCGGCATCAAGCGCCGACGGTCGTCACAATCACCCGGATCACGCCCAAGGATCAATATGCGGCGCTCGATGAGCCCGAATCCAGAAAGGCCACCGCATGGCGTACAAACGACTCAGGATATTGAAAGAGCGATCCGTGTCCGGCGTCGGGGTAGGTGAGCAACATCGCATTCGGTAGATTTTCGCTCAACCAGTACGAGTTTCGAACAGCGATCATCTGGTCGTGCACACCATTCACGACCAACGTCGGTTGGTGGATGCTTTTCAGGTCGGCAAACCGCTCTCCGGCATACTGGTCCCACTCGCGAAATGCGGCCATCTGCGCTTGAGCGATTTCGGGACCCGACGGCGGCTCTCGGTCCGCCGTTCGCTGACCCAATCGTTTGATGAAGGCCGCTCCGGCCGCCTGGCTTGCGGCTGACGGCGTGAAGAAAATCCGCTGCAGCACCTCATAGCCTTGTAGCGTCGGGTCGCTAAGCGCCTTCGCCAAATTCGGCTTTTCAAGGTGCATGACGTCTTCACCGCCACGCGGTGAGGTGCCGACCAGGATCATCCTGCGGACGATCGTGGGTCGGTCCTGTACCAGCTGCTGCGCGATCATGCCGCCCAGCGAGAAGCCCAGGACGTCGCACACTTGTATGCCCAGGGCATCGACGAATGCACCCGCGTGATCCGCCATCGCGGCAATCGTATCTGGTGTTCGGCCGCCCGAGCGGCCAACACCCGCGTTTTCGAAAAGGATGACCTCCCGGCCAGCCGCGAGACGATCGGTAACCGCAGGATCCCAGTTGTCGAGCGTTCCGGTGAAATGCTGGAGGCAAAGAAGCGGAAGGCCAGACCTGCCGAAGCGCCGGAAGGCGTAGCGCGTGCCCGCGGCCTCAATGAACTGGGTTGGAGCAGTGATGTTACTGGCCGTCATTGGCCGTGACTTTCGATTTCTCGTTGCTCGGTTTGTGTGTTGACTATGTCGCGCGTCATAATTAGTATGATGCGCGTCATAAGTCAACCACACGGTGGAGCCGCCATGACCAGCAACAGCCTTCCCAATATCGGTGCCGTCGGCACCGTCGAGATCGATGGCTTATTGGTGCGCTCCGCGCGCGGCGGCGCCGCGAAAGGAACGCCGATTGTCCTGACTGCCCCTTGGCCCGAGAGCATCTACGCCTTTCATCGCATTCTCCCGCGACTTGGGCGCGACCATCCGTTCATCGCGGTCGATCTTCCGGGCTTCGGCCTTTCGCAAAGCCGACCGGATGTCATGGCGCCGCAGGTCATGGGCGATTTCGTGGTCGCGCTTCTGAAACATTTGCACGTCAGTCGTGCCCACATCGTGGCGCCCGATGTCGGCGCGCTGGCTATCCTGTTCGCGGCCGCAAAACATCCTCACCTGTTCGAGAGCGTCGCATTGGGCGGCGCGGCGACCCGTGTCGACCTCGCGGCCGGTGCGCTCAAGGATCTGATCCATTCGCCACCCGGTGCGCTCGCAAACGTCGACGGGGCCGACGGCGTGAAGGACTATCTTACGGAAGCCGCAAAGCTGACGCCCGGCCCGATCATCGAGGACTTCAAGGCCGCCAACCGGGGGCGTCGTCTTGAAGACGCCACGCAGTACGTGCGCTCCTACATTTCCGACCTGCCGAAACTCGAACCGCTCCTGCCGAGCATCAAGACACCGGTGCTTATCATCGCCGGGCGCAACGATCCGATCGTGCCTCCCGCGAACGGCCAAGTCCTGGCCGATCTGTTGCCAAATAACCGCTACGTGCTGCTCGAGGGGGCGCATCGGATTTGGGAGGAGGCTGCCGATGCGTACGCGGACGCCCTCGTATCGTGGTTCAGCGGCGGCTATCGCCATCCCCAAGGGCCGCGTTAGGATTCCCATCGCTCGTCGCATAGCCGGCGGCGGGCGAGGGTGAGATAGGGTGGCACGCGACGTCAGACAACGCATGATCGAAGAGACCATGCAGCTCCTCGCACGCAAGGGAGTGCAGGCGACTTCGTTCACCGATGTCCTTGAAGCGTCCGGCGCGTCACGAGGCTCCGTCTATCACCACTTTCCCGGCGGCAAGGACGAGCTGGTCGTTGCCGCAATGGACGAGGCGAGCCGCCAAGCGTTGGAGATTGTTGAGCGCGCGCGCGGGCGACCAGCCGATAAGGTCGCGGAGATCTTCATTTCATTCTGGCGGGCAGTCCTGACGCGCTCTGGCCTTGAAGCCGGTTGCGCACTGCTCGCGGTGACATTGGCTCCGGACAATGCCGAGCAGCGGGGACACGCCGGGCGCATCTTCAAGAGTTGGCGCCGGCTGCTCGCAACGATGCTGACCGAGGGCGGCGTGCCGCGCGCACGATCCGATGGCCTCGCGGCCTCGCTGCTTTCGTCCTGCGAGGGCGCTGTGGCGGTGGCGCGCGCGGAGCACTCGCTAAAACCGTTCGAGCTCGCCGCAGCGGAGCAAATGCTCGCGATCAAAGCGGCGATGAAGCGCACCTAGGGGCGTTGGGCCGCGACCGACGCAGGCCGAATCGAAGAGCGGCCTCCCCATGTTCGGTGCGGCGCTTCCCGCATGAACGGTTCAGCGCGACTCGGGCACAAGGATAAGACTCAGTGCTCCAAGCCACGGCGTCACGGCGCCAAGCGTCCCAGTTTAGAGCGTCACTGGACGACGATGATACCACGTTGTCCGACGTCAGCATGCACCAGACACCAGTACTCGAATCGTCCCGGCTGCGTGAACGTGAGACTGAATGACGATGGAAATTTCCCCGGGTTGCCCGGCGGGAACAACAGACCGGAGTTCACGTAACCCGTACCGTCGTACTGAGTCGAATTCGTGGGAGTCAGCGCCTTGGGGTTGAGCAGCACCTTGGGTGCGCCGCTCGACTGGGGCTCCGGCACCGCGAACTGAGGTGGCTTCTCCCCGCTCGTGAACGTCACCGTGTGGATCTCGAACGTGTCGCGCATCGCCCACGTCACCGTTGACCCCCGCGGAACGACCAACGGCTCTCGGGTGAACCGGAGCACGGAGTAGCGTTGCTGGCTGTTGCCGACGAGCGGCACCACGATGCTCTTGCCATGCCGTTCGACCTTGAGGCCGGCAAAACGCGCGCGCCCCGCCGCCAGCGTTGCCGCCTGTTCCGCGCGTCCCCGCTGCAATGCCGCAGCCGGCGTGCCGGTCGGCTTGTCCGTCACGACCACCATCCCGCGCATACCAGCGTGTATCGTGCACACATACGGGTATCGACCGGGCTTCGTGAACGTCAGCGTGTAGGACAGGCGGCCGTCCGGCCCGGGCACTCCTGAGTTGTGATAGCCAGTGCCATCGTAGCTCTGGCCGCCGACGGGAAACAGCACCTGCGGATTCCAGTACGTCTTGTCCCCCTCCGCAACGCCGAACGACGGCGCCGCGCCGCCGCTCAGGAAGGCGACGTTGTGAAATCCCTCAAAGGTCCAGGTGACTGTGTCGCCTACCCCGACCTCGACGGCCTGGGGAAAGAAGGCGTTGGCGTAGATACTGGTGTCGGCGGTAGCGCCCCCGACGATCACCGTCCACTTGGTGGTCGGTGCCGCGTGCCTGGGCAGTGAGGCGAGTACCGCGCTGAGAAGATACGTCAACCATGCCATGGGAAAGACCTCCGCTCGGGTCATCAGAGTGTCACCAGCGACGATTCTTGCCCCAGCGAAATCGAGCTTCATCCTCTCCCGTATAGTCGGGATCGAGATAGATGTGCACGCTGGCGATTCGACCATTGCGAAACTTGAACACGTTGCAGAAACGTCCGCCGGGAGTGTCGCCTCCTACCCAGGATTTCCCGGACATTTTCCCGTGTGACGTTCCTTCAACGGCCACATAGTCGCCGGCAGGAATGAAAATCAACGTGTCGTAGTCGTGTTGAATGTATTCCAGGGCCCCCTCGAACCCTTTGACCATTTCAAGAAGCGATTGCCGCCCAAACCCCAGTCCGAACTTTGGGAAGTAGATTTCCGCATCTTCATGGAAGAGGTCGAGTAGGTCTGGCCGTCCTTGGTCAGCCCGTATGAAATACTCCCGAGCAGTTCTTACGTTGTCCTGTTCGCTCATCTCTCACCAAACCTTCATTCCGCCATCGACCACGATATCGACGCCGGTCACGTAGGAGCTTTCTTCCGAGGCCAGGAACAGGGCCACGTTCGCCACCTCCTCGGGCCGGCCCAGCCGGCCGAGCAGCGTCTTGCCGAGCATCGCGCCCGCCCACTCCGGGTCTTTCAGCTGTTCTCGTGTCTGGTTGGTTTCGATCAGGCCGGGCGAGATCGAGTTCGCCCGGATCCCATGCTCTCCCCCTTCCAAGGCCAGCTGCCGGGTCATCGCGATGATCCCCGCTTTCGCGGTGCTATGAGCCAGCGAGCCAAGTGTCTTGAAGCTCAGCAAGGCGTTCAGGGACGCCGTGTTCACGACCACGCCCCGGCTGGCCTTGAGATGGGGCCAGGCTGCGCGAGTGAGATAGAAGACCAGGTCTACTTCTTCCCGACGATTGCGGTCCCATTCCTCGTCCGTGATGTCTTCGAGCCAGTTGAAGTGTGCCATCGCGGCGTTGTTGAAGAGCACGTCGATGCGGCCGAAGGTGCGCACAGCAAGATCCACCAGCGCCTGACAGTCCGCCGGGCTGGTGAGCTCGCACGGCTGCAGGGAGACCATGGTTCCACCCGCGGCGCGAACCACCGCAACAGTGGCTTCGGCAGCCTTGGCCTGCAGATCGCACCCGACGACCACGGCCCCCTCTCGAGCGAAGGTCAAGGCGGCTGCTCGGCCCATACTGCCGCCGGTGCCCGTGATGACGCAAACCTTTCCCGACAGCCTCGGGGACATGTCAAACGCCGACTTCGGCGGTCAGCTTGGGGACTTCGGCGAAATACCAGCCGATGACCTCGCGTGCCTTGGCTGCCATCGGCGATGTCCAGTCGCGGAACAGCTCGCAGAGGACCGCGAGCGCCGTGCTCGGCACGGCGCCGGCGTGGGACAGCCGTTCGATCGCCGTGCGGTGCGCAACTTGGGATCTGCCACCGACGGCATCCGTGACAAACATCGGCTCGTACCCGTCTTTCAGTGCCTGGACCACCGCGAACGTGAGACAGATCTCGGTATGGAGACCGCCGAAGATCAGGCGGTTGCGGCCAGTCTTCTTTACGGCCTCACGGAAGGCGCGATCCTCGAACGCGTTCATCGTCGCCCGGTCGATCACCTGCACGCCGGGGAGGTCCGAGAGAATCGCCGGGCGCGTCGGCTCATTGATGCCGGCTGTGACGCCAACGCTGGACAGCACGATCGGCATGTTGAACGCCTTGGCGGTCCGGGCCAGGAGGCGGACATTGAGCTCGACCAAGTCCTCGGGCGTTTCCGAGCGAATGGTTGCGAAGATGTTCTTCTGATAATCGATCAGCACCAGCGCACAGTCTTGATAGGTCCAGACACCGAGATCTCTGTTCATCGTCCCTCCTGGCTCCTTTGGGTTGCTTGGCTCCGCTCCCGTGCGATCCACTCCCGGATATACCGCGGGCAGCGCAGCAGCTCGACGCCGTCCACTTCGTGCGCGGCGAGGAAGCGCACCACCGCGACATCCACGAGTGTCGTCTCCGCCAAGTCGAACACGAGCCGGGGACGGTACCGCTGCACCTGCGTCTGGAGCTCGACTAGGTGATCCTCTTCGATGCACCCACTGAGCCGAAACGTCGCGGTCTCTCCGTCCGAAGCGATTTCGATCTTCAGAGTCATCGCTGCCCGAGAAAGCAACCGCCGCGCCACGGCGAAGCGTTTATGAAATCGAGCGTTAGCTTTGTCGAACGCGCCAACCCCTTGGCAATTTCCGACCGGCGAGCGCGATCAAACAGGGTGGACCGTCCGGTCCATGGTCATTCCTTGAGCAGGCGTTCGTTCACGACGATTTCGACCACATCCGCCACCGTCTCCTGACGCGCCCAGTCGCGTTGCAGCTCGGACGCGAGCGAGACCCAGCTGATCGGATGGCCTCCAGCCTGAAACACGCGCTCCAGCCCCGCGCGATGCGCCTCGATCGAGGTACCGCCGACTGCGTCGACCACCGGATAGACCTCGTAGCCCTCTCGCAGCGCGTCGAGCGCCGGAAATGCCATGCAGATCTCAGTCCACAGCGCGCAGAAGATGAGTTTGCGCCGGCCGGTAGCACGCACGGCGCGAACGAAATCAGCGTCTTCCCATGCGTTGATGGTCGTGCGGTCGACGGGCGCATGGTCGCCGAGCAGCTCGGCAAGTTGGGGAATCGTCGGCTTGCCACGGCCCGACCTGACGTTGACCGTCGAGTGCACAATCGGGAGGCCGAATACTCGCGCGATCCTCACGGTCGAGACGATGTTCTTGACGAGCAGATCGCGATCGATCGAGCGCACCGCACCCACCTGAGCCGGCTGGTAGTCGATAACGACCAGCGCCGAGTTCTCCGGCGTGATGAGATGATCAGCAAGCGGATCGCGGATCACGCTGCTGGATGCCAGAAGTTGGGTTGCCATTGGTGCAATCTCCGTATGGATGAACCTGTGACGCGAAACCGAGGTCCAGGCGCAGCGATTCCATGATCCAGTACACGGTACCGACACACCTCCGCCTGAAGTTCGACGAGGTGATGCTCCTCGATGCGTCCACTGAGCCGGAGCGTTGCGGTCTCTCCGTCGGAGGCTCGTTCGATCTTCAGGGTCATACGCGGGCAGGAGAAAGCAACCGCCGCGCCACGGCGAAGCGCTTATGAAATCGCGAGTTGGTCTGGTGGGGCGAGCCAATCGGTTGGCAATTGCCAACCAGCGAGCGCGGTCAGTGCTTCCGGAAGGCCAGTTTGTCGATGTGCAGGTTGCGGATCTTCCACTCGAGCGTCTGCCGCGGAATGCCAAGCTTCGCTGCCGCGCCCAGGGGACCGCCGACGCGTCCGCGTGATTCTTTCAGCGCGGCCTCGATTAGGGCCTTTTCGCCGTCCGCCAGCGTGGTGCCAGCACGCGCGCGCTTCTTCGCGAGCCAGGACTCATCGATCGCGAACGTCTCGCCCTCGCACAACACCACCGCACGCTCGATCACGTTCTGGAGCTCGCGCACGTTGCCCGGCCAGTCATAGGCCTGCAGCAGCTGTAATGTCCGTTTCTCGATCTTGTCGATGCTCTTTCCCACCTGCTTGGCGTAGCGGTCCACCAGGTACTCGACCAGGATGGGAATGTCGTCCGCCCGCTCGCGGAGCGGCGGCAGGCGGATGGGAAAGACGTTCAGGCGATAATACAGATCCTCGCGGAACGCGCCGCGCTCCACTGCCGCTTCGAGATCGCGGTTCGTGGCGGCGAGGACGCGCACGTCGACGGCAATGGGATGCGCGCTCCCCACGCGCTCGATCTCCCGCTCTTGCAACACACGCAGCAGGGCGACCTGCGCCTCCGGAGGCAGCTCCCCGATTTCATCCAGGAAGATCGTCCCGCCATCGGCCGCCTCGAACCGGCCGAGGCGGCGCTGTAACGCGCCCGTGAACGCGCCTTTCTCGTGTCCGAACAGCTCGGAGGCGATGAGCGACGTCGGAATGGCCGCGCAGTTTACCCGAATGAATGCCCCGGTCGAGCGGCGTGAGCGCTTGTGAATGGCGCGCGCGACGAGCTCCTTGCCGGTCCCAGTCTCCCCCAGAATGAGGACCGTGGCCTCGGTCCCCGCCACCTTCGCAACCTCGTCCAAGACGCGCTGCAGCGCGGGGGACGAGCCGACGATCTCCTCGAACATCGAGGCGCGGTCCAGGTCTTCCCGCAACGCGACGGTCTCATTGCGCATCCGCTCCTCGGCCCGCTTGCGATCGTCGATGTCCGTGCCCGTGACGTACCAGCGGAGGATCGTTCCCTGGTCGTCGCGCACGGGATTGTAGCGCCACAGGAACCAGCGGTACTCCCCGTCGTGTCGCCGCGAACGGCACTCGTTCTCGAACGGGAGGCCGGCCGCCAAGCCTTTGTCGCGCTGCTCGTACAGGTGGGCGGCATCATCCGGGTGAACCGGCGCGCGGTAGTTGCTGCCCATCACCTCGTCCAGGGTGAGGCCCCAGTAGTTGAGGGCGGTGCGATTGGCGTACAGACAGGTCCCCGTTGGGCTCTGCACCACGACATTCACGGAGATCGCATCCGTGACGTTGAGCGAGGCTTCGGCAGGAGTCACGCATGAGATATACGGCGCACGCTAACTGATTGGCAATTGCCAACGGGTTGGCGCCGACCGAGAAACCAAATCCCTGCTATAGTAACACACATAACCGTGGCCCGGCCATTGCCTCCCGCTCTCGGCGACACCGCTTCTCGGTGAGTTTCGCACGGACCGCCGATCGTCGCGCGCGCAGATTGTAGCAGAGGGTTGAACCGCTCAGCAAACGGACTCCAGATCGAGAGTCCCTTTGCTGAACCGCCTGATGTTTTGGCTTGCGATTTCGTCCCGATTGAGTGAAGACCAAGCCTCACTGCGAGTTCTGCAGTGGGGCTTCTCGGCCTGTACGTTGAATTGAGCACTATCCCACAGGCTGTCTTTCGCCGGCCCCCATGGCGCGATATATCCGAGGGCGGAGGAATTGCATGAGTACTTCGTCCGAAACGCCGGGAGTTTTACCGCTTCTCCCGGAAGTCAAAGCCTCCGAGCAAGAAGTCCGCGCGATCGTGGACGCCATCCCGCACGCTATCTCCGTCTTCAGTCCTGATGGCGCGGTCCTGTATGTCAACCGGGCCTTCCTTGAGTTCACCGGCTTTACGCTTGACGATGTGACGGCTTCCGACTTTCGCGCTCGCTTCTATCACCCCGAGGACTTCGACCGAGTGCGCGACGAGCGCGCCCGGGCCTTGCCACGCGGTATGCCGTTCGACACTGAGCAGCGAGTGCGGCGCAAGGACGGCCAGCGCGTGCTAGAGCATGATGCTTTGCACCTAAGGCGAGCTCCCTCGCCCGGTGGGTTTCTCATCCCCATCGGACTTGGGACCACCTTGCGAGCGGCAGCAGGAGGTAAAGGCAACCAGCTCTCGGCGCAGAATCCACCGCGCTCTCATGAGGCGCGTCCGCACGGTAACCGGACTGACATGGAGTTCATCGGCAATCTGCAAGGTGCTCTTGTCCGCGAGAACGCCCTCGACGATCTGCGTCAGGGGTCGCGGAAGCTTGGTCAGCACCGCGCGGTGAACGGCAAGCACTAGCTCTTCGTACTCGGCCTGGCTGTCCGGGGGAGGCTCCGTGGAGGCCAATTCCGCGCCGACCGGTACGTAGCGGCCTGTATCGCGAGCCCGCTCGCGATACGCGGTGCGGAGGAGATTTCGGGCGACGGTGATGATGTAGTCATCGGCCCGCTCGGGATCGATCCTTCGCAACGCCTTCGCGATCCGCATGAGGGCAAGCTGCGCGAGGTCTTCCGTCATATCCGAGGGGAACCGCCGCTCGAAAAACCTCAGCAGCGCGGGCCGCAGCGTTGCCAGCAGGCGGTTTAATGCATCTGGGCCGTCCCGTTGTGCCTCGCGAATAAGCTGGCCGAGTGTTGCCGATGGCGGCCAGGCAGACGAAGAGTCCGTCATGCAGCCCACCCACATTCCGGCGCGCAAGGGTCGCGCCGAAGTAGATAGTTCGGGCGCGTTGACTCCTGTGCGCCCACCTTCAGCGTAGCTACCCGGCGTCGCCGGCGCCACGCACCCGACGAAACTCTAACGCCGGGTTATCAACCTGCCGTCAACTCACGCGAACGGCGCTTCACTCAATTGTCAGTGCTCCCAAGTCCCTCACACCCGAGTTGGATCTGCTTCGAGCAAGATCCGTGCGAGTTATGACCGTCACGCTCCAGCGCTGGAACGTAGCCCTCTTGAGCCCTTGGCATCCGCTCGACCGTCCACAACGGTAGAACCCGACTGCGAATGGAGGACACATGTAGCGGGCCGAAGTACCGGCTATCGAAGCTTCGGATGGAGTAGGGGGAGTACAGCCACACCTCATCCTGACCGACGACGTAGATGCCGTCCGGGAACCTCCGAAGCGACCGCCCGGCCGCGTCGACGATAAGGGGCCTAGTGTTCCGCACCGGCCGTCCGTTCAGGAGAAGGCCCTCCGCCCTCACCTCGACAGAATCGCCCACCGTCGCGAGTACCACTTTACCGATCGGCGCCGTCCCGCCCGGGCAGCTTCCGCTGGGCACATACCCTCGGGACCGTGCGAACATGGCTACGCTGGCGGGAAGACACGCGAGCACCATCACGCCCTTCACTGGAGGACCGCTGCTCACTCGATAGAGGCCAATCGGCATGCTCCCACTGAGATTTACCCGCACACCAGCAAACAACGTCACCCCGGCCGCGAGGAGAAGGCTGCTGGCGGCGCGCAATACCCATCGCGAGGTCATGCTGAGCGCGCCTCCACCTCGCCGGGTGTCGTGACGATCGGAGCGTAGAGAGGGTTGGGGGCTGCCCGCGCGGCGAAGGCGGGATCTGTCAGGTAGTTGAGGCGGCGCACGAGGAGCGGATCAGAGCCCTTCACGAACAGGAGTTCCCACTCGCCGGGCAGTCGCCGCACTTCATCCGCCAGGAGCAGACGTCGCCCGGACTCCGCGCTGGATATGGCTGTTCCGTACTGACGGTGCGGATGCAAGCCGCGACTCACGCCAGCCGACCGGTTCTCGCTCGTAACGCGAACCGTGGTCTCACCGGTCATCTTCGAGAGGTACTCGGCCGTGTCCCAGTCGTTGGTCCCGAAGGCCTGGAGCACGTCGGCATTGGCGAGGAAGGTAGGCCAGGTCTCGCTGTACGTGCTCCGCAGCTGCGACAAGTCCTGCAGGACGAGCCAGAAGCGGACGCCGTACCCGCCCGCCAGGCCGATGTCACGCTGCACCGGGTGCATCCGTCGCAAGTGTGCGAATTCATCGAGCAGGAACAGGACGCGCTCCTCCGGCTGTCCGCGGGTGCGAGAAATCGCCAGCAGCCCGCATGCGATCATGAGACGCAGCCAGCGTGCGTATCCCTCCAGGCGCTCGGCCGGCAGGATTAGATAGACCGCGACCCGGTCCCGCTTGAGGGAACTGAAGTCCAGCGTCCCTGCGTCGAGGGCGCGCGCCATTCGTGGGCTATCGAGGAAGTGTGTGTGCGACTGGGCAGTGGAGACGACGCCGCTGCGCTCACGTTCCGCTTTCTGGAGCAACCGGGCCGCGGCCCGGGCAACGAGGCCGTGACACGCCGTGCTCTGGCCCATGTCGGCCAGGAGCTGTTGTGCGGAGTCTGGGGCGAGTGTGAGGAGTCTCCGCACGTGCGTCAGGGTGCGGAGCTCCGGCGGCGCGCTGGCCGCGACGTGGAGGATGAGTCCGGTGAGCAGTGCGCGAGCCTCCTCGTTCCAGAACGCCTGTTCCCCCTCGCGGCCCTCGGGGAGGATCAGCATGTCAGCCAGGAGGCGCGCGTCGTCCGCAACGTCGGCACTGGTGGGGTTGATCAAGTCCATCGGGTTGTACGACGCCGTGCCACCTACGACATCGAACGGATCGAGCGCATGGACGACGTGTCCTTGAGCGCCGCGCCAGCGCGCGGTGACCGCGTAGTTCTCTCCCTTGGGGTCGGTGACGAGTACGGACCCGGGGTAGTCGAGCAAGTTCGGCATGACGCAGCTCACGCCCTTTCCCGATCGCGTCGGCGCGACCGTGAGCACATGTCCTTGCCCGTCGAGCCGCAGCGCATGGTACTCCGAGCGTCCTAGAAGAAGGCCGCGTTCGCCCGCGAGGGCCTCTCCGGTGCCCCACCGCGCCGATCCGTGCGATGCCGACGGCGATGTCGCCCGGCGGCGGCGCCACATCGTGATCACGGCTAGCGTTCCACCAAGAGCGGCGATGCTGGTGATGACCCAGGCCGCGTGCAGCGCTCCCGCGATATCGGGCACGTGCCCGAACCGCGCCTGCCAGACGACCAACGCGTGCGGCGGATAGATCGGCCCGACCGCCGCGATTGCCGTGCATACCGCTAACGCGATCAGCGGCACGGATGCGATACGCATTGGCCGCACTACGCAAACGGCTAGCGCAAGCTGCGCGAGCACCGCCGCCGCTCTAATAAGGAAGGGCCGCGCGGCGGGAGCGACGACGGCAAGGGGTACGCCGAGGAACGATGGAGATCCTAGGCGCCAAGCCGCAAACGCCGCTCCGGCCTCCAACGCGAGTAGGAGCGAACACACCAGCAGGACGATGAGGGGACGATCGTTCGGGGGCGCTGGTGTAACTAACTCGTGCTCGTCGGGAGGCCATGGCATCGGCCACGCACCGGCGTTCGACGACCGATTCCGAAACACGGTCGACCCGCCTCGCTACGGCTCGGGCACGTAGGGGCCGTCGAACACGAGGTCCCCGTTCAGAAAGACGTTGAACGACGCTCCTTGCGGGATCGTGATCGTGGGTGCCTGGTCCATGCCGCGCCGGAGGATCTCGACCGCTACGTTCGACAGCTCCTGTCCCGCTGCGCCGGCCGCTACCTGGCCAGCCGTCGGCGCCGCAAAGATGCTCGTTTGGCGAGGCTGGCTCAGCTGTGCCCCGGCGCCGATGGCGGACAACAGCAGAGCGTTGCCGAACACGCGAGCCATGTGATTGTCGACGTTGCCAACGGCGCCTGTCTGCCCCTGCGCGTCCTTGAGGGCAAGCCCCGGGAGCGTCATGCTGCGCCCGTCGGGGAACAGGAGTCGGGTCCAAGCGACCAAGAGGCGGCCTTGCCCCGCCACCACCTGGTCGTCGTAGCGGCAGATGAGCTTTGAGCCCTTGGGGAGGAGGAGAATGCGCTGCCTTTTGGAGTCGAATACATCGCGGCTCACCTGTCCGAGGCATTCGCCCGGCAAGTCGGAGGTGATCGCGGTCAAGAGAATCCCGGGAATCACTGTGCCGGCCCGGATAGTGTATGGAGATCCCGCGGCCTCGAGGCGCGCGATCACGGAGTGGCCTCCTGCATCGCCCGCGTCCCGCAAGAAGGCCCGCCGGGCGCCGGAGAGAGGCGCTGCACCTCCACCAGGCGCTCCACCGCCGGTGGCGGCGCGGATGGAGTTCTGCATCACGGTGTCGCTGTAGGCGAGGAACCGCGTCTCCGCATCGCCGGTGTCGTCACGGGAAGGGGTTGGCGCAGCGGGGCTGCTTACGGGCCCATTCGGTGGTCTGGTATTGTCGCCCGCGGGAGCTACCGCCGACTGCCTGAGCGCTTCACGATACGCCCGTTCTCGCGAAGGTCCGGAGACTGCCCAGCCCGCTGGCGAGCTGGCGTCGGTCGGCTGGTAGGCGTCCGGAGAGAATCCGGCGCTTCGCCCCGTCTCGGTCCCAGGGAACGTGGTCCGGGAGTCCGTCGCACCGGTCACCGGTCGGTTAAGAAACGTGGGCTCCGGAGGGGCCGCGACGGGCGCCGCAGCTTGGATCGGGGCTGCGCTCGCGCTTCCGCCCCCGTTGCCTGTGTTCAGCACCACGACCGATGTGAGTACGGTCATTCCCATCAGCACGGCAGCGACCGTGAGCGCGTTGCGATTCAGTCGCTTCGCGAGCGGCGGCGGAGGTGGACGAAGCGGGGCCGCGGAGTCAGACGTCGCGGTATCCGGCGAGCGGGGGGCGTCACGACGGATCGCGAAGAGGTCGAGGAGTCCCTCGATCGGGCTCTTGTTCATGGCGCACCGCGCCGTTCGAGAACGATCTTCCGTTCCTTGCCATCCACGCCGACGACTAGGAGGGCCTGGTTGAATAGGCGGTCCGTGACGTACGTATCCCCGATGACCGAGTAGTTGAGCAGCGTGCGGCTCCCATCCTCGGCAACGATGAACAGGGCTGGCGCCTCGCTGTGCCGCGCTCCTTCGGGGAGCTTGATGTACACGTGCGCGCCGTCGTCGAAGACTTGGGCCGGGCGCCACGGAAAGTGCTTGTCGCGCCGGATGTCGTAGTTGAAGTTCAGCTCCGCGACATCCGCGTCGATGCGCGGTGGCGCCGGCCGCGACCACAGAGCCACGGTCTGGTCGGGATAGTAGAACCGGACGTGGCGCGCGTACGGGTCTTGAGGGTTCGTTTCACTGCGCCCCGCGGTGGCTCTGCATGGCGGCGAATCGAGTGTCAAATCGTAGATTCGCCGGTCGGTCGCGAGCACGAGATTGGTCGTGAGGTCGCAATCCTTGGGCTTCACGACGACGAGCGTCGTGCGCCCATCGGGTCCGGCAGCAGCCGGGGTGACCTCCCACCGGGTGAGATCCCCAGCGATGCGACTCAGGACGATTTCTCCGGGCTCGAGCTCGATGACGCAGGCGCGGAGACGCGCGCACGTGACCGTCGGTTGCGAGTGCCCATACGGAAACGTGATGAAGCTGCCTTGCCGGACGACACGGGCGACCCCCGTCGCGAGAAAGTCGCGCGTCGCCGTGGTGATCTCGTCCTCAGGGAGTGCGCCAGCCTTGATCGTGTCGCGCGGTGTCGCGCTCGCGAGGAGCGAATCGCGCCGATCAACGCCCGGTGACGTCTGGGCCAGGGCGGCATGTAGAAGGGGAGATGTGGCCGCCGCGATCGCGAGCGCCCCTAGGGTGAACACGATCCGAATGGAAGGGACTGGAGTCATCATGGGTGAACTCCTCCGCCAGGTGTTGCACGTGGCGGGCGGGTTGCCTGCGGTGGGCCGTCGATCATCTGGGCTTGCCCCACGGCCTGCGCCTGCTGCCCCACCCGGGTCCAGGCGATCGACGTGATGTACAGCCCGAGAGGATTCTCCTGAACTGATTCTGCGGTCGTCGGCGGGGCGATGCGGAGGGTGAGATACCCCTCCCACGCGGTCGTCGCTGTGGAGTCGCCGAGCTGCGTGGGGCGATCCGTTTCCGTCCATTGCAGCCGCCACGTTTGTGCGGCCCGGTCGTCTGCAGTCCGCTTTCGGTCGGACGTCGCCTGGGGCACCTTGAGGGCGCTCGTCACCTCGACTTCGCGAGTGAGTCGCAACCCGACCACGCGGGGGTCGTGGGCCGGATCGCTGAGGTAGGTATTCAGGAACCCAGCCGCCTCAGGCGTCGCAAAGGCGTAGCCATGACGGAGGAGGGCGGTTTGCGCGTTGACCGCCGCCAACGGCAGCACGGTTCGCACCGACCGGATGAAATCCGCGAGTTGCGATGCGATAAGCGTCGCGTCCGGATCGCGCATGGGGCTGGCCGGCCCGACGGCGTCCACGCGACCGAGCTGATCGACGCGGACCACGTACGGGACGACTCGAGCTGCCCGGGCGAGCCCGATCATGGCCAGCGCCTCTACCGTGACGACGCCCGCGAGCGCGAACGCGACGACCTGCCAATTGCGCTTGCCACGCGCCAGGTCACCGAACACGCTCGCGAACTCACGGCGCGCGTTCTCCACGATCGCGTTGGGGCGGTGCGCGTCAGGGACGACGGCTTCGCGGGTGGGGGGTACGAGGGCTGGATCCATCCGGCGTCTCCTTTAGAACCGGCTCAACTGAGCGCGCGTAGTGCGTGGGTGATGCCGACGCTCGACCGCCCTGCGAGGCGCGCGGCGACGACGTTGGGCACGGCGATCGTCAGGATGGCGAAGATCAGCGCGCCACCCACGACCTGGAAAAACGGGCTGGCCGACCCGAACAACTCGCTGCTGCGGATCAACGCGGGCCAGCTGCGCGCCAGCTCGGTCCCGATCCCAACAACGAGATAGAGGAAGAAGATCTTGATGCCCACGTGGAAGGCATACGCGATGAGGTTCTCGGCGAAGGACGCCGTGCCGCGGAAAGCAGCGAAACCGAGGAACAGCACCCCTCCGCCGAGGACGATGTAGCTCTCGATGATCACGAGCGTGAGCTGCGCTGCCACGACCATGAAGCACAGCGCGAGCAGAAAGGCGCTCAGCGCGGCGTAAATAGCCATGGCAGGGTCCTGGAGGATCACGCCGATGCGCAGCGTGCTCAGGACGGTCATCGCGTTCTCACGCCCGATGTCGATGATATCGGACGGGCTCACGGTGGCTGACTGGCCGATCGCCCGTTCGCCGGCTGCCGCGAAGCCGTTCACGATCGGGGGAATCCAGTACTGGAAGCTGCTGATGAGCGCGAGCAGGAACGCCACGAGCGTGAACTTGAGCAGGAACTTGGCGGCCACGTCGTCGAGACTCTCGCGCCGTAAGGCCCACACCGCGCCCGAAACGGCGAACTCGATGCCGGCAAGGAGGACAAAGAGGCGCTGCGCCACCGGCACGAGCCGCGGCAGCCACGCGCGCGCGGCGTTGTGATAGCTGTCCCGAATAGCGTCCAGCACGGGCGGGCCTTGGGACTGTTGCTGCGCCAAGAGCGGGACCGCGCAGAGCGCCAGCGTCACCAGTGCGGCGAGGAGCAGGATACCGCTCACGCGCCCTACCATACCGCCCGCTCCGGCGTGGGTCACGGCGTCACCCGAAGAGAGACCGGCTGACTCCGGCGGGCGGGCGCGCTCAGGGCTGTCAGGCGATCGTCGATCGTCGCTGCCTGCTGCGCCTCCGTGTTGACGCGGTTGGCGTAGTACACGGCCTGCATCGAGCTCTGCGCCATGAGCGCCTGGCGGAGCATCATCAGCTCTTCCGCGGTGAACACGGTCGCTGTGTTCTGGAGTTCGAGAGCCCCTTCCTGACCCTGAACCGTCGCGACGCGGCCCTTCATGTCGGTGAGCCGGCCGAGGCCATCGTTGAAGGCCTGGGCTTGCGCGCGCGCACCGGCGAGGACGGCGCCCATCGTGGCGACGGTCCGCTCAGCCTGTGCCCGGCGCTCAGTCGGCCAGTCCCGGAAGACGCGATCGACCGGGAACGTTGCCTGAAACTGTTGATTGAGGTTTTGGAGGCGATAGCTGATTGCGCGACCGTCCGCCATGAGTCCGTCGATCTGCGCCATCGTTTGACGGATGTCTCGCCATGGCGGATTCGGCAGCTTCCGCATCGCCACGAGCTGCTGCTGCAGCTGCTGCTTCTGCATCGCGATCTGCTCGAGCCGCCGCGCGTAGTGGAGAACGTTCCGAGCCAAGTTCGACGGGTCCAGTACGATCCCGCCGAGTCCGAACTGCGCGTGCACCGTGGCGGGCGCGAGCAGAGCCACGGCAATGAGGAACGCCGCACGGGCGAGTCTATAGGGTGCCTTCTTCATAGGAGCCTCCAGTCGTGAGGAAGTGTCACGCGAGGGCAGGATTGGGCGCGGGGGCGTCCGTCGGTGCAGCACGTGCGGCCATGAGCGCGCGGAGATGTTCCGCCCAATGGGCGTGCCCCAGCGAATCGAGCCACGCGATAGGCCACGCAGACTCATGCGTCTTGGCGAGCGCTTCGACCGCGCGACGGGTTTCGTCGATGGTCGCGCCCGGGAGACCGGCCAGAAAAGCCAGGGCCGCGGGGCCGAGGCCGAGCTCGAACAGACGACTCCCGCGGGGCGACTTGAAGTAGTAGTGCCGTTTCGGCACCGCCTGCGCGATGAGCGAGACTTCCCGTGCGTTGAGCCCGAGATCGCGGTAGAGCGGCGCCTGCGCCGGGGTCCCCGCGTCCGGGTTCGCCAGGTAGAGCTTGGTCGGACAGGAGTCGAGGATCGTGGACCGGAACGGGAGTTGGGCGAGCTGCGCCGGGCTCTGTGTGGCGAGCACCACCGCTGCGTTCTGTTTCCGCAGCGTGAGCAGCCACTGATTGATGCGCGCTCCGAACAGGGAGTGCATGAGGGCAAGCCACGCCTCGTCAATCGCGATGAGCGTGGGGCGGCCGTCAAGCCGCCGCTCGATTCGCCGGAACAGGTAGAGCAGCACCGGCAGCGCCACACGGTCGTCGAGGGCGAGCAGATGCTTCAGCTCGAACACCTGGAATGCCCCCTCGCGCAGATCGTCGGTGGCGGCATCGAGCAACTCACCGTAGTGGCCCATCACGGTGTAGGGGCGCAGAGCCGCGGCGAGGTCCTCGTGCTGCAGCTGCACGGTCAGTTCCGTGACGGTCCGGTGGGCGCGATCGTTGCGCGCGACGAGTTCGAGGGCTCGGTCGACCCGCGCCCGGAGGGGCGGCGTCACGGTCACGCCTTGCAGGGCGACCACCGTCTCCAGCCACTCCGCGGCCCAGGCTCGCTCGGTCGGCTCGTCGAGCGCGGCGAGGGGCTGGAATCGCAGCGCGTCGGGGCGGCCAGCGGCGAGGTCGTAATGCTTGGCGCCCGCGGCTGAGGACAGCGTCCACATCGAGTAGCCCACGTCGAATGCGAACACCTGCGCGTCCGGGTAGCGGCGGAACTGCGCGGCGAGGAAGCCCAGGAGCACCGATTTGCCGGCGCCGGTGGGGCCGAAGACGAGCGTGTGGCCGACGTCCGAGTCATGGAGGTTGAGCCGGAACGGCGTTGACCCAGCGGTCTTCGCCCAAAGAAGCGGAGGGCTCGCCGGCGGGAAATACGGGCTCGGATTGTGGGCGAGGCCTGACCAGGTGCTGGTCAACGGCAGCAGGTCCGCAATGTTCTGCGTCGATAGCACCGGCCGGCGCAGGTTCGGGGACCCGTGCCCCGGGAGACTGCCCAGGTAGGCCTCGAGAGCGTTGACGGTTTCGACACGACCGGTGAATCCCCGGTCGGTGAAGATCTTCAGCAGCTCCCCAGCGGCATGATCGGCGCGTGAGGCGTCCGCGTCCATCACGACGGCGACCTGGGTGAGCGAGCAGAATCGAACCTCACCGCGCGCGTAGAATCTGACCGTTGCGACCACAGGCACTACACACGGCGCCGCGGTGATCAGTCTGCCGCGCAGCCAGGTCGAAATGACCCAGTGGGACCAAGAATGGCAGGACAGGATCTCGAAGGTCGTGCGGCGTGTCGCTAAGGACCTGATCGCCAACGACGAGACTGAGATCAGCGAGGTCGTCCGGCGGCGGCTCTTCCAGGACCTCGGCGCCGAGAAGACGCGCAGGCAAGTCGCCAAGGCCTTCGGGGACTGGTGCTTCGAGCGGCGGGCGCAGCTACCGCCGGAATGGACGGCGGTGGACTCGGCCGCAACAGAGGCGAAGGCTCGCGAGTTCCTTCGGGGTCGCTTCGAGGCGTGCTACCCATTCCATCCGGCGACCCTGTCGGTGTTTCAGCGCAAATGGCAGGCCTTGCCGCAGTACCAGCAGACGCGGGGCACGCTAGCGATGCTGGCCCAGTGGATCTCGATCGCCGCGCAGGATGCCTTCCGCAAGGCGCGCACGGAGCCGCTCATCACGCTTGGCTCGGCACCCCTTTCCGAACCGGGTTTCCGGAGCGTGGTGCTGGGTCAGCTAGGGGAGTCACGCCTCGTAGCTGCGATCGACACCGATATCACCGGCGAGCATGCGCACAGCAAGGCGCTTGATGCTGACACCAAGGGGCCTCTGCGAGACATCCATCGGCGCGTCGCCACCGCGATCCTGTTCGAGTCGTCTGGCGGGCAGACCGATAAGGTGGCGCATCTCCCGGAGCTCCGGTTCGCGCTCGGCGAGCCCGAGCTGGACACGACGTCGATTGATAACGCTGCGCTCGCCCTTGAGGACCGGTCGTACTTCATCCGCAAAGCAAGTTCGGATGGTTTCCGCATCGGCTACCAGCCAACAATGAAGAAAGTGGTGAGCGATCGCCGTGCGTCGCTCGATGAGGAGACGGAAGTCAAACCGGCTCTACGCAAGCTCGTCGAGGACGAGTTCCGGCGCGGGGCGAGCGTCCCCGTTGTGCCCTTCCCGAGCGATGGATCGGAAATCCCGGACACGCCCAGGCTGACGCTCGTAGTGGCCGATCCCGAGCTGGAGTGGTCGGGCAGTGGGTCGCTGCGTTCCCAGATCGCCGAATGGACCCGCCAGCGCGGTAAGTCCCCGCGCCTCTATCCAGGTGCTCTGGTTTGGTGTCTAAAGAAGCCCGGTCGCGATCTCCGCGAAAAAGTCGAGTTGGCTCTGGCTTGGAAGCGGGTTGCACGCGAGATCGCCGAGGGGACGCTCGGCGGCGAGTTTGACAGGAGCGACCGGAACGAGCTCCAGGCGAAGTTGAAAGACTCAGAGGAGGCGGCCAAGGACGACGTTTGGGGGGGCTACCGGTTCGCCGTAGTGGCAGATGGGCAGGAAGCAGACGGGCTCAAGGTGATAGACCTGGGCGCTGGGCACTCATCGAGCGGAGAAACGTTGTGCGGCCGCGTAATGCTCGCGCTCAGGTCCGGGGCACTTCTTAACGAATCCGTAGGTGCCAGTTATATCGAGCGGAACTGGCCACCCGCGCTGAAGGAGAGCGGAGCGTGGCCGCTGGAGAGCTTGCGGCAGAGCTTTCTTAACGGGTCTCTTACGCGGCTCGTCGATCCGGATGCGGTCCTCAAAGCCAAGATCGTAGCGTTCGTCTTAAGCGGCGATTTCGGGCTCGCGTCCGGATTGCGACAGGATGGCGCGTATGACCGGGTGTGGTTCGAGCAGGTGGTTGGGCCGGAGGAGGTCACGTTTGAGGCTGGCGTTTTCTTGCTGACCAAGGCCCGGGCCAAGACGCTGCGGAAACCAATGCAAACAGGAGTCACGGGGGGAACCGCCCTGGGAGCCCCGTTTCCTCCGTCGGTCGCCACGGGTCCGGCTTTGGAATCGACGCCGGCCTCATCCGCGGCCGGGCGTACAACAACTCTTCGGATTGTAGGAGCGTTGCCATCCGAGGTCTGGAATCGCGTGGGAACCAAGATCTTGCCAAAGCTGAAGCCGGGCTCGGATCTCAAGCTGGGGGTCGAGTTTGTGGTGACGTTCGATTCCGACGTTGCGGCAAACCTAAAGGCGGAACTGCTGCAGGTCTTACAAGAGATCGGATTGGCGGACAGAGTGCGGGTGGAAGAGGTCTAGGGGGAAGCTGGCCGCCACCGGCCGGAGTTGGGCAAGTCACGCCACGGGGAGTCCGGGTTTGCCACCTTGGCACTTGGGGCATTTGCGTTCGTGAATGTCCGACCCGTTGGCACCGTACTCGGTGGTGCAGTGGGTGCACCGAAGTACGTAGACTCGCTGGAGATGGTCGGTGCCGGGCTGGCCTGTGGCACGAACGACAGTTTGGCCGTTTCTGTTGATGTAGCCGGGGTCAGTGGTCTTCACCTTCACAAACCGTGCACTCCCAGAGCTGTGTGGTCAAGCCGCCTGTCGAACGGGAGCCGCCAGGGCGGCTACACCAAAGCACGGTCCCAGCGATCCCCAGATTTCGTATCGGCATGTCGGTTCTGCGACTTCTTCCGGTTTCACAACGCCGATGAAGAGGCTCTCGATGGCCGCGAGAAGGTCTGACGAGCGAGGACAGGTCTCCGAGAGGATTGGTGGTTTTGTGCTCTTGGTGCGCTTTCCCGATCATAGCCAGATACGTGCTATTGTGTTACATATCAGGCAGTTACGAAGCAGACATTGACAGTCGTTCCCTGCATCCGTACATTGTACGGCACGACACCGAGGCAGGAGCCACTCTCATGAAGACCGCTGCGGCTAGGGCCTACACAAGCCTACAGGCCGACGAGCGCCAAGAGTTTCGCCTTCCCAAGTCTCTGAAAGCTCACTTGCATGAGGCAGCCACTCTGCAAGGAGAGACAGTGGCGGAGTACGTGATTGAAGCTGTGGCTGAACGAGTGAGCAAGGATCTCGCTGCGGCTACAACCTGGGAGCTCACGGTGCCTGAGCAGAAAAGGCTTCTGGAGATCCTAATAGAGTCGCCACAGGCCACGAAGGCGTTTGTCGAGTCCATGCGTCGTGCTGATGCTCTTTTCGGTCCCATATCGGCACAGCACTAATCTGTGGCCGACTACACGTTCACGGCTCTAGCGCCGACGCACAACGTCGGCGCTTTTGCTTGTGGCAACGCCGACATTGATGATTACTTGCATCATCGCGCCCAAACGGAGCAAGCACTAAGCCTTTGCCAGGTATACGTGATGGTGGACGCTCACCTCAGAGTCTGGGCGTATGGAACGTTGTCTCCAATATCGGTCAGGATTGAGGGCGAGCTACTGAAGGCTGTGGGCCTGACTCAGGCCCCCTACAAGGCAATTGGAGGCTATCTGCTCGGCCGCCTTGGCGTAGACAAGACGCTCCAGAAGGGCGGCATTGGAAAGGCCATCGTTGCTCGTCTTGCGAAGATCGCAGCGCAACAGCGGCAGATAACGGGCGGGGTTTTCCTGGCGGTAGATCCCAAGGAAGACTGGCTAGTCGCTTGGTACGAGACGCTCGGCTTCAACCGTCTTGACCCGAGGTTCAGGCGTCTCGTGTTGCCGTTGTCGTCGGTTGGATAGAGCTGACCGGCGATCGCGCTCGGGCGACGACAAGGATCAAGCGACCAATGACGAAAGGCGAATGGTCATTGCTTGCCGGCTGACCCGGAAATCCTTCGCGAGCTTACTGACAAGGGCTTCGAACTGCTCTTCTTCCGACTTGCTAGCCGGGGCGTGCTGGAAACCGTAGCGCTTGATCGCTTTCATGATCATTGTGCGAGGCATTAGCAGCTCAGCGGCAAACTGATTGGCCTGGATTTCCTCAAGAACGCTGCCCTCAGACGACCTCGCGTCGCGGAGACGAAACTGCTTGTCAGCGTGAGGTGTCCTATAGCCATGAAGTAGGAGGTGACCTAACTCGTGCGCGACAGTGAATCGCTGTCTGTTCGGGTGGTGCTCTGAGTTAACCAAAATGGCCCATTCGTTCTCTCCCAATGGTATCAAAGCGCCCGAGATATCATCCTCAAGGGCCCGCTTAACCACTGTGGCGTGCTTCGACGCGATTCGAGCGACATTAATAGGTATTCGTCGAACACGATGATCCTTCAGGACCTTTTCCGCTGCCTTCCAGGCTTGTTGAACCCCTCGCATATCAGACCTCAAGCCTTTCGAGTGGCTCGCCGTTTCAAAGTCTGGCCGGCCTCCAGCTCACGCGCAACCTCAGCAACCTGGCGCGCGGCATCAGGAGGCAGCGGGTCGTCGGAAGCAGCATGAACAACAATCCCTTGGCCCTCAGGTCGCTGGATCGGCAGCAGCTTCTCGATGGGAACTCGTAGGATCTCCGCCGCGTGATAGACTTGGTCGAGAAAAAGCCGCTGTTGGCCGCGCTCCAGGTTGCTTGCTGTCGTTCTGGACACGCCCATGGCCTTCGCGAAGGCGTCCTGTGCAATCCGCCTCTCACGGCGAGCCGCCTTGAGTCGCTGGCCGACCTCGCGGGCGACATTGAGGGCCATTTCGGGGGTGCGGGACCTTGATCGGGGGGGCGTCACGATAGGGCGAAGATAGGACCCGACCGGGCTTTTGTAAAGTCCGACTTGAAGCCTTGCAGCCGCATCGTGGGAGTTGTCCGGATTCGGTGAGCCCCGTTATTTTCAGGAGCCTGCCTTAAGCGCGCGATGCGTGGGGTGAGGGTGGTCCGGCGCTGGCAGATGGGGAGACGCGTTGAGCGCCATCGTGCCTTGAACCCCATTCCTTGATTTTGGCTCAAGGGTCCGCCCTCGCACTGTGACGATCGTTTCCATTCGCGTCAAAGGAAAACGCCATGCAGGGAATCACTGATGCAGAGATCACGGCTTTTCTCGATGACCACGTGAACCTCAAGCGCGAGGCAGTGGCCGCGTATCGCGAGCAGGTCCACCACCTCCGGGAGCGGCTGGCTGCCCACGTCGCGGAGCACCCCGACTTCGTGCTCGTCAAGATGCTGCACTTCGGGTCTTTGGCGAAGGGAACAGCAATCTCCACACTGCGCGAGATGGACGTTGCCGTTTACCTGAAGCCGGACGGGCTCGATCGAAGTGATCTGAACTCCCTTTTGTCCACAGTTCGGGACTTGCTCACTCAAGTTTATCCGCAGATGGAGGCCTCGCAGTTTGTCATCGACCCACCGGCGGTCACGATCCTCTACCGTTCGTCCGGGCTCGCCGTCGACGTGGTGCCCGTGATCCCGAATGGGAAGCCGGATGACCGGGGTGATCTCCCGCTCGCGTATCCGCGGTGGATCGAAACGTCGATTCCCTTGCACCTCGAGTTCATCCGCAAGAGGTCGGAGCGGCACGCGCGCTTTCGCGAGCTCATCCGCCTGACCAAGTGGTGGCGCGACGAGCACGAGCTTCCGTTGCAGTCGTTCCTCGTCGAGCTGATTTGGGCCCACCTGGTTGACGCCGGCGTTGTCCCGGATGATCCGCAGGAGGCGCTGATGGCCTTTTTCGCCTACGTAGCGCGTACGAAGCTCGGCGAACGCATCGTGTTCGCCGACAATTACCGGTCTTCCCAGGTCTCCAGAAGCAACGACTTGGTGCAGGTGATCGACCCCGTTACGCCGACGAACAATGTGGGCGCGGGAATGACCAGCGGTGATCGCGATGTCGTGGTTCGGGCCGCGCAGGCGGCTCTCGACAGCGTCGCCGCTGGGTCATCGGCGCCGTCGAAGAACCGCGGCGTTCCAGCGTACCGAGACGTCTTCGGTTCGTCCTTCGACTCGTGAGGCCAAGACGATGACTGGTCCAGGGGTAGGCACGCTGACTCGCACCGCCGCAATTACCATCGTGGATGTGCGCCACGTGCTGTGGCGAATTCAATCGGACTTGCGAGTACTTCGCGCGTACCACGGCGTGATCACGCCGGAGCGCGAGGCCGCCATTTCAAACGATCTGGTAGCATTTGTCTATCGCAATTTCATCGAGCAGATCGAATTCTTGTTTGTTGACCGGACCCTTGGGAAAGCGGCTTACCGCGTCCGGTACGTATTCACGCGCGAATGGGCAGGTTCGCAGGATGACGCCTCGGGCGGCATTCAGTACCAGAATCTCGTCAACGCCGAATTCAGCGTGGTCGTGACATACTCCACGAACTGGCTCGCTCTGTCGGCTGCGGAGCAGGCTGCCTTCAAAGCGACTCTCCAATGCGTCTGGGGACCGGCTGACACTGTCAGCGATGGAGCCGGCTACTGGACTTCTGATCGAACATATGGGAGCGGTGGTCTCGGAGCAGCTAGATCGGTTTTTCGGGCCTACTGATGCGACTCCCATTTCTACGCGCAGCGGACCGACCGAGGCGAGAGCCGGTGGAAACCGATTTCGTGCTGATTGACCCGGATGGCAATCCGGTTGTCACATGCACGCTCGATTTGACCGCGATGCAGGCGGAAGCGGAGCTCGAAGCGGCAGGCACAGGAGACCCGGTTCGACTGCTCGCAGAACGCCTGATCGGGCACTTGGGTGAGGCGGGAGCACATGTAACGGGTTCTGGTCGTAATGAACTCGACGCGGCCCTTTCGGCGGCGGTTGTGAAGGGCGAGTGGCCGCCAACCCTGACGGTGCGTGGAGCGAACGACACTGCTCGCGACAAATCGCGCAAAGGCGGGATTGATCGTATGCGAAGACGCGGGGCGCAGGAAGACGGCGCGAAGGGGGGTATGTCCTTTCGCCACGACAACCGGCGGGCAGCCGACTCCCTGGGAGGTAAGTCGTTACCTCCGGCACCGGCAGACCCTTTCGAGCAGCAGATGCGCTTCCCGTCGGATCGGGCACGTGAGGTCTACGATAGCCTCATTGGCCTCAACGAGGTCAAGGTCCGCCTTGGCAAGGAAGCCCTTCTCTTGACAGAGCCTCAGTGGCTCGACGCTTGGGCGCGGAAATACCACGGACAGCATGTTCCTCGCGCACTGGAGGCGGTCCGGCAGGGGGCGCCCTTCTTCGTGTTCGCCGGTGATGTCGGCACCGGGAAGACGGCGTTGGCTGAGTCGTTTGGGGACGCCATCGCGCGCGAGCTCAAGCAGGCCGTCACGCTCCTCAGAATGAGCATTCAAGCTCGCGGAAACGGCATTGTGGGCGACATGACCCAGCGGATCACCCACGCTTTTCGAGCTGCCGAGGCCTCGGCGAGAGCCAGCAACGAGGTCACGATTCTCCTTCTCGATGAGGCTGATGCGCTGGCTGAGAGCCGTGAGACTCAGCAGATGCATCACGAGGACCGCGCCGGCGTAAATGCGCTAATTCAGGGAGTCGATCGCCTGCGCGGAAGCGGCACTCCGGTGCTTGTTGTTTTCTGCACGAATCGGTTGGGCAACATCGACCCCGCCATTCGGCGACGCGCGATGGACATCTTTGAATTCCGTCGCCCCGACGACGCGCAGCGGCGAGCCCTTCTCGATCGGCTGATTGGGGATCTGTCGCTGACGGATTTGGAGATGCAGCGCCTAGTGGAGTTAACCGGGCCCCGCGACGGTCGCGCGTACGGCCTCACATACTCCGATATCTCGGACCGCCTGGTGCGAAACGCGGTGTTGGCTGCCGTCCCGACGCAGCCGCTGACATTCGGTATTCTTGAGCAGGTCGCTCGCGCAATGACACCCACCCGACCGTTCGAGAATGAGCACTGAGTCTGGGACTCTCATCATGGCAAACGATATCGCGGGTCGCCAGAACGAGGCTCGGTTTCTAGAGCTCCAGGCCGCGAAGAACTGGTTGTACGATAGGGCACGATCGGTCTCACGCGGCCAGGTCTGGCTTACCGTGATCGGACCTTTGGTTCTCGCAGCGGTCAAGGTGATCGATCCCGCCTTTAGCCCTTGGGCGGCGGTCTATTCCGTTCTCGCGTTGGTGCTGGAGCCTGAGCTTGACGATCATCAAGAACGGCTACGATCTCGTTCGGCTCTGGTACAGGAGCGATTCGACAGGGACCTGTTTGGACTACAGTGGCCCGCGGGCGCGATCGGGCCCCAGCCGTCTGATGAGGATGTGAAGCGATGGGGCCGGCGATACGGCGCTCGTATGTCGGTTTGGAAGGACTGGTATCCGCCCCAAGTAGGTGAACTGCCGTTCGCAATTGCTAGAGTCGCTTGCCAGCGCACCAACGCATTCTGGGACAGCACCCTCCGAGACCAATACGCGACCGGCCTGTGGTGGACAGGCCTTGGGATCATTGGCGCAGTGCTTATGGCTGGCATCGCACGCCACGAGACGGTTCTTCAGATGGTAACGCTCGCGGTGTTCCTTGCTCCCGTGTTTCGCTGGATTCAGCGGACCGCTCGGCGCCAGCGGTCAAGCGCAGCGACCCGCAAACGCCTGTTCGACTGGACAGCGCGGCTGTGCGACGACTGGCGTTCTCGTAAGGTCACGGACGGCGCACTGGAGCGGCAAGCCGCAGAAATCCAGCGTGAGACATTCGAACAACGCAGGACGAGTCCTATGATTCCTCGGTGGCTCTACCTTCGATCTCGAAAAGAGAACGAAGAGGCTGTACGAGCGGCAGTCGCGTCCCTATGCACGAGGGACAGTGCCAGGAGAGACGATTGAGCATCGCCGGTGTCTCCTCTCGTACCGCCCAGGCGATTGCAGGCCGATTCTCTGTCCTCGTCGGTCGCATTCAGCCGACGGAGTCCGCCGTTGATCGCGCAGGACAAAGAGCGGCCCTGATCGAACGACGCCTGGAAAAGGCCTTCAGCGTGCGACGCTTCCTACGATTCGGGAGCTTCTGGAAGCGAACGGCGATTCGCGATTACAGTGACTTGGACCTATTGGTGGTTGTCAGTCGTGATGATGTGCGATGGGGAGGTGGGTACGTCGCATCGACAACCCTCCTAGGACGGGTTCGCGACGAACTGCAGGGTCGTTTTCCGGCGACGACCGGCATTCGGCGAGACGGACAGGCCGTGACCGTAGCGTTCAGCAGTGGTGGACCAGGCGTAGACGTCGTCCCAGCGTTCTTTGACGCTCCGGTCGCGGGCGGCTACCCGGCGTATCTGATCCCCGATGGGAGCGGTGGATGGCTTCGAACGTCTCCTGATGCCCAGAAACGCTACTTCGACGACGAGGATACCCGTTGTGGTGGAAAGCTCCGGCGTACTGTTCAGCTTGTGAAGTGGTGGGCCCAGGCACGAGCGCACCCGATTCCTCTCCTGTCGCATCACCTCGACGTGGTGATGGCGTCGGTGGGCCCTGCTCGCGTTGTAGATAGCTACTCAACAATCGTTGATGCAGCGTTCGATGTTCTCTTCCAGCGCCGCGGCGCAGCGATCAACGACCCTCTGGGTCTATCGGGTCGAATCCCGGCAGTCAGAACCGAGGCACAGCGTGAGGAACTGGCTCGCGCGACTGAGTATGCAGCCTATCATGCGAGGGCCGCAGTCGCCGCGGAGGAACAGGGCCGTCTATCCGAGACGATCCGCCAGTGGCGAATCGTGTTCGAGGGTTTTCCTCCCTAAGAACCGACGCTCACGGGAGGGAACGGATGGGTGCCGTTTCTGGTGCTGTTTCTCCCGGCGAACCCCGGCATTTCAACCAACGGCATCCGGCACCGACGCTCGGAAGCCATCGAAGAACCGACAAGTTGTCGTTTAAGGTGAATCCCCTCGCCCGCATGGGGTTCAGGGGGTCGCGGGTTGGGCTGCGGCCGCTCCGCGGCCTCGCCCCGCTTGACCGGCTTTGCCGGTCACCGGCGCTTCGCGCCGGACGCGTCAAAATCCCGCCGTCCCGATTTCAGACAAACAAGGGCCCGGCGACGAGTTCCGCAGCCGGGCCGTGTCGCGTAATAGAGGAAGGGTGACGACGTGGGTGACTACGTTTCAATCATATGGGATACCCGCTGATACCAAGCGGAACGTTGGCTTAGCGCCTAGA
>JACXTT010001766.1_pt1 | contig 35529 bp, 34 predicted proteins | sample 9270951 | NCBI WGS metagenome assembly JACXTT01 (sample SAMN15532306, study PRJNA645909) | rock metagenome | isolation source: weathered quartz diorite | place: Puerto Rico | collected 2017-06-21 | reverse complement strand
ACGTTTCATCAGCCTGCAAAAAGAAAAGGGAAAGGCCTGTTGACCTTTCCCTTTCTGCGGTACCGTCTCCTGGGGCAGCACACGCCGCCTGAAAATCAGCTGGAGAGCGCCGCCTTGGCTTTGTCAGCCAGAACGGAAAAGGATTTCTTGTCATGTACCGCAATATCGGCCAGGATCTTGCGATCGATGTCGATGGTAGCCTTTTTAAGCCCGTTCATAAATCGGCTGTATGAAAGACCGCACTCGCGTGCGGCGGCATTGATGCGAGCGATCCACAGGGCGCGGAATTCACGCTTGCGGACGCGCCGGTCACGATAGGCATACTGACCAGCTTTGGCAACCGCCTGCTTCGCGACGCGGTAAACCTTGCGGCGTGCGTTGTAATAACCCTTGGCCTGCGACAGCACCTTCTTGTGGCGCGCGCCGGCCGTGACTCCACGTTTGACTCTTGGCATGTTCTATTCTCCTCAGCTGTAAGGCAACAAGCGGCGCAGGCCGGCGACGTCGGTGCTGTATACCGTCGTCGTCCCGCGCAAGTTACGTTTACGCTTGGAGCTTTTCTTGGTGAGGATGTGGCGCAAATGCGAGCGCGCGCGCTTAAATCCGCCACTCGCGGTCTTCTTGAAGCGCTTGGCCGCCGCGCGATTGGTTTTCAGCTTGGGCATGTTTGGTACTCCTTCAAAGTAAGCGCCTGCAGGCACATGCGTGGCCCGTTCGGTCGCAGTTGTAAAAAAATCAGCGGCTAGGTCGCCGTCTTGGTTTTGGGTTCTGTCTTCGGCTCAGATTTCAGCACCACCTTCGGCGCGGACTTCTCGCTCTTGCCGGTTTTGACAGCCCCTGGCTTGGGGTTCAGAACCATGACCATCTGTTTGCCTTCCAGTCGTGGATACTGTTCCACGATACCGTAATCCTTCAGATCGTTTTCCAGACGCTTGAGCATTTCCAGACCGAGCTCTTGATGCGCCAGCTCGCGTCCGCGGAAGCGCAGGGTAATCTTGGTTTTGTCGCCCTCTTCCAGAAAACGTATCAGGTTGCGCAGCTTGGTCTGGTAATCGCCAACATCCGTGCCGGGGCGAAACTTGACCTCCTTGATCTGAATTTGTTTCTGCTTGCGCTTGGCTGCGTGCTTGCGTTTGCTCTCTTCGTACTGGTATTTGCCGAAATCCATGACACGGCAAACCGGCGGCTCCGCATTGGGAGAAATTTCCACGAGATCGAGACCGGCTTCTTCCGCCCGACGCAATGCATCACTGATGGGTACTATGCCGATTTGCTGACCGTCATTGCTGATCAACCTGACTTTAGGGGCATTGATGCGCCCGTTGACACGAACCTCTTTATCCGTCGCGATGTTTCTGTTCCTCCAAAATAGTAATGCCGCGGCTCGCGGTCTCACCGGTGAGCTTGGCGTGAAACGCGTCCGGCGTCATCCCGCCCAGATCCTCACCTTTGCGCGTGCGCACGGCTAAAGTACCTTCCTGCGCCTCTTTCTTGCCTACCACTAGTAAATAGGGAATGCGCTGTAAGGTATGTTCGCGAATTTTAAAGCCTATTTTTTCGTTTCTCAAGTCAGACTCGACCCGCCAGCCCTGTTTTGCCAAGGTTTTTTCAAGCTTTCGGGCATAATCCTGCTGCTCATCCGTAATAGTCATGATGACCGCTTGCACTGGTGCCAGCCACGCTGGCAAGGCCCCGGCATGTTCTTCGATCAAAATGCCTATAAAACGCTCCAGTGACCCAAGGATGGCCCGGTGCAGCATGACAGGGACCTGTTTACTGCCATCCTCAGCGATATAGGTAGAGCCCAGCCGTCCCGGCATGGAGAAATCCACCTGAATCGTGCCGCACTGCCATAACCGGCCCAGACTGTCTTTGAGCGAAAACTCGATCTTGGGGCCATAGAATGCCCCTTCTCCCGGTTGCAGGTCCCATTGGAGTCCCTTGGTATTCAGCGCCTGCTCCAGGGCGTGTTCGGCCTTGTCCCAACTCTCATCCGAACCAATGCGATTGGCCGGGCGGGTGGAGAGTTTGTAAACGATGTCCTGAAAACCGAAATCGGCATAGACCCGATGGAGTAAATCAATAAACGCCGAGACCTCGACTTGAATCTGATTCTCGGTGCAAAAGATGTGGGCGTCGTCCTGTACAAAGTTGCGCAGACGTAGCAGGCCATGCAGGGCACCGGATTGCTCGTTGCGATGACAGGAGCCGAACTCGGCCAACCGCAGCGGCAGGTCACGGTAACTCTTCAGCCCCTGATTGTATATCTGGATGTGGCAGGGGCAATTCATCGGCTTGACCGCGTAGAGTCGTTTCTCCGACTCGGTGATGAACATGTCACTGTGAAATTTTTCCCAATGGCCGGATTTTTCCCAGAGCGACCGGTCAACCAACTGCGGTGTGCGGATTTCGCGGTAACCTTGTTCGCGCCACAGGTTACTCATGTATTGCACAATCGTCTGATAGAGACGCCAACCGCGCTCATGCCAGAACACCATGCCTGGAGCTTCTTCCTGCATGTGAAACAGGTTCAGCTGGCGTCCGATCTTGCGGTGGTCGCGCTTCTCCGCTTCTTCGATCTGATGCAGATAGGCATCGAGCGCTTCCTTGTTGGTCCATGCCGTGCCGTAGATGCGCGCCAGCATTTCATTGCGCGAATCGCCACGCCAGTAGGCGCCGGCCACCTTCATCAGCTTGAAGGCCTTGAGCTTGCCGGTTGAGGGCACGTGCGGCCCGCGACAAAGGTCGATGAATCCGCCTTGACGGTAAAGTGAGATATTTTCGCCGGCGGGAATGTCCGCGATGATTTGGGCTTTGTATTCTTCACCCATGTCACGGAAGAATTTGACAGCCTCATCGCGCGGCATGACCGTGCGGGCTACAGGATAGTCGCGCTTGGCGATTTCACGCATGCGTTCTTCGATTTTCACCAGGTCTTCCTCGGTGAATCCACGCTTGAAGGCAAAGTCGTAGTAAAAGCCGTTTTCAATGACCGGGCCGATAGTGACTTGTGCTTCCGGGAAGAGTTCCTTGACCGCCTGTGCCAGCAGATGCGCCGTGGAGTGACGGATGATGTCGATACCATCCGGATCGCGATCAGTGACGATAGTCAGTTGGATATTCCGGTCGACCAAAAACGACGTATCGACCAGCTTACCATTGACGCGTCCCGCAAGCGCGGCGCGCGCGAGGCCCGCGCCGATGCTCGCGGCAATTTCAGCAACCGTTACGGGTTTGGGATATTCACGGCGGCTGCCGTCCGGCAGCGTGATGACTGGCATAATGAGACCCTTTCGTCAGTGGCGACCGCTACGAATGGCCGCGTGAGCAACAACACTTGGAACCGTTGCCCCTCACCCTCATTCCCTCTCCCGCGAGGGGAGAGGGAAGCGAGCCGAGCGCGCTACGCGCGATTCCTTTCACTTTGGTAGGCGCGAGTGGGATCGAACCACCGACCACCACCATGTCAAGGTGGTGCTCTACCACTGAGCTACGCGCCTGCAAATAGGCGCGGAAAAATAGCACAAACCGGCGCGAGGCCACAAGTTTTGATGCGCGCCATCCCTGGCGCGCGTACGGGAGACACGCTGAAGTGTGTCCAATTCACACCCTCGGCTCCGCAAACGATACATCACCGCACACTCCTTGTTCCCGATAAAATTGTGGCCTCCATTCAGCGTCCACGCTTCCGGCTTCCACCTTCAATCACGCCAAACTTGCGTGAGCGGATTGCATGAATTTTGTCGCGCACCGCGGCCGCGTTCTCGAACTCCAGATTGCGCGCATGGGCGTACATCTGCTTTTCCAGCTTGTCGAGCAGCTTGGCCAGCGTGCTGGGCGCCATGGCGGCATATTCGGCCTCCTCCTCGGCAACGCGCAGGAATTCATGTCCGGCGTGCGCGGATTTCGAGCCATAGTTTTTGGCGTCGTACATCGGATGCGCCGGTGTTACGCCGTCGATGATTTCCTTGACCGCCTTGATAATGCCCTTGGGTGTGATGCCATGTTCCTTGTTGTAGGCAATCTGTCTCTGCCGACGACGTTCGGTTTCTTCGATTGCTTCACGCATCGAATTCGTGACCCGGTCGGCATAGAGGATGGCCTTGCCGTGAATGTGACGCGCGGCTCGACCGATGGTCTGAACCAAGGAACGCGTCGAGCGCAAAAATCCTTCCTTGTCGGCGTCGAGTATGGCGACCAGTGACACCTCCGGGAGATCCAGGCCTTCACGCAAAAGATTAATACCGACAAGTACATCGAAGACACCCGCACGCAGGTCGCGGATGATCTCGGCACGTTCGATGGTTTCAATGTCCGAATGCAGATAGCGCACGCGCACATCATGTTCGTGCAGGTATTCCGTGAGATCTTCCGACATGCGTTTGGTCAGCGTGGTGACCAGTACACGTTCGCCGACGGTAGTACGTGCTCGAACCTCCGACAGCAAATCGTCTACTTGGGCTGTCGCCGGTTTTACCTCGACCTCCGGATCGATCAAACCGGTAGGCCGCACCACCTGATCGACGACCACGCCTTGCGATCGTTGCCGTTCATACGGTCCGGGCGTCGCTGAAACAAAAATCGCCTGAGGCATGAGGCGTTCGAATTCATCGAAACGCAGCGGCCGGTTATCCAATGCCGAAGGCAGGCGAAAACCGTACTCGACGAGCGTCTCCTTGCGTGAGCGGTCGCCCTTGTACATGCCACCGAGCTGTGGAATGGTTACATGGCTTTCATCGATGACCAGTAGTGCATTTTTCGGGAGATAATCGATGAGCGTCGGTGGCGGCTCGCCCGGGTTTCGTCCCGAAAGATAACGTGAATAGTTTTCAATGCCGGAGCAGTAACCTACCTCGCGCATCATTTCCAGATCATAAAGCGTGCGCTGTTCCAGACGCTGCGCTTCGACCAGTTTGTTGGCGTTGCGCAACTGCTCCAAACGCACGCGTAGCTCGTTCTTGATATCGTTGATCGAGTTCAGAATGGTTTCGCGCGGCGTGACATAGTGGGACGAAGGATAAATGGTAAATCGCACTGGACGGTTATCGATCTCACCGGTCAGAGGATCGAATTCGGAAAGCGTTTCGATGTCGTCACCGAACAGTTCGATTCTTACGGCAAGCTTTTCCGATTCGGCGGGAAATATGTCAATGACATCCCCATGCACCCGGAATGTCCCGCGACGCAATTCAATATCGTTGCGCGTGTACTGCATCTCCGCAAGACGCTGGAGAATGGCGCGCTGTGGCATGGCCGTGCCCTGACGCAGATGCAGGATCATGCCGTGATAGGCGTCCACATCGCCCAAGCCATAGATGGCGGAGACCGTGGCGACAATAATGGCGTCCTCACGCTCGAGCAGTGCTTTGGTGGCCGAGAGCCGCATCTGCTCGATCTGTTCGTTGATCGAGGCGTCTTTCTCTATATAAGTATCTGATGAAGGCACATAGGCCTCGGGCTGATAATAATCGTAGTACGACACGAAATACTCCACGGCATTACGCGGGAAGAAATCGCGAAACTCCGAATAGAGCTGCGCCGCAAGTGTCTTGTTCGGCGCCAGCACCAGCGTCGGGCGCTGCACCTGCTCAATGACATTGGCAATGGTAAAGGTCTTGCCGGAGCCCGTGACACCGAGCAAAGTTTGGCAGACTTCACTCTGCGAAAGCCCTGCGATCAGCGCCGCGATTGCCTGCGGTTGATCGCCGGCGGGCGAGAAGGAGCTGGAAAGTTCGAATCGGTTGCTCATATACGCTATCGTTTTTCCACTGTCTTGCGGGTATATTACCGCGTTTTTCTCCACATGAATTCGCGAGGAACCGTTGTCCACCATACGCCTGTCCAGCCGAGTCAATCGAATCAAGCCCTCCCCGACCCTTGCCGTTGACGCCCGCGCCAAGGCGCTCAAGGCCCAGGGTAAGGACGTCATCAGTCTGGGAGCCGGTGAACCCGATTTCGATACACCGGAGCACATCAAAGAAGCCGCTATCCGTGCCATCCGTGAGGGTTTTACTAAATACACGGCCGTCGATGGTACACCGGGGCTCAAGCAGGCCGTCATCGTCAAGTTCAGGCGCGATAACGGACTCGATTATACGCCCGAGGAAATTCTGGTCTCAGTCGGCGGGAAACAAAGTTTTTTCAATCTGGCACAGGCGCTGCTCGACAACGGCGACGAAGTGATCATTCCGGCGCCGTACTGGGTGTCTTATCCTGATATGGTGCTGCTGGCCGATGCGAGCCCCATCATCATCTCGGCAGGTATTGATCAGGCGTTCAAGATTCGTCCGGAACAACTCGAACGCACCATTACCCGCAAGACACGTTTACTTGTCATCAACAGCCCATCCAATCCAACGGGGGCTGTTTATACGCGCGCGGAGCTGACGGCATTAGGTGAGGTACTGCGCAAGCATCCGCATGTGTTGATCGCCACGGATGACATGTACGAACATATTTTATGGACGAACGCGCCCTTCAGCAACATTCTCAATGCCTGTCCCGATCTGAAAGATCGCACGATTGTGCTAAACGGTGTTTCGAAGGTGTATGCAATGACCGGCTGGCGCATTGGTTATGCCGCTGGCCCGAAAGCCTTGATTACGGCAATGCGAAAAATACAGTCGCAGAGCACGTCCAACCCGACATCGATCGCGCAGGTCGCCGCCGAGGCGGCATTGAATGGAGATCAAGGCTGCATCACGCCCATGGTGCGCGCCTTCAAAGAGCGGCACGATCGTCTGGTAAGCCGTTTGAATAAAATTCGCGGTGTGCGCTGCCTGCCTTCCGAAGGAACCTTTTATGCGTTCCCGGATTTCAGCAAGGCCATCGCCGCCACAAGCGGCGTGAATAACGACACCGATATGGCTGAATACCTTCTGAATAAAGCTGAAGTCGCCCTGGTGCCTGGCTCGGCCTTCGGCGCGGATGGCCACCTGCGTCTATCCTATGCCACCTCGATGGAGACGTTGAACAAGGCGCTCGACCGGATAGAAAGTCTTCTCGGTACCGTCATTTAGCTTCATATCTCCTGTTTTTGCTTCTCAGATCTTGCTTGGACAGGCATAATTTCCCCCAGAACTAGGTCCAATGGGCCTCAACAAAACAAGCTACCTGCCATCTCAGGTCGGTGGTCATAACTAAAAAAATCAGGGGTGGGGAGATGAACAGCAATTTTCATGGTTTGCAGCACAAATCACGGCGTGTCAGTTCCCGCTTTACTCAGTCGGGGTATTCCATATTCGACCTGATAGTCACATCCGCTGTTGCCGGCGTGCTCAGCCTCGGCGCAGTCGGCATGAACAGCTTGGTTCAGGATACGCGCATGACGGCTATGACAAATCAACTGGTGGGTGATTTGAGCCTGACTCGCAGTGAAGCCATCAAGCGTGGTTTTCCGATTTCGCTCTGTACCAGTACAACAGGCTCAGAATGCCAGGGATCAAATGACTGGAGTGTTGGTTGGATTATGTTTTCAGATCTTAATGGCAACGGTAAGCTCGAATCGGGTGAATCTGTATTGCACGTGCAGCAAGTGACCGCCATCAAGTCACTACATTTTGGTGCCTGGGGCCCAGGAACCGGGCGCTGGGTTACCTATGGAGTAGATGGCACGACAAAACAGAACGGCACATTTACGTTTTGTGATGGTCGTGGTGCTGACAAAGCAAAAGCTGTCATTCTGCTTGGTACTGGGCGTCCACGAGTCACATCGGCCAGTTCTGGCGGTGATGCGCTGAGCTGTTCCTAGTTACTTGTCTTGACCCTATCCACCTTCCACCATAACATACGCGCCCTTCGACGTCTTATAGCAAGACGAACGAGCGAAGCGAGTAGGGCTTCATCAATTCCCCGGTAGCTCAGTCGGTAGAGCAAGTGACTGTTAATCACTGGGTCGGCGGTTCGAGTCCGTCCCGGGGAGCCAATTTATCTCCATTGTCATCCCAAAACCGCCGCGCCAGCGCGGGCAACCAGGCCATCTTCGGACGATTTAACGCCACTCACGCCGATGGCGCCGACAATCTGACCTTTCCATGTCAATGGTACGCCGCCTTCGGACGATAAAACTCCGGGCAATCCTAGAATGCGATGTTGCCCGCTCGCCAGCAGCTCCTCCCAAATCTTGGTCGGCCGCTTGAATGCCACCGCCGATCTGGCCTTTTGAATGGCGATCTTGACGCTACCGAACTGGGCGCTGTCGAGGCGTTGCAGGCAGATCAGATGACCGCCATCGTCTACGACGGCGATGACCACGGGCCAGCCCTGTTTCAACGCCTCCGCCTCCGCCGCCGCGATGATTTTCCGGGTGGCTGCCAATGTTAATGCGGGTTTTTCATTAACCATATCGTTGTTCGCCATTTCTCTCTCCTCCTGTTTGAATAACGGATAAGATACCGGGAAGAAGTCGCGAAGCAACCGGCAGCGCAGGAAAACCTCCGGGTTTGTAAATTTCTGTCCTGCCGTTGCCTGATTTGCCAATCAGCATAACGACCACAGCATGCTCATCATCCGTCTTTTTGGCATCGTCTTTCCAGTGTTCGCGATCGTCGCGGTCGGCTATCTCTACAGTCGCTGGCGTCAGCCAGACATGACCGCGGCTAATCAAATCAACATGACGGTCTTGCTGCCAGCGCTTATATTCCATATCTTGTCCGGCAAGGATTTCAATCTCGGCGAATATGGATGGCTTGCCCTGGGTGGTGCCGTCGTCGTTCTGGGTTCGGGCCTGCTGGCGCTGCTGGTGGCGAAGGTAGCGCGTCTCTCGTATAAAACCTTCGTTCCACCGATGATGTTCACCAACGCCGGTAACATTGGATTGCCACTCGCTGTTTTTGCTTTTGGCGAACGGGCCCTGCCGGCGGCGATGGTATTGTTCCTCGTCGAAAATGGCCTGCATTTTACCCTCGGGACTTACATGATGAACCACCGCGCACCATTCCGGCAGATCTTGGTGCAACCTGTCATCATCGTCACGCTCATAGGCATTGCCTTCAGCTTTATGCGTTGGAAGATTCCAACGCCGATAAGTGAAGCGGTCGGCATGTTGGGCCAGGCCTCCATCCCGCTGCTGTTATTTGCGCTCGGCGCGCGACTCACACGTATCGATTTCGCGGAATGGCGCATCGGGGTGGCGGGCGCCATCCTCTGTCCCCTGACCGGCATAGTCATGGTTTTACTGGTGCGGCCGTTCCTAGATTTAACACCGATACAAACCAGCCTGCTGTTAGTATTTGGGGCCCTGCCACCGGCGGTGCTGAATTATCTGATTGCCGAACAATATCAGCAGGAACCGGGCAAGATGGCCTCCATTGTGCTGATCGGCAATCTTGCGGGTCTGATCGCCCTCCCGATTGCACTGGCCTTTGCGCTACCGTAACGTCTGGGTGCGCGGCAGCGTCTGCGGGTAAACAAGATAGACCAGGGTCCAACCCGACGGGTCTTGTAAGATAGGGTTCAAACACAAGAATTCCTTCTCCGGTATAATTCATGCGCCGCGTGCCGGTCCCATCCGGTCGCCGCCAATCTCGATCCCGCCGCAATCGCCATGGACTATTCAGTCACGAACAAGCTCAGAAATTTTTTTACACGCCGCCGCGTGCGCTTGATACTTTTATCACTGGCTCTGCTGCTGTCGGGTTTTGCGCTTTATCTCGATATCACCGTGCGCATGCAGTTCGAAGGAAAACGCTGGGCCATGCCGGCGCGGGTCTACGCGCGGCCGCTCGAGCTTTATCCGGGCGTGAAACTACGACCGGAGCAGTTGGAAATGGAATTGGCCATGCTGGATTATCATATCGTCGCCGATCCTCGGGAACCCGGCAGTTATCGGCGTCAGGGTGACGAATTCACCATTCTCACGCGTCCGTTTACATTTTGGGACGAAGCCCAGGCAAGCTTGCCGTTGCAGGCTGATTTCGATGGTATCCGTCTAGGCGCTTTAACAAACCGCACAACCGGAAGACCGGTGACGCTGGCCCGGCTGGATCCTGTGTTGATCGGAGGCATATACCCGGCGCATAACGAAGATCGCATATTGGTGAAATTCGATGAAATACCGCCGCCTCTGATCAAGGGTCTGATCGCCGTCGAAGACAGGCAATTCTATTCGCATCATGGATTTTCCGCGCGTGGCACGGCACGCGCGCTGGTTTCAACGCTTAGCGGCAGTGGTGTGCAGGGGGGGAGTACCCTGACACAACAGCTTGTGAAAAATTTCTTTCTGAGTCCTGAACGTACGCTACGGCGCAAGTTCACGGAAGTGATGATGTCGATGCTTCTGGAATTACATTATTCGAAGGACGAAATCCTGGAAGCCTACGCGAATGAAATATACCTCGGTCAGGACGGCGATCGTGCCATTCATGGCTTCGGTCTCGCCAGCCGCTTTTATTTCGACCGTTTACTCTCTCGCCTTGACCTTCCACAGACGGCCCTGCTGGTGGGTTTGGTTAAAGGACCCTCTTTTTATGATCCGCGCCGTCAACCCGCCCGCGCACTGGCGCGACGCAACCTGGTATTGCAGGAAATGCGGAAAATGGATTTCATAACACAAGCGCAATATGTCGCGGCCCGCGCCACCCCGCTGGGCGTGGTGGAGAAGGCTCCCGAGGGAACATCGCCCTACCCCGCATTTGTACAACTTGTGCATCGCCAGTTGCGACGCGACTATCGCGAGGAAGACCTGCGTTCCGAAGGCTTGCAGATATTCACCACGCTGGACCCGCTGGTGCAGACCAGCGCTGAACGCGCGCTCACCACCCGCCTGACACAACTGGAAAAAGACCGGCGCATTCCACCGAAGGCGCTGGAAGGAGCGGTCGTGGTCAGCCATTCACAGAATGGCGAAGTGCAGGCGCTTGTTGGCGGCCGTAATACACGATTCGAGGGTTTCAACCGCGCGCTTGATGCCGCGCGTCCGATCGGGTCCTTGATGAAACCGGTGATTTACCTGACCGCGCTTGAACGCCCGGATTCCTACACACTATCCACCCTGCTCGACGACAGTCCGCTCGTCTGGCGTCAACGCGGAACCAGTGACTGGGAGCCGCAGAACTACGACAAGCAATTTCACGGCCAGGTACCGCTGCGCATGGCGCTTGCCAATTCCTATAACGTCTCCACGGCACGTCTGGGCCTGGCGCTTGGAGTGCAGCGCGTTATGGACAACGCGCACCGGCTCGGTGTTGAGCGCGAGCTGAATATCTATGCCTCGAGTCTGTTGGGGGCAGACAGCCTGAGCCCGCTGGATGTAACCCAGATGTACCTGGCATTTGCCAGCGGCGGATTCCGCGCTCCGTTACGTGCGATTCGTGAGGTGCTGATGTCGGACGGTCAGCCCTTGCAACGCTATCCACTCTCGGTGGAACAGGTGATCGAACCGGGGCCGGCATATTTGATGAATTATGCATTGCAAACGGTGGTACGAGAAGGAACGGCCGATGCGCTTAAAAAATATCTTTCCCCGGAGTTGCATCCGGCCGGCAAAACCGGCACCACCAATGACTTGCGTGACAGCTGGTTCGCAGGTTACACCGGCGATCGCCTGGCGGTCGTGTGGGTGGGCCGCGACGACAATCAACCGATTAATATGACCGGCGCTGGCGGAGCCATGACCGTGTGGGGAGAGATGATGGCACGGTTGGACCCCGACCCGCTCATCCCGCCGATTCCGGAGAACATCGAATCGATATGGGTCGATTCCGCCGCCGGACTGCGCGCGGACAGAAATTGTCAGGGAGCCGTCGAGCTGCCCTTCATCCGTGGCTCGGGGCCGACGGAAACCGCGCCCTGTGCGACGCACGCACCGGTACGCTCCCTCAAAAGCTGGTTCGAGAGGCTATTCGAATGAAAAAGTATTCAACCATTCTGATTTTTATCGCGTCGTCGTTAGTGGTGGGCTGCGCTGGATTTATTTCATCGACTCCGGAGACCCAACCCGTGTCGGATAACACCGCCGTGGTAGCGTTGATGGACACGGCAAGAACCGAAATCGCCAATGGAAAACTTGACACCGCCGTGGCGCCATTAGAGCGGGCACTGCGCATAGAGCCGCACAATCCCCTCTTATGGCAGGAACTGGCCAGGCTGCGCATGCAACAGGGTCAATATCAGCAGGCGGAAGGCTTGGCGGCTCGCTCGAACGGTTGGGCAGGAACCAGCAAGGCCTTGCGCGCCGAAAACTGGCGCATTATTGGTGAAGCGCGCCTCAAACGCGGCGACTACCAGGGCGCTCAGACGGCCTTTGACAAGGCGGCCGCAGAGAGAAACTGAATGCCGATATTTCCGCTCAACATCTAGAACGGTTTTTGCCGGTGTTGTTCCGAATTCCGGATTTGCTCTAGAATCACGCCATGAGTCGGTGTTGTTGGCTGTTTGTGCTGTTTCTTTTTCTGACGGGTTGTGTCACGCCGGAAGCAGAGATACTGAGCAAAACCGAATCGTTCCCGCCCACACTCAGCGTTGAAGTGCTGCTGGACCAACCCACGCGACCGCACAAAACTATCGCCATTCTAGGCGACATCTACGGAGGCGCACCTGAGGAAGTCAACGAGCGGCTCGCGCGCAAAGCGCGGGAAATCGGCGCGGACGCCATCGTCATCGTCAGCGTGAACGACAAGTCCGTTACGGATTGGTTACTGGATGAACCCTATTACTATCCTCATGGCGGGTACTGGCCACGCTACCGCCCCGTGAGGCACGGTTATCGTATCGTCCGCGCACGCGCCATCAAATATCTTCCATGACACCGGGTCGATTGGTTCACTCTCCGCTGCTGGCGCCACTTTTGCGGGTACTGCATTGGGTGTGAAGTGGCTCGAACGGAAAGCCTAGGCCTTACTCGCTCAGCCCCCTATGCTTCGTGGCAGTTGCCGTCCGTCAGTGGATGGATACCGCTGATGCAGAAACACGGACGAATCGGTTGTAATTCATGAAGCTTTGAGGAATTCTGTTGTCGTAATTACTAAGGAGGGTGATTAATGAACACTGAGACGCTTCTCGTTATCCTGCTGGTGTGGTCGGTAGCCGGGCTGTTGGCGGCCATTGCCTTTGGCAAGGCCATTCAGGAAACTACAACGGATGAAGAAGAAAACCTCGCTTCCTCCGTCGGTACGGTCAAATATATCCGTAGAAACAAAGTAAAAGCTCGTGACACATCGGTGGATGTGTCGGGCTCGGATCACGCCACCAAAAAACGCGCCTCGGCCTAGATTTTATGGATCGCTCCCCGTGTTCACGGGGAGCGGAGTTCCGGGCAACAGGTTCTTGTTTATATTCCACGACAAGGTAATACGCGGCCGCATCCCCGCGTAGGGATTGACGGTATGCACCAGCTGGCTGGGAAATATCAGCATGGTGCCCGCTACCATGCCGGGGAAAAATGGCGTCGTCATGCAACCCTCCTGTTCCTGACAACAACTGCGCAAGCGCGGGTCGACGAAACAAAAACGGCCTGACTGTGAATCCTCCGGGTCTTCGTCGCCAGGGTCCAGACAATACACCACGCTCGCCGTCGAGCGCAGATGACTGTGCGGCAGACAGTAATTGCCCGTTCTGTATACGTTGGCCCAGCTCAAATCGACAACCGATTGTTCGCAGTCGAGCATCTTCCGGAACAGCATCTTCGCGCGCGCGGTAACCAACTCGGCTTCGGTGCTAACCCACTTCTCCAGGTGATGGATCTTGGTGCCACACGCGCCGCGGAAATAGCGCTTGCGCAAACGGTGGTTTTCCTCAAGCTCAAGAATCTTGGCAATAAGACGTGGATGATACTCTTGGGTATCGGTAAAGGTGACCTTGTGGATGACAGGATCACCACAGATTTCGGATGCACAGTCCTTCGGCCACACCTCAATGACTTTCATGCCAAGATGGACGGTTTCACCGTTCATGGGGTTTTTGCGTCTCGCGTGTTCTGGCAGACCATTCTGTCACGTAACGGAGTGGGAGGAAATCCTGTAAAAGGATCAGTCAACGGTTTCGAGGGTCACAAATGCAACGGCATGATCCTGCTCGTCGGCAAGACTGACATGCGCAATGGAAATTTTCTTTTCCTGCAGGAACTCCCGGGCCCGGCCGCTGAATTCGAGCAGCGGTTTCCCCTGTTCGTCGTGTGTCACTGTGATGTCGTGTAGTTTCACGCCATGGCTGAACCCCGTGCCCAGGGCCTTGACCGCCGCTTCCTTGGCGGCAAACCGTCGCGCCAGAAAATTGGCCTTGTTGGCATTGTGACGAAATTCCTCCAGTTCGCTCACGGTAAGAATACGCTCGGCAAAACGATCACCGAAGCGATTCAGGTCCTCTTGCATGCGCGCCACGCGCACGATGTCGGTGCCGATACCGTAAATCACCACGAGGTCTCCGAAACGCCCTCTACGTGGTTCATGCCGCCACCTCATTCATCAAGCGTTTCATTTCGCGCACGGCCTCCGGCAGGCCGGTAAAAAGCGCGCGCGCAATGATGGCGTGGCCGATATTCAGCTCTGAAATACCCGGGATCGCGGCAACCGACTGAACGTTGTGATAATTGAGGCCGTGACCGGCGTTCACCTGCAACTTGAGATCGAGCCCTTGTTGCACCGCCTGTTCGATGCGCACCAGTTCCTGCCGGCCCGTTTCGCTGGATTCCGCTTCCGCGTAACGGCCAGTGTGAATCTCGATTACCGGCGCACCGGTTTTGGCGGCCGCCTCAATCTGGTTTGGATCAGCGTCCACAAACAGCGACACGCGTATGCCGGCATCAGCAAGCTTGGCACAGACACCGGTGATCTTTTTAAGGTCGCCACTGACATCCAGCCCACCTTCGGTCGTCAACTCCTGACGTCTTTCGGGAACCAGGCAGGCCTCGTGTGGGCGGATGCGGCAGGCGAACGCCACGACATCGTTAGCCACTGCCATTTCGAGATTCATGCGCGTCTGAAGCAGACGTCGCAACACCTCGACATCCTGCTCTTGAATATGCCGGCGATCTTCGCGCAGATGCAGCGTAATGGCATCAGCACCAGCCTGTTCTGCTTCCAGCGCTGCCTGAACCGGATCGGGATAGCGCGTGCCACGCACCTGGCGCAGAGTCGCCACGTGGTCAATGTTAACGCCCAGCTTTATCAAGTCACATCTCCACGGCGGTCAGGGGAACAATACGTCGAAACAATTTTCGACTGTGCAACGGCCGGTCGCCCAGATGACGCGCCAGGGCCGCGCGCATGAGTGCTTTGGCATCACGCAAGGTCACGGGATCACTCAGGCATTCCTGAGCCAGCGCCAACAGACTTGATCCTCGTATCGGCACGCCTTCCGTTGGTCGGTTTAGCTCCGGATATGCCAGGCGGATCGGCCCGCGATCAAGAATATAATCATACATGGCGCTGTTATCGATCGGGGTCCTGTCTTCGATATCCTGATCGAGGACAAGTCCGTACCCCAGCTCGCGCAACAGATTTTTCTCAAAAATTCGCAGCACGGGTTCATTGGAAGCATCGATCCGCAACTGTTGTAACGCCGCCTGATAGGTGTCAAACAGCAAGCTATGCGGATCATGGCGATGTAACAGCCGCAACAATACTTCATTCATATAGAAACCACAGTACAGCGCAGAACCTTCGAGCGAGTAACCAGACCCATCCATATCGGCAGCCGTCAGCACGGCAAGCTCGCCTTTACCGCTCCAGCCGATGAGCAATCGCTGAAATGACTTCAACACTCCGCGCAGACGGCTGTTGGCGCGACGCGCTCCTTTGGCGATTAATCCGATACGTCCGTGGTTGGCCGTGAAAACCTCCAACAGCAGACTCGTTTCACTATAATTATGCTGGTGCAGGACAAAGGCGGGTTGCTGGTGAACGCGCATCGATCAGGTCTCGTCGGTGTAACCGAGACTGCGCAAGACTTGCTCGCTGTTCGACCAGCTTTCACGCACCTTCACCCACAGATGAAGGTGAACCTTGGTACCAAAAAGCTTCTGCATCGCCAGGCGCGCGCGACTGCCAACGGTCTTGAGACGCTGGCCGTCTTTCCCGATTAAAATGGGTTTCTGTCCCTCCTTTTCCACCCAGATGGTCGCTTCGACGTGTAGCGCCCCTTTTGTACGTCTGAATTGCTCAATACTCACCGTCGTTGCGTACGGGATTTCCTGCTGGAATCCCCGAAATATCTGTTCGCGGATAAGTTCCGATGCCAGAAAACGCTCGCCGCGGTCGGAGATCTGATCCGCGGGATACAAGAAAGGCTGGTATGGCAGGTGCTTGAGAATGGCGTTTTCCAAATCGTCCGCGTTGACGCCGGTACGCGCAGAAACTGGCACGATCTCGGCAAACTCCGCTTTACGGTGCGATATTTCCATGAGCGGCAGCAGCTTGGCACGATCCTTCAGCTGGTCAAGTTTGTTGATGGCCAGAATCACGGGAATGCCCTGCTTGGCCACCAATTGGAGAGGGTAATCATCTCCCTTGGCCCAACCGCTTGCAGCAATCAACAGCACAATACAGTCCACGCCCTGCAGGCTGGCGCCGGCCACGCGATTCATATGACGATTCATGACGCCCTTATTATCCGTGTGCAGGCCGGGCGTATCCACATAAACAATCTGTGCGTGCTCGGTGGTCTTGATGCCCAGTAACCGATGGCGCGTCGTCTGGGCGCGAGATGAGGTAATGCTGATTTTCTGACCGACTAACTGGTTCAAAAGCGTGGATTTACCCACGTTCGGACGTCCGGCCAGCGTCACGAGACCGCTGCGCGTAGTGGTGGCGTCAGACATCAGCGTCGGTGTAGCAGGTCGAGAGCCTGAGCCGCTGCTTCCTGCTCGGCATGGCGACGGCTGCTGCCCTCGCCTCGCACGGCTTGATCGAGACCCGTCACGTGGCATTCGACCACAAAATTCTGATTGTGCGGTTCGCCGGTTACTTCCCGGACAAGATAGGCGGGTGTCGGCAGGGAATGCTTTTGCAGATATTCCTGGAGCTGCGTCTTCGGATCCTTGGGAATAGAGTGCGGGTCCAGTCCCGCCAGTTTATCTCGATAGAGATGCAGGATAACGCGCGTAGCTTCTGCTATCGAAGTATCGTTGCAGATGGCGCCGAATACCGCTTCCAAGGCATCCGCCAGGATCGAATCACGGTCATATCCGCCGCTCTTGAGTTCGCCCTCCCCCAGCTTTAAGTAAGCTCCAAGATCGAGGTCGCGGGCCAGCGACGCCAGCGTTTCCTTCTTGACCAGGCTGGCACGCAGACGCGTCAGCTCGCCTTCGTAGAGACTCGGATAACGATTGTAAAGTTCGGAGGAGATGGCAAAACCCAGGACGCTGTCGCCCAAAAATTCGAGTCGTTCGTAGTTGGCGGCGCTCTTACTGCGATGTGTCAGAGCCCGCTCGAGCAGCTCGGGTTGACAGAATGTATACGACAGCCGACGTGCTAACTCGGCGGACGTCTTATTCTCCGCCACGGACGTCGACACTGTGGTCGAACGCGATCAATATGGACATATTGTGCACGAGAGGAGTCACGGATTCGTAACTAATACGGATTCTCCTGGATTTCCCGCGTTGTTCGATTGTCAACGATTTGCTCAGATCAAAACTATCGGCGCTATCGATTTCAAGCCGTTTACGGATGGCTTCCTGAATTTCCGGCATGGTCATGGAACCAGCTTCAGGTTGACGGCCCAGGCTCTCCAGCGCGCTGTTTACTTTCATGTCGTCCAGATATGGCGGGATTAATTTGAAGAGCAGAAGAATGAAAAAAGCCAACGTGCCGATCACGAATAGCATGCCCCACATGGTCATGCCCGATTGGCGTTTTAGATTTAGCATCTTGATCTCCTTCGCAATACTGAGTCAGCCATACATCTCTTAGATTGAATTGCCTATACGGTTCCAGACAATACGCTGCCAGAACCACTTTTCCTGTCCCGTCAAATCCCAGCTAAACCAGATCAGGAAAGCCTTGCCTACCAGGTTCTGGTCTGGCACGAAACCCCAGTAACGGCTATCGTTGCTGTGATCGCGGTTGTCACCCATGACGAAATATTTTCCCTCGGGAACCACGATCTCCGGTAGCGAAGGGTCCAGACGGTTCGTCGTCAGAATGTCATGCTTCACGCCATCGAGACTCTCCGTCAACCGCAGCGCCTCACCCTGGGCGTCTCCTCCTGAAGCAAAAAAGTACGGTCGTTCGTCGGACTGTTCCATTCGCGTGCCGTTGATATAGAGCTTCTTATCTTTATATAGGATATGGTCCCCCGGAACGCCAACAACACGTTTTATATAGTTAATCGAAGGATTCCCCGGGAAGCGGAAAACCGCTACCTCTCCCCGTTTCGGCTGTTCTGTTTCCAGAATTTTGTTATTAGCGACAGGCAGGCGCACCCCGTAAGAAAACTTGTTGACCAGAATGAAATCGCCGATATAGAGGCTTGGTAACATCGAGCCGGAGGGAATACGGAAGGGCTCCACCAGAAACGAACGTATAAAGAATACAATCAGGATGACGGGGAAGAAGGCGCGCGCGTATTCCACATATATCGGTTCCTTGCGCGCCAACGCCGCTTCTTCGGTCTTGCCGGCCTCCGCCAACGTTGTGGCGCGGTGTTCGCGGGCCGTCACCCACAGCCAGCGGTCGAGACCCCAGAGAGTGCCGGTGCCAATCAGTATCAGCAACATGATCAGTGCGAAATCCATGGCGTTATTTCTGGTCCACGCGCAAAACGGCGAGAAAGGCTTCTTGAGGAATTTCTACGGTACCCAGTTGTTTCATTCTCTTTTTTCCCTCTTTCTGTTTTTCCAGTAATTTACGTTTTCGCGTCGCATCGCCGCCATAACATTTGGCGGTTACATTCTTTCGCAGTGCCTTAACCGTCTCACGCGCGATGATCTTCGAGCCAATCGCCGCCTGGATGGCGACGTCGAACATCTGCCGTGGAATCAGTTCGCGCAGTTTACTCGCCAGATCACGTCCTCGGTACTGGCTCTGCTCGCGATGCACAATCACCGATAGAGCGTCCACTTTATCGCCATTGATCAGTACGTCAAGCTTACACAAATCTGAAGGCCGAAACTCGACGAAATCGTAGTCGAGCGAAGCGTAACCACGGCTAACCGACTTAAGCCGGTCAAAGAAATCCAGCACAACCTCGTTCAGGGGTAATTCATATGTCAGCATCGCCTGGCGCCCATGGTAGGTCATGTCCTTCTGAATGCCGCGTTTTTCCACGCACAACCCGATGACATTGCCAACGTATTCCTGTGGCACGAGAATAGTGGCACGGATGATAGGTTCGCGAATTTCGATGATTCGAGAGGGATCCGGCATCTTCGCCGGATTTTCCACGAGTTGCACCTCGTTCGCGGTTACCACTTCGTAGATGACCGTCGGGGCAGTAGTGATGAGATTAATCCCGTATTCGCGTTCAAGCCGCTCCTGAATGATTTCCAGATGGAGCATACCCAAAAATCCGCAGCGAAAACCAAAACCAAGCGCCTGCGATGTTTCCGGTTCATAGTGCAGCGAAGCATCGTTAAGCTGAAGCTTTGCCAACGCGTCGCGAAAGGTCTCGTACTCCGAGGATTCCACCGGATACAGACCGGCAAACACGCGTGGCTTGATCTCTTTGAAACCGGGCAATGGCTTGTCCGCCGCACGGTCCACATGTGTAATGGTATCGCCCACGCGCGCGCTGCGTACATCCTTGATGCCGGCAATGACATAACCTACTTCGCCCGGGCCCAGCTCATCCACCGGCTTGCGCTTCGGGGTGAATATGCCGATTTGTTCGACGAGGTGATCACGCTGCATCGCCATGAGGCGGATTTTTTCCTTGGGTTTCAACCGCCCATCCATAACACGTACCAACGAAACCGTGCCGAGATAGTTGTCGAACCAGGAATCAATGATCAAGGCCTTGAGCGGGGCGTCAGCCCGACCCTTCGGTATGGGAATGTGCTGGATAATGGCCTCTAGAATATCCGCCACGCCCTCACCCGTCTTGGCGCTGGCGCGGATCGCATCCTTAGCGTCGATGCCGATGATGTCCTCGATTTCGTCGATTGCCCGCGTGGGATCGGCGGAAGGAAGATCGATCTTGTTCAACACCGGCAGAATTTCCAGATCGAGCTCGGCCGCGGTGTAACAATTTGCCACCGTCTGCGCCTGCACGCCCTGGGAGGCATCCACTACGAGTAACGCCCCTTCGCAGGCGGTCAACGACCGCGATACTTCATAGGAAAAATCCACGTGACCGGGCGTGTCAATCATGTTCAGGCGGTAAGTCCGGCCGTCACGCGCCTTGTAATCCAGCGCGACGCTCTGGGCCTTGATGGTGATGCCGCGTTCACGCTCAAGATCCATGGAGTCCAGCACCTGCGCCTGCATCTCGCGCGCCTCCAAGGCGCCGCAAGTCTGGATAAAGCGGTCCGCCAGCGTGGATTTGCCGTGATCGATATGCGCGATGATCGAGAAATTCCGGATGAGTTCCTGGTTCCAGCTCATAAATGTAGCCCTGCTTCACTCATCCTGACATAAGAACAGTAGCCCTGCTGCGCTCGTCTTGTCATTCATGTACGTCGCGCTGCCCTCCACGAAAAAGCGTCGGCGCAAACCGCTCGGGTCGAGGATATGAAAAAGGCGCCAAAGGCGCCCGGGATTTGGGTCTGTGTCAAAGTGATCGGGGCCGTGGTCAGTTGTTCACGTCTGCCCTGTGCGGCGTAGCATACCTTATTTCGGGGACAGCATGAATATTTCAGGGCGCAGGTCGTCCAGCGTTGTCCAGGGCCAGAAACAGCGTTGCCATCCCGCGCCGTACCCGCAACACCGCGGGTCGCCCGGGACGCATATGCGCCAGGAGTCGCTGAAAACCGGCAACATCCGTGACACGCTTGCCGTCCACCTCCAGAATGACGTCACCCGGATGCAAACCGGTATCGCGCGCGCGGCCTTCTTCCACGTCATTCACGCTGGCGCCGTGATCGATATCCAGTTCTCGCCGTTGCTGGCCGGTGATATCGCCCAGGGAGAGTCCAAACCGTGACGGACCCTCTGGGCGGTCTTTCCTGACAGTTGGCCGCGCCGAGGATTCTTCCTTGAGCTCACCCAGCGTCACGACAACGGTTTGCATGGCTTGATCGCGCCTGAACACGCGAAAACGTGCATACGTACCGGGCATCGAGAGTCCGACCAGGGCCGGCAGTTCGGAAGAACGGTCAATGGTCTTGCCTTCGTACTCCACCACAATATCGCCGGCACGCAAATCAGATTTTGCCGCCGGACTTTTGGGGAGAATATCCGCCACCAGGGCGCCGCGTGGCTTATTCAGGCCATAGGCGTTTGCCAGCGCGCTCGACACATCTTGCAGGCTCACGCCAAGCCATCCGCGACGTACCCTGCCTTCGCTTTTGAGTTGCGCGCCGATAGTCATGGCGGCATCGATGGGAATCGCGAACGACACACCCGTAAAACTTCCAGTGCCGCTGTAGATCTGTGAATTAACGCCGACAACTTCACCCCTCAGGTTGAATAGCGGGCCACCGGAGTTGCCAGGGTTAATCGGTACATCCGTCTGGATGAATGACACATAATTTTCATTCGGCAGTGTTCGTCCCTTGGCAGAAACGATGCCGGCCGTGGCGGAGCTGTCGAAACCAAATGGCGAGCCGATGGCCAATACCCATTCCCCCACCTGAAGCTTGTTCGCGTCACCCATGACAATCGTGGGCAGTCCGGTGGATTCGATTTTCAGCAGCGCAATGTCGCTGCGCCGATCGGAACCCACCAGCCGCGCGCTGAATTCACGCCGGTCGTTCAAGCGCACCAGTATTTCACGCGCGTTCTCGGTGACATGCGCGCAAGTAATGATGTATCCATTGGGACTGATGATAAATCCCGACCCCAGCGAATTCTCCTCGGTGGGCGCCGTACTTTCCCCGGAATAACGGCGTGTAAAATCACGCGCGTTGTCATCTTCTGGCGCGGGATTATCCGCCGAAAAGGCGGTCGGCTTCAGGTCGCGCGTCACGCTGATATTCACCACCGCGGTGCCATGCACGGTAACCAGCCGGCTGAAATCCGGCAGCCCGCGTTGTGCGGCCACCAGTGGAGCCGAGAGAAGCAAAAGCAGAAAGGCTGAATAGCGAAGGCGTGTCATGAGACAGGATTTCAAGATGACTGGATACTACTTATGATAGTAAGAAATCCTCGCGCTTGTATTCCAGTAATTCTGTATATCCTGCCTATTCACTGGTTCGCAACCGGTATCATCGATTCCCCAATTAGGGCGATGGTTTCCGCCGGAGCCTCGCCGACCGTCGTGATATGGTAGTCGTCAACACTCGAACCCAGCGCGTTCACAGCGCCCATGCGACTGGGTCCCAGCATGAAAGGCTCGCTGTCTTCACCGCGCTTCTCCACAAACACAGATACCGCCGCCAGTCCATCCGTGTAAACCAGATGCTCCACCGGGCGCTTGCGCATCAGCCCCTGGCGCGAAATGTGAGCGGAAAGCCGGAAGCCTCTGGGTAATTGCACCGCCATCCACCCAGGCTTGGTTGATGTCGCTTTAAGATTCTCTTCTTCCCGGTGCCAGACCATGCCTTTCCCGGCCACGTCGGGTGCAAGCGCCGAGGCGGGAATTTTCGTGCCGATATTGATGTGCGTGAACATGAACTGCTCGAGAATCTTGCCATGGTAATCGAGTAGATCGGCTTTCAGCAAAAGACCGGTCTCCTTGTCCGCCCACAGGTGGTAGCCATAGCGATACTGATCGACCGGTTTAATTGTCACGAGTTGGGCCGACCGGCCGGTAATCCGTTCCAGGTTGCCCAGCTGTATCGCATAATAATCATCGAGATCCTGGATGCGCTCCGGCAATATGGTCGGGAAGGTCTTGCTGTCCGCCTTGCGGTATTCCACCATCACCGAATTTTTGTCCGGCCAGTAACAAGTTATTTCACGCTTGTCGCGGATGATTTCGCGTGGCGCACCGTTAAGCGATACGAGTCGCTCGCGAGTCGTTCCATTTTCCACCTTGTGGATGATGCGCATGGCCTCAAGCCGGTTTTCATGCTGATAAACAAAAACGCCTTCGTAATTGAGCATGCGGGCGGCCTGATTGATTCTCATCAACCAGTCATGCGCGGCGTCACCGGCCAGGGCGGCGGTGCTGAAAACAAGACAGACAGTAAAAAAAAGGCGATGGGTGAGCGTGCGAAAATTCATTTAGCAGGATTATCGTAACCAACGACGCGCACATAAGGCATCATCCCCCCGATACCGGAGGACGAGGCAAATTCATTATGCTCGACCAGGAAGGCATTCAACGCGTTCTCCGCTTCGGGTTCCTTTTGCTTCATGTCCCAGCGCGTGGTGCCGGCACGGATGATATTTTCCGGCGCGGGCTGAACCGACGCCAGGGACGTCACAGGCGCGGATGCAGGACGGTTGAACCACTGTACACTCGCAATGGCGATGGTCGCCACGGAGGCGGCGATGGCGAGTGTTCCGGCATAGCGGGCCATCTTCTGGCGTCGGAAGGAACCGGTGTTGACAGGCTCCATGCTGATTTGCGCTGCGACGCGTTCCGCCATGTCTGGCGGGACAAATGCGTCCAGTTCCTGGTGCAGGGCCGAGCGCAGCAGATGGTAACGTTCCCAGGTCCGGCGCAAGTCGGTATCCTTTTCAAGCGCCGCCATAACCCGGCGTTCGTCCAGATCGTCAAGTTCGTTGTCCACCAGCGCAGACAACTTTTCCTTCATGTCGTCGGTATTACCCATATTCATTTCTCCAGCAACGGACGTAATTCCTGATCAACCGCTTCGCGCGCCCGAAAGATGCGCGATCGTACAGTACCAATCGGACAATCCATGACCTGCGCGATTTCCTCGTAGCTCATGCCCTCAATCTCGCGCAGCGTGATCGCCGTGCGCAGATCCTCGGGGAGCCCTTCGATCACCCGGTGCACGGTATTGGCGATTTCGTCTCTCAGCATCTGGCGCTCCGGTGTAGCCTGTTCGCGCAGGCTGGCGCCTCTGTCGGCGAGCTCCGCGCTTTCGATTTCCATGTCCGTACCGGGTGGGCGCCGTCCCTGCGATTCCAGATAATTTTTCGCCGTGTTTACGGCAATCCGGTACAACCAAGTATAGAACGCACTTTCGCCCCGAAACCCGCGGATCGCGCGGTAGGCCTTGATGAGGGCTTCCTGCGTTACGTCTTCCACTTCCCGCCGATCGCGCACGTAACGCGAGATCAGCTTGGCGATCTTGTGCTGGTACTTCCGGACCAGCAGATCGAAGGCGGTTTTGTCGCCCTTCTGCACTCGTACGACCAGCTTCTGGTCAATGCTCCGCTCGCTCATGGGGTTTGGACCCCCTGCGCACGGCAGGGCATACCGAAACTAATTGACCGCAGGAAAAGGCCAAAGTTCGCTGGCAAAACCTGCAAAAGAGGGGATTTATTATTCAATTTTCCGTCCCTGAAGATGTGTCGGTCCGATCAATGCGGGCCGACTCGTGTGATAGGATATCGTAAACGTTGCCAACGTGCCCTCTCCTCGCCCATATCCCACATGATCACGCCGCAGTCATCCGATGTCCTGATCATCGGCGGCGGCATTGCCGGCCTGAGTCTCGCCTTGCGGATTGCGGATAAGGCACGGGTCACCGTCCTGGCCAAGGCTACGCTTACCGAAGGATCGAGCCTTTATGCCCAGGGCGGCGTCGCCGCGGTGCTGAACGGCGAGGAAGACAGCTTTGATTCCCACATCCAGGACACGCTTAGCGCCGGTGCCGGCTTGTGCCATCGCGACTCGGTGGAATTCGCCGTGCGTGAAGGACCGGCAGCGATCCGTTGGCTCATTGAACGCGGCGTGCCTTTCAGTCGGGAGCAACATTCGAGCGGGGAGCTGGAATATCACCTGACACGCGAGGGCGGACATAGCCACCGCCGCGTGATCCATGCCGCTGACGCCACCGGCCGCGCCATGGAGACCACTCTGGAAAGTCTGGTGCGCCGCCACCCGAATATCATGTTGCATGAAAATCACATCGCCATTGATCTCATCACCAGCCAGAAGCTCGGCCGCCCGGGGCCCAACCGTTGTTTGGGGGCTTACGCACTCGTCAAGGAAAGCGGCCACATCTTTGCTTACAGTGCCCGATTTCTGGTGCTGGCCACCGGCGGGGCCTGCAAGGCCTACCTTTATACGAGCAATCCGGATACATCGACAGGCGACGGCATCGCCATGGCCTGGCGCGCGGGCTGCCGCGTGGCCAACATGGAATTCGTGCAGTTCCATCCAACCTGTCTATATCACCCGCGTGCCAAGTCGTTCCTGATTTCCGAAGCGGTGCGCGGCGAAGGCGGGAAACTCACACTGCCCGATGGCAGGCCCTTCATGCAGGATCACGATCCGCGCGGTGAGCTGGCTTCGCGCGACATTGTCGCGCGCGCGATCGACTATGAAATGAAACGTGGCGGCCTCGATTACGTACACCTGGATATCAGTCACAAGCCGGCGGATTTCATCAAAAGCCATTTCCCGACGATTTACGAACGCTGCAAGGAATACGGTTATGACCTTACGCGCGAGCCGATCCCGGTGGTGCCGGCGGCGCATTACACCTGCGGCGGCGTCATGACTGATCTCTTCGCCCGTACCGACCTCGAACGGCTTTATGCCGTCGGCGAATGTTCTTTTACCGGCTTGCACGGGGCCAATCGCCTTGCCAGCAACTCGCTGCTGGAATGTCTGGTATTCGCCAAGGCCGCCGCCGAAGATATCTTGAGGCAGCTTCCCTCAGCCGGTCCAGCCCCGGAAGGCCTGCTGGCTTGGGACGAGAGCCGCGTCACCGACCCTGATGAACAGGTGGTGGTCTCGCACAACTGGGATGAACTGCGTCGCGGCATGTGGAGCTACGTCGGCATCGTGCGCACTACCAAGCGTCTGCAACGCGCACAACACCGGGTAGAGATGTTAAAAGAAGAAGTACGGGAGTTCTATAGTAACTTTAAGGTTACAAATGATCTTATTGAATTACGTAATTTATTGTTGGTATCGGAATTGATCATTCGCTCTGCCCTGGCGCGCAAGGAATCGCGTGGCTTGCACTACACACGCGACTATCCTCAGCCAAACTCAGGTGCCCCACAGGACACCGTTCTCACACCTCCACCGTTTGAAGTTTCAGGGCGACGCGCCAACGCCTGAACGGCTCCGGCTCGACGGCATCCGCGGCAATGGCAAGACTCAACGGCCAGCGGCGGTTTTCTGGTCGCAAGCTCATTAACGTTAGCCAAGGGTGCACAAACCGGCTGGTGATCTGGACTGGTTGCCATGTGTCGTTGTCGGAAAAGCGAACCGAGACCATGCCTTCGTTATCCATCTCGATAGTTTGTATGGACATCAGGCCGGAACGCCAGGCATGGGTGATCAGAGAATAATAAAGACTCCATCCGAGTATGCCCCAAGAAACCAGACGTACCGGCCAAGCGATAGGTGTGATAGCTACCAAAACCATCGCGCCTAAATGCGCAACCAGAAAAATCCCGGCCAGCAGGTAGGAAGCTTTTATGTTTAAAATCAGACTAATTTCTGATTTTTGAGACAAGTTGCATTAACTCTTTTTCAGGCGGATTTTGCTGCCCTTGTACATAGGCCAGTAGAGTTTCGTCAGAAGTTGCCAGGAGTTTTTCAAAAGCCTCCTGTTCTGCCAATGTAAGACTTGGGTAACGCTTGTCGAGAAATTCCTTAAGGACTACATCCAGCTCCAGCAGTCCCCGACGGGAACGCCAGCGTAGCCGATCATATTGACGCGCGTCTTGTGCGCTTCGGCTCGCTCCCTTCTCCCCTGGCGGGAGAAGGGGTGGGGATGAGAGGGAAGGAAACTTATCCGTCACAACACGCGCTTCGCCAGCATCAGCTTGATATATCCGATCGCCTTGGCTGGGTTCAGCCCTTTGGGACAAACGTCGGTGCAATTCATGATGGTGTGGCAGCGGAACAGCCTATAAGGATCTTCGAGATCGTCGAGGCGCTCGCCGGTGGCCTGATCGCGGCTGTCGGCCAGGAATCGCCAGGATTGCAGCAGCGCCGCAGGTCCCAGGAACTTGTCGGGATTCCACCAGAATGATGGGCAAGCCGTTGTGCAACAAGCACAAAGTACGCACTCGTAAAGGCCATCCAGCTTGTCGCGTTCGTCCGGCGCCTGAAGCCGTTCAATCTCCGGCTCCGGGTCGTTATTGATCAGCCAGGGTTTTACCGCCCGGTAGGCGTTGTAAAACTGGCTTAAATCCACGATCAGGTCGCGCACCACCGGAACGCCCGGCAATGGCCTGAGTTCAATCGGCTGCTTCAGGTCTTTAAGCGGTGTGATGCAGGCGAGGCCGTTGCGGCCATTAATGTTCATTCCGTCCGACCCGCAGACCCCTTCCCGGCAGGAACGTCGAAACCCGAGGCTGTCGTCCTGCTGCTTAAGCAACAACAACGCATCCAGCAACATTACCGCTCTGCTGTCATCCGGCAGCTCATAGGTCTGCATACGTGGCCTATTATCGGTTTCGGGGTTGAAGCGATAGATCGAAAATTGCATGCGTTGAGTTTAGTCGTTTGTCCTGTCCTGCGAAATACCGCAAAACCCGGTATTTCTTGCCTGAATTCGGCTTATATACCGACCAGTAATCCCCATGATTCCCGCCTTCGGTCGGGCCAAGGCGGCTCTTCTCCGGAATCGCGCTAATAATTAACGCATCACGCACGGAAGCGGCTCCAAGGTGGGCGTTTTCGTGTTTCACATTGGGAGAGACCTATGGAAATTCTGCACGCCTTGATCATCTGGCCGGATAATATTTTGTTGTCTTTGCTGGTCTTGTTTTTCATTGCCATCCCGATCCTCTACGGCGCGCGCCAGGCGATGCACAGCTTACTGCATGCTGTGTTCCGCGCGGTCAGCAACCCACTGCGCCTGATGTCACGCTGGTTGTTCAAGACCGCCGAGATGTTGCGCGAGCGCAATAAGCTCGTGATGCTGGCACGCGGACGCGAAGAAGTCTCACACGGCATCGTCAAGGAATTCGACCGCGTCACCAATCTGGTCGAGCGCGACCTACACGGCTACCCGGCGCTGCAGCGCAAGCTTATGGACGAAATCACGCGCATCGAGGAGGAATTCCAGAAATGCGGTGAAGTGCCGCCACCTCCCCCGGAATGGACCAAGGCCGTGGCCGCCATCGCCAAGATCAAGCCCTCCAGTGACGGCCTGGTGGAAAGGATACTGGAAGACATCAGCAACTCCATCGACGAAATTTACGAGAGAGTCATCGCCGAGTACCGCGAGTCATCCAAGCAGCGCCATAATATCCTCAAGAACTTCATGCCGTTCTGGCGCTCGGTTGATCGCACGCTGAAACGGGTCGACAAGGACCTCACCGGCATGCAGCAGAGCGCCGCCAAAATTGACGAGCAGGTAGAGAAGTACAAACAAATTCACGCCAGGAGCGAGCAAGCCGAACATTCGCTGACTTCCTCGTCCACGATTCTGTTCGTAATCTCGCTACTGGCGATCATGATCGCCGCGGGCGGCGCGTTCGTGAACTTCTGGCTCATCGAACGGCCGATGTCCGCCATGGTCGGCGGTTCCGAATACATCGTCGGCGATATCCAAGCATCGTATCTGGCGGCGATGGTGATTATCTTGTTCGAAACGCTGATGGGCCTGTTCCTGATGGAGTCGCTGGGTTACACCCACTTGTTCCCGCTGAACAACATCAACAACCGCATGCGCCGTTGGTTGGTGTGGATATCCTTCAGCATTTTGCTGATCCTCGCCGGCGTTGAAGTCGCGCTGGCGGTCATGCGCGACATGATTATTTCGGCCGATATCGCCCTGAAACAGGAGCTGGCCGGTGGCGCCGCCGTTACCGCCGCGATGGCCAATACCGGGGCGCTCGATATTCCCAAGGCGGCCCAGATGATCCTTGGCTTTACCCTGCCCTTCGCGCTCGCCTTCGTGGCCATTCCCTTGGAATACCTCATCCATTCCGGGCGCACCGTGTTTGGCGCCTTGCTGGTGCTGGGTATCCGCGGACTGGGTTTTTCCATGCGCTTCATTTCCACCATGGTGCAACAGATCGGCAAGGGCACGGAGCATCTTTACGATGCGACCATTTTCCTGCCGCTGATCATTGAGCGCGCGGTGCTGAACCGTGGTCCGCGCCAAACCGCCCTGCCACCGGGCAGCTCGGGTAGCATGGCGGCATTTCCCAAACACGGGGAGCATGTGCTGTGAAGCGGCCACTTACAGGGAGAGGGGGTTTCGCGCCGATGTTCATTTTGTTAGGCGCTCTGAGCATGCTGATGACCTCCTGTTCTGACTCGCGCACCCATGCGCAAGCGGTCTATATGCTGGTGGACACTTCGGGCACCTACTCGCACGAACTCGACAAGGCGCAACGCGTCGTGAGTTATATGCTCGGCGCGCTGAAATCTGGCGATTCGCTGGCCGTGGCGCGGGTCAAGAGCCGCAGCTTTTCCGAAAAGGACATCGTCGCCAAGGTGACGCTGGATAAAGACCCGATGCAGATGAACAACCAGAAGCGCGCTTTCGCCGAACAGGTCGCGCACTTTGATGCCAGCATCAAGAAAGGCAGCGCCTATACCGACATCACCGGTGGCATCATCCAGGCCTCGGAATTCCTGAACGAGACCGGCGCCGGGCAGAAGACAATTCTTATCTTTTCCGACATGCAGGAAGAGCTGGATTATAAAACAGTGCGGGATTTCCCGATTGATTTAAAAGGCATCCGCATCATCGCGCTCAACGTCACCAAGCTCGGTACCGACAATGTCGACCCACGCCATTACATGGGACGCCTGGAATGGTGGGAAAAGCGTGCCCGCGACGCCGGCGCCACGGACTGGAAGGTGGTGAACGACCTGGAGCATCTGGAGCGTATCTTCAAAAGACGAGGCTAACTAAAAAACTGCACCCGTTGAAGAATTAGATATATCCCCCAAGCACGCTGCTGCAAAAACTCCCTCTCCCTACGGGAGAGGGTCGGGGTGAGGGTGATCTTAGTTTCATAAACATTTGTTACCCCTCATCCTGACTGTTCCTGCCGGGGCACGCGAACTTCTTGTGCATCTGCTCGACGTCGCTGATGTCCACCGGACATCAGCGACGACTCCATGTCGTCTCTCGGAGGGAGAAGGAAAAAGATTTGTTCGACAATCTGTTAGAGGTTCCTCAGGTCTGACTCCCATCCAACATGAAATTAAAGAATCGCCGTAGATCCTGCGTGTCACCTATTGCAACCAGCCATTGATCTGCACCAGGTCGTTTTCGCTCACCGTCCCCGCCGCCTGTTTCAAACGCAGCAGGTTAAGCAGATAACCGTAACGTGCCGAGGAAAGATCGCGTTTGGCGCGATAGAGATCGCGGCTGGCGTCCAGCACGTCGATATTGGTGTTAACACCCGCCGCGAACCCTTCGGTTTTGGCATTGAGCGCTGATTCGCTCGCCACCACCGCTTGGGCGAGGGCCGTGACCTTCGCCGCCCCGCCCGCCACCCCGAGATAGGCCGCGCGTGCCGCGCGTTCGGTGGCGCGCCGCGTGGCCTCGAATTCCTGCTGCGCGGCGTCATAGCGGTGCGCTGCCTCTTCGGTGCGCGAGTCGACGAGGCCGCCCTGGAACAGCGGCACATTGAGCTGCAAACCCACCACGGTATTGTCGGCGCGGATGCCGGGACCGGTGACGCTGCCGTCGGCGTCGTTACGTGTGCGCGTACCGACGAGATCGAGCGTGGGAAAGTGCCCGGCACGCTGGCGCCGGATTTCTTCGCGTGCACTATCCGCGGCCTCGCGCTTGGCGAGCAGCGAATAATTCTGTGCCAACGACTTTTCGGCCCACTGGTTGATGTCCGCCGGCTCGGGCGTGATAAGTGGCATATTGACGCCTACGCGGGCGGGAGATTCGGGGAGTCGACCGGTCAGCTCGCGCAGCGCTTCGCGCTTGTCTTGCAAGCTGTTCTCGGCCTCGATTTCCTGAGCGGCGGCGGTTTCATACCGCGCCTTGGCGTCATGCACGTCGGTGATGGTGGCGAGACCTACCTTAAGCCGCGCCTCGGCTGACTCCCGCTGACGTTGAATCGATGTCTTCTCCGCGTGGGTAAATTCGAGATTGTCCTGCGCCAAAAGCATATCAAGGTAGGCCTGGGCCACGCGCAGGATCAAATCCTGCGCCGCTGCGGCATATTCCGCTTCGGCGCTGCGCACTTGTGCCTTGGCTTGATTGAACCCTGAGAAGACGGCGGCGTTATAAACCGGCTGACTCAAACTCAGCGAATATTCGGAACTGGAATATTCGAATCTGGCCGAAGGCCGTCCAATGATAAAACTGTCAGTGACGGTTTCGTTGTTGTTGCGGTCGCGCGTGGCGCGTGCACTGAGGGTGGGCAACAGGCCGGCGCGTGCCTGGGGGAGTTTTTCGCGTTCGGCCGAATAAACCGATTGGGCGGCGCGGAATTTGGGATCGCTTTCTTGCGCGAGTTTATACACCGCGATCAGATCATCGGCGCGCGCATCGGTCGCCAGGAAGAGTAACCCCGCGGCCAAGGCCCATAGACAGAGAAGTAAACGAAACGTTAGTATCATAGTGCGGCGCACGCGCCGGGATAAGATCAGTGAGACCGCCAAACTATGCCCTGCCTCGTCACCAAGACACAAGTCTTATTCTATGGTCAAATCACTTTTACTCCATCCCAGTAATCGGCCAATAGCGCGTCGTTAGTCAACAAGGTCAACGGCTCGGCCATGCTTTGCGAAACGAGCAAACGATCGAATGGATCCTTGTGAATCGGAGGTAATCGTGCAACGCCGGCAGCGTGCGTGGCTGTGACTGGCAACTCAAGAAAACCCGAGGCTTCCAATGCCGTCATCAGCTCATCTATATCAATCCTGAAATCCGCGCGCTGCAACCCGCGCTTAATCGCAATTTCCCACAGGCTGGCAGCGCTGTAATAAATGTCGTTATGCGGATCAAGCAATTGTGACATTACCGCGCGCGGTAATTTACGGCTGGCGGCCATGGCCCACAGCAACAGGTGGGTATCGAGCAGGATGCGCATTACTTGCCGCCGAGAAATTCGGCAAGCACTTCATCGGGCAGGGGTTCATTGAAGTCATCCGGAATACGGGCCTTCTTGTCCAGGAGCCCAAGCTTGCGCTTGGCTTTGGACGCGACAAGCGGCGCAATCCGCGCCACCGGTTTACCGGCCTTGGCGATGATGATCTCCTTGCCCTGCGCCGCCTCTTCGACATAGCGCGAGAGATGGGTCTTGGCCTGATGGATATTGATTTTCGGCATGGGTATTTTCCACTATTATGACTAAACTTAGTCTAGTCTAAAATAGCAAGAATAGCCAATAAAAAAGGGGGGGTGCAGATTCAGTCCCACGCCGCTGCCGATACGCCCAGCCATATCCATATTGGGTCGACGGCTCGCTCTCCTCTCCTTCCTTGCGCCATCGAGCGTGTGCGCAAGATGTTCGCGCATCCCGACAGGAACCGACCGAGATGAGGGGAATCTTAAAACCACCGCGCGAATATCCCCCTCATCCTCTCCTTCTCCCGGCGGGAGAAGGGACCCCTGCCAATACACCAAATCATGCTTCACCGCGATGTGTACAACGGCTCGTTCCCTTCTCCCCTGGCGGGAGAAGGGATAGGGATGAGGGGTAAGCCAAGGTCCACAATGAAACACCGCACCTATCATGCCCCCGGCTGCCAATACACACTCAACACCGCCTGCACCTCCGTGGGATTCTGATCGATCGCCTGGTCCCAAGTGATGCCCCCATGAGAGGCACTGAACTGGGCCATGGCCTGGATCAGGTTGGCGACCTGGGTGTTGGCGAGGGTGCTGTTGTCGGCTGCCTTGAAGACTTCGGTCTGGTTGGCGGTGCCGGCGTACCAAGAATTAATGGTTAGCCGGTCGGTGGTGCCGTGGAGGCTCATTTGGAGGTTGGTGCCGGACTGGCTGAACACGAGGTTCAGCGGGTTCAGGCCGGCGTTAACCGTATCGGTGTTGCCCACGGTGGCGTCGTTGTCGGTGACGGTGTCCTGGCCATAACCGACACCGAACTGGTAAGTGTCATTGCCCACTCCACCGTTGAGACTGTCGTTCCCGGCCCCGCCGTTCAAGGTGTCGTTGCCGGCGTTGCCGGTGAGGGTATTAGCCGTACTGTTGCCGATGAGCACGTTGTCGAGGGTGTTGCCGGTGCCGTTGATGGCGGTCGTTCCTGTCAGCGTCAGGTTCTCGACGTTGTTGCCCAGGGTGTAGGTAATACTGCTCTGGACGGTGTCAGTACCTTCGTTGGCGTTTTCGGTGACGGTGTCGGTGGTGGTGCGAACAATATAGGTGTCGTTGCCGAGGCCGCCGAGTAAGCTATTCGTGCCAGCGCTGCCGTCTAAGGTGTCGTTGCCGCTTCCCCCCGTCAGGGTGTTGTTACCACTGTTGCCGATGAGCACGTTGTCGAGGGTGTTCCCTGTTCCGTTAATCGCGGTGGTGCCGGTGAGGGTGAGGTTCTCGACGTTGTTGCCGAGGGTATACGTGACACCACTCTGGACGGTGTCGGTGCCTTCGTTCAGGTTTTCGGTGACGACATCGCCGGTGGCGTTGACCACGTAAGTATCATTCCCTACCCCGCCGAGCATGGTGTCGTTGCCGGTGCCGCCGTCGAGGGTGTCGTTGCCGGCGCCGCCGGTTAAGGTGTTGTTGGCGCTGTTGCCGGTGAGGATATTGTCCAGACTATTGCCAGTACCGTTAATAGTACCTGTACCTGTGAGAGTTAGGTTCTCGACGTTGTTGCTTAGGGTGTAAGTCACGGAACTCTGAACCAGGTCGGTGCCTTCGTTGACATTTTCAATAACGACATCGCCGGTGTTGTCGATGACGTAGGTGTCGTTGCCGAGGCCACCGGTCATGGTGTCGGCGCCGGTGCCGCCGCTGAGGGTGTTGTTGGCACTGTTACCGACAAGCACGTTGTTTAGTGTATTACCCGTGCCATTGATGGCCGTCGTCCCTGTCAACGTGAGGTTCTCGACGTTGTTGCCGAGGGTGTAGGTAACCGAACTCTGGACGGTGTCAGTACCTTCGTTGGCGTTCTCGGTGACGGTGTCGGTGGTGGCACGAACAATGTAGGTATCGTTGCCGGTACCACCGAGGAGGCTGTTGGTGCCGGTGCCGCCATCGAGGGTGTCGTTGCCGGCGCCGCCGGTGAGGGTGTTGTTGGCGCTGTTGCCGGTAATGATGTTATCCAACGCATTGCCGGTGCCGTTGATGGCGGTGGTGCCGGTGAGGGTGAGGTTTTCGACGTTGGCGGACAACGTGTAAGTCACGCTGCTTTGGACAATGTCGGTGCCTTCGTTGGCGTTTTCGGTTACCACGTCACCGGTCGCATTGACCACGTAGGTATCATTCCCTACTCCACCGAGCATGGTGTCGTTGCCGGTGCCGCCGTCGAGGGTGTCGTTGCCGGCGCCGCCGGTGAGGGTGTTGTTGGCGCTGTTGCCGGTAATGATGTTATCCAACGCATTGCCGGTGCCGTTGATGGCTGTTGTTCCGGTAAGCGTTAGGTTCTCGACGTTGCTGCCGAGGGTGTAAGTAATACTGCTCTGGACGGTGTCGGTACCTTCATTAACGTTCTCGGTAACGGTATCGCCGGTGTTGTCGACTATATAAGTATCGTTGCCGAGGCCGCCGATGAGGGTGTCGGCACCCGCTCCACCATCGAGGATATTATCCGAGCCGTTGCCCGTGATTACGTTATTTAGGGTGTTGCCGGTGCCGTTGATGGCGGTGGTGCCGGTAAGCGTCAGGTTCTCGACGTTGCTGCCGAGGGTGTAGGTAATACTGCTCTGGACCGTGTCGGTGCCTTCGTTGGCGTTTTCGGTGACGGTGTCGGTGGTGGCACGAACAATGTAGGTGTCGTTGCCGGTACCACCGAGGAGGCTGTTGGTGCCGGTGCCGCCGTCGAGGGTGTCATTGCCGGCACCGCCGGTGAGGGTGTTGTTGGCGGAGTTGCCAATCAGGATATTGTCGAGGGTGTTGCCGGTGCCGTTGATGGCGGTCGTTCCTGTCAGCGTCAGGTTCTCGACGTTGCTGCCGAGGGTGTAAGTAATGGAACTCTGGACCGTGTCGGTGCCTTCATTGGTGTTTTCCACCACCACATCGCCTGCGTTGTCGACCACGTAGGTGTCGTTGCCGGCACCGCCAGTCAGGGTGTTATTGGCGGAGTTGCCAATCAAAACATTGTCGAGGGCATTGCCGGTGCCGTTGATGGCGGTGGTGCCGGTCAGTGTCAAGTTCTCGACGTTGTTGCCCAGGGTATAGGTAATGCCGCTCTGGATCGTGTCGGTGCCTTCGTTGGAGTTTTCAATGACGCTGTCGCCGACGTTGTCGACGACGTAGGTATCGTTGCCCTGTCCGCCGTACATCGTGTCAGCGCCGGTGCCACCGTCAAGGGTATCGTTACCGTCCCCACCGTCGAGGGTGTCGTT
>JACXTT010001765.1_pt1 | contig 35554 bp, 31 predicted proteins | sample 9270951 | NCBI WGS metagenome assembly JACXTT01 (sample SAMN15532306, study PRJNA645909) | rock metagenome | isolation source: weathered quartz diorite | place: Puerto Rico | collected 2017-06-21 | reverse complement strand
AGCACCCGCGATGAACAGGGGAATGAGACAGAGCAGGAATCGTGCTTCACGCGGTTTGTGTATCGGAATAATTGGTTTGTGCTGGCACAGACTGAAGGGGCGGAGTACAGGCCGGAACCGTTACCCGACTGGGATGAATCCCGAGCACTGGCAACGCTGAGCATTGAGCGTATCGGCTTTGATGATCTTGACGGCAACACTCAAGGGTATGCAACAGGACGGAAGGTTGCCATCAATCCGATTGCTGCGATGCCAGCGAAAACGCTGTTTCATGAACTCGCCCATGTAATTCTTGGCCACACTGCCGAAGCTAGCTTGAACGATGGCAGTGAACGGACTCCGAGAAGTTTGCGGGAGGTAGAGGCGGAATCCGTAGCGCTGCTTTGCTGTGAATCTCTGGGTTTGCCGGGTGCGGAATTCAGCCGTGGTTATATCCAATCTTGGGGGAGCGAAATCCCAGAACGCTCAGCGCAAAAGATTTTCCATACCGCCGATCTGATTCTCAAAGCGGGGGTGCAGCAATGATCCGCTGGCCTGATTACAAAGAAGCGGTTGCATGGCTCAAGGCAAACGCGAAAGGTCCCACGGGTTTCTATCTGTGGGGCAGTATCTATGTCCGCCGTGCAGTGTGGGACGGTTTCTCATGGCGATGGCTGACGGAACAGGAACAGCGCAATCCCGGAAGCGAGGTGAGTCATGCCTAAACAGCCCCGCTCTTTTTGGGATGGCCTTCTGTTCGGTTTCTCAGCATCACTGACGCTGTGGCAGGATCTACCGCCAATTCAGGCGATCGTGGTGATAGCCGTCATTCTCGGCGCTGCGATGGTGGCCTTGCGAGGGGCTGAATGAGAGCCGCTATTTACGCCCGAGTCAGCACTGCCGATCAGAACAACGCCATTCAAACTCGGGAACTGACGGAGTACATCCAGCGCCGGGGGTGGGAACTGGCGGGTGTGTATCACGACCAAATCAGCGGAGCGAAAGCCAGCAGGCCGGGTTTGGACAAGCTAATGTCCGATGCGCGGCAACGCCGGTTTGATGCCGGGCTGGTTTGGAAACTGGACCGCTTCGGCAGATCACTGGTCCATTGTGTCAGCGGCATCCAGGAGCTTTCTAGTCTCGGGATTCGCTTCATTGCCACCTCGCAAGGTCTGGACACCGATGAATCCAATCCCGCCAGCAAGCTGCTCCTGCACATCCTGGCTGCGGTGGCGCAGTTTGAGAGGGAGTTGATCCGGGAACGTGTAAGTGCGGGGATGCGCAGCGCCAAAGCACGTGGCACAAAAAGCGGCAAACCCATCGGCAGACCACGTCGCATGTTTGACCGTGCTGAAGTGGTGAAGCTCCGTCAGAATGGGCTGTCCCTGGCCAAAATCGCCCGTCGAATGAGCGTTGGAGTTGGGACGGTAGCGAGGGTGCTGGAAGGTGGAGGTAATTAAAGCCTGGGTTTCCGGGTTGAGGATGCAGGATCACACTGAGGTTCAGTGGGAGTTCGTGCCCAGAGCCTGCTCGTTCAGAAGGTCGGTCGGCAGACGTAACCGGACATTTCCAGTTAGTCTGATCTCGCCGGTGTCATGATTCCACTCCATCTCGTCGGCGGTTATATCGAGGATTTTGGTCTGGATCAACGGTTTGGGGAAAATCTCCAGAGGACCACGCCTCTCAGTCCGCTGGTGAACTATGCGGAAGGGGGATTTGGTGCGGATGGAGTCATACGGGACGAGATGATATTCAGCCTCCCGATCCTGAACCCAACTTCGGTCCTGGCCCAGAAGTGCAAAGCATACTATCACCAGCAAGAGGGACCATTTTTTCATGGGTGTTTCTCCCGCGAACCATTGTACAGCTAATCGAAACGGGGAATCCGCCACGAGTCCGTTCCAAAAGGCTGCCGCAAAGTGCCCCCTGCGAACGGCAGAACTAAAGCACTTCGCCGGTTAGTTGCGACTGTTCCAAAAGGTGAAGGTTTTGGAAAATTCTGTCAGCAACTTTTCGCGAACACCGCCTGACCCATTCACCTTTATGGCAAGATGAAGAGGACCCGTGGCAATACCGGACGACTGGCTGACGGACGAGCAGATCAAGTCGAAATTCGCAGAAGTGCTTTCCTCGTGGCCACTGTATCGGCGGTTTCGGTACCACGGAAATCCGCTGACAAAGGAACGTGGAGGCTCCACTCCCCTCGGCGGTGGCTCTGTTTCAGTAGTATATTTGCCAGATTTTGACCTGTTTTGTCCAACGTGCAAAAGGGAGCAGCGATGGACATGCAGTGACCCTAAAATCCACTACTTCGGGGCGGAGTCCTACTGCCAAAAGACGTACATTTGCAGGAACTGCGGCAATGCGAAAGTCACTTACTTCATTCGATGGAGGCAAGACGAGACAGAGGGTTCGTTTGTAAAAGTCGGACAGGAACCGGCGCTTACCGCAGTTCCGCCGCCTGAACTGAAACTTGGGCCGGATGACCTTGCACTCTATAAGAAGGCACTGACCAGTCGGAATAATTCTTTCGGGATAGGAGCACTTGCGTACATTAGGCGGGTAGTAGAGAACCGCATGAACGGCTTGCTCGATCTGGTGGTGGAAGCCGCGAATCAGGCTGGCAGCATGACTCCAGAAAAAATCGCTAGCCTAGACGGCACTCGCGAGAACGGACGCTTTGAGGACAAGGCCAAGTTTGCGGGAGCGATCCTACCGAACCATCTCAAGCCGGGTGGACACAACCCGTTTGATGTCCTCTGCAAGTTCGCCAGTGAGGGAATCCACGATCAATCGGATGAAGAGTGCATCGAAGTATTCGATGAGGTGAGACTGGTGTTTGAGTATCTCTTTCGCCATCTCACCGTTCAGTCAGAGGACAGAAAACTCTTCGTCGAGGGCCTTGGCCGTCTGGCTGGCCGGAAACCTGGAAGGCAAGTCCAATAAAGGACCAACCCGGAGCCTCTCCACTTTCGATTTGTGGACACCCGCATGGAGAGGGCCGAGCATGTGCGGTGATTGAACCGTTCTCTAGCGGGGCAGTGCATCCATGACCGTGGTCACCCGACCATGAATCGCTACTTTGCTTTAAATATTTTGCCGGGGTCATCGTAAAACCGGGCAGCCTCCTCTAAATTTTTAATGGAGGCAACGGTCCGGCCTTCTGGCGATCCTCTGCCGGAGACTATTTCGACAATGTCAATTCCGCCTCGCGGACCAGTCTTGTGGTTGTATTTGGCTTTGAAGGATCGACCAGCATACTCAAAACGAAGTTGACGAGTACGGGGGATTTTTCGACTGCCGGTTAACTTCTCTATGCCGAGCACAATAAGTCCGACCCAAGAAGCAACGCGCCTCACATGCCTACTTCCTTGGTACTCTTCAAAGAGGTAATTAACGAAGTGGTCAGCGATTCGCTCAGAAGTAGCGCCAGTAGTTGCCATCACTCGATTTTACGCCGCTCTTTCCAGCCTCCGCTCGCTGGCTTCCCACGCCGCAACCAGATCCGCTAAATTCCACAGCCGATCTGTCACGCCAGTGGCAATCGCAGAGTCCACTACGCTCCCAGTTTGGACCTTGAACACAATCCGCAGGTGTGAGGCTCTGTCTATTCCCATTCAACCCACACCCTACACTTGGTTTTCAAGGTTTGGTTCGACAGAGGAGAGCCAAGATTTTGTTGCCTCCCAACCGCTGTTGGCCTAATATGATACTGAGCCTCTGCGGATCAGATTGTAAGGTGGATTCTTGGAGAGCTAAGTTATTTTAAATCAATCAACCAGAGGTTAAAACATTAAGTTGCTTGTAAGGCAGACGCTCTAACCAGCTGAGCTAACCGCCCATCGTGCGGGCTACTTTATTTTACATGGTTTAAGAGATTCTAAATGCGATGTGGTTGTCTACTCACGGGACGGGGATGAATATCGCCATAGCCGATCGCGCCGAAATTATTTTAGTGCTGCGGTGGCGACGTCGGAATAGCCAGAGTTGCCGGATGCGTTCGCGGCGCGGATCCGGTAGGCCGCGGTCTTGAGCGCCGGCAACTCCGCATCTTCGTAACTGGTAGCATTTCCAGGAACAGTTTTGATTTTCGCCCACTGCTTTTGTTCGCCAGCGCGGCGCTCGATGATGATGTGGTCTGCGGCATCGTCTGTGCGGCGCCATGAGAGCTTTGCGCCATTCGCGCGGGCTTCGACGCGCAAACCGCCTGGAATCTCAGGCAATACCTTCCAATCGAAGTAGTTTGCATCAGCAATGGCCATGATGCTGTCGCGCACAGGAACCTGCCGGAGAGTGGAAGAACCATCCCAGCTCAAAGGTGAAACTGTGTCGGCATCCACGTCGATGAGCACGGGGTGCCGAATTCCGGTGTTGGCCGCGGTCAGGTCCACACGGATCGGCTCGAACGGATGTTTGGGATGGGTGCGCTCTGCCAGCCAGTAAGCCACTATCGCTTTGCCGCCGCGGGAACGAAAGCCATATGCATAGAACGGCGCCTGGCTGGCGGCCTCGAGTGGCCCGCGATCCACGACAGCCGCCTGAATCGAAGGATCAGGTCGCGTATCTCCGAACAAAGCGTTCGTACGCGCGATGGTGTGGAAAACCGGCCGGGGTTGGAAATCTGCGGCCTGGTGCATCATGCCGTGAATGATGCCGAAATTGTCGCCCTCGCTGGTGCTGGTGTCATTAATCAATTCCCAGAGAAACGTCGGAACGCCGGCCGCCCAGTTATAAAGCATGGTTCGGGGGACGTACTTGGCCTGAATCGCCTCATTCATGTCCTTGGGTAAGGTGGGCAGCGAGTTGTACTCGTCGTCCCAGAACTCAATTTCCGGTTTGATGCCGGGATAGGAGCTCACCGCCTTACGGAGGGCGATCGTAGAATTCGTGCCGAAAGCGCCCGAATCCATGGTCTCAGGAGGCGCGTTGGAAATGTAGCCGCCGGGATAGGTGTGGTAGGCAAAGACGTCGATGGCGGAAGCGCACTGGCAGGCTCCCAAAGCGCGGCGCGCAAAATCGGTATCCAAGCTCGCCTGCCCTCCGTAGACTATCTTTGCCCCCGCATCGGTCTCGTGCAAGGTCTTCACGAATGCCGCGAGCAGATGCCCATATTCCTCTGGATCCGGATTCAGGTTCCAGTAGCTTCCGTCCTGTTCATTCCAGAGCGAGTAATACCGCACGCGGCCACGGAAATGATTCACCATCCATTTGGTGTATCGCAGAAAAGCCGCAATTTGCTCCGGTGTCTTCGGCGGCCAAAAAATAGAGTAGAGACTAAGATCGCGGTTATGCACGGAAGCCGGAGTGGGAGTGATGGAGGGGGGAAGAACTCCAGCTGGTGAAGTGTAAATCGGATTGCCATAAAGGAGCTGCAATTCGACGATCGTTCCGTTGTCCACGAGCGAATCGACGTAGATATCGACTTCGGGCTTGAGCCCCAGATTCCCTTTCTCATGCTCCACCCAATCCCAGCCCGTCATGTCGGACGTATCTTCGTACTGGCCAATTCGCACATATTTGATCCCGGCATCGAACATGCGGGTCCACCAGCGCTGGGTTGTCGGCAGGTAGGGCAGCCGCGGCAATGACGTATTCACGCCTCCAGGGCCGTTCTCCATTTGAGACGATCTTCTTGGCGGAATGTGGTCGGCGGCGCGGAGAACGCAGAGACTGGCCAACATAACCGTAGCGGCCCACAAACGCATGATCATCGCTTCACCCTATCATGGGACGGGCTGTCGGCCACAACGATCGCTGCAGGCCGGCCAGTTCCCGTGGCAGGGGTGTAAGTCGCGCGTCCACCAGCAATCGAGACGGCTCTAACTGTACCGCGAGCGCCGCGGCTGAATTGCGTTACGGATTTTCTTTTGCCACTTCCGATCATCGAAATCTTCTCTCGTTATCCCGATCGACTGTCCACTGAGTGCAAGCGTGTGGCCCATAGTTTCAAAATTGTATGTGCAATGCGGATTCCTGCCTATCGAACTCGCGAACCGCTCTATTTCGTCGCATTCAGCGTTACGATTTGCTTTTTCCATGCGGTCCATAAATCGTACCAGTTTCTGTGCGCTTCGGATTATGCAGTGCGACCAGTGCGCCTAAGCTGTACCGAAGACCTCTCCGCGCGCCAACCCCGCCTCGCCACGCTCTGCTGAAAACGCACATCGCTTCCGTGTGGTGAAATGGCTTGCCAGAACATCGAATGTGCCTACCGTTGCCAAATCTGCGGCGAGTCGTCGGCTGTGGCATTATCATCAGTGCATGATACTGGAAGGCAGGACGGCGCTGGTTACGGGCGGCTCGCGGGGGATCGGGCGGGCTATCGCATTGCGGCTGGCTCATGAGGGCGCGGCGGTCGGGATCAACTATCGCGAACGCTCCGACGATGCCGAAAAAGTGGCGATGGAGATCCGAAGAGCGGGCGGCCGGTCGCTGCCCGTGCGCGCGGACGTCGGTGACGCTCGAGCGGTCCGCGGGATGGTGGATGAGCTGGAACGCGAGTTGGGTCCGATTGCGATCCTCGTCAACAACGCGGGTGTTTTCCGCCGCGGCGATCTGGCGGATTTCGATTACTCGGAAATGGAAGGCATGCGCCGGGTCAATGTGGATGGGCTTGTCAACGTTACGCGCGCAGTTGTGCCGGGTATGCAGTCGCGGGGATTTGGCCGTATCGTAAATCTGACTTCAATCGCGGCGCATGGGACAGCGATGGCCGGCACGACGTTTTATGCGGCCACGAAAGCGGCAGTTTCAGTGCTGACGCGCCGATTCGCCATGGAACTTGGGCCGCATGGCATCACGGTCAATGCCGTGGCGCCGGGGTTCATCGCGACTGAAATGGTCACAACGGGACGCACGGCGGAACAGATTTCCGCCATTACCGAGCAACTCGCCGCCAAGGCCATGGTGCGGCGCGTGGGAACACCGGACGACATCGCGAACGCAGTCGCGTTTCTGGTCTCACCCGATTCCGGCTTCGTCACCGGCCAGATCGTCACCGTCGATGGCGGGCGTATCGATTATCTCGGACACCCCTGATCCCGCCGGGCACAGGCCGCAGAAATACGGGCAGCGGACGCAGCGGTCGCCTTCGCGCAGCGGGAAGTCGAGAGAGGACTGGGCCTCGCGAAAATCTCGCACCAGCGTCTCAGGATCGTCCAGCAGAGAGCGCTCGAGCGACACGGGAACGGCGATTCCCGGACGCAGGAAGTACACGAATGCGTGGTCCGGGGGACGTCCCGTAATGCGTTCGATCGCGAGACCGTATAGCCGCAACTGGGAGGCGTAAAACTCGGCCCGGGAGGCCGTTTCGCGCGGCTTGACATCGTCGGTCTTGTAATCCACCAGTACGCATTCGCCGCCCTCTTCGAACCAGAGGTCGATTTGCCCGCGCAGCACGACATCCTCGATCGCCATCAGAAAATCGAACTCCCGCTCGATTCGCGAAGCGCGCCCGGCGCGGCGGCCGAGCTCGCTGGCGCGGAAAGCATCGGCGAGCTTTTGCGCTTCGGGCGTGGTTTGCCCCAGCGTCTGGCCTGCTAACAGTGCGTGGACGTGGAGACCGAACTCGCTCGCGTCGAGCTCATCGCCGGTCTCATCGTCGTCCACGCGCCGCAGAGTGCGGGGAGCATCGCCCGGCCAACCCAGATAGGTCTCCAGATAATAACGGCGCGGGCAATCCGCGAAATGCGCAATTGCGGTCACGCTGGCGGCGAAATCGTGCTGCTCACGCACTTGGGGACGGGCGAGGACCTGAACCGTCGCTGCCAGCGGTCCCGGATCACTGCGTGTGAGCAGCTGCGGCGGCGTATCGGTGGCAAAGATCCGCAACGGGAACGGATCGCCGTCGGGCGCCTCGATGCGCTGCACTCTTTGCTGCGGCGTGCGCAAGTCTAGGCTTAACGCCGATTCGAGGGCCGCTGCCCACTCTTTCTGTTTGCCGAAACTCGAATAGGAAAATACCAGATGTTCTTCGGCGCGCGTCATCGCTACGTAGAGCAGCCGGTTGCTTTCGGCGGCTTCCCGGTGGCCCGCCTCTTCGCGAATCGCGTTATGAAACCAATCGCCCTTTTCCTCGCCGGACGCAGGATTCAGCCACCGCGCGCCCAACCCCAGGCGCGGCGAAAAGCAGAGTGGGTCTACAGTCTGCTGCACGCCCTTGTGCAGCGCCACCAGAAATACCACGGGAAATTCGAGGCCTTTGGCGGCGTGCACGGTCATAATACGCACCGCTTTCACCGCGTCTTCAGGCGGCGCATCCGGATCGCGCGCGTCAGCCAGGCGTAGCGACTCGAGTTCATCGACGAATTCCGCCAGCGTCAAGCGCGACGACGCTTCGCGCGCCAGAGCGAGGAACTTCTCGATATTGGCTAAGGCGCGGGTCCCCGGGCTGGCGCTGTAGCCGGTTTCGTCCATAGTGCTCATCAGGAGGCGATCGAATCCCGATGCGTCGCGGGACTCGCGCCAGCGAAACAATTGCTCACGGAAGCGGCGCAACTTGCCGAGATCATCCGCGCTGAATTCTGATTCCAGATGATCGAGCCGGCGCAGCGCACTGCCGAGGTTGCCGCCGGTTTTTAGCCGGAGCAGCGCTTCGTCGGACACGCGGACGAACGGGGAGCGCAGCACGGCTGCCAGGCTGATCTCGTCGCGCGGGTTGTCGATGACCCGTAGGAGATGGGTGAGATCCACTACCTCCCGCGTTTCGAAAAATCCCTTGCCCTGATTCAGCAAATAGGGGATGCCGGCTTGTTCGAACGCGCGGGTAAATGCTGCCAGAACTTCGGAGTTACGAACCAGCACGGCGATATCACCGAATCCCGCTGGGCCGGAGGCGAGCGGCAGCGATCCGGCGAAATCCCGGATCCGCTGCGCCACCCACCGCGCTTCAAGATCCAGCGCCGTTTCCTGAGTGTCCGCGATGGCGCTCAGCACTTCCACGGACGGCTGGAGTTTTTCAGGAAATTGTCTCTTGCCGACCAGCGACCGATGCTCGATGCCGGCGGCGTGGTGTGAGATGGTTTCCACTGCGCTCAGGATCTCCGGACGGCTGCGCCAGTTCTCCTCAAGCTCCACCAGGTGTTTGCCGCTTGTCTCCACGTAATCGCGGTAAGTCTGGAACACTTCGGGATCGGCGTGCCGGAAGCCGAAGATCGACTGGTTGATGTCACCCACGGCGTAAAAGCAATCCGGCGCTCGCAGCAGAGCGACAAGCTTGGCCTGCTGGCCGTTGGTGTCCTGAAACTCATCCATGAGGATGTGGAGAAACGTCGCTCGTACACGCTCACGAACACCGCGGTCCTCTTGCAGCAGCCGGACGGCGAACGTTTCGAGATCGGTGTAATCCAGGGCACCAATACGACGCTTGCGCTCGCTGTATAGCCGGTCAAAGCGCTGGATTATCCGGATCAGCAGTTCGCGCTCGCGCGAATAGTATTCCGTCAGGAATCTTCGATACAGATCCGGGAGAATCCGATCCTTGATCGACATCAAAAGGCCGTGAATTGCAGTCTTGGTCTTCAAGCCTTTGAGACTGGTCGGGAACTCTCCGATGGCCCGAAAGTGCTCGTTGGAGAGAGGCGCATCGGAGAGTTCGGTAACACGAAGAACAGCGGCCAAGACTTCGTGCAGCCGTTCTTTTTGGCTCTCGTTCCAGCCGAGCGTGTTTTCAAGGGTGAGGCGACGAACAGCGTTTTTCAATTTCTCGAAGCCACCTTCAAACGACGCGCGGAACGTCCACAGATCGGCGGCTTCGACTCCCGCGGCGCGCATGCCATCGTACACGTCGGGGAGGTAGCTCGCGACATCGGGCGATTTGAGACCGGAAATCAGCCGGCGCATGGGCTCTGGTTCGGCGGCGAAGATGTTGTCGAGTGCATCGGCCGTCGCCTGCCGCTGCATCAGAATCGACTGACGCGCGTCGAGCACGGAAAACTCCGGGTCGATGCCTGCGGCGATCGCATTTTCACGCAACAACCGGGCGCAGAAACCGTGGATGGTCGAGACGTGGGCTTGCTCGAGCTGACGGCGGCGTTCCGGCATCTTCTGGAACAGCTTGGCCAGTTTCTCTTTCATATTGCGCGCGGCTTTTTCGGTAAAAGTTATGGCTAGAATGCGCTCCGGAGGCACTTCCGCCTCGATGACCAGGCGCCGGTAGAATTCGACCAGAACGGATGTTTTTCCCGATCCTGGGCCCGCGACGATGCATGTGTCCTGGCGCGCTTTCGCGACGTCCACCGCATCGAGCTGTCGCGGAGTGAAATCCACTAGGCGCCCTCCGAGATTACTGCTTCCGCGCCCGTGTAGCGGCAAACGTCTTTGAAATTGCAGAACCGGCACTTTGATGTATCGCTGGGAGACGGCACGATACGTCCGGCGGCGATCTCTTGAGCGGCGCGTACGCTTCGCTGGACCGTGTCGTCGAGCCAGGCGGCCGAAAACGGTTCGATCGCCGTTGTCTGCAGCCAGCCTGGTTTTTCGCCCCAGCCTCCATACGACACTTCGTCGCGCAGGCCGCAGTAGTACATGGCGGCGGTGTTTAGCTGGAACCCGCGCTCGGCAGCCAGCCAATAAAGCGGCCCTTGCAGCAGGTTCTTGTTGGACATGTATTCCGTGACCTTCTTCTTGCTGTATTTGTAATCCATGACAAACGCGCGGCCATCGGGCGTCTTAATGAGCCGGTCGATTCGACAACGAATTCTCAGGCCGCCATCGAGCTCGAACTGGCACGCCACCTCAGTTTGACTTTCGTAGTCGGCTGGCCACGCGTCGGTTTCGGCGAAGTGGCGCAGGTCGCGGAGCATTCTGACGCGCAGCAGCTCGGTCTTGTAGCCGGCAGGAACGGATTCGTTTTCCGCGATCTTGCGAAAAACGCGCTCGAAAATCTCGTCAATCGGGCCGCGCGTTAAAACCCACTCGGCGATCACGCAGTGAACGATTTTGCCGCAGGCTCGGAACTCCAGGCGATCTTCGGGGCGGGGAGGTGGGTCTTCGAGGTCCAGGGTGTGCCGTCCAAAAAACTGGAACGGACACTGCAAGTAGGATTCGAGCGCCGTGGGCCGCATCTCGGCGTGTTCTTGTTCGATCACACGCAGCAAATCGGCAGAACGAATGAGTGTTGGCGCAGATATAGGTTCCGGCGGCGCCCCCGCGGGCCGTACCGGACAGCTCGCGGTTCTGGGTTCCGCCGGATCCAGAAACAGAGAGGGCAGGTTCGCTTCGCCGCGCGCATCGTTTTTCGGGTAACTCAGGATCAGCGACAGAGTGGCGCGCCTCAGCGCCGAATCGAACAGGAACCGCTCTTCTTTCTCGCCATCGTCGCCCGTGCGAATGCGAAAGCCGCGTTCTTTCAGACGGCGCCGGACATGATCCGGCAAGAATGGATCGGACGGATGGTAACGCGGGAACTGGCCTTCCACCATCCCGCAAACAAAGATTACAGGCAACTCCCACTGGCGCGCCTCGTAGGCGCTCAGCACGTGCACCACGTTATGGCGCTGGTCCCTCAGGCGCAGCGGCGTCAACCGGAGCGCTGCTTTCACCGCCGGCCAAAACTCGGTTAGCGGAAGCTTGAGTGATGCATCGAAGAAAAGCGCGGCTTCGTCAACAGCGCTCGCGAACGCATCGAGCGCCTGTGCCTGTGATCGCCATTCGAGCACCGTTTCATGGTTCACGTGATCGCGCGGGCGCGGCGGTCGGTACAGCGCCCGCAGCGTCGCGAGGTGCGCGGACCATTCCGCGGGATTCAGTAGCCGCGACCGCCACGCGTCCAACTCGGAAAGACGATCCAGCAGCCGCTGCAACCTGTGATCCTCGCTTATGATCCCCGCGGCCAGGCCGCGTAGCGCCTCAATACCGGCGCCAGGCAGTCTTTTGCGCACCTCGAAATCAAAGCGGTCCATGGGTGCGGAGACACCGGTCCCGGGCGCCAATTTCATGGCCTGCAGGGTTGCGTCGTGCTGCCAGCCGCCCAACATCGCATCTACGATGCCGGCCAGGCACCGTACCGCAGGTTGCTCCATCAAGACGGAGTCAAAGTAGAACCGGGCGGGAATGCCAAAGCGCTCGAGGGTAAGACGTAACAAAGGGACATAAACGTCGGGAGTCCTGACAATGATTCCGATCTCGCGAAACAGCCGGCCACGAAAGACCTGTTCCAAAATCCTACGCGCAATCTCATCCGCCTCCCGTTCGATGCCCGGAGCGCCGAACAACGCGCGGTCGGGCGGGATGCGAGTGTGTGTGAGCCGTTCTTCGTCAAAACCCATGGCCAGCAGACGCGCGCGTGTGCCGGCTGAAATTTCCGTCGATGGAAGCGTGACGGTTACATCCGCGTGTCGCGCCATGGCTTGTACCACGGCGAGCTCGGGGTCGGTGAGCGAAAAGAAGCCGTCGAGCCAGATGGTTTTCACGGCTGCGGTGTCTCCTTCTACAATGCGTGCGGCCGCCAAACTGAGCCGGGCGGAGCGCAGGCCAAGTTTCTGTTGGGCGAGAGCCTGGCTCACTTCGTCGAAGACTCCGGCCAACTCGCGGACCGGCGCGTCCGGTGGAAGATGGTCTCCGAGCGAACGCGCATTGCAGCCCGCGGCCGCGCATTCTTCTATTACCGCAGCCAGTCTTGCTTGAAATCCGGCAAGATGCGCTACTTTCCGGAACGCGGGCAGGTCCAGCCGGCGTACGGTCCTTTCGACCAGCAGGTGGAAAAGCGCTCCCGAAGCTTCCGGCAGGTCGCCAACCCAGGGTTCGATGTAGCGATGGATTGTCTGGATCAACGAAGGCGAAAAGATAAAGCCCTCGCGCGCCAATTCGTTACGGAGATGCTGCGCCATCGTGGCCGTGGGGACTAACAGCCGCACGCTGCTGTCCTTACGGCGCAGTGCAGCACGTAATCGTTCGAGAATGGCGAATGTTTTACCGGATCCCGCGGGCCCGGTCAGCAATTGCATTTAACGTCCAGCTTAGCGCGATGCGCCGCCCTGTATTTATTGATTCGCGCCCGCGGCCGGCCGCATTCCGCGTTTCTTCCAGTCGCGGAGTTCCGCAAAGCCGCGCGCGACCTCGGCGTTATTGATGGCGCAATGGCCGTCATGCTTGACGTACTGCTGTACGAACAAATTCCCTGTGCCCATCTGTTGCGTCAGCAGGGAGTACGCGTTCGGTACCCACGGTGGGACGATCGGATCGTAAGTAGTATGGATGGCCAGCATAGGCCGCGTGAGGCGCCCCGTCGGCGTGTAATAGGTGTGCAGATACTCGGTGGCACGCGGATAAGCGGCGTAGCGCTTTACGCCATCGTTGAGCGCGTTGTCGTCTGGCGTGCCCGAGTAAATAATATTGCGGTTGTCAAAAGGATTTCCGCCGCCGCGCTGCTCCAGGTCCATCAAAACATACGTAAAGAAAACCACCGTGGCAGCCAGTTCTTTGTTCGTGTGAATGCCGCACCAGCGGCGCACAATATCGGCCTGCGCAGGCTTGGAATCGAGCAGGCTGGTGATCTGCTCGTTCAGCTCCTTGCTTTCTCTGAAATCGGATGGAACCTTTGCCGGATCCGGAAGTGTGTTCGGGAAGTAATAATCGAAGACCGCTCGGAGATCCAGCGGCTCACGCTCCATGAACCACGTCGCGGCGCCAAGAGGCCCGCACAGTGGAAGTCCTGCGTCGTAGGCATTGGGGAATGATTCTATGAGCACCATGGTGAGAAATCCGCCCATGGAGTGCCCGGTGACATAGGTTTCCTTGGGCGCGCCGTACTTGCCAATGAAGTAGCGCCGCAGGGCCTCTGTATCCTCCACAGCTTCCTGAATGGCCCAGCCCCCCGCCGCGTAGCCCGACTGAATGAACGCATAACCCTGATTCGTGAAAATATCGATAAAGGGAATAGGCTTGTTTTCATAGCTCGCCGGCTTGTCACTATAGCCGTGACAGTAAACTACCAGCCCGCCGTTCCATTTCTCGGGCACGTCGATACGGAACTTGGCGCCGTTGATTTCTCCGATCTCGGTGTGGTCGGCCGCAGCGTACAAGCCCGGCAGCAGCGCGAGCGCAAATAGCAGTCGCCTCATCGGCGCAATTCTTCCAGGAGTTTTGCGCCCATTGCGATGTCCGCCAGCCGCTGCTTTTGGTCCGAGACCTCGCGCTCGATATTCAGAGGACCTTTGAAACCAATGGATTTCAGCTTGCGGACGAAGCGCTCCATCCCCACCGCTCCCTGGCCCAGAGGCTTCTCCTCGCCCAGCGCGCCCCGAACGCCTTTGGGTGGCCAGTCGCCGTCTTTTGCGTGAACGGAGATGACGTGCACGGCGAGCGTGCCCAGCGCTTCTACCGGGTCGCCCGTTCCATAAAGGATCATGTTGGCGGGATCGAAATTGATCCCCAGGTTCGGACGGTTCACGTCCATGAAGAAGCGCAGTAGCGTGTTGGCCGCTTCCTGTCCGGTCTCCAGTGCGAAGGTCTGCTTGTTCTTGGCCGCGTGGTCGCAGATCCGGCGCACTAGGTCGCGAACCGCGACATAATCTGGATGCGACTCGTCCTCGGGCACAAAACCAATGTGGGTGGCGATGCTCGTAATCCCCGCTTCACGCGCAAAATCGCTGACCGCGTAAGTACGCTGTTTCCGCTCGGCCCGCGTCTTGGGGGGGATGAAGCCCACGGTCTGTTGCACGGTGGGAACGTCGGCGTAGCTTTCTCCGTTGTAGGCGCAGAACGCGGTAACGACCGGAAACTTCTCCGCTTCGAGCGCCGCCTTCCATTTAGCAGCCGCGCCTGCAAGGGGAAAGTCGCCCGTAATGCCGATCTGGCCGCATCGCGCGCCGAGAGCCTTCAATTCGCGGATGGTTTCAACCGGATCGCGCCCTGCCCAGAACATAACGCCGATTTCCAGATCTCTCAAAAGCTGCATTTGATTTCCTTCCCGTTGTTTTCTCTGGATCCAATCATCAACCGAGCAAGCTTCACGGCCAGCGCTGATTCCTCCGGAGGACACAGCTCGGGCTTGCGGTTGTGCGCCGCGCAATCGACAAAATATTTCAATTCTTCGGCAAACCAGTCGCCTTCGCCAGAGTCAAGCATCTGTTTCTCGCCATCCGCCCCATAGAGCACCAGCGGGCGGCCTTCAGAGCTGTAGTCGAGCGTGCCACCATCGCCCACTACCGTGAACTCCATGGAGAACGGGTACGACTTGGGATGGTGCCAGCCCCCTGTGAGCACAACGCTTCCGACCGACGGATAGTGAAACTCAGCCACGATGATGTCGATGCCTTGCGCCAGTTTCTCGTATCCGGCTGCCGACACGGCGGCCGGCTTTCCCAGCAGGTGCACACAGAAGTCGACGTCGTGAATCAGCAAATCGAACACGCCTCCGCCGCTTTTGGCCGGGTCGGCGAGCCACTGGCTCCACGCGGGAGCCGCACATCGGCGGCGGAAGAGGGCGGAGCGCACCGAGCCTAGCGCGCCCGATTTCACCAGTTCCGCAGTTTTACGATACGCGCCGATAAAGCGCAGAACCTGGCCCGTCATGAGCACTCGCCCGCTCTTACGCGCTTCGGCGAGCATCTGGTCGGCCGCGCCGCCATCGAGAGCCATAGGTTTCTCGACCAGCACATGCTTGCCTGCCCGTAAGGCGGCTAGGGCCACCGGAGCATGCTGGTCGGTGGGCAGGCAAATATCAACGGCTTCGATTTGCGGATCGGCGAGGGCCTCGTCGAACCTGCGGTACCTCCTGATATGCGAGAAGTCCATCTTCTCGCCCGGCCCACCGAGGTTGCCCTGAATGCCGCTCAGATCGCCCGCAAGCTTCTTCTCGTCTCCCGAAACGACGGCGGCCAGCTCTGCGCCGTGGATGCTCCTAAGCGCCTTCAAATGCGTGCTGCCCATGAAGCCAAGGCCGATAACGGCAATGCGCATAAGAGGGCAATATACCATCCCCGAGAGCGCGGCTTCGCGATCCCATACAATGATGGGGAATGTCCATCAGGTCGAACGCCGAATTTGAGAAGATGCGCGCCATCGGTGGCATCGTCGCTCAGGCATTACGCGCGATGACGGCACAAGTGCGGCCGGGCATCACCACCGCCGAGCTCAATGCAGTTGGCGCGCGCGTGCTGGCAATCCATGATGCGCGTTCGGCGCCGCCCTTGGTTTACGGATTTCCGGCCGAGGTTTGCATCAGCATTAATGACGAAGCCATGCACGGCATTCCCGGGGCGCGCGTGATCCAGCCGGGCGATTTGGTGAAGCTCGATCTGGTGGCGGAGAAGGATGGATTCTACGCGGATGCTGCGGTCTCCGTGAATGTTTCGCCCGTCTCCGAGCACGGTCGTAACCTGGCGCGCTGTGCCGAACGGGCTTTCCGCAAAGCCCTGGGCGTAGCACGGTTAGGCGCCCGCGTGTACGAGATTGGCCGCGCGGTAGAGCACGAAGTGCGGCGGTCAGGATTTCAAGTGATTCGCGAGCTCGGTGGACACGGCGTGGGCAGAACCATTCACGAAAGGCCTTCGGTACCCAATTTCGCGGACCGCAGCGCTCGCGAGAGGTTGACGGAGGGCCTGGTAATCACCATCGAGCCGGTGATCGCCGCCGAAACGGCCGCGCGCACCTGGAAAATGACGGCTGGACATTTCGCACTCAGGACGGGAGCTTGGCGGCACATTACGAGCACACGGTTGTGATCACGCGCGGCAAGCCGGTGCTGCTGACTGCTGCGTAGACCGGTTTAGCCCGCTTCGCGGATTCCCTTGCCCTCGACGCACTCGTAGCGCCGTCCGGCGCGCAGGTTCTTGTGTTCTTCGGTTTGGCCGCTGGGCCAGTGAATGACCATGCGCTCCGCCATGTCCCGCTTGCCCATGCCGAAGGTCAATGGCAGCTCAGACTGAGAGAGGTAGCTCGAGCCGCTCTTCACCATTCGGGAACTGGCCTGGCCTCCACGATAGATGTGCACCGAGGCGCCGATGGCGTCGCGGTTCGACTTCGTTCCCACCAGCCGCACCCGGATACTGCGGTTGCCCGCGAGCTGGTCATTGCGATAGAGGTGGGCCGGACCATTGTTCGTGGTGATGAGCACGTCGAGGTCGCCGTCGTTATCGAAATCGCCGAACGCGGCGCCGCGTCCCACTTTGGGGAGGACGAAATCCGCGCCGGCTTCGGCCGCTACATCGCGAAATCCATCGGGGCCCCGGTTGAGGAACAGGTGCGGGGGTTGCGCATAATTGGTATCGGCGCGCAGATTGCGCACCGTGTCGTCAATGTGACCGTTCACCACCAGCAGATCGAGGAGTCCGTCGAGGTCGGCGTCGAAAAAGAAGCAGCCAAACCCCAGGCTGCGCTGGGAAAGACGTCCGATGTTGGAACGCGGCGCCAGATCGATGTAGATGCCGCCCTGGGTTCCGCGATAAAGTCCCAGCATCTCGTTATCGAAGTTGGTGACCACCAGGCCGGGGATTCCCGAGTTGTCATAATCCGCCACGTCCACGCCCATGCCGGCGCGTGCCTTGCCGTCCTCGCTAAACGCTACACCCGCTTTGAGCGCGACGTCCTGGAACGTGCCGTCATGCATGTTGCGGTAGAGCTTGTTGGGTTGTGTGTCGTTGGCGACGAACAGGTCGGTCCAGCCATCGAGACCGCGATCCAGCATGGCCACGCCAAGTGATTTAGAGCTGCTATCGAAGATGCCGCTCTTGGCCGTGACGTCTTCAAAGGTGCCATCGCCGCGGTTGTGGAACAGCCAGGAAGTTGCGCCCCGGTATGCTTCGGGCGTGCAGTATGATTTGTTCTTGGCATCCAGGCTGCAGAATACATCCTGCTCGGGCGACCACCGCACGTAATTGCAGACGAACAGGTCCAGATGGCCGTCACGATCGTAGTCGAACCAAAGGGCCGAAGTGCTGAAGCCTTGCCGGCCTCCCAGGCCGCTGCGCGGCGTGATATCGATGAACGTCCCCTTGCCGGTATTTTGAAAAAGGTGGCTCTGTCCCACACACGAAACAAACAAGTCCGGGAAACCGTCGTTGTTGAAGTCGCCCACTGCGACGCCCAGGCCGTACATCTCGACGTCCAGGCCCGCGCGCTTGGTCACGTCAGTGAATGTGCCGTTACGGTTATTGTGGTAAAGGCGCATGGTGGTGCGCCGCTGCTTGTGCCCCGGCCAGTCCATCCCATTGATGAGAATGAGGTCCTGCCAGCCATCGTTGTCGTAATCCAGAAAAGCGCAGCCGGGGCCGAGCGTTTCCGGCAGGTACTTGCCTCCGAACGCGCCGCTGTTGTGATGAAAATCGATGCCGGCTGGCGATGTCACTTCGACCAGGCGAAATGGGAGCTCGGAACCGTGGTCAGCCCAAATCCGGCCCGCACTGAAAACAATGGGACTACCGAGGATGAGCTCCCTGCGGGTCACGGAATCCGGACCAGGCCCTTGCGCACCGCGTATAACACCAGCTCCGCCGTGCGATGGATGCCGAGCGCCTCCATGAGATTGGCGCGGTGCACGGAAACGGTATTCACGCTCAGATCGAGCAGCGCCGCGATCTCCTTATTCGATTTTCCTTCGGCGATCAACTGGAGTATCTGCTTCTCGCGATTGGTGAGCTTGCCGCTGTCGGCATCGTGCTCGGGCGTGGAAGAAAGCAGGCCTGGCGCCACCACTCTTTGGCCCGCCGCCACTTGTTTGATCGACGCCGCTAGATCGATGTCCAACGCGTCCTTGAGAATGTAGCCCTTGGCGCCGGCCTCCAGCGCGTTGCGCACGTAGTTCTCTTCCGAATACATGCTCAGCATCAGAATGGCGGTATTGGGCAGGACCTTCAGAATCTCGATGCTGGCCTGCATGCCGTTGAGCCCGGGCATGGCCATGTCCATGACGATCACGCGGGGCTTCAGTTCCTGCGCAAGCCTCACGGCCTCAGATCCGTCGGCCGCTTCTCCAACCACGCGGATTTCCAGATCATCTTCCAGTATGCGCCGGAAGCCCTTGCGCACCAGGCTATGGTCATCAACGAGCAGAACCGAGATTTCACTCATAGCGATTGCGGAGCGAACGCGCCGAGGCCTCTGGATTCACTCCTTCGTGCCTGCCGCGCTCAGCGGCACGTCCAGACGGACCAGCGTACCACCTTCGGCAGGCCGTAGAAATTCGATCTTACCGCGAAGCAGCGCGGCCCGCTCCCGCATAGCGACCATACCGATACCCCGGCGGATTCCCGCCAGCTTCTCTTCGCGCAGACCGATGCCGTGGTCCTCCACCTCCAGGTGGAGGCGATCGTGCGAAAAATCCATCCGTACCCACGCTTGCCCCGACTGTGAGTGCTTCGCCAGATTGTTCAACGCTTCCTGCACGACCCGGTAAACGTGGATCGCGATACCATCCGCCACCACCGAACTGGCGCCGGTCTTCTGGTATTTCACCTGGATGCCAGTCTGCTTCTGGAAAACGGGCAGATACCAAGCCAGGGCCTGCTCGAGGCCGCCATCATCAAGGATGGCCGGATGCAGCGACTGATACAGGCTCCGAGTCTTTTCGAGCGTGGATTGTGTCACCTCGCGCACCTCCTGCAGGCTCTCGCGAAACGCTGGGGGCGCATCGTGCTTGGCGGCGCGCGCGAGCATGGCGCCGATGGCCGTCAGAATCTGGCCAAACTCGTCGTGCAGCTCCCTTGAGATCGAGCGCAGCACTTCTTCCTGCATGCTGATCAGCTTGCGCGCGAGGTCGCTGCGCTGGCTGGAGAGGCGCGCCAGCCGGTCGAATAGCTGGCGGTTGGAGCGGATCAGATACAGGCTGGTAAGTGCGATCGCCACTAACGCCGCGCCTAGAAAGTAGTAAACATTGTGTTCGACGCCCACATAAATGTTTTGAATGCGCGCGGCGGCACGCGCTTCGGCTTCGTTATTTTGTCCCAGCAGACCCGCAACATTGGACACGATCGCGGCTTGCTGCGGCTCGAGAGATCTACGGATTAAGTCGCGTGCCTGGGCGTCATTGCCGCGCGCCGCGAGGGAGAACATCTGGTCAACCGAAGTCCAGAACTGCGTCAGTGATTGCGAGAAGTAGGCCTGCCGTTCGGGACTACGCTCCACCAATGCCAGTTCCTTTTCGAGGCGTAGAGCATCTTCCAGATCGGCCCGCGTGCGTCTGAACTGCCCTTGATACGCCTGGATCCCGTACGGCTCGTCGCCGTTGACCATGTCTCGCATGGCCAGCCCAAGCGAATGCAGGTTGTTCTGGATGCGCAGCAATTGCAGGGAATCCCGGCGATTGCGGTCTACCAGCCGCGTCTGCAGGTCCTTGAGACCGGCGATTTGATGCAGCGCATACCAGGAGAATACACCCACCGTGGCCAGCGTTACCACGAGGCCAGTCATCAACCGTGAAGTGGGAGAGGAAAAGCGCTGGTGCATAAACGGCGCGCCCCAGCTCAGACCAGTTATCCGGTCCGGCGCGCGATGAGAAGCGTCAAGTCGTCGGGCAGCGGCGTTCCCGCGGCCCAGTCCGCAATGGCCTGGTTCATGGCCTCCAGAATAGACGCGGAGGATTCCGCGCGGTGCGCGGTTACCACTTCGGCCAGGCGCGCCTCGCCGAATTCGTCGCCCTGTGGATTCATGGCATCCGTAACGCCATCGCTGAATACCACCAGAACGTCGCCTGGATCGAGCCGGCTGCGTGCGTCGTCATACTTCATCATCGGCAGGATGCCGAGAACGCAACCGCCGGCATCCAGCCATTCCGCCGCCCCGTTGGCTCGCATGAGCAACGGCGGGTTGTGGCCGGCGTTAGAAAAGATCAGATCGCCCGTCGAGCCGTCCAGCAGGCACATGAAAAACGTAATGAAGCGGTTGCTGGGACAGTTGGTGGAGGTGAGCCGGTTGAGGCGCGTCATCACGTCGCCTAGATCTTCCGGCTCCTCTATAAGCACCTGCACACGGGCCTGCAGGCTCATCATGAGCAGTGATGCGGGCATGCCCTTGCCCGAAACATCCCCCAGCACCATGGCCACTCGGCCATTCGGATATGGAAAAAAGTCGTAGTAATCGCCGCCCACCGTGAGGCACGGCGCGTTGTGGCCCGCGAGATCAAGACCCGGCACCGTAGGCGCCTTGGCGGGAAGGTGGCGCTTCTGGATCTCCGCCGCCTGTTCCAGCATGCGCGCCATCAGCCGCTCCTGATGCTCGATTTCCGCCAGGCGCGCGTGCTCGATGCGAATGGCAGCCGTGTTGGCCATAACGGTGAGCAGGTTGAGATCATCCTTCGTGAACACCCGCATGAGCGATGGGGAGTCCACGTAGATCAGCCCGATTACGCGGTCCTTGGTCTGCAGCGGCGCGGCCATGAACGTGCGAACGCGTTGCTCGACGATGCTCTGGCGCATCCGGTACGCGTCCTCCATTTGGGTATCGCGGACGAGCACCGAGTCATGCGTGTTCAGCACGCGGTCGCGTACCGTCGAGCTGATGCGAAACGCGCTTCCTTTTGCCGCTCGCACCACCAGCTCGCCATCGGTTTCGAGCGTCATGAGAACGCCGCGTTCGGCCCCCACGGCCTCAATGGAGAGATCCAGAATGAGCTGGAAAAGCTTCGGCAGCGGCTGATCTTTCGCGAGCTCATTGCCAGCGCGGATCAACGCGCTCATTTGCAAAGCCGTGGTGTCGAGCGTCGCTTTTCCACCCATCAGGCCCTTGAGATCGGTAACGACGGTCGAAGATGTTGGGTTGTCGCCTTCGATGGCCATGACGAAGGTCACGCCCGCACCGACGGCTTTTTTGCCCGGGTCGTCGTAAACCATCACCAGGTGTCCGGCGGCGATATGGTCGCCTGAGCGCAGGCGCATGGCGCCACTCAGGCGCACGCTGTTCAGCAGAGTGCCGTTCTTGCTGCCCAGGTCGCGGATATTCCATTCGTCGCCCTCCCGCTCGAGTGCCAGATGCTGGCGGGAAAGGCCCGCATCTTCAGGAAAACACAGCTCGGTCGCGCTGGAGCGCCCGAGGGTGATGCGGTCCCCTTGCAACTCGATGATCTTGGTCTGGCCGTCGGGACAATGGATCCGAAGTTCACGGGCGCGGGCAGGGGCCATCAGGCGCTAGTTTAGCGCAACCTTGGTTCAGCGCTGTAACAAGCGCGATTAGCTACCGGCGCCGGTGCTGCATGGCATCCGGCTCCACCTGCTTAAAGCCTGCCGGAACCTCGAATTTCGAGCCATCCACGGGGGCTGCCGAGAACCCGCTCATCTCCATGGTCATCTCCATCAGGGTGCCGGAAGCGGTCGTGGAACCCTGCGCCTGCTGCCCATCAGTGGATCCTTGATCCTGCGATTTCTTCTTGCGCCCGAAACCGCCCAGACCACCCAGTACACCCCCGATGCTCGGCCGGTCGGCCTGCTGCTGCTCCTGCTGTTGCTGCGGTGGCGCGGCCTGCGCGTCCGCTTGTCCTTCCGCGTGCATTCCCATGGTGACTGTCTGGAAAACAGGCATACCATTGAGCTTGGCGCTTTCCTTGGCGAGTTCGGCCATGCCCTTCATCATGTCCGGCCGGGCCCCCATCGCACCCAAACCGGTAGGCGCCCAATTCAGCTTCTGGCTCATGCGCTTATGGAAGTCTGCGATTTCGTTATACCCGGACACCTTCGGCGCCAGCCACATGTCGCTGGTCATCACCATGCCGCCTTTGTTGCCCGTGTCTTTGTCAGTGCCCTCCATCTCCATCGTGAGGACCATCTCATGCGCGTCGAAGCCGGCGATGAATTTTTTCTGGCCGGTGTCTTTGGCCGACACTTTGAAATTGACGTCGGCTTTCTGCGCGTCCGGCGAGGACTTCACCTTCTGCGACATTTCATCCATCATCTGCTTCATCTGCGCAAAGGTCATCACCGAGTACTGCTTCTTATCGAAATTGATGTCGGTAATGGTTTCCTTATCGAGGTCGATCACGGAGGTGTGGTGCTGGTTCCCGTGTAACATGCGGTCGTTCTTTACTGCCACTGTGGAAACCATAGGCTCGCGGGCCTGCTTGGAAAAGGCTCCTGCCAGCTTCATTGCGCCGGCCATCATGCCGCCGGTGATTTTGGACGTTTGCTCGTAGCTGAAGTCCGCCAAGGCCGGCAGACAGGCTGCAACCAGAAATAACGCGGTCTTGCGTACCATGAATCCTCCTGACTCAGTTATCGTAAGATACTCGGGCTGAACGAAACAATTAAACCTTGGATAACACATGAGCGACAAAAAACTGGACGGCAAAGTGGCGGTGATTACGGGAGCAAGCAGGGGCTTGGGAAAGGCCATGGCCCTGGCGCTGGGCGCGGCGGGGGCCAGCATCGCCCTGGTTTCGCGCAATATCGAGGAATTGAATCATGTGGGCCGCGCGGTGAAGGATGCGGGCGGCGAGGCGCGTGTCTTTCAGGCCGACGTATCGGAGGAAGACCAGGTACGCAAGCTCGAGCGCGATGTGCTGGGTGCGTTCGGAAAGGTGCACATCCTGATCAACAACGCCGGAATCAACATCCGCAAGCCGTTGGTCGAGTTCACGCTAGAGGAATGGCGCCGTGTCCTCGATACAAACCTGACCAGCGTCTTCCTGATGTGCCGGTCCTTCATCCCCGGTATGAAGGGTGCGGGCTACGGCCGCATTCTGAACATGACCTCGACCATGAGCTGGGTCTCGCTGCCCGGCCGCGCGGCTTATTCGGCGAGCAAGACCGCCCTGCTGGGCGTGACCCGGGCGTTAGCACTTGAACTGGCGCCCGACGCGATCACGGTCAACGCCATCAGCCCTGGGCCGTTTGGCACCGAAATGAATACCGCGCTCATGCAGAACCCGGAAATCAACCAGCAGTTCCTCTCGAAGATTCCGCTCGGCCGGTGGGGCAAGGTGGAAGAAATCGGCCACCTTGCGCTCTACCTCTGCTCCGAGGACGCCGGCTTCATCACTGGCACCGACATTGTCATCGATGGCGGATGGTGCGCGCAGTGATGCGACGGCGGGTCTTCACGATACGGCGGACGCTCCTCTGTTCCCTCGCCGCAATCCTGATTCTCGCCGGTTGTGGCGGTAGTCGTAAGAAGGTCATCGGCGTCGTTCCCAAGGGAACTTCTCACCTGTTCTGGGTCTCAGTCCAGGCTGGCGCCATGGCGGCCGGGCACGATCTCGGCGTTGAGGTTCTTTGGAACGGGCCCGCCACCGAAACGGAGTACAGCCGCCAGATCGAGATCGTCGATTCCATGATCGCCCGCCACGTCGACGGTCTGGCGCTGGCCGCGCAGGACCGGACAGCCCTTGATGCCTCGCTCGATCGCGCGGCGCGGGCGGGCATTCCGGTGACCGTATTCGACTCCGGCGTCGATTCCACCAACTACATGACCTTCGTCGCCACCAACAACTACGCCGCCGGTCAGATGGCCGCGCATGCGCTTGCCGGACTGCTCCATGACCGGGGAAAGATTGCCATGGTGTTGCACGTTCCAGGCAGTTCTTCAACCATGGAGCGCGAGCGCGGCTTCGAAGACAGCATGGCGAAAGACTTCCCGCAGATTCACATTTTGCAAAAACAATACGGAATGTCGGACCGGTCGAAAGCCATGTCCGCCGCAGAAAATATTCTCACCGCGCACCCGGATCTCGACGGCATATTCGCTTCCACAGAGCCCAGTTCCGTAGGAACCGCTCTGGCGCTCAAATCACGCGGGCTCGCTGGAAAGATGAAGTTTGTGGCCTTCGATGCCAGTGAGGACATGGTGCGGGATCTGAGGGAAGGTACTATCGATGCGTTGGTGGCGCAGGACCCCTTCCGCATCGGTTATGAAGCCGTGCGGACGCTGGTTGACAAGTTACATGGCAAGACGCCGCCCAAGCGCATCGATCTCAGCGCGCGCGTCATCACCAGGCCCGATCTGGAGAGTCCCGAGATCAAAGCCCTCCTGAATCCGGATGTGAAGAAGTACTTGAATTAAGCGATGTGGCTAAACTCAGCCCACCAAAGAGGCCGCGGCCTCCGGTGTCACGACTCGTACCGCTGAGCCCGGAAACCCCTTTGGATCGCGGGTCACGATGGCTTGGCAGTGAGCCGCCTCTGCTGCAGCGGCTGTAACCGCGTCCTCGAAATCGCTCCAGCTAAGCTCCAGAGCCCTGCGAATGACTTCGGCGTCCACCTTGGCCACGTCCAGTACCCGACGGATGGCATCCACTGTACGACGTGCTATAGCCGCGCCGCGCTCGCAGCGGACGAGGTAATGAATGGTGGTAACGGCGTGCGCCGGAAGGGATCCGTTCACCTTCCCGCCTTCTATAGCCATCCAAACCAGCGCGCTCGCCGGTACGTGAGACTTCCGGTCCAGTAGGATGTCCAGGATTACATTGATATCCAGGAGGAATCTCATCCTCGATACTTCCGCGCCAAATGCCGCCTGTAATCCTCCGGATTCGCTCCCGTCAGCGTTCCTCGCAGGGAGCGGAGGACCGGGGTCTCGGCCGTAACGCCACGCCTTCTGGACACCAGGTCCAGATAGGCTTCGACCAGCTCGGAAATTGAAACGCCGCGCGTCTTGGCATATCGCTTCGCGCGTTCGATCACGGAATCATCGACGCTGAGAGTCAGTTTCGACATGTACGTATAGCTCGATAAAAACGTACGTATACTTTCAGCCCACCCGCGCCCCAGCCGTCGCCCCCACGGCAACCTGCTCGATGGCTTCGAGCGCTCTCTCGCAGCCGGACCGGTCCACATCGTAATGCGTGACAATCCGCATCTCGCGGGTATTGACACCGTTGAAGAGCACACCCCTCGATTTAAGCCGCGCGCTGAATTCCGCCGTCGAAAGTCCGGTGCCGCTGACATCGAAGATCAGGATGTTGGTTTCGGCCGCCCGTGGGTCGATTGAGATTCCGGGAATTTTAGCAAGGGCCTGCGCCAGGAATCGCGCGTTCTCATGATCGCGCCGCAACAGCCGGGGGTGTTCCTCCAGCGCGATGAGCCCCGCCGCCGCCAGCACGCCAGCCTGGCGCATGCCGCCGCCCAGCCGCTTGCGGTAAAGCCTGCCCCGCTCGATATCCGCGCGTGTTCCCGCCAGCATCGATCCCACGGGCGCGCCCAACGCTTTCGAAAGGCAAAACATCACCGTATCCACGGGGGCAACGATATCCCGCACCGGCGCTCCGAGCGCTTCCGCCGCATTAAAGACGCGCGCGCCATCCATGTGGACCTTTAGCCCCAGTTCGTGCGCGCCATCAGCAATTTCGCAAATCACTGCGAGCGGGTACACTTTTCCACCTGCCATGTTGTGCGTATTTTCGATTTCGATCAATCCGGTGGGAGCCCAATGGGGCCCGAGCGGCCGGATCTCGCGGCGGATTTGTTCCCATCTTAGAATGCCGTCATCCGCGATCACGGGCCGCGCCACGCAACCAGAAAACCAGGCCATCATCGCCAGTTCGTAATTGAAAACGTGCGACCGCGCTTCGCAAATAACCTCCTGGCCATGCTCGGTGTGCAGCTTGACGCCGATGGTGTTGCCCATCGTGCCGGTGGGTACGAACACCGCTGCTTCCTTGCCCGCAATCTCGGCGGCGCGCTGCTCCAGGCGGTTGATGGTTGGGTCTTCGCCGTAAACGTCGTCGCCCACTTCGGCCTCGGCCATGGCCTGCCGCATGGCGGGAGTTGGTCTGGTAACGGTATCGCTGCGTAAATCGATGATCATGTGGTAATGAACTCCTGAAAAACTTCGTTGGAAACGAGCACGCCGCGATCCGTCAACCGCAGCATGCCGCCTTGCCTTTCCAGTAGGCCGTCGTCGAGGAATCGGTTGATAGGAGCCTCGTACCGTCGCCATTCCCGCTGATTCGGACAGATGCCCTCGGCCAGCCGCAGACCGACGAAGAATCTCTCTTCATCCAGATTCGCCGCGGTATCGCCGATGGCAGGCAAATCGCGCTCGGCGTAGTCTGCCGCTCCTTCGGCATTCCACCGGCGCCGCTCGCCATCGAACGAATGCGCGTCCGCGCCGAACCCTACATAAGGCTCCAGGCGCCAGTACTTGAGGTTGTGTCGCGATTCCCAACCCGGCCGCGCAAAATTCGATATCTCGTAGCGGGAAATTCCGAGCCCGGCCAGCCGCGGGACCGCCATCTCGTAAAGCTCGGCGGTCAGTTCATCCGGCGGAACGTCCGGCGCACCGTAACGCTTTCCATTTAGCAGCACTTCGTTCCCCAGCCGGCTATCCTCATCGATCTCGAACATGTAGACCGAGACGTGCGGCGGCGCCAAACGCTCGATCCAGTTGAGCGATTCGGTCCACGACGCTACAGTCTGGCCGGCAAGCCCGGCGATCAGATCGATATTGATGTTCTGGATGCCGCACTCACCGAGCATCGCGACCTCGCGCGCGACCATATCGGCCGTGTGCTTGCGACCGGTGCGCGCGATCTCCCGCTCGACGAAGCTCTGTACGCCGAGGCTTATGCGGCTGATCCCGCATCCGCGCCACGCGCGCGCCCGTTCGGCGGTTACCGTACCGGGGGCAGCTTCGATGGTTGCCTCGAGCCAAGGCCTGCCCGGCAGGGCGTCCAGCAAGGCGTGCAGCGCATCTCCGTCGATCAGGCTCGGCGTGCCGCCCCCCAGATAGACCGTCTCGGGCTGCCACTGCCACTGATGCCGCTCGATCTCCCGCCGCAAAGCGCTCAGATATCTCGGCTCCAATTCGCGCGGAAGAACGCCGGACGCGAAATTGCAGTAAGTGCACTTCTGCGCGCAGAACGGATAGGAAATGTAAACGCCGGCCACTTTGTTAATGATACCTGGATAAACGTCGCTTCTCGCCACGTGGCCCTTACAAAACCAAAGCCGCCGGAATCAGTCCCGGCGGCTCGCCAAAACGCTGCTAAGGATTTGAAACCTAGTCTCCGAATGAGCCGATTACTTCCTGCTCCTCGGCCTTCCTGGCTGGCGTGGCCGGTTTCAGGCCGGCGATACCGTTGAGTGGCACGAACCCGGCGTCATCGGCCTTTTCCTTGAGTACCACCTGGCGATAGAGCTTCATCATTTCCGCGTTGTGCGCCGCTTCCCGCCGCAGCTTTTCGTTGCGGTCGCGGATCTTTTCTTCGCGCGCGTTCTTGGCGATACCCAGCTTGTCGAGATCGGTCTGCACGCCGGCTTCCACGGCTGCCTTGTTCAGCACCAGATGATGCTCGGCGTTTGCCAGCGGAACGCTGTGGTTTCCGGCAAAGATTTCATGACGCCCGTGCTCGTCGTACCACTTGGTGAGCGTCGCGGTCATGTGCATTTTCTCGATAATGTTGCGCCAGCCGACGCCGGTGTTATAGGCGCAGAAGGAAATTTCGCCTTCTTGGGTAGCATACGGGATGATGCACTGTTCCGTGCGGCGGAAATCGTAGTTGAACAGGTCCTGGAACCACATGCCGGCAATGAACAGGAAATTCCACCGATCTTTGCGGCGCTTCTGGATGTCATCAATAGTGCGGTCGCCTGAAACTTTGCCGTAGTTGCGGCCGGTGGCTCCGAAGCACTTGTCGAACTTCGTCAACAGATCGGTAAGTTTGAAATGAGTAGGCGATTTGAACGGATCGTAGTTGCGCAGCAGCGAGAGCGTTACGCCGACCACCGAAAGGAATTTTCCGCGGGCCGCATCGTTGACGCGCGCTACGTCCTTCGACAGCCGTTCGGCGTCCAGGAACGCCGTGACGGGGGCGCGCTCCTTGGTTTCCTTATCGACCATGATGGCCAGACCGACGCCGCAATTGGGATGACAGCCACAGCTCAATTGCCCCCAATCATGCTGCGGCCCGTGAACCAGGTCGGCCCAGTCTGAAAATGTGCTCATGAAAGAGATAGGGAACCAATCGCGAGCCGGCTCGCCGATGCCGGTCTGGCTCTTCAGATCGTGCGCGAGATGCGACAGCGTGTAGCGCTGCGCGTGCCGCCGGTCGTCGGTGATGGCTTCGTCGCGGCCGGTAAAAGAGACCGGCTGGAACGAACAGAAGGAAATTTTCTTCGGATTGTCGAGCGCAAACTCGACGATGCGGCCCACCTGCTCATTGTTGATGCCGTTCAGAATGGTGGTGACCGGAACGATCTCGACGCCCGCATTGTGCAGGTTTTCTATGGCCTGCAGTTTTACATCGAACAGGTTCCCGACCTTGCGATGCGAGTTGGCAGCATTACCGATGCCATCGAATTGCAGGTAGGCATAGCGCAATCCGGCTTCGGCGGCCTTCTTGGCAAACTCGAAATCCTTGGCGAATTCGATGCCGTTGGTGGCCGCCTGGACGCTGTTGTAACCGACCTTCCGCGAGTAGCGGACCGCATCCAGAAAGTACGGCGAAAGCGTCGGCTCGCCACCCGAAAACTGCACCGACATCTGGCGCCGCGGCTTGATGGAGATGGCGTTGTCGAGCAGAGTTTGGATGTCTTCCCAGCTCAGCTCGTGGACGAACCCGACCTGGTTGGCGTCCATGAAACAGGGATCGCACATCATGTTGCAGCGGTTGGTCAGATCGACGGTGAGCACCGATCCGCGCCCGTGCTTGATCGTGCTGGAGCCGTGGTTATGGAGTTTCTCATCGTTGTGGGCGAGAATGTCACGGCCCGGGAAAACCTCTTCCAGGTGCTTGAAGAAAGCCGTGTCGATGGCCATAACGTCCTCGAAGTGGCCATGCACCGGGCAATCCTTCACCATGAGGATTTTACCGTCGCGCTCGATGACCTTCGCCTTGATTTCGCCGACTTTCTCATGCAACAGGATCTTGTAGTCTCGCTTGCCATCCAGAATCTCTTTGCGGATTTCGGGAATGCAGCGGGGACACAGCGAATCGGTCTCGCGGGGCCAGCCCAGCGGCGGCTTGGTCTTCTGATAAGACTTCAGCAGCGGCTTGTCAGACCATTTCGGCGTAAAAGAGGGGTTCTGGCGGATCTGGTTCAGCTTGTCGAATACCGTCCAGGCGGCGCCCGCGGCGACGGTCAGGGCTTTCTCGGCGTATTTGATCGGCTTGTGCATATCCTCTCTCTTCCGTTTGAGTTAGCAGCATTCGCAGACAAGATACACTGCGAATGAACGTGCTACAACTTCCAAGGCGTGCCCCTCAGTATAGTCCAGCCGGCATAAGGGGACTACCTGAATGAATTAAGATGCTTCTTTTCTTGCTTGTATGGGGATACTCGATGGTTGAACGGCTATATTCGGCATCCGGCCGTATCAGGCCGATAAGGCCATGAATCCAGTCGGTTTAGCAGCTTTCCGACCCAGCGTGCGGTACTCTTGCAATAGACAACATGAGAATACTCGTTACAGGGGCGCATGGATGCATCGGCGCGTGGACGGTCAAAGCGCTGCTCGATCGTGGACTGGATGTGGTGGCCTATGACCTCGACCCCCAACCCCGCCGGCTGGAGCTGATCCCGCCTCCTGAGCATATCCAGCGAATCGCCATTCGCACGGGCAATATCGACGACACGGCGCGCGTGAAGGCGCTGGTCAAAGATGAGGGCATTACGCACATCGTGCACTTAGCCGCGCAGCTCATGCCGTATTGCCAGACAAATCCGGTGGCGGGCGCTATGGCGAACGTGATCGGCACGCTCAATGTCTTCGAGGCGGCGCGTGACGCCGGACGCACGGTGCGGGTGGTATATGCCAGTTCGTCGGCCGTGTGGGGGCCAGAGGAGGCTTATGGATCGGGCAAGCTCTCCGAAGCCGAACCACTCAAACCATCGACCCACTACGGAGTTTTCAAGCAGTCGAACGAGGGCAGCGCGCGGGCATTTTATATGGCGAATGGAATCTCGAGTATCGGTCTGCGGCCATGGACCGTTTACGGCGTCGGGCGCGATGCGGGACTCACCGCGGACCCCACGCTCGCCATGAAGGCCCTCGCACTCGGGCGGCCTTTTCAGATCCGCCTGACTGGGCACATGGATTTGCAGTACGTGGAAGACGTAGCTGAGTCATTTGTGCGGTGCCTGCTTTCGCCGCTCGAAGGCGCGCGCGTGTTTAATCTGGAAGGCACGGTCGTAACGATGGACGATTTCATTCTTGAATTGGAGAGGCAGAGGCCGGGAGCATCGAGGCTGATCACGGCCAGTGGGCCGCAAGTACCGGTGGCGTATCGCATGGATGGCGCGCAACTCCGAAGTCAGGTTCCCGATATTCCCCGCACGTCACTTGAAAACGGTATTGCCAAAACTTTGGATCTTTTCGCACAGTTGGTCATTAACGGACGATTAAACGGGTGAGTTGCCCCATCACGTTTGTGTTAAGGTTCTACAAAAGCGCCTTCTCCAAGAGATCAGAATGAGGCGAATGATCAATCATCCCGAGGCGACGGGCGAATGATGCGAGGGATCTCAGGATCCTGGCCGTCGAGTCAGCGTGAATATTCCCGGTGATTGCATTCTCTTCTCCCGCCGGTGGCAGGAGGCAAAGGGATGCGCAGGGGTGAACGGTCCCCGGTCTGGGTGACTATGTGATGGGGGCCAGCCGCAAACAAGAGAGTTCCCACGCCCGCGCGCCGCAGCTCCTTTTGGGCAAGAGCCTCGATCCGTTGCTGGTCATTGAGGCCGTAACTCTCGCCTTTCTTGAAGTCAATCAAGCCGCCATCGATAAGTACGGCTATAGTCGCGAAGAGTTCTACCGCATGCGGCTCACCGATCTGGTTTCGCCGGAGAACCGGGGCCGGTTGAGCGAATTGATCCGGAGAGAGCATGTCGGGTCGGCGGAATTCGGCGACATGCGGCATGTTCTCAAGAACGGCCAATCGGTGGAAATCGACATGGTGGTGTACCCTGTGCGGTTCGCTGGCACGAACGCGATGCTGGTAGCCCCGCAGGAGGGCACGCGGCGCACACAGCTCGAAGAACAGCTCCGGCAAGCCAGGAAAATGGAAGCTGTCGGGATGCTGGCGGGAGGCATCGCGCACGACTTCAACAACCTGCTGACGATTATCAACGGCTATAGCCAGATGCTTCTCGGCAACTTGCCCGAGGGCGACGAGAACCGCAGTTCGGTGGAACAGATCATGAAGGCCGGGGAGCGCGCGGCGGAGCTCACGCGTCAGCTTCTGACCTTCAGCCGGCGCCAGGTGGTGCGTCCCAAGGCGCTCGATCTGAATGCGGTAGTGGCATCCACGGCGGTCATGCTGCGGCGCCTCATCGGAGAGCATATCGAGCTCCACATCGTGGCTGCCCCGGATCTGGCGAAAGTACACACCGATCTCGGCCAGCTCGAACAGGTGATTCTGAATCTGGTGGTAAATTCACGGGACGCCATGCTGAACGGCGGCACGTTGATTATCGAGACACAGAACATAGATCTGCTTGACCCTTATGTCGGGCAACACACCACGCTCCAGCCGGGGCGGTACGTGATGCTGGCGGTCACCGACAGCGGGACCGGGATGGATGTCCAGACTCTATCCCACCTTTTTGAGCCATTCTTCACTACCAAGGCACCGGGTCAAGGCACCGGGCTGGGGCTCTCTACGGTCTACGGCATTGTGAAACAGAGCGGTGGCGAGATCGTGGTGTATAGCGAGCCCGCGCAAGGAACCTGCGTAAAAATCTATTTTCCCGCGGTGAATGAGACCGCGATCGACGATGTGGCCGAAAACATCCCTGAGAAGGCATTGGCAGGCTCGGAAACTATTCTGCTGATCGAGGACGAGGAAGCCGTCCGCAAACTGGTGCGCCGGACTCTTGAAAAACACGGCTACCAGCTTTTGGTAGCGGCCAGCGGAACGGAAGCGCTGGAGCTGGCCCGGAACTACACGGCGTCCATTCAACTGGTGATCAGCGATATAGTGATGCCGCAGATGGGTGGCCGAGAGGTTGCCGAGCAATTGAGGGCTGTGCGTCCGGGAATTCAGGTTCTGTTTATCTCGGGATACACGGAAAACACCATGACGCGCGGCGGCAACATAAGCGAGGGCGAAACCTTCTTACAAAAGCCGTTCACGCCGCTAACGCTGGCCCGACGCGTACGGGAGATGCTGGATAAGGCCACCAGCAAACTCGACCCACCCCGAACAGGGCGCTGCAACACGTAGGCTACAACAGCCCCGCATACCAGGCGATCACCTTCTGACCTGTAAGCGCCACGAACATGGCAGCGAAGCCTAGAAAAGTACCAAAGGGGAGCTCGTAGGTGGACGCGTCCTTCTTGGTAAAGCGGATGTAGATCAAGCCAATCACCGATCCGGAAATCGACCCGAGGACCAGGGTCAGCAGTGTGGCCCGGAGTCCCAGGAACGCGCCGATCATGGCGATCATCTTCACGTCGCCTAATCCCAGACCCTCTTTGTGCCGGATCTTCTCGAAGAGAAGCCCGCCAAGCCAGAGGAATCCCGAAGGTAGCGCCGCGCCCAGTGTGGATTCAGCCACCGACATCCACGCCTCGGCTGGCCGGATCCCGAGGGCTGGGAGCAGCAAGTGCGCGATCACGTCATCCACCGGTACAAACCAGGCGAGCACGAGGCCCACGACTGTACCCCCGAGAGTAAGTTCATCGGGGAGGGTACGCTCTTCGAGATCGGCGAAGGTAAGGCCTACGAGCAGCGCGACCAGCAAGCAGAGCTTGGCCGAAGGGGCGGTGGGGCCGAGGGCAGTCACGATCGCAAAAAACAGGGCAGCGGTTAACAGCTCGACGATCGGGTAGCGGGCGGAGATTGGCTGGCTGCAATGCCGGCACCGGCGACCGAGCAGGAAATAGCTAAAGACCGGGACGTTATCGTACCAGGCGATCGGATGTTCGCACGCCGGACAATACGAACGCGGACGCACGACCGAGAGATCACGGGGCATGCGGTAGATGCAGACGTTGAGAAAGCTGCCGATCAGCAGGCCGGCGACCAGGGCTACGAGGGATTCGATGATCAAGCGATCGCCTCATACACCGCGAGCGTGCCGGCGACCATGCGCTCGACGGAGAATTTCTGCTGCACCGTGCAGCGCGCCTGCGCGGCCATTGATTGAGCGAGCGCGTGATCCGCCATGAGGCGGCGGATGGCGGCGGCAATGGCTTCGGGTGAGTTCTCGGTCAGCAGGCCGGTGCGCCCATGCTCCACAATCTCGGGGAGCCCGCCGACATTGCTGGCGATCACAGGGACACCCGCGGCCATGGCCAGCAGAACCGCCGATCCTAGTCCTTCGGAATGCGTGATGTAGAGAAACAGCGCGGCGTGCGCCAGATCCTGCTCTAAGGTGCGCGAACTCTGGGCGGTAAAACCCGCAAGCTGCAAACTCTCGAGGGCCAACTTCATTCCTTTACGCGGATCTGCGCTCTCAGGAACTATAATGTCCGGACCATCTGACTGTGGCTGCACGGGCACGCCATCATACACCACACTGGTGCGCGATGGTGCGACTCCCGCCTCGCGCAGCATTCGCTCGACGAACCGGGAAACGGCGACGTAATGCGACGCCCGCTGATATTTCCAACGGGAGAACGGGTTGTGCCTGACCGCGAAGGCCACGCGCCGCGAAACCACCAGCCTCTCCGGTGCGACGAGAGCGGCGGCAGTGTGGGATCGGGCGTCGTGGGCGTGTATGACCGCGGCCGCGCGGCTGTGCCGGGCCAGCGACCGCAGGCTCAGAGCGTGGACTTCGATGCCGCGGCGCTGCGCATCGGTGAACAAGGGTGACCCAGCGCGCGCCAGCAACCGGTTTGTGTGACCATGGGCCCGGAGACCCTCGATCAACCGCAAAACCTGCCACTGCCCGCCGCGCATCTCTGCTCCGGAATCGATGTGGAGAATCTGCATGAGCCAGCTATGACTTCGCCTTTGCGATGGATGGCATTCAGCTCATGTTCCGCGCTTTCGCGTATTTCAAGAAAGTGTAGAGAGCCGACATATAGGCGATAGTGAGGCCCTCGAGTCCGTCCTGGAAGCCGCGCTGCAGGAAATAGGTTTTGGTGAAGGTCCAGGCCGGATCGAGAATCATGTTTCGCAGATGGATCTTTTCTTTTCGCGAAACCAGTTCCTCCGCGGCCAGCGTAGTGTAGCGGTCCATGGTTTTGAGATGCTCGGACAGCGAATCGCAGGTGTAGTGCAGCAAGTTGGATTCCAGATGGCCCACGCGGCCCTCGACGGCAACGCTTTCGTGAACGAAGTCTCCCACCCATTTGGCCTTGGCGCGATGGTAGAGCCGGACCTTGCGGTCGGGATACCAGCCGCAATGCAGGATCCACCGCCCGAGGTATTGCGCCAGGCGGGGCACGGTGTAGGCGTCGCAGGTCGGTCCTTTTTTCTTGAGGGTCCAGATCTCGCCTTCGAGAGATTCGCTGAGCGCTTCATCGGCGTCGAGGGAGAGGATCCAATCGTGCGTGGCTTTTTCGGCCGCATAATTTTTCTGCTTGGCGTATCCGTGCCAGGGGCTTTCCAGGATGCGGGCGCCGAGATTGGAAGCCAGCTCGACGGTGCGGTCGACAGAGCCCGAATCCACTACCACAATCTCGTCGCAGCACCGTAAGCTCTCGATGGCCCGCGCGATATTCCGCTCCTCGTTCAGCGTGATGATCGAGGCCGTGAGGTTACTTCCGGGCTCAAAAACCAGCGGGTGAAGGAAATGGAGGGACGGGGAAAAAAGGACAGGGAAAAAAAAGG
>JACXTT010001764.1_pt1 | contig 35567 bp, 30 predicted proteins | sample 9270951 | NCBI WGS metagenome assembly JACXTT01 (sample SAMN15532306, study PRJNA645909) | rock metagenome | isolation source: weathered quartz diorite | place: Puerto Rico | collected 2017-06-21 | reverse complement strand
GCCCCTTTGATCGAGTGGGCGGCGCGCATGGTCGCTTCCAGCACGGTCGCATCCAGCGCTCCGCGTTCGTGCGCCAGCAGGCCGTCAGTCAGCACCTGGCACTGGTTCGACGCTTCCATGCGGAACAGGTCAAACATCGAGAAGCTGGACAGGTCTTCTTGCTGGCTCATCGCAGGATGCTCGCAAATTGCTGTTCAAGGACGGCTGGATCGAGCACGCCGATCTGGCGGCTTGCATTCTCCAGCACGCCCGTCAAGTAAGGCACCAGGCCCTTGTTGACGGTGGCCGCCGGCGTGGCCAACGCGGCGCTGTCGTAGCGCACAATGGAATCCAGGTCGGCCACGGGCAGCGCAATGATGATGCCTTTCCATTGCACCATCAGCAAACGGGGGAACACGTGGCGCTTCTCACCGGCCGGAGCCGCATCGACGTCGATGCCGAGCAAGGCCTGCAGGGAAATCGCTGGGCGCAAGGTGCCGCCGACATTGACGACGCCGAGCAGGGCGCCGCGGCGGTGCGGCAGCCGATGTGGGGCAGCGCTGGGCGCTACCGAATCGAGCATCGCAGTGGGTAGTGCTAACCATTCTGCGCCAATACGAAACACCAGCGCGGAGGCATTGGTCGCGCCCTTGTCTTGTGGCGGCTGGCGGAAATGGGCGGCCCATTCGGCCCGGTAGCTGGCGTCGAGCGGGCGCTGCAAATTCTGTTGGGCGGCGTCGGCATACACCTCGCAGTTGCGGCAGTGTGTGTGGATAGCCAGCATCTCGCAGCTGCGGTCGCCCGACACGCCGATACGGCGCCAGCAGTCGTCGATTTTTTTCAGCACGGCGCTCATCCTGCGTCTCCTTGCTCAGCACGTTTGGCAAACACCCGCGCGGCGCGCTGGCGGTAGGCATCGGCTCCTTTGGTATCGCCCTGGTCGAAGGCCAGCAAGGCCAGGTGGCATAGCGCTTCGTAGTGATTGGGCTCCAGATACAGGCAACGGCGCCATTGGTCAAACGCGGCAGCTGGCTGCCCTCGCGCGGCGCTGACCAGGCCCATGACATAGAAGGCTTCCGGCAGGTCGCCTTGTATCGCCAGCGCTGCTTCACAGTGCTGCAAGGCCTGATCCAGTTGGCCGGCGTCGGCGCAGCGGCTAGCCAGTGCCAGCAGCGTAGTCGTGTCCAAGAGTGGCGCCGTGGCGGCAGCCTGCGGCTTCGCTACTGAGGTGGGCCTGGCGCGTGCAATGGCCTGCACCGGCTTGGGGACTTCCCGCTTCCTTGCAAGCAGGGGCGGCGACGCTCGCAAGGGCACAGCCGGCCTTGGAATGCGCAGCGCGTCTGCCTGTTCTTTTCGCAGGACAAAGGCACCGTCATCGCGCGACGACGTAAAGCCATAGCGGCAAAACCAGGGTAGCTCGGCATGGCCGGCCAGCAGCATACCGTCGTCCGCCAGCAGGGTGCGCAACTGGCCCACGGCTTTTTCCACCGTTGGCTCGTCAAAATAGATCAGTAGGTTTCGGCAGAAGATCACGCTATAGGTGCCAGCTGCCGCACTGACGTCGAGCGTCAGCAGGTTGCCCTGCCTGAAGTCGACCTGGGCGCGCACCCGGTCTGACAATTGATAGCGTTCACCGTCATGCTGGAAGTAGCGTTCGCGGAAACCAAGATCGCTGCCTCGGAAGGCGTTTTGGGTGTAGCGCGCCTTACGTGCCACCGCGATGGCCTCGCGCGACAAGTCGATGGCGTCGATCCGGTAGGCGTCTGGTACGACGCCCGCATCGAACAGGGCCATCCCCATTGAATACGGTTCTTCGCCACCGGCGCAAGGCATGGACAGGATGCGCACCGTAGAACGGGGGCGCGTCTCGAGCCGGTTGCGGACAAACTGGACAGCGGCGCGGAAGGAATCGGCATCGCGGAACATCCACGATTCCGGCACGACCACCAGTTCGGCCAATTCGTCGAGTTCGTCCGGCGACATTGCCTGCATATAAGCGTCGCGCGCCAGGATGCCGCGTGCGCGCATGCGCTGGGTCACCGCACGTTCCACCTGGGCGGGCGTGAGGTTCAGGCCGGTCTGGCGGCGCAGCAGGGTGTCGATCTTCATGCTGCGCATTCCTGGAACAGGGCGGCGCGCACGGAAGGCGTCAACAACTGGTCGGGTTCCACCAGCTGCAGCATGCCATTGGCGTCACTGGCGACCTTGCCAAGGAAGGGCGCTGCCTCGACGCCTGATTGCTGCAGGTCCTGCTCGGCAACCGTGACGACGCCCAGTACGTGCTCGGCCAGCAGGCCCAGGTCGCGCACACTGCCGTCTGGCAGCGAGTAGTGGACCACAATGATGCGGCTATCCACGCACAGGGTGGCAGGCGGCAGGCCTACCAACTGCACCAGGTCGAGCACCGGCACGCTCTGGCCGTGCAGGTCCATCAAGCCGGCCACGCCCGGGTCGGCCAGTGGCAGCGACTTCAGCGTCAATGCCGGCAGCACGCGCACCACGACCGCCAGCGGCAAGGCATAGCGGTCGCGACCAATGTGGAACAGCAGCGCTTTCATGGTGCCTGGACGATGGTGGGTTAGCGGCCTACCGAGAAGTTGGCAACGCTTGCTTGCAGGTCACCGGCCGCATACTGCAGCTGGTGCACCGCTTCGCTGGTGGCCTTGAGCGAATCGACGGTTTGCTGGGTGGCGTCGGACAGCTGCATCATGGTGTCCGTGATCTGGCCTGCGCCGACCGACTGCGCCTGCATCCCCGCCAGCACAACATCGAACTGGGGCGCCAGCTTCTGCACCTGGTCCATCATCGACGTCAACTGCTCGCCCACGCGGCGCACCTCTTCCACGCTGCGGCGGATCTCTTCGGAGAATTTGTCCATGCCCATGACCGAGGCCGACACGGCCGACTGCATCTCGCCCAGCATTTGCTCAATGTCCCAGGTCGACACCGAGGTCTGGTCGGCCAGGCGGCGGATTTCGGTCGCCACCACCGAGAAGCCGCGGCCCGCTTCGCCCGCTTTCTCCGCCTCGATGGCGGCATTGAGCGACAGGATATTGGTCTGGTCCGCCACCTTGGTGATGGTGGTCAGCACGCTATTGATGTTGCTGGCCTTTTCGGACAGTGCCGCCAGCTTGGCATTGATCGAATCGGTCGCGCTGACCATGCGCTGCATGGTGGAGTCCATCTTCTTCAGGTTGGACTGGGCTTCGCTAGTGGCGTTCGTGGTGTACTCGGCCACTTCGGCCGCTTCTTCCATCGTGCGCAGCAGCTGGGAGGTATTGGCCGAGATTTCTTTGGTGGTCGACAGTACTTCCACGCTGGTTTGGGCTTGCTCGATGCCGGTGGCTTCCTGCTGCTTGGCCGAGGCGGCGATCTCGGTGGCGGAGGTCGTGACCTGGATGCCCGCCTTCTGCACATTGTCGATCAGCTTGCGCAGGTTATCGACCATGGTTTGCAGGCCCGTACCCAGGCGGCCGATGGCATCGTCGCCCTTGACCGTCACCGTGCCCGTCAGGTCGCCCGAGGCGGCGCGCGATACGACGGTCAGCAAGGAGTCGACCTTGTCACGCAGCGTGTTGTTGGCCGCCGCTTCGCGCTCGAGGTTGTCCTGCACGGCCTGCGCCATCTTGTTGAAGGAATCGGTCACCTGGCCCAGCTCGTCACTGGAGAGCACCTTGGCGCGCGCGCTGGTATTGCCAGCGGCGATCTGGCCGACCGTGACGGTCAACTGGTTGATCGGTATGAGCAGGGAGCGGCCCAGCAGGTAGGAGATGATGATGGCCACCAGGGCACAGGCCAGGCCGCCGGCCGACAGCAGGGTTTGCACGGTCCGCTGCAACTGGCTTGAATCCTTGCTGCGCAATTCCAGCAGCTTTTCTTCCGCATCGATCATGTCGTCGATCAGCTTGCGGACGTCGGCAATCGTCTTGGCGCCATTGAGCACGTCCGCCGAGGTGGCCACTTGCTGCGATACGCCCACTTGTTTGTTCAGTTCGCGCCGCTTGACCAGCAGCGGTTCAATGACGTTCTTGATCCAGTCTTCCGCCATGGGCCGGATCTTCTTGATGCGCTCCTGCTGGGCCGGATTGTCCGAAGTCAGGGTCTGCACCTTGGCCATGTGTTCATAAGCTTCTTTTTCTTCGGCGCTGATCTGGCTGGTCAGGGACTCATTGCCCGTCAACATAAAGCCACGCGTGGCCGTCTGGATTTGCAGCAAGGACACCGTGATCTTGTCCGTCTCGAGCATCACTTCCAGCGTGTGGCGGTCCCACTGATTGGCTTCGGACAGGCGCAGGAAGTAGTTGTACACCACGCCAAACAGGGCCAGGATGATGGCCACTTTGAGGAAAAAACCAACGATGAGTTTTTGTTTGATGCCGAGATTATTCAACATGCTGTCTCCAGAGCAACGTGATGCTTTTTTGTATACCTGCAATGTATCATTTTTGCGCTCAGGAAACGAGGCCAACACTCTGTTTTCAAACGAAAAAAGCCCCTGCGGCAGGGCACGCGATCTTGAACGCGCGCCGGCCGCAGGGGCTCTTGCTAAGTAAAACGCTTATTGGCTGCGTTTTGCTTTCGCTTTGGCTGCAATGCGCATGCGCAGGGCGTTCAGCTTGATAAAGCCGCCCGCATCGGCCTGGTTGTAGGCCCCGCCGTCTTCGTCGAAGGTGGCGATATTCATGTCGAACAAGGAATCGGTCTTCGAATCGCGCGAGACGACGATGACATTGCCCTTGTACAGTTTCAGTCGCACCCAGCCGTTGACCGACAGTTGCGTATGGTCGATCAGGGTCTGCAGCGCCACGCGCTCGGGCGCCCACCAGTAGCCGTTGTAGATCAGCGAAGCGTAGCGCGGCATCAGGTCGTCCTTCAGGTGGGCCACTTCGCGGTCTAGCGTGATCGACTCGATGGCGCGGTGGCCCTTGAGCATGATGGTGCCGCCCGGGGTTTCGTAGCAGCCGCGCGACTTCATACCCACATAGCGGTTCTCCACCAGGTCAAGGCGGCCGATGCCATGCTTGCCGCCCAGGCGGTTCAGTTCCGTCAGCACCGTCGCAGGCGACATGCGCACACCATTGATGGCAACGATGTCGCCCTTTTCGTATTCGAGGTCGATGTATTCGGCCGCATCGGGTGCCTTTTCCGGGCTGACGGTCCAGCGCCACATCGACTCTTCCGCTTCCGCGCTGGGGTTCTCCAGGTGGCGGCCTTCAAAGCTGATGTGCAGCAGGTTGGCGTCCATCGAGTAGGGGGCGCCGCCGTTTTTGTGCTTCATGTCGATCTCGATGCCGGCGTCTTCGGCGTACTTGAGCAGCTTCTCGCGCGACAGCAGGTCCCATTCACGCCATGGGGCGATGATCTTGACGTCCGGTTTGAGGGCATAGGCGCCCAGCTCGAAGCGCACCTGGTCATTGCCCTTGCCGGTGGCGCCGTGCGAAATGGCGTCAGCGCCGGTGGCGCGGGTGATCTCAATCAGGCGCTTGGCGATCAGCGGACGGGCAATCGACGTACCCAGCAGGTATTCGCCTTCGTACACCGTGTTGGCGCGGAACATAGGGAACACGAAGTCGCGCACGAACTCTTCACGCACATCGTCGATGAAGATATTTTCAGGCTTGATGCCGAATTTGATCGCCTTGGCACGCGCCGGCTCCAGTTCTTCGCCCTGGCCCAGGTCGGCCGTGAAGGTGACGATCTCGCATTTGTAGTTATCTTGCAGCCATTTCAGGATGACGGAGGTATCGAGGCCGCCCGAATAGGCGAGGACGACTTTCTTAATATCGCTCATGATGATTCCAATCGTGGGTTAAGCAGGTTCGTGGCAGACGGCTTCGATATTGTGACCATCAGGGTCCAGCACGAAGGCGCCGTAGTAATTGGGGTGGTAGTGGGGGCGCGGGCCCGGCGCGCCGTTGTCACGTCCGCCGGCCGCCAGGGCCGCATGGTAGAAAGCGTCCACCATGGTACGGGTGGCCACGCGGAAGGCCACGTGGATGGGCGGCACATTGACGGGGCGTGCGGCCGAAGCGGCGGCCACCCAGAAGTCCGGCTTGCCGCCTTCACCAAAACCGGCCACGTCCACGGTGCCAGTGACGGCTTGCGGGATTGTGGCGAGCTGCGAGTAGCCGATCGGCGCCAGCGCATTTTGGTAGAAGGTGCAGCTATTGGCAAAGTCGCTGGCGATGATGCCGGTATGGTCGATCATGCCTTGTCCTCAATTTGACCGAGCAGCAGGTATTCGATCAGGGCCTTTTGCACATGCAGGCGGTTTTCCGCTTCGTCCCACACGACCGACTGCGGGCCGTCGATGACTTCGGCTGCCACTTCTTCGCCGCGGTGGGCGGGCAGGCAGTGCATGAACAGGGCGTCCTTGTCGGCGCGTGCCATCTTGGCGCCGTCAACGATAAAGCCGTCAAAGTCCTTGATGCGCTTGGCGTTTTCTTCTTCAAAGCCCATCGAGGTCCACACGTCCGTGTTGACCAGGTGGGCGCCGGCGCAGGCGTCGCTTGGGTTGTCAAACAGGGTGAAGCGCTGGGTGGTGACCAGTTTCGGGTCCAGCTCATAGCCCTTGGGCGTCGACACATTCAGGTGGAAGCCAAATACCTCGGCTGCCTGCAGCCACGAGTACAGCATATTGTTGGCGTCGCCGATCCAGGCTACCGTCTTGCCCGTGATTGAGCCGCGGTGTTCGTAGTAGGTGAAGATATCGGCCAGCACCTGGCAGGGATGGTGTTCGGTGGTCAGGCCGTTAATGACCGGTACGCGCGAATTGGCGGCGAAACGCTCGATGATGTCCTGGCCAAAGGTGCGCACCATGATGATGTCGCACATGCGGCTCATGACCTGGCCCGCGTCTTCCACTGGCTCGCCGCGGCCCAGTTGCGAGTCGCGCGTGTTCAAGTAAATAGCAGCGCCGCCCAGCTGGTGCATGCCCGCTTCGAAGGATAGGCGGGTGCGGGTGGAGTTCTTTTCGAAGACCATGACCAGGGTGCGGTCGATCAGCGGATGGTAGATCTCGTAGTTCTTGAATTTGCGCTTGATGACCGCGGCGCGGGCGATCACATACTCGAATTCCGCGAGCGTGAAGTCGGAAAACTGCAGGAAATGCTTGATGGGTTTTTTTGTAGACATAGTTGCAAGAAGCCTGAAGCCAACAGATGATTATATAGGTTTTGGGAATCTTCGAAATGTCTATACAGCTCGTGTTCCAAATTGTCGCATTGAGAGGAATCAAAGCTGCGCCATAGCCGTCCAATTGACAGACCTGACCCCGGTTTCCAAACCCGACCCTGGTTTCCGGATTGACCTCCTGCAGGGCGAGCTGGCCCCCGTTCAATACATGGGTGTGTGTTCGGTGGACACGTGCAGGGGGGCCGTCAGCGGCAGCTCGAGCTTGAAGCAGCAGCCATTGCCGGGGCTGCTTTCCACCACAATCTGGCCGCCCAGGATGGAGGTGACGATGTTATAGCTGATCGACAGGCCCAGGCCGCTGCCGCCCTGGCCCAGTTTGGTGGTGAAGAAGGGGTCGAAAATGCGGCCCTGGTGCTCCGGTGTGATGCCGCAGCCGTTGTCGCGGAATTCGAGCAGTACCGTCCCCTCCGGCCCCAACTTGGCTGACAGCTTCATGATGCCGTTTTCGCGTCCTTCAAAGGCATGCAACAGGGCGTTGTTGATGAAATTGGCAATGACCTGGCCAAACGGACCGGGGTAACTGTCCATGCCAATAACGTCGTCCACGTCCATCTCGATGGTGTGCTGGGCATTGCGCACCCGGTTGTTCATGGTCGCCAGGATTTCGTGGCAGACCTGCTGCAGGTTGAAGTTGCGGCGTTGCTCTGTCGTGCGGTCGACCGCCACTTGTTTGAAGCTGTTGACCAGGTCCGCGGCACTGGTGAGCCCGCGCATGACCAGGGTCGACGCCGTCTGCGAGTCCGAAATAAAAGCGGCCAGCTCAGACTTGCGCAGGCCAGGGCCATTCATTTGCGCTTCGATTTCCGCCGTCTTCGCTTGCAGGGTGCTGGCAATGAGCAGGCTGTTGCCAATCGGGGTATTGAGTTCGTGCGCCACGCCCGCCATCAACGAGCCGAGCGCCGCCAACTTCTCCTGCGACACCAGCTGTTCCTGCGCATCCTGCAACTGGCGGTAGGCAGCAGCATTGTCGAGCGCAATGGCGCCATAGGCGCACAGGGTGCGGAACACCAGGCGCTCCAGTTCGTCGTAGGCATAGGCGACGGAGGACTGCACCGTCATCACCCCAACCGGGCGCTCGCCCACCGTCAGCGGCACAAACAGGCAGCTGAGGTTGGCCATGGTGCCTGGCACCACTTCGCTACTGGCCTGCTGGGTCATGTCGTCGATATAGATCTCACGTTTGTCTACCAGGCAGCGCACCGAATAGGCATGCGGGTGCGACATCGGGATCGAATTGTTCGGCAAAGGCTTGCCCATCTCAACGCCAAAGGCGCGGTTGAGCTGCAGGCCGGCTGGATCGGTCAGGTAGATGGCAAAGGTGTTGGCGTCGAGCAGGGCGTGCACATGGCGGTCCAGCGCCTGGTAGACGGCACTGGCATCGAGGTGGGTGGTAATCTCCTGGCCAATGGCCGACAGGCGTTCCAGCGTGTCGCTGGTGCGCTGCAGGACAGCGGCACGGCGCGCCTCCGATTCGGCCAGTTCGCGGTGGTGGTAACCTTCGCTGCGGGCATGCTCGGTGCGGTGGTGCACCTGCATGGCAACGGCACGATTGGTCGCTTCCTGGCTGTGGGTTTTTTCGCGCGCACTGGAAGCGAGCAGGGCGATTTCGTAGGCCTTGGCGAAATAGCCGGATTCGGCATACTGTTGCGCCATTTGGTCGTACAGGTCGCCCGGCACCTGGAAGCCTTCGATGCCGCCAGCGACATCAAGTGCCTTCTCCATATAGTGCAGGGCCGGGTTCAGTGCTTTCATCCCGGCGGGCGGGGCCAGGTTATGGCGCGCATGGATCAGGGCCATCACGCGCAAGGCTGCCACATGGTGGTAAGCGCTGTGCTGCTGTTCGGCCAGCTCAATGGCCGACAAGGCGACACTTAATGCCTCATCCGGGCGGTTCAACTGCGACAGGGCGTGCGACTGGCCGCGCCGCGCAATGCTGTGGAAATCGGCCTGGTCCAAGGCGACGGCGCGTTCTTCCAGCAGCATGAAGGCGGCCAGCGCGCCGTCATAGTCCTGCTGGTCGAGCGACAGGTCGCCCAGGTATTGCAAGGCGATCGCATAGCTGCGCGCATTCGACAGGGGCTTCAGTATCTGCAAGGCTTCTTGCAGCAGGCTGCGGGCTGCATCAAATTGGCCAAGGCGGCGCAAGGTATCGGCCGTGTGCATCAGGCAGGCACCAACCGAACGGGGCCAGCCCGTCGGGCGCGCCAGGTCCAGCGCGCGCTGCATCCATTCGAGCGCTGCATGGTGGTCGTTCAGGGTATTGAAGTCTTCGCCAATATTGGTGGCGGCCGTGATGGCGGCTCGCAATTGGCCCGTTTCGCGTGCCGACTCGTAGCAGCTGATGAAATAGCCAGCCGCCGCGCCAAAATCACAGGCCACGCTGGCCGCCAGGGCCAGGAAGTCGTTGACCCAGGTTTCCAGCGAAGGGTGCAACTGCGCCACCTCGGTGTTCAGGCGGCCGCCCCAGGTGGCCAGGGCAGTGTTGCGGTCTTTGAGCACGGCCCAGCGTGCTAGCGTCGCTTCGGCCAACGCCACCCGCAAGCCGTCGCTGGCTGCGCGGGCGCTGTCGGCAGCATGGGCCAGTTCCACATCGTTGCGCGCGTGGTCGCCGCTGTCGATGGCGATCCATGCCAGCAGCCAGTGGGTATCAAAGCAGCCGGCCAGGTCGTCAACGGCGGTAAAGCGCTCAAGGATGGTGTCGGCTTGGGCGCGCGCTTCTTCAAGCTCGCCATTGAGCCAGGTGTTCTCGGCCTGCACCAGGGCCATGCGGGCGCGGGCACTCTCGAGTTCATGCGGGGGCAGGTCGGACTGGTCGAGCAGGTGCAGCACTTCGTCGGCCAGTGCGAGCGCCCGGGCACCGTCGCGCTGGCGCAGGTGCCAGGCCAGCGGCAGCAGCAGGGGCAGGCGGGCCATACCGCGCAGCGGAAGCAGGCTGCGCTCCCACCGGGCGATATTGTCGTCGACGGTGAACAAATCCATGCGGGGCTCCGGGCGGTGTCAGCCTATTGTAAAGCATCCCGCCGCCTTGGCTAGCCTCCTGTGGCGCCAATGTCCAAACGCTCAGTACAGGGTCTGGGCGGATTCGTGCAGCAGTTGGCCGTACAAGGTGTGGCGGTGCTGGGCGATCTTGCCCTCCCGGACAGCGTCCAGGATGGCACATTGGGGCTCGATCAGGTGGCGGCAGTTGTAGAACTTGCAGCCGCCCAGGTAGGGCACAAACTCGCGGAAAGCCCGCTCGATCATGCCCTCGGTCAGGTGGTAGAGGCCAAACTCCTGGAAGCCGGGCGAATCGATGATGGTCGACTGGCCGTCCGCCAGTCGGTACAGGCGCGTAAAAGTGGTGGTGTGCTTGCCAGTGTCAAGGGCGGCCGAGATCTCGCGCACGGCAATGTCGGCATCCGGTACCAGCAGGTTGACTAGTGAGGACTTACCCATGCCGGATTGGCCGATCAGGATCGACGACTGGCCGGCCAGCAGCGGGGCCAGCGTGGCGACTGCATGGTCCGGCGCGGCCCGGGCCGACACTTCGATGACGGGGTAGCCCAGCGCGGAATACGCCAGCAGGCGTTCGCGCGCCTTCGGCAGCAGCTCCGCCACATCGACCTTATTGAGGATCAGGTGGGCTTTGATGCCGGCCGCATCGCTGGCCACCAGGGCGCGCGAGATCAGGTCGTCGGCAAAGCCGGGCTCGGTGGCGACTACGATGAACAGCTGCGTCAGGTTCGCGGCCAACAGTTTGGATTTGTACTGGTCCGAGCGGTAGAGCAGCGTGTGGCGTTCTTCGATCGCTTCAATCACGGCCTGGTCATTCGACGTCATCTTCAGGCTAACCCGGTCGCCCACCGCGACATTGGTCTTTTTGCCGCGCGTGACGCATTGCACCTTGGCGCCGTCTACCTCGGCCAGGTAATGGCGGCCGTGGGCGGCGATGATGGTGCCGTGTGCGGCCTTCATGCCGGGGCCCGTGCTGCAAACAGGGCGTCGCAACGGGCGGCGCAAATGAAGTCGTTCTCGCTCAATTGGCCTCCGGCCGAATGGGTATTCCACGCCAGCGTGCAGTATTGGTAAGACAGCGCCATCTCCGGGTGGTGGTCCTGCTGGTGGACCATGGCGGCAATGGCATTGGCGAAGTCCATGGTGGCATGAAAGTCGGCCAGCTTGAAGCGGCGCGTGAGCTTGCCGTTGACGACTTGCCAGTCGGGCAACTGCGCCAGCAGGGCCGCGCAGTCTTCATCATTGAGGGCGGTGGCGCCGCGGCGGCAGCTGGCACTGGCGAGCTTCATGCGCCGGCCAGGTTCAGCTGGGCGATGCGCACCGAGGCGGGCGGGTGCGAATCGTAAAAGGCCGAATGCAGCGGGTCGGGCGTCAGGGTTGAGGCATTGTCCTCGTACATCTTGACCAGGGCCGACACCAGGTCGGCGCCGCTGGCATGGGTAGCCGCAAAGGCGTCCGCTTCAAATTCGTGCTTGCGCGAGGTGATCGAGGAGAGGGGCGATAGCACGAAGGTGAACACGGGCAGCACCAGCATGAACAGGATCAGTGCCATCGCATCGCTGCCGCCCAAAAGCGGATCAACACCCAGGCCCGTGTAGAACCACAGCTGGTTCTTCAGGTAGCCCAGCAGGGCCAGGAAGGCCAGCGAGATGGCAAACATCAGGGCGATGCGCTTGATGATGTGCTTGAGTTTGAAGTGGCCCAGTTCGTGGGCCAGCACGGCTTCAATCTCTTGCGGGGCCAGGCGTTCGAGCAGGGTGTCGAAGAATACGATGCGCTTGTTGGCGCCAAAGCCGGAGAAGTAGGCATTGCCGTGGGCGCTGCGCTTGGAGCCGTCCATCACGAACAGGCCCTTGGATGCAAAGCCGACGCGCGCCATCAGGCCTTCAATGCGCGCCTTGAGCGATTCGTCCGCCAGCGGCGTGAACTTGTTGAACAGCGGCGCGATGACGGTTGGGTACAGCACCATCATCAGCAGCTGGAAGCCGCTCCACACCAGCCAGGCATACAGCCACCACAAGGAACCGGCCTTGTGCATCAGGGCCAGAACTACCCACACCAGGGGCAGGCCGATCAGGGCGCCCAGCAGCAGGCCCTTGGCCAGGTCGGCAAAGAACAGGCCGGGCGTCATCTTGTTAAAGCCAAACTTCTGTTCTATAACAAATTGGCGATAGTAGTCGAAGGGCAGGTCGAGCAGGCCGGACACCAGGCCAAAGGCGATCACCAGGCCCAGCTGGTAGGCCATGCCCGGGCCAGTCAGGCCCAGTACCTGGGCCGCCAGCCACTGCAGGCCACCCATGAGCGTAAAGCCGATCAGGACGGCGCTGCTAAAGAACAGGCTGGCGACGCCGAATTTGGTCTTGGCGATGGTATAGGCGGCCGCCTTCTGGTGGGCGTCCAGCCCAATTTTGGGGGAGAATTCAGCAGGAACCTTGTCCTGGTGGGCCAAGACATGGCGGATTTGCCGGTTTGCGAGCCAGAAACGCAGGGAAAGCGTTAACAAAAAGAAAATAATGAACAAAATCGAAAACGCGAGTGAAGACATGCTTTGCCTGTGAGAAAATAGCGACTTGAATAGGTCAAGAGAGAATTATGTCACAAGCCAACGACAATACCGTCCCCGCCCCTGTCCAACGCCCCAATGAAATGAACCTCGTGTGGGTCGACATGGAGATGACCGGCCTCGACCCGGACACCGACAAGATCATCGAAGTGGCCGTCGTCGTCACCGATATGCACCTCAATATCCTGGCCGAAGGCCCCGTCTTCGCCATCCACCAGTCCGATGAAACGCTCGACAAGATGGATGCTTGGAACAAGGGCACCCATGGCCGTTCCGGCCTGATCGAGCGCGTCAAGGCCTCGACCGTGACCGAAGCCGACGCCGAGGCGGCCCTGATCGTCTTCCTGAAGAATTTTGTCCCCGCCGGCAAATCGCCCATGTGCGGCAATACCATCTGCCAGGACCGCCGCTTTATGGCGCGCGGCATGCCCAAGCTGGAAGCATTCTTCCACTACCGCAACCTGGACGTGTCGACGCTGAAGGAACTGTGCAAACGCTGGAAGCCGGAACTGATCGGCGGATTCAAAAAGCACCAGAAGCACACGGCCCTGGCCGATATCATCGAGTCCGTCGATGAGCTCAAGTACTACCGTGAGCATTTCATCAAGATGTAATTCCTTCGCATCGGCTATGGCGTAGGACTGGTCCTACGCCGTGTCGCATTCCGTCCCTGGTGTATCGATTTCCTTCATGCAAATCCACGTTTTGTGAGAATGCGCGTATTTGTGCGCCACCGACAAATGGTATGTTTCGCCTTTGCTTTTTGGGGTGGCTGCTTGATGTTGGGTTGTAATGTATGTCGTCGTTCCTGCCAGTGGATGGCCGCGGCATTGGCCAGTTTGACCATGGCCGGGAGCGCGCACGCCCATTCTTACTCCGGCCTGATCGATGACAAGCGCTACGTCGAGGCGGAAAACGCCATCCACGCCCGCTTGGCCACCGACCCCCGCAACGGCGACGCCCTGGCCGGCGCCGTCGACCTGATCCTGGCCCAGGGCCAGGGTGAACTACGGCTCGATGACGCCGAGCGCCTGGCCCAGCAATGCATCGCCGCCAATCCCCGTTCCTCCGAATGCCGCGAAGCGCGTGCCAATGTGCTGGCCGCCAAACTGAACAAGAGCGGGGTGATCGAAGGCATCCTCAATGCGCGTAAAGTGCGCGATGGCTACCTCGACGCCATCAGCCTCGATCCGCGCAATTACCGCGCCCGCGTGTCGCTGCTGCGCTATTACCTGACCAAGGCCATGGTCCTTGGCGGCAGCAACAGCCTGGCGCGTGAACTGGCCAATGATACGGGCCGCACCAATCCGGATGTGAGCATCCTGATGCAGGCCATTTGCGATGCCGAAGACGGCAAGTTGTCGAAGGCGGAAGGGCTAGCACTGGCGGTGAATTTGTCGGGCGCCGAATCGGTGCTGCCGCGCCAGCGCGACCTGCTGTACGCGATCGCCTCTCAATACAGCAGCGAGCGGCGCTACGCCGATAGCACGCGCGTGGCCACGGAACTGCGCAACCGATTCCCCACCAGTGAGCTGGGCTACTACGCGCTGGGCATGGTCGCCCAAGCGCAGGGCAAGCATGCAGAAGCGCTGGCCCTGTTTGACAGTGCGTTGGCGATGGCGCCCCGCTCCAATATCTATTACCACCTGGGGCTATCGATGCTGGCCCGCCACGACAAGAGCGGGGCGGGCTGGGCGTTTGAAAAAGCCCTCAATGCCAAGCCAGCACTGGCCAAAAAAACCCACGATGAGGTCGTGGAACGCCTTGAGGACCTGATTCGGTAGGGGGTAACGAGTTACCCACCGAAGGACATCACGTAGTTTCGGCGCCGTGGCACTTCTTGTACTTCTTGCCGCTGCCGCAAGGGCAGTCGTCATTGCGGCCCACTTTGGGCTCTTCACGTTTTAAGGTCTGCACTGGTGCTTTGCGCAGCGGTACCCAAAACTTGTGGATGGCCGGCAGGTTCGCTTCGATCTCGATGGCCAGCTTGTGGCCCTTGACCGGGTCGTCCACCAGCGGCAGTTCTTCTTCCTCGATTTCGTCGGCGCCCAGCAGGTAGATGGGGCGCATCAGTGGCGCCAGCTCCGAATCCCAGATCGGCTGCCATGAACCGGGGCGCAATTCCATGCCTTCCCAGAAGCCCCAGCACCAGGCTTCGGCGTCGATCAGGGTCTCGCCTTCGTGCTCGTGTTCGCAGTAGAGCGGTTCGAATTCCTTTGGCGCCACTTCAAAGGTGACCAGCACTTCGTTCATAAAGCGCATGATCAAGTTGACGATTTTTTCTTCTTCCTTGTTGTTCTTGAAGGTCGGGACGATCTTGGGGTCGTCGCCCCAGACCTTTGGAAGCCATTCGGCCGGCATGATCGGTTCCGGGCCGATCGCGATCGCCGTCAAGAAGCCGTGCAGGGTGTCCATGGTCATCGCGTCGTCGGGACTGCGGTCCGACAGCAGGAACTGATCCAGTTCGTTGAATTCTTTTTCGCTCAGGGGCTGGTCAAGTTGCATGGCGCGCTCTGTTAAGGTTGAAGGCGGTAGTTTAACATGGCACCCATGACCCAACCGCACCCCTTTGCCGCCCTCAGCCCCGACCTGGTGCTCGACGCGCTCGATTCTGTCGGCTTTTATAGTGACGGCCGCCTGCTGGCGCTCAACAGCTATGAAAACCGGGTCTACCAGCTCGGGATCGACCAGCAGGCGCCAGTGGTGGCCAAGTTCTATCGCCCCGGGCGCTGGAGTGATGCCGCCATCGTCGAAGAACACGCCTTTGTTCAGGAGTTGGTCGCCGTCGAGCTGCCCGTGGTCGCGCCGCTCGCCATCGAAGGCAAGACCTTGCATGAGTTCGGCGGCTTTCGCTTTGCCGTGTTCCCGCGCCGCGGGGGCAGGGCGCCCGAGCTGGGCGACCCGGCGACGCTGGAATGGATGGGGCGCTTCATCGGCCGCATCCATGCCGTTGGCGGTCTGGCGCCCTTTACGGAGCGCCCGGCACTGGACATCGACACTTTCGGCACTGAACCACGCAATTACCTGCTGGCGCACGATGTTCTCCCGCCCGAACTGGCGGCCACGTATGCCAGCGTCGTCGACCAGGCCTTGCAAGGCGTGCGCCGTTGCTATGAGCGGGCCGGTGACATCGCGCTCTTGCGCCTGCATGGCGACTGCCACGGCGGCAATGTGCTGTGGACCGACGACGGCCCCCATTTTGTCGACTTTGACGACAGCCGCATGGGACCGGCCATCCAGGACTTGTGGATGCTGCTGTCGGGTGAACGGCCTGAAATGGCGCGCCAGATGGGCGACATCCTGGCCGGCTATGAAGACTTCTGCGACTTCGATCCCCGCCAGCTCTACCTGGTGGAGGCCCTGCGCACGCTGCGCCTGATCCACTATTCGGCCTGGCTGGCGCGCCGCTGGGACGACCCTGCTTTCCCCGTCGCCTTCCCCTGGTTTAATACCCAGCGCTACTGGCAGGACCGTATCCTCGAGCTACGCGAGCAGGTCGCGCTGATGGACGAGCCGCCCCTGTTCCCCGCCTGAGTCCCGTTTTCAGCACTCGCCACGCCGAGCTGCCGCGACACCATCCCAAAGCCGGGAAATAGGGGCATTTCGGCCTTCTCCTTGGCCCAAGGCTTGCAAGGGGGCTGCTCGATAATCGTGTCATGACCAACTACGCCCGCATGGTGCAGGCGGATGGTTGTGAAGCGAGATTGCCATGAAATCAGAGCAGCGGGTCCACGACGAAATCACCCTGACCATCGACCAGACCGATACGAGCGAACTGGGTCGCGCCAAGGCAGAAATGCGCGCCATCCACGAAGCCATCGCCCGCGTGGAAGCCGAAGCCAAGGCCGCCTGTGCCGCCGAAAACCGCGTCCACGCCGAAGCACGCGCCCGCCGCTTGGCGGATGACCGGGCCGCCCAGGACGCCGCCGCTGCCGCTGCCGCCCTGGAACAAGCCCAGGCCACGCAGGAGGCGATCGACGCCAACCGCGGCCGCCTCGATTCCCTGCGTGCTGCCGCCAAGGCCAGCGTCGACCGCTTGCACGCCGTGCAGCAGGAAACGGCTGAAATACGCGCCCGTGCCGATGCCGACAGCCAGAGCATGGCGCGCGAACGCGAGCGCCAGCAGGACAGCGCCCGCAAAACGGCCGAAAAACTGGCTGAAGCCGAAAGCGAAGCCTTGGCCCTGACGGCCCAGCGCGAGCAGGCCGACCAGCTGGCCATTGCCGCCACCTTTGCCCGCACCGTGGCTGAAGCCCGTGCATTGGAAGAAGCCCGTGCCCTGGCCCATATCGAACAAGAACGCGAATCGATCGCCAAGGCGCAAGCCGAATCGGACCGCATCGCCGCCCAGTCGGCCCAGCTGCTGCTGCAAGCCGAAAAAGAATTGCGCGACGCCGCGCAGCAGCGCGAGCGCCTCGAACAAATGGCGCTGGCATCGGCCGAAGCACGCCGCGATGCAGAAGCCCGTATCCTGGCTGCCACCGAAGAGCGCATTAATGCGGACCGCCGCCTGCGCGAAATCGCCCTGGCCCGCGCCGAATCCGAACGCGATGCGGCCAACCAGGCCACCAAACGGGTAGAAGCGGAAGCCCAGGCCCGCGACCTGGCCCGCCAGCGTGCCAGCGCCGACGACGCAGCCGCCGTGGCCCACCAATCCGAAATCGAAGCACAGGAAAAAGCCAAGGTCCTGGCCCAGCAAAGGGAAGCCCTGTCGCTGGCCGCTGCCGAACTGTCGATCCAGCAAAACGCCGCCGAGCAAACCTCGCTCGAGGCGCTGGCCGAACTGATGGAGCTGCAGCGCCGCGCCACCGACCTGGCCGTTGCCAAGGCGGCCCAAGCCGCCGCCCACACGGCGGCCGAGCGCGAACGGGTGCATGCCGAAGAAGCGGCCATGGCCGCCTTACAAGACAAGCAGAACGCCGACCAGGAAGCGGCAGAAGCGGCCCAACTGCGCGCCGCCGCCGACGCCGCCCATGCCCAGCGCCTGCGCCGCCAGGCCGAAGCGGACCGGGCCGAGGCAAGCGCACTGGAAGAACTAGCGGAAGCGAGCGAACGCGAAGCGGCAGCCAAGGAGCAGGCCGCCCAAATGGCGGCCGAACAAGCCCGCGTGGCCCTGGAGCTGGCTGCCGTGCAGGCCGAGCGTGCCCGTACCGCAAAAGAACAACTCGAGATTGCCGAGCAGGCCCTGGCCGCCGAACGCGCCTGTTCCGACGCCGAAAAGCAGGCGCTGGCGCTGGTCGAACAAAAACTGGTCCAGCACCGCCACAAGGCGGCCGCGGACGAACGCGCCAACCGCGCCGTGGAAGCGCGCCTGCAGGCCGAGCAGGCTGCCGTGGCCGCTGCCCGCGTACGTGCCGACGCCGAACACGAAGCCCTGAACATGGCGCGCCAGGCCGAAGTGGCGGAGGAAGTCGCTTCGCAGGCAGCGCTGGACAAATATGACGCCCAGCGCCTGCTGCTGGAACGCGCCCAGGCCCATGCCCGCCTGCAGCGTAAGACGGCGCTGACCACCCAGGCGCTGGCCGAAGCCAAGCGCCAGGCGCTGGAGCTGGAATCGACCCGCTGCATGCAAATGGAGCAGGAACTGGCCGAACTGCGCGCCAAGATGGATATAGACGAACATGTCGAGGTCGAGGCGGAATCGGTGGTCCAACGTGACAATGCTTTTGAAGCAGCGCAGCGCCAGGCCCAGCGCGAGGCGGCCCAGATCCGCCAGTCCCAGCACATGACGCGCGAAGTGATCGAACGCCTGACCCTGCTCAGCGAAGCAGCCGAGCGCGCCGACCGCCTGGCCGACATGAAGGGCCGGTAACCGGTAAAAACAGCGGGGCGGCATCGTCCAGCTGGTCCGGGTTGGCATTGCTGCGGGGCGCGTGTCGCCCCGCTTTACATTTCTTTACCTTCCACACATATTCCGGCAAAACAGGATCCATATAGTAGGCACATGCATGCACCCTTTGTCATGCACACACCTGAAAGGATCAAGTATGAACACGCCAAGCATCTCCAAACGCTGGCTCATTGGCGGTATCGCTGCCGCGCTGGTTGGCCTGTCGGCCGCTGCTGGCACCACCTACGCCTTTGACGGTGGCATGCACAGCCGCGCCATGCTGCATGCCGATCCCGCCGCCATGGACAAGCACATCGACGCCATGGTGGCGAAGATCCTTGCCAATGGCACGGACGACCAGCGGGCCAAGGTGGCGGCCATCGCCAAGGCAGCCGTGGCTGACCTGCGCCCAATGCGCCAGCAACTGCAAGAAGGCCATGCCAAGGCGGCCAAGCTGCTCACTGCGCCGACCATCGACAAAGTGGCGCTCGAATCGGTACGCCTGGACCAGATGCGCATCGTCGATGACGGCTCCAAACGCATCCTACAGGCCATCATCGACAGCGCCAGCGTGCTGACGCCGGAGCAGCGCACCAAGTTGGCCGAGCAACTGGGCAAACACCTGCACCATTGAGCTGGCATGCGGCGCGCCTTCCCCTCGCGCCGTGTGTTGTTTCAACAGCGTCGCAGGCTAGGTCTGCGGCGCTGCCTGCTGTAACATTCGCCATGGCCCAACGCATCCTCATGATCGAAGACGACCAGCGCCTTGCCGGCATGGTGGTCACCTACCTGAACCAGAATGGCTTCGAGGTCCGCCATGCCGACACGGCACAAGCGGGCATGGCCATGCTGGCCGATGGCGGCTACGCCCTGGTGCTGCTGGACCTGATGCTGCCTGATGCCGACGGCCTGGACCTGTGCCGCCGCATCCGTGCCCTCGCCGCACCCGCCAATACCGTTCCCGTTGTGATGCTCACAGCCAAAGGAGACCCCTTTGACCGCGTGCTGGGCCTAGAGATCGGCGCGGACGACTATGTCGCCAAGCCGTTTGAGCCGCGCGAACTGCTGGCCCGCCTGCGTGCCGTGCTGCGGCGCCCGGCCATGGTCACGGCCGAACAGGCCAATGTGCTGCGCTTTGGCCGCCTCGACATCGACAGCGGCGCCCGCGTGGTGCGGGTCGACGGCCAGGAGCGGGCGCTGACGGCCTATCAATTCGACCTGCTGCAAGCGATGGCAGAACGGGCCGGCCGTGTGCTCTCGCGCGAACAGCTGATCGATGCTGTCAAGGGCGCGGCGCTGGAGCCATTCGACCGTTCGATCGACGTCCACATTGGCCGCCTGCGCGCTGCCATTGAGGACGATGTGAAACAGCCCAAACGCATCATCACCGTGCGTGGCGCAGGCTATGTGTTCGCCAAGGTGCAAGATGCCTGAACAGCCACTGTCCAAACCTCCGCGCATCCACATTCGCTATCGTCTGTACGTGCGCTTTTATGTCGCGCTGCTGGCCAGCCTGCTGGTGGCCTGCATCCTGTTCGGCATGGCGGCGCACGGCCATGTTGATTCCAGGGCGAGCATTGACACCCTGGCCGACGTGGCCGCCGAAATGCTGCCCAAGGCAGATGCACCGCAAGCGGAACAACAGGCGGTCCTGTCGCGCTGGAACCTGCGGGTGCGCGCCAACCTGGCCCTGTACACGCCCGACGGGGTGCTGGTCGCGGCGGCGGGACGGGACCTGCCCAAACCGAATATCGCCCAGCATGGCAGCGGCTTCATGCTGATGCACCCATCCGTGTTCGTGCTGCGCCTGGCCGATGGCCGTTTCCTGCTGGGCCAGCGGGCGGGGCACCAAACGACCATGGGCATGGCTGCCCTGGTGGCCTTGATTGCGCTGGCCGTCGCACTGGGCGCTTACCCTGTGGTGCGGCGCCTGACGCGCCGGCTGGAATCGCTGCAGGCCTCGGTCGACAGCCTGGGGGCAGGGCAACTGGGTACCCGGGTGGACGACAGCGGCAAGGATGAAGTGGCCGGCCTGGCCCGCAGCTTTAACGAGGCGGCCGCCCGCATTGAACAGCTGATGCAGGCGCAGAAGACCCTGCTGGCCAATGCCTCGCACGAATTGCGCTCGCCGCTGGCCAGGATCCGCATGGCCGCCGAACTCATGGGCGAGCAGGGCGCCCCGGCCATCCGCGATGAACTCAATAAGAACATCGCCGAACTGGACCAGTTGATCGAGGAGCTGCTGCTGGCCAGCCGCCTCGACGCCGCCGCGGCCGATACCCTGGCCCGCGATGAACTGGACCTGACTGCCCTGGTCGCGGAGGAGTGCGCCCGGGTGGACGCCCAGCTGCATGCGGCGCCGCTGACCATGCATGGTGACGCCCGCCTGCTACGCCGCCTGGTGCGCAACTTACTGGAAAATGCCAAGCGCTATGGCGGCGGCAGCCTGGTCGATGTGACCCTGGCCAGCAAGGGCGAATTGGTGGAACTGGATGTCGCCGACCATGGCCCTGGTGTGCCGGAAGACCAGCGCGAATTGATCTTTACCCCTTTCTACCGCCTGCCCGGTGCGAGCGAAGCGGCCGGCGGTGTTGGGCTGGGCCTGTCGCTAGTGCGCCAGATCGCGCGTCGGCATGGCGGTGATGTTCAGTGCCTGTCCAATGAAGATGGCGGTTGCCGTTTCCGTGTACAGCTGCCGCTCAGGTAGCGCGTCCACCTGCCGCTCAAGTAGCGTCTCCACTTGCCGCTGAAGTAACGCGTCCAATGCAAAAGCGCCCCGGGTGGGGCGCTTTGTGCTTGCTGGCTGATCACAGATTAATCAGCGGTGGCGATAGCCATAGTGGCCACCACAGCAGCGGCCCCAGCCGAAAACGAAGTCCAGGCCGATCGATACCGGCGGGTAGTAGTAGGCTGGCGCCGGCGCATAGTAGGGGTAGGGCGCCACATACACGGGCGCTGGCGTGTAGACCGGTGCCGGCGTGGCCACATAAGCTTGCGTGGTGGTGGTCGCGGGCACGGGCTCGGACGTGTATTCCGTTTGCGGGCTGGCGCCTTGGGCGCGCTGCACTGGCGTGACGGACACGACATGCCATTGGTAGGGATCATAGGCGACGCGCTGCGTCGGCGGCGCCACCACACAGCCGCTCAAGGTGGCGACGGTAATTAGTCCAATCAGTGTGCGCATGATGTTCTCCTTCAAATTTGATCCGCGCCTCACCTTCTTGCAAGGCGCATTCCTGCAATCCTGCTATCTTGCTTTCTTGCCAGCGGGCTGGCAGGTTTTATTACACTTGCTTACGTTTTTAAGGTTCAACCCTGACTTGCTCGGCAAAGTATTCCGTGTCGCCAAAACAGGCGGACGGCACGCCTTTACGCTGTGCATAACTGACCACCACCTTTTTGCCAGCGGCGGCCATCAATTGCTTGGCCAGGGCTTCATCGCGGACGGTAAAGGCAAAGCGCTCCGGAATGGCGCCAGGCATGCTAGAGAGCAAGATTTCGCCCTCCCAAGTCTTGCAGATCCAGCCTTTTTTGGAAAACTTCTGTAAATACCCGGCCCGTTCTCCTTCCGAGTAAGACCAGTGCAAGGTCAGCCAGGTGTATAGGGCGAACAGCGCAAGGGCAGCGCCCACCACGGCGAGGAAAATCCATTTGAGGCGCTTGGACAGGGCGATCATGGTGCGGCCCTCCCTTCGACGGCATTTTTGTGGCGGATGGAGGACCACAGCGACACCAGGATAAAGACCACGCCGGATAAGCCAGTGAACCATTCGGGGATATGGAAACGTACGCTGGAGAGCATGATGACGGCCAGGATGCCGATGGCGTAATGGGCACCGTGTTCGAGGTAGACAAATTGTTCCAGCGTGCCTTTTTGCACCAGGTAGACCGTCAACGAACGCACAAACATGGCGCCAATGGCCAGGCCCAGCATGATCAGGACAACGTCATTGGAAATGGCGAAAGCGCCGATGACGCCATCAAAGCTGAACGAGGCGTCCAGCACTTCCAGGTAGAGGAAACCGCCGACACTACCGCGCGAAATCATTTTGCCAATGCCCGGTTCCGACTCTTCTTCTTCCAGCAGGCCACTGATGAAATGCACCGTCATATAGGTCATCACGCCGACCACCCCGGCAGACAGCACGGCCAGCTTGCGTGCTTCGGGCACCAGGGCGGCGCCGGCAAAGGAGGCGAACAGGGCGATCAGCACGGCCAAGCCTTCGGTCCCATGGTCGCCGATCTTCTCTTCGATCCAGCCCAGCCAATGAAGTTCCTTTTCGTCGTCAAACAAGAAGTTAAGGAAAACCAGCAGCAGGAAAGTGCCGCCAAAGGCCGATACTTCAGCATGCTTGTCCGTGAGGTGGCGGGCGTATTCCGCCGGGGTATGGATGGCCATCGACCACACATCGAGCAGGCCCAGGCCGGTGGCAATCGAGACGATCAGCAGGGGGAAGAGCAGGCGCATGCCGAAAACGGCCACGACGATGCCGACCGTCAGGAAGAGTTTCTGCCAGAAGGCGTCCCAGTGGCGCAGCACGGTCGCGTTGACAACGGCGTTGTCGAAGGACAGGGACACTTCCATGACGCCCAGCACGCCCGTGACCCACAGGGCCGTCAGCGCCGTCGGGATACCACCAGCCTGGTAGCCCCACCAGCCTGCAATGGCCATGAGGACGGTGGAAACGAGGATCGAAAACCGGAAGTGTTGCATGCCTTATGCCTTTGTCTATGAATTCAACACCCGTGATATTACCGTCTCGCGGGCTGCCTGGGTCCATTGGATTGACTTAACAAGCTGCTATCAGGGTGAGATAATGCCGCCTATCTGATTGTTGAAACTAGGAAACTCCATGGACCTGAGCTATTTGGTCACCCCATTCTTGACCTGGTTGGTCGTCGGCCCCATCAAATTCCTGATCAATAGTGCGCGCCAGCGGCGCTGGGCCTTTGACCTGGTCGGCAATGGCGGTTTTCCCAGCAATCACAGTTCGGTCGTCACCAGCATGGCCACCCTGATCGCCCTGCGCGAAGGCATGGGCCACCCCGCCTTCGGCGTGGCCGTGACCCTGGCCTTTGTCGTCATGATCGACGCCAACAGCCTGCGCCAGCATGTGGGCCGCCAAGCGGCTGCGATCAATTCTCTGAATGGAAACAAGAACTTGCGTGAACGTATGGGCCATACCCTGGTGGAGATTTGCGGCGGTATTGGCACCGGCATCGGCATGGGTTTCCTCGTTTTCAGCCTCGGCAAACACCTCGCCTGACCCCCTTTTTCCCCCTCCTGGCCCGGACTGACAATGCAGTTCAGGCCCTCAAATCTGCAGTTCAGCCCCCCAAATGGGCATATCGCCCTATGAGCGATTGAAATTCAATCCTCGCTCAGGGAAAATTCATGCCTCGAAGTAGGATGCGACCCTACATTGGCATCTGTCACATATATATAAGACCTCAGTCCGGAGAAAACCTATGTTGCGCAAAACCCTCATCGTCCTCGCCATTGCCTCGGCGCTTGCCGCCTGCAGCAAGGACGCTAAAGACGCCAAGCCGTCCGCCAGTGGCAGTGCCAGCGCTAGCGCTAGCGCCGCAGCTCAAGCTGCTGGCAAGGCCGATGCCAAAACAGCAACCTTGAAAGTGGCTCCGGAAGACCTGCTGGTCCTGCAAGCGAACAACCTGGCTTCCGGCCCGGTGGTGACCGGTTCGGTCCAGCCGGAACGCAAGGCCGACCTGCGCGCCGAAGTGTCGGCCGTGGTCTTGCAAGTGCTGAAAGAAAACGGCGACGTCGTCAAGCGCGGCGACATCCTGGTCCGCATGGATGACACCGCCATCCGCGACAACGTCACCTCGGCCGAAGAAGCCGAGCGCGCTGCCGCCCGTGCCCTCGACCAGGCCGAGCGCCAGATGCAGCGCCAGAAAACCCTGCGCGACTCGGGCATGACTTCGGTGGCCGCGATGGACGACGCCGAAGTGCGCCGCAACAATGCCCAGAGCGAAGTGCTGGCTGCCAAGACCCGCACTGCCCAGGCCCGCCAGCAGCTGCAGCGCACCGTGGTGCGTGCACCGTTTGATGGCCTCGTGTCGGACCGCAAGGTGTCGGCCGGCGACACCGCTTCGATCGGCAAGGAAATGCTCAAAGTGATCGACCCGACCAGCATGCGCTTTGAAGGCCGCGTCTCGACCGACAAGATTTCGATGGTCAAAGTGGGCCAGCCCGTGTCCTTCCGCGTCAATGGCTTTGCCAACCAGGAATTCCGTGGCACCGTCAAGCGCGTCGACCCGAGCGCCAATGACGTGACCCGCCAGGTGGAAGTGCTGGTCAGCCTGACCGGCGCCAACCAGCCGCGCGTGGCCGGCCTGTATGCCGAAGGCCGCGTCGAAGCGGAAAACACCAATGCACTGATGCTGCCGGAAGGCGCACTGCTGCACCAGGGCGACAAGAACTATGCATGGAAGGTCAAGGACAAGTCCCTCGTGCGTGCTGACCTGGAAGTGGGCGTGCGCGACCCGCGTACCGGCTACTTCGAGATCAAGCAGGGCCTGGCTGCCGGCGATACCGTGCTGCGTAACCCAAGCTCCAGCTTCAAGGATGGCCAGAAGGTCGATACCGGCGTGGAAAAAATTGCCAGCGCCTCGGCTCCAGCACCTGCCGCACAAGGAAAATAAGCCATGTTCCTCTCCGATTTCAGTATCAAACGACCCATCGCGACGATCGTCCTGATCATCGCGATGATGGCGCTGGGCTTGCTGGCCCTGAAAAAACTGCGCGTCAACCAGAACCCGGACGTGGAAGTGCCCTTCATCCTGGTGAACATTCCGTATCCAGGCGCGTCGCCGGACACGGTGGAACGCGAGATCATCAACCGCCTGGAAAAGTCGCTTAACAGCATTACCGGCGTCAAGGAACTCGATGCCAGCGCCAACGAAGGCAATGCCCAGTTCTTCCTGCAGTTCGACTTCAAGAAGAACTTGATCGATGCTTCCGACGATGTGCGCAATGCCATTGCCGCCGTGCGCTACAAGCTGCCGACGGAAATGCGCGAGCCGATCCTGCAGCGCATTGACCCGGCGTCCGACCCCATCATGAGCCTGGCCCTGTCTTCCTCCAGCCAGACCCATGCGGAAATTTCGCGCTTTGCCGAAGACGTCCTGTCGGACCGCCTGCGCGGCATCGATGGCGTGGCCAATGTCAGCACCTCGGGCGCGCTGCGCCGTGAGCTGTCGGTCTTGCTGCGCGCTGCCAAGCTGCGTGAATACAATGTATCGGTCGGTGAAGTGGTTCTTGCCTTGCGCAACCAGAACACCAATGCTCCAGTGGGCAAGGTGATTTCCAACCTGGACGAAAAGAGCATCCGCTTGGTTGGCCGTATCGAGTCGCCGGCTGATTTCCAGAACGTCGTCATCAAACGCCGCGGCGAGGAAATTGTGCGCCTGGCCCAGGTGGCCGAAATCAAGGACGGCTTTGCCGACATCAGCAGCCTGTCGGTCCGTTCGGGCAAGCCCAATGTGGCCATCTACGTGACCCGCTCGCGCGATGCCTCGACCGTGTCCACGGCCAAGAAGATCCGTGACCTGGTCAAGAAAGTGCAGGAAGAACTGCCCAAAGGCACCAAGCTAGAAATCACCCGTGACGGTGGCGACCAGTCCCAGCGCAGCCTGAACAATGTGATTGAATCGCTGGTGCTGGGCGCCGTGCTGACCATCTTTGTGGTCTATGCCTTCCTGAACTCCTGGCGTTCGACCTTGATTACGGCGCTGTCGCTGCCAACCTCCGTGATCGCCGCCTTTATCGCCGTATGGCTGTGCGGCTTTACGCTGAACTTCATGACCTTGCTGGGCCTGTCCCTGGCCATCGGCGTGCTGATTGACGATGCGATCGTGGTGCGTGAAAACATTGTGCGCCATATGCAAAAGGGCTCGGACCGTCGCAAAGCGGCCATGGAAGGCACGGCTGAAATCGGCCTGGCCGTGGCTGCCACGACCTTCTCGATCATTGCCGTGTTTATTCCCGTGGCCTTTATGCCTGGCATCTCCGGCGAATGGTTCCGTCCCTTCGCGCTGACAGTGACCTGCTCGGTGCTGGTGTCGCTGGGCATCTCCTTTACGCTCGACCCGATGCTGTCGGCCTACTGGGGCGACCCACCAGACCACCACACGGCGCCGAAGAAGGGCCTGTCGCGCGTGCTGCAGCGCTTCAATGACTGGTTCGACCACCAGGCTGACCGTTATGGCAATGTGATCGAATGGGCGCTGCACCACCGCGTGTGGATGACCCTGATCACCATCAGCACCCTGGTCGGTGCGCTGGCAATCCAGTTCAAATTTGGCGGCACCGAATTCCTGCCAAAGACCGACTCCGGCTTCCTGGCCATTGATGTGCGCACGCCGGCCTCGTCCAGCGTGGAATATGCACGCCTGAAAATGAGCAAGGCGGCCGAACTGGCCCATACCTTGCCAGAAACCAAGGACACCAATGTGCGTATCGCTTCCAATGGCGGCCGCATCACGGTCGACATTGGCAAGCGCCAGGAACGCAAGCGCAGCGCCCGCGAAATCGCGACGGAACTGCGTGAAAAGATCAGGACCCTGGTTGGCGCCGAGTATGTGGTCATGGACGACCTGAATAATGGCGGCCGCAAGCCGGTCCAAATTGAGTTCACCGGTCCCGATTCGCGCAAGCTGCTCGAAATCACCGAAGCCTATATGGAAAAACTGCGCCGCGTACCGGGCGCCGTCGACGTCGGCCTGTCGCAGCAAGATCCGCGCAATGAGCTGAAGATTGACATGGACCGTGGCCTGGCCAACTCGATGGGTGTATCTATCGGCGACGCTGCCCAGTCCCTGCGTGTGGCTTTTGCTGGTGTCGAAGTGGGTGACTGGGTCGACCCGACCAATGAAACCCGCGACGTGGCGGTGCGCCTGCATCCGGACGACCGTGTCAATGCGGAAAACATCGAGCGCCTGCCGATTTCAGTGACGGGTTCGACCCAGATGGTGCCGTTGGAGCAGATCGCCAAGATCACCATGGGCAAGGGCCCATCGTCGATCGACCACAAAAACGGTAAGCGCACCATCAGCGTGTCGGCCAATGTACAGGGCCGTTCGGCTGGCGAAGTGACCAAGGACGCGCTGAAACTGGCCGATGCGATTGATTACCCGCCCGGCTACGGCCGTGACCTGGGCGGTGCCGGCCAGGACCAGAATGAGCTGTTCACGGAAATGTTCATCGCCCTGGTGTCCGGTATCGGCCTGATGTATTTGATCCTGGTGATCCAGTTCGGTTCCTTTACGGCACCGCTGGGGGTGATGCTGTCGCTGCCGCTGTCGTTGATTGGCGTGGTGCTGGCGCTGACGATCACCAGCAACACCTTAAACCTGATGAGCTTTATCGGCATCATCATGCTGATGGGCCTAGTGGCGAAGAACGCGATCCTGCTGCTCGACGCAGCGCGCAAGCGTGAGGCGGAAGGCTATGGCCGTGAAGACGCACTGATGCACGCCGGCCGTGTCCGCCTGCGTCCGATCCTGATGACCACCTTCGCCTTGATCGCCGGCATGATGCCGGTGGCCCTGGGCCTGGGTGAGGGCGGCGACTTCTACCGTCCGCTGGCGATCGCGATTATTGGCGGCACGATCACTTCCACGATCCTGACCCTGCTGGTCGTACCGACCTTCTATGACAGCATCGAGATCAAGCGTGACCGTATGTTTGCCAAGTTCCAATGGCGTGCTGGCCGTTACAACATCTTGCTGGCCTTCTTCGTCACCTTGGCCGAAGCCCTGCTGGCCCTGGTGGGTGTGCGCGCCGTGTTCCGCCTGCTGCTGAAGCTCTTTAATTGGATCTTCCGCCGCGGCCGCCCTGTGGCAGAACCTGCCTGGATGGTCGCGAAGTAATACCAAGAAAAACGAGGGCCCTGTGCACTGAGCGCGCCATACGACGTGCTCATGCCCAGGGCCTTTTTTATTTCGGATTGGTTTCCGGCGTGTTGGGCTTCGGTGGTGTGGCTGGCTCCGTTGGCTTGTTGTCGGGATAGGGCTTGTCCGGTGGAGGCGTAGGATTTTTGCTGGTATCGGGCGGCGGCGTCGACGGGGTGGTTGTCGACGGTGTCGTGCTGGTGTCCGGCGTGGTGCCGGTGGTCGAAGGCGAGGTACTGGTACCAGTGCTGCCCGTCGTGCTGGTGCCGCTGGTGTCCGACGTGGTGCCCGGAGGCGGTGTTGCAGCGGTGTCGTTGCGTTTACAGCCGCCCAGCAGGGCGGCCAGCATGGCTGCCGCCAGTGCTAACTTGGATACGTTCGAAATGGATTTCATAGTGGCTCCTTATTCACGTCAAAGTCGACTGCGCAAGTTAGACTTTGACGGCCGGAGCCAGTTCGGCGTTTTTTTAAATGAACAGCACTTTGTACAGGGCCTCCAGTGAAGCGGCGGTGGCATCGTCCACCCGCTCGAACTTGAAACCGGTGCGGAAGGTGGCGCCGCTGTAGATGCTGTAGACAGGATTGGCGCGCACCTTGACGCTGTAGGATTTGCCGCCCACCGTGGTCTCAAAGGTGACCAGGCATTCTTTGCCGTTCTCCAATGATTCCGGCAACAGGATGCACATGCCGCTCGGGCTCAGGTCAGCGGCCTTGCCCACCATGGCAGGCATGTCTTTGAACAAGACCGTCGTGGCGCAATGGAGCTGCTTGCGTTCTTCGCTGCGCAGGTTTTGTGGATTGCTTTGCGGCATATGCAGGTCGGGGTTGGGCCGTCAGGCTGACGACCCATTCTAGGAGATTTTCGATTCCTACTGCAATGCCTGTTTGACCATTAAGCTGTCAATTTGTTATCGCCAGGCATGGAAAGTTCGTTACTCTTTCATGCTGCCAGTTTGTCACTATCGAGGTCGACTTCGGCATCGGACTGGAAGATGGCCATATCGGTCTGGCCCAGCAGGCGGCTGGTGACGGAGCCGGCCGTGATCGCCCCGCTGACATTGAGGGCGGTGCGGCCCATGTCGATGATCGGTTCGACCGAAATGAGCAAGCCAGCCAGCGCCACCGGCAAGCCCAGCGAGGACAGCACGATCAGGGCGGCAAAGGTCGCGCCGCCGCCGACGCCGGCTACGCCCACCGACCCGATCGCCACGATCGCCAGCAGCGGCCCGATGAAGGAGGCCGTGTAAGGATCAATGCCAACGGTAGGAGCGATCATCACCGCCAGCATGGCCGGGTAAATGCCGGCGCAACCATTCTGGCCCAGCGTGGCGCCGAACGAGGCGGCGAAATTGGCAATGCCTTCCGAAGTGCCCAGGCGGGTCGTCTGCGTTTGCACATTCATGGGAATGGCGCCCGCCGATGAGCGCGAGGTGAAGGCGAAGGCCAGCACGGGCATGACCTTCTTGACGAAGCGGACCGGTTGCAGGCCCACCAGGGTAATGAGCAGCAGGTGGACGCCGAACATCAGCAGCAGGGCGCTGTAGGAGGCCGCCACAAAGCTGAGCAGCTTGAGGATATTCTGTGGGCTGGTGCCCGCCACCACTTGGGTCATCAGGGCAAATACGCCGAACGGTGTCAGGCGCAGCACCAGGCTGACCATTTGCATGATGACGGCGTGAGCCACGTCGACGCCATGCTTGAAGGAGGCGAACAGCGCGGGCTTGCTGTTGGCGATGCCAATGCCGGCAATGCCGATAAAGACCGAAAAAATCACTACGGCAATCGTCGAGGTCTTGCGGGCGCCCGTCATGTCGAGGAAGGGATTGGCCGGGATAAAGCTCAGCACCATGGTGGGCAGGGACAGGTCACTGGCATTGGCCAGCTTGGCTTTGAGCACTTCGCCGCGCGCCAGCTCTTCGGTGCCCGCGGTCAGGCCGGCCGCATTGAGGCCATAGGAATGCGCCATCAGGATGCCGATGCTGGCCGCGATGATGGTGGTGGTAATCAGGATACCGATGGTCAGGGCGCTGATCTTGCCCAGCTCCGCCGCATTGGACAGCTTGAGGATGGCGCCAACGATGGACACCATAATCAGGGGCATGACGATCATTTGCAGCAGGTTCACGTAGCCGTCGCCCACCATGGTCAGCCAAATATTGGTCTGGGTCACGACGGGCGAGCTGCTGCCATACATAAGCTGGAAGGCAGCGCCCAGCAGCACGCCCAAGCCGAGGGCGGAGAACACGCGCTTGGTAAAGCTCAGTGCACGGGCCTGTTGCCAGCCCAGCAGGATCATGACGGCAACAGCGAGGGATAGATTCAGGATCAGAGGCAATGCCATGGAGGTCTTTCAGAAAGTTTGCCAAAATAAACTGAGGGTCGCAGCATTCTAGCCTAGATGTCTGTACGTACAGGAATAGGCTTCAAGGCAAGGCCATCCGCAGTTGCAGCCAGGCCATGCGCGGTGCGCCGGCCAGCTGGCCCTTGTTCGGGTCGACCGTGCGGCTGAAGGTCGCGACATTGCCCAGGTTGTTGATGCCGAGCGAGACCTGCATGCCACCGGGAAGATGCTTGCGTGCCAGTTGCACATGCCACAAGCGATAGCCCGGGATGGGGCCGATTGCACCGTCCACACTGGCTGTCTTGCTATTGGACTCGTCCGAGAACTGGCGCGACTGGTGGGTGCTGGACACATTAAAGCTCCAGTCGCCCTGGTCGTAGTGCAGGCCCAGCGAATCGCTGAGGCGCGAATAATTGGGCAATTCATTGCCCGTATTGACGCCAGATTGCAACACGGCGCGCGTGTAGCTGGCATTGGCAAAGGCGCGCCAGCCGGCCAGCGGGCCGTCCTTGGCGAAGGCATAGTCCCCGCCCGTTTCCAGGCCCTGGTGCAAGGTCTTGCCGATATTGGCGAAGTAGCCCGTGTTGCCTTGCAGCTGCAATTGGTTGGAGAAGCGCAGGTCGAACACCGTTGCCTGCAGGTTGAACCGGGCCTGCCGGTAGCGCGCCCCCAGTTCCACCGTCCTTGCCTTTTCCGGCTCCAGCACATTGCCCAGCGGGTTCAAGTTCAGCTGCAAGTACTGGATGCTGCCAAAGGAGGTGTTGTAGTTGCTAAAGAGCGTCCAGGCCTGGTCAAGACGGTAGGCAATATTGAGCGCGGGCAGGGCCTGCGATGTCGTCCTCTGCTCCTGGTAGGCGTTGAGCGTATTGAGGCGCTTCATCTCAATATGCTCGTAACGCAGTCCCGGCGTGATGCGCCACTGGCCAAAGGCGATCTGGTCGTCGACATAGAAGGCCTGGGCATCGGTCTGGTTTTCCGACCGGCGCGCGATGGTCACCGCCCCGCTCGCCAAATTGATATTGCGGCTGGTTTCGTCCGAGCGCTCAGCAATATAGCGGTAGCCAAGCGTCACATCGTGCAGCACGGCGCCCCAGCTCCAGCGCCGCGTATGGCGCGGTTCGATGCCGGACACGCGGTAATGGCGCGGTTGCTGGTTGGTCGAGGTGGCCTTGGCATCTTCATTATTGGCCAGCGAGGCAATGCGGTCCGTCTGGTTGTAGAAGCTGCGTACTTCCAATTCTTCGGTGGGCGACATAGACTGCAGGTAACTCAAGTCCGCGCCGCTGCGCTGGCCGTCCCAATTGTCGTGGCTGCGCTTGGATTGCATGGGGTCGCGTGCAAAGTCGGCAGTCGTCAATCCGCCCGGCACGTCGGCATTCGCAGCAGTGTGGGAGAGCTTGCCATAGAGCTCGGCCTGCGGGCCCAATTCATAGCGGTATTTGAGCAGCACATCGTCCAGCTTTTCCTTGCTGTGGGCACGCCAGCCGCTGCCTTCTTGCCCCGCATAGAGCAGGGCCAACCCCAGTCCTTGTTCATTCTGTCCACCCACCATCATGCTGGCCTGCGTGTTGGTCGCGCCGCCTTCGTAGTGGTTGCTGCGCAGCGTCGCGTCGGCCGCCCATGGCGCATTGGGGATGGCGCGCGTGGTGAAATTGATGATGCCGCCCACATTTTGCGGGCCATAGCGCACCGCGCCGCCGCCGCGCACCACGTCGACCGATTCCAGGTTGTTCATATTGAGGGCGGCAAACGACAACTGCGGTTGGCCGTAAGGAGCAACCGCCAACGGCAAGCCATCGAGCAGGATGGTCGAACGCGGCGAATAGCGGCCCTCCAGCCCGCGCACGCCGATATTGAGCGACATATCGCTGCCCGCGCTCGATGAGCTCGGCGAGACCTGTACGCCCGGTACGCTGCGCATGACATTTTCGATGCTGGCGGCACCCGTGTCGTCCATCGTGTCACGGCCAATACGGCTGCGGGCGCCAGGAAACCAGTTCAGGCGGTTCTGCAAACCAGAGCCAAAGAAATTGCCGTTGACTTCAACGCTGGGTGTCGTTGCAGGCGGCGTTTGCGCCGCCGCTGCGACCTGGTCATCGGCGCCTGCGCGTAAGCAAGGCAAGGCCGCCAGCCCAATGGCTGCCATGGCCTGGGCCAGCAGGGAAGGGCGAAGGCGGCTGCGCATGGCTTGGACGTAGCGGCCTAGTGGACGCTGGACGCCTTCAGCGTGGCCGAACGGCGCTGGCGCGCCAGCGAGGCATTGATCTTGTCGATCAGGCCGTCGTCCTTTTGTTTGGCGATGGCGAAATATACTTGATTGTCCATCTGCATGGGCTTGGGCAAGACACTGAAGCTCACGCCTGCTGGCACCTTAATGTCGGCCAGGTGGGCCTCCATGAAGGTATTGATATTGCTTTCAATTTCAGCTGCCGTTTCCGCATACGGTTGGTAAATCAGGATGGCATCGACGCGCCCCAGCATCAGGCGCTTGAGGCGCAGCTCGCGTGAAGACACATCGTCCTCGACTTTGAAAATACTGTTGCGCGCACCATCAAAGGGCTGACCGTAGCTGTAGCCGCGCACGGCGCCCAGGGTCTTGCCATGCAGGTCTTCCATGGTATTGAAGGTAAATTTGCGGTCACTGCGGGTGACCAGCCACAGGTTATTGGCTGCCACCATATCGGAGAAGCGAAATACCTTGAGCCGCTCCGGCGATTTGCTCAATCCGAAAATCAGGTTGCCGCTTTCGATGGCATTGCGCTCAGCACGGATCCAAGGATAGCGGCGGATTTCAAATTGGATATTCAGGTCACGTTCAAAATAGTCGAGCTGGCGGCGCTGGCGATCGTTAATGGGCTTTTGCTTGCCCGTGTCGTCGAGCGATTCGCCCATCAGCAAAGGGACGGGGCGCGGCTCCGCAGTGGCCGCCAGAGCGGCTGCGGCGCATACCCATGCTGCGGCTAGGCTAGTTAGCACCAAGTGCCTGGCGCGCGCGCAACGTCAACATGCCATCCTTGCTTCGGTAAGAGTGTGGGCAATCATGTGGACATGTCCACAATATTTGCCTAGAGTAACATTGCAGGCTGCGGTGCACAAGGCGTGCGCAACCATCTTTGCAGTGAATGACGGTTGAGAGACAAACTTCAAGGAGGTCGAATAATCGGCGCGCTTCAGCCCAACCCGAGCTTTTCCAGGCTTGAGCGGGCTCCTGCAATGGCATGTAGTCTCTCTTGCAGGTAGGTGCTCAAGCGCGGATGCTGGCTGAACGCCACATTGAAGCGAATGTGGCGGTCCGGCGTATTGGTGGCGGAAAAGGCGGCGCCGCCCATGAGCAGGATCTTGTTGCGGTAGGCGTCTTGCACCAGCAGGTCCACATCCACGCCTTCGGGCATGGTTCCCCACAAGAAGATGCCTGCTTCGCCAGCCTGTTCAAACAGCACGCCGGCCTCGCCCAATTGGCGGGAGGCCGTGTTGCGCGCCGCCATGATCTTGCGTTGCAGGCGGTCCAGGTGCTTGCGCAAATTGCCGGCCTTCAGGACTTCCAGCAGCACGTATTCGTTCAGTGCCGGTGTGGTCATGATGGAATGGATCTTTGTTCGCATCAATACCTTGAGCAGGGCGGGCGCGGCGGCAAGATAGCCCATGCGCAATGCCGGACTCAGGGCCTTGCAAAAACTGGAGTAGTAAATCACCCCTTCCAAGCCGGACAGGCTGACCAGGCGCGTCGAATGGGCTTGCTGGAAGTGGCCATGCACGTCGTCTTCGGCGATCAAGAATCCATATTTCTGCGCCAGGTTCAGCACTTTGTGCAGGTTGGCGGCGCTGCTGCTCCAGCCAGTGGGGTTATGCAAGGCCGTTTGCAGGAACAACAGGCGAGGGCGGTGTTCGCGGCAAGCAGATTCCAGGGCATCCAGGTCGAGGCCATCCGGGCGACGCGGAATTGGTACCAGGCGCATGCCGTCCTGGCGTAACTTTCCAAACATAAGGAAGTAGCCCGGGTCTTCCACCAACACCGTGTCGCCAGGTTGCAGGAAACTGCGGCAAATCAGGTCGATGGCATAGGTACTGCCAAAGGTGGTGAGGACATGGTTGGCATCGACCTCGGCACCAATGCTGCGCATCAGCAGGGCAACTTGTTCACGTAATTCTGGCAAGCCTTGGGGCGGGCAACGCGAGGCCATGCCGGCGGCGCTGTGGGACATGGCCTTTTGCAACACGGTGGCTGGCACGGCATCCTGCAACCAGGTTGGCGGCAAGGCGCCACTGCTGGCCAACAAGATGCCGGCGCGCTGGTCATTGGCCTGCTGCGCCAGCCAAACCGGCTCCTGCTCCTCCCCCGCCTCCAGGGCAACTTCATCCGGGGCCGACCTGGCTGCATCGTTCTTGCTGCAGACGAAGAAGCCCGCCGTTCCGTGCGAATCAATGACGCCAGCGGCGACCAGGCGGTCATAGGCTGCAACGACCGTATTGGTACTCACCGCCAGCTGCGTTGCCAGCTGCCGGATCGACATGAGCTTGCTGCCGCCGGGCAAAGCGCGCGACTCGACCAGGCGGCGCAGCTGGGTTTCAATCTGCGTCGACAGGGCAATGGTCGAAGTGCGGTCGAGGGAAAACATGCCCAAAGTCTAGCGCAAAAACATCAAGGCGAGGACAAACAGGGAAGCTGCCATGCTCCAGTTGAACAGGCGTTGTATGCGCCGGTCTTTCAGCAGGCGCCGGATGGAGACACCAAACATGGCCCACATCAGGTTGCA